>Ga0213835_100436_pt1 | contig 40895 bp, 35 predicted proteins | sample SWPATP01_FD_160576 | JGI IMG/M metagenome (GOLD analysis project Ga0213835, IMG submission 160576) | Coastal seawater microbial communities from Marineland, Florida, United States - SWPA TP0 #1 | ecosystem: Environmental > Aquatic > Marine > Coastal | place: USA: Florida | collected 2016-08-05
AAAAGAGGCCAAATACCTTCTCCGGCACTAATAAAAACATCCAGTGTTTTTTCATTTGAAAAATGACCTATGGCAGGGGTACTGTAAATTTCAGTATCCGGTATTTTAACCCTCCAAAGCTGGTCCTTTGTCTTACCTTCAAAGGCATAAACTATTCCATCCACGGCATTGGCAATGATATCTTCCACACCATCTCCGTTTAAGTCTGCCCAAACTGCCGGGGCGATAAATCCTTTGTCTTTATTCCTGGCAAGAACTCTGGCACTTTTAATGTTTCCATTCAAAATGTCTTTTAATCCAATCACATACAGCCCACCCCCGATAGTTTCTCCACCAGTTCCAAATACCACTTCAATTTCATCTAATTGTTTATGATTAGATAGGGTTACAGAATGATAAATTTCCCTTTTATCAGGTGTTTCAATTTCCTTAATTAATTTCCCATTAGAAGCATCAATTATCAATAATTTTCCTGTAGGTCTGTTGGGGTCATATGGTGCTTTATTGACATCACCACCGTTTGAAATAATAATATCAGGAAGCCCATCACCTGATATATCGGGAATAAGTTGAGGATTATAAAAATTGAAATAATTTACCTGAACCTGATCCTTTAAATTATTGGCTTCTACAAAATCCCAAATAAGCATGCCATTTCTTCCGTTAATTGCCTGAAGGGTAGCGGACCTACCTCCAATTAAGACTTCATCGACTCCATCATGGTTAATGTCCAGCAAGGTAGCAGAGCCATATATTTGATCAATGGCAGGTCTTTTCCAAATAAGTTCACCTGTCTTACCACTAATGGCAATAATGGCAGTATCCACAGCCTGAAATTCAAGTCGACCTACCCCCATGACAAGGTCTAAAACTCCATCGCCATTTAAATCTGTTGCCCTTGGAGAAGAAAGCGTTCCAAGCTGAGGTAAGTCTAAAGACCAGGCAAGTTTTTTGTATTTTTTTATTTTCTGGGATTCTCTCTCAGGCTTAAAACCTGTAAAAACAATAATAAGTAAAGACAAGGCTAAAACTCTTTTGGGGAATAGCTGAAAGTAAAGCTGAATTTTTTTTAGCAATAACATATGTTTGGTTATATCGATGTTTAAAAAATCGACTCCGTTAACGCGGAAGCATATTAATACTAGATTCCAAAGAGAATTAGAATCCAAAAATTAACAATCCTGAAAGACTGATTGTTTATAATTCTATTGTTATGACCAAGAGGTTAAGAAAGTTAATACATTCCTGTCCATCAAAGAAGTAATAGCATATTCTAAAACGCCATTTAAAATCTAGGTCATATGTGGAGATCTACTTATCCTTGGACACGCTTCTGCTTCTATGTGATTAAGGTTACTTTTTCCAATTCCCAACTGGCCTACTTTTGTAAGGTAAACCAATAAGAACCATGTTTAACTTCTTTAGAACAAAACCAAAAAACTATACAGACCTCTCCAATGAGGATTTTAAAACAGGGATGACAGCAAAGGATGCCGTCATCATTGATGTGAGGACAGCTGGAGAATTTCATTCCGGAAAAATCAAGGGAGCCAGAAATATTGACTTGATGGGGCCTGGATTTATGGCGCAGATCCAAAATCTGCCAAAAGATAAAAAATACTACCTCTATTGCCGAAGTGGCAACAGAAGTGGACAGGCTTGTGAAATCATGGCAGATATGGGCTTTGAAAGCACCCATAACCTTGCAGGTGGGATCATGTCCTGGCCTTATGAGGTAGTTTAAAATATTATTGATTGGGTTAAATGGTTAAAAATCCACCTACAGGAAGACTGTAAGGTGGATTTTTTTTGCTTCTTCAGATTAATTTTTGATCGGTCCTTCAGACCTCTGGATTAGGATGGTGTTCTATCCCAGGATTTCATCCTGGGTTGATACATGTCGGCCCTTCAGGCCTGGTTCTTTTACCTTCGGAGTTTTTAAATCAAGGGTGATTCCCCTAATTGGGTTAAGCTTTCTAAGTACTTCATTACTTTTTTTACTTCAGCCATAATTCGAAGAAAAAAAATTAGTCCTTTTACAGAATTATATGTGCTTGATACAAGCCTGAAAGGCTGCTCTGGGCCAACCCAGACTTTAGCTTGCGGAAGTCTGGGAAAGGAAGCTATCTATGATCCCAAAGGCCCAAAGGGCCGATCATTAATCCTATCAGTACTTCTGTCCCAAATCAATTTGGCATCAAGACCAGTTTCCCAACTCCCATTTTTTCGACCTGTACTTTTCCAAAAGGCACCACAAAAAAACCGTCATTGGCCCACAATTCAAATAGGTTTTTATAAAAAGGACTTTCCGGATCTCCGGATTGACCTGGTGTATTGATGCCCAGCGTCCTTTCCCAGTCTCCGGTGTCCACTACAATCCTAAAGGATGCCCCAGAAGTGTTGTTGTCCCCATAGGCATTGGCTGCAGGGGTAAAGCTATAGCCTCCTCGGGGTAGGGGACCTGCATCCAGTTTTTCCCTCCAAGCGTCTGATAGCGCCAAACTCAGTGGATGTCTGACCAAAGCATGTTTGTAATTTTCCTGGCCGTATTGCCATTGGCTTTGATTGGTGCCTAATTTCTGCTCCAATTCATTTACTGCCGCTTTAAAGCTATTGGAAAGCCATAAATCCCTTTGTTCTGAAGCCTTTTCAGAAAAAAGTTTTTCCGGTGTTTCCACCCATTCAATCACCCTGCTCATGGATATGGCCCCAACCAGGTCCTGTGCCTCATCGGGAACAGCTAATGCCTTACTGCTCTCTCTCAATTTTCTCTCCCACATCACATAAATGCCAGCAGCAATGGAAGACTTCTCCAGTCTATAATCCCAACCTTTCAAATGATTTAATGCTGAAATGTAGTTGCCCTCCCCAAGCTTTAAGTCCAATAAATAAGGCAGTAGCTTTCTGGCAGGCAATGCCAGATAATCATTTTGTAAGGCCCCCATTTCTTCCAAACTGAATTTTCGGCCTTCTGCCAAGACTTCCCTGATCCTATCTCCCCGAAACGGATCTGCCCATTCATAGCCAATGGTATGTTGATAAGGATAATCTTCAGGTGTCACATTTTCATTGGCCGTTACAAAAAAGCCGGTTGCTGGATTGGTGAGGTGAGGGCGTTCTGTAATGGGCTGGTAGCCCTCCCAGTCCATACTGCCATCTCCCAATGAGACCACCAAACCGGAATGGCTGTTTCTGATGGGGTTGATGCCAGTGGCCTGCCATCCTATATTTCCCTCTTTATCAGCCCAAACCATATTTTCGGCAGGAATATGGTTGAAGCCACAAGCTTCTCTGAATTCTTCCCAAGTTTTGGCCTGATCCATGCGCAAACTCGCTAAATAAGGTGCTCCTCCAGGTTCCAGCCAGGCACATTCTACTGCAACCGCTTTGTTCAATTCTTTGTCAATAAAGGTTACCGGACCATGAACCGTGTAATAATGGGTCACGATTTCATCGGCCTGTCCTTTCACTTTAATGGTGTCCTGTACCATGCTCATATCTACCCAATTCCCTTTGTAAAAATATTGCGTCGGGTTGTCCGGATGAATGTCATAGACCCTCAAGTCTTCATTGTCCGTTTCAAAAATGGTCAGGCCCCAAGCCCCGTATTCGTTGTGCCCAATGGAAATGCCCGGTATGACGGGTTCTCCTGCACCTACCACATTCCAGCCAGGAGCATGTAGGCCTACCCAATAGCGTAAAGAAGGAATAGCATGCAGTCTATGGGGGTCATTGGCCATAAAGGGGAACCCACTTTCGGTAAACTCACCAGAAATTACCCAATTGTTACTACCGATATTGAATTTTTCTATTTCCAAGGCCTCCTCCAAATCATCTTGGTATGCCTTACTTTCAGCCAAAAAACTTAAGCTTCGGTTTCGAAATTTGGGAAGCACATCCTCCGGATGGAATACAAATCCTGCCCTGAAGGCATTGTAAGGCGCCAAAATATCTTTGAACAGTAACTCATGGGGAATTTCTGCTGGAAGATCCAGGTTGGGTTCATTGGGGTGAAAATGGTAAAAGGCCTTGGCCTTTTCAGGACCAACTTTGCTTACAACCCTGCTGTATTTCAGCTCATCCTGAACATTTTGGAGTAAGCCCTGATGCCTGGATATAACCACTTCCCATGTCCAGAACCCCGGTAAAATATCCAGCATTTTGAATTCAATTGGAAGGTTTTCAGGTTGCTCCCGAACTTCCTGAATATAAGCATTTACACCGGCCACAAAGGCATCTACAATTTGTTCCCCCTTGGGGTGATAATGCTGTAATTCTTTGGTTTTTTCACCTCTAAACTGAAAGAGTCTAACCCCTCTATCCCTTTCCAATTCTCTAGGTCCAAGAATTTCGGCCATGGTACCGGTAGCCCTTCTTCTCCAGATTTCAAATTGGAATAGGCGGTCTTTTGCTGCCAAATAGCCTTGACTGAAGAATAAGTCTTGTTCATTCTGGGCATAAATATGGTTGATGCCATTCTTGTCCCTGATCACTTCCACTTCATCTTGTAAACCTCTCACTGCCAATTTCTGGGCATAGGAAGAAAAGAAAGCGAAAAAGAAAAGGAAGAATATCAGTAGAAATCCGGATTTAAGTTTCATAGGCGTATTTTGGCTAAATGATGCATTAAATTTTGAAAAAATAAATAAATACCCATTCAAAATTGTATAGACGGTAAATAAAAATCTGTTTTCTTTTGCATATTTCGGGTCAAAACCTATTGAGCTATGAAAAAAACATTCCTGTTATTCCTGCTGCCCCTTTTAGTAAGTATGGCATGCCAATCACCCCAAAAAGAAATCGTTGTAGAAAAAATTATTGAAAAGAAAATTACAAACATGGATCCTGCCCTTAGACACGTGGTGTTGTTCAAATTCAAAGATGAATCATCAGAAGAAGAGGTACAGAAAGTCGTTGATGCTTTTATGGCTTTGAAATCAAAAATCTCTGAAATTGAGGATCTGGAATGGGGGACCAACAACAGTCCCGAAGGCTTGGATCAGGGGTTTACCCATTGTTTCTTTGTTACATTCAAATCGGAAGCTGATCGTGATATTTACCTTCCTCACCCTGAGCATAAAGCCTTTGTGGAAGTACTGGGCCCACATTTAGATAAAGTTTTGGTTGTCGATTATTGGGCCAAGCGGGATTAAGGTAAAAAAAGAATAGTGTTTTTGGGCCTTTATACCTCAAAGACCCAAAAACACTAAGTCTAATCTCTGTTTGCTGGAATATCCCGGTTACCTCCGCCTTCTCTTTCACCGATTTCTATGACTTCAAATACGATGAAGCTCGAGGCTCCACGCCAAGGTAGAGGATTTAAGTATTCCCTATACCTCAATTCTACAAATTTCCCACCGGCCCTTTCCAATTCCAAAGCCACCTCGTCACCAATGGCACTGAACCGGAATTCATTGCTCTGTAAGGCTCCTGCCGTAGGACTTTGGAATCCCTCCTGTACTATCCTTCCTTCCCAGGTTTTGAAGACATAGCCTTTTTTCTCGAAGTAGTTTAAGGTTCCGCCTTTCACGCCTTCGCTAAAAACAAAATAATATCGCCAATAGACCACCCCGGCCAAAATAAAGGCAAGGAAGATCACGCTGATTACTACATACTTTTTCATTGGATTAGGTTGTTGATCAAAAATTTAATTTTTAAAAATTTTCACCAGTAATTTCCGATAATAGCAGCAATTAAACAATAAGTAAAGAGAATACTTTCTCAACCATAAAGATTAAAAACAGTTTATTCAATGATGAATATGCAATCCAAAGGAATAGGTGAGAATTTACTGCCGGAAAAAGGAGAGGTGTTTTATTACCCTTATTTTTTTGATGAGGACCAAAGCAATATACTCTTGGAGAGATTGATCAGGGAAATCAATTGGAAACAGGAGCCTATTTGGATGTTTGGAAAGCAGGTGATCCAGCCCAGGTTGACAGCACTTTACGGGAATGAAGGAATATCCTATGGCTATTCTGGTATTAAAATGGAGCCTCATTCCTGGAATCCACTGCTTATGGAAATCAAAGTTGCTATAGAAAAAATGGCCCAGACGAGCTTTACCCATGTGTTATTGAATTATTACAGGGATGGCCAGGACAGTATGGGTTGGCACAGGGATAATGAACCCGAACTTGGATTGAATCCGGTGATCGGCTCAGTCAGCTTTGGTGTCCCGAGGAAATTCCAGTTTAGGAAATATCATGACAAAACTGTCAAAAGAGAACTGCTGTTGGAACATGGCTCCTTCTTATTGATGGCAGGGGAGACCCAACACCACTGGGAGCATCAAATTCCCAAAAGTAAGAAGGTGCATGGCCCAAGGATTAATCTCACTTTTAGAAGGATTCAATAAGGGAGTGGGGGCACTCATTTGGTCAATGCTTCTCGAAATTTGAAATTTGGATAGGCGATAAATAGGGATTTCAAATCCCTAATAGTGGGGTTGTCAAGGTTTGGGATTATAAATACCGATCAACGGATTTTAATCCAGTAGCCAAAGCCAAGCGCCATAGCCTTCTTTTTCCATTTCCTTTTTTGGAATAAAACGCATGGCAGCAGAATTCATGCAATACCTCAAATTGGTAGGGTCAGGTCCATCATTGAAAACATGCCCCAGATGGGAATCTCCAAGTTTACTCCGGACCTCCACCCGGACCATGCCGTAGGAAGAGTCTGTTGGTTTGTCAATTAAGCGGGCATCTATGGGCTTGACGAAAGAAGGCCAACCGGAATAGGATTCATACTTATCTTTGGAAGAAAACAAAGGCGCCCCCGAAACAATACAGACATAGATACCAGTCTCCTTATTGTCATTGTATTTATTGGCAAAAGCCCTTTCAGTGGCCTCATGCATGGTCACATCATACTGCAGTTTGGTTAACCTCTTTTTCAGTTCTGCATCTGATGGTTTGGTGTATTTTTTCTCCAAATCCACCGGCCAATGTTTGGCAATAAAAGCATCCCTACCTGAGCCTCTTCTATAAGCATAATATTCTGAGGGATTTTTTAAATAATAATCCTGATGGTATTCTTCTGCAGGGTAGAAATTGCTGTATTTGATTATTGGCGTGACAATGGGCTTGTCAAAAACCTTTGCCTCTTCCAACTTCGTCAATGATCTTTGGGCTTCATTCCTTTGGGTATTGTCATGGTAAAAAACGGCTGAACTGTACTGAAATCCCCTGTCATAAAAAGACCCCCCTTCATCGGTTGGGTCAAACTGCTGCCAGAAAATATCCAAAAGCTCCGAATAAGAAATGATATCAGGATCAAAAGTAATTTGTACCGCTTCTCTATGACCAGTTTTTCCACTGGACACCTCTCCATAACTGGGATTTTTTTCTTTTCCACCGGAGTAACCTGAGATGACAGCAATCACCCCATCGATGCCTTCAAAAGGAGCTTCTATACACCAAAAACAGCCACCTGCAAAGGTTGCCAATGCTTTCTTCCCTGGATAATCTTCCGGATTGGCATAATTGATTTTTTCTTCTTGCTTATTTTCTGATGAACTGCAGCTGAATGGGGCAAGACTAAATAAGGAGAAAAGTACCATTAAGAGGATTTTATTAACTTTTTTCATGCTGTATTTACAGGTTTTGAAATTTTTATTACAAACGGGCACAGTTTTAGAATATGCCGATATAATTGGATGTTTGATCCTTTGTTTTTGGCCACTTCACCGAAGTTACCAATTCATGATAACTAACCCAATTTTGCATACAGGTGTTTGGAATAAAGTGATTAATTCCATTCTGTCCTCAATGTTTTGTCCATTAAAAAAAAATAATTTGTCCAATTATGAAAACTGTCTTAAAATCAAGTTTGCTAATATTGACCTTTTTGGTTTTCAGCCAAATGGTCAATGCACAATCCGGGAGTGGATTTGGGATTAAAGGGGGATTCAATTACAATTCGAATGGGAAGTATTTCAAAGATGCTGAAACCATTTGGGGAAATCCAATGAATAATTTGGGTTATCATTTAGGGGTATTCGGGAAATTCAATGCAGGTCCCATATTCTTAAGGCCTGAACTGAATTACACCCAATTGCAGTCTGAAATCAATAATTCCATTCTGAAAACCCAGCGGTTAGATGCCCCTGTACTTGTCGGAATCAATTTATTAGGGTCTTTGCTGAATGTTTTTGCGGGTCCATCTTTTCATTACCATATTGAAGATCAACTGATGGCAAATGACTATGATAAATTCAATGCAGGATATCAGTTTGGCATTGGGTTAAATCTGGGTAGGGCAGGCCTTGACCTCCGCTATGAGCGGGTACTCAATGGTCAAACAGTCGATATTGACAATGTTTTTACCGGGCAAGGTGATTTTAGGTTCCAGCAACTGATGCTGGGCTTGTCATTTAGGTTCTAATTCGTACTTTATTTGCCACTCATTCAAGTCTCCTCACCTTGGGGAGATTTTTTATTTTTTCTCACATTTAATTTTTTAAATTGGAAGGTTGAAGTCAATGAATCACCATGCGAATTACGCTCAAGCTTTCCTTTCTCTTTATCCTGATCTTATCTTCTTGTAAGCGATCAGAAGAAAAATATGTTTTTGAAAAACCGGACGAAACCAGGTTTACCAAGATCACTTTGGTAGAAAAGCTGGATGAGCCCATGGAAATTGAGGTGCTCAAGGATGGAAGGGTTTTATTTATTGAGCGTAAAGGAAAAATCCGAATGTATGAACCCGAAACCGGTTCAGTAAAAGACATTGGCTTTATTCCTGTTTACTTTGAGGCAGAAGATGGCTTGCTGGGACTTGCCAAAGATCCTGATTTTTACAGCAACCATTGGATTTACCTGTATTATTCTCCTGAAGGAACAGAAAGTATCAACAGGTTATCCAGGTTTACATTGGTAGATGACATTATGGATATGGGTTCCGAGATCGTAATGCTTGAAATTCCACAATTCCGAGGTTGCTGTCACAGTGGAGGATCCATCGAATTTGACAGTAAGGGTAACCTGTACCTTTCTTTAGGGGACGATACCACACCTTTTGAATCTGACAATTACAATCCGATTGACGAAAGACCTGGAAGGCCTGAGAATGTAGATGCACAGCGCAGTTCCTCTAATTCAAACGACCTAAGAGGAGCTATCATCAGAATTAAGCCCCAAAAAGATGGTACTTATACCATTCCCGACGGGAACCTCTTTCCTGTTGGGACACCTGATACAAGACCTGAAATTTATGTTATGGGCAACCGTAATCCATTTCGAATTTCAGTGGATCCCAAAAATGGCTATTTATATTGGGGCGAGGTAGGTCCTGATGCCCAATTTGACAGTTTGGGTAGAGGGCCAAGAGGCTATGATGAGGTCAATCAGGCCAAAAAAGCCGGGTTTTTTGGCTGGCCCTATTTTATTGGAGACAATAAGCCTTATTGGTACTATGATTTCGAAACGCAGGAAAGTATTTTTGAGTACGATCCCCATGTTCCTGTTAACAACTCTCCCAATAATACTGGAGTCAAAGTGCTTCCCCCTGCACAGGAAGCCATGATATGGTATCCTTATGCCGATTCGGAGGAGTTTCCTATGCTGGGTTCGGGAGGCCGAAATGCCATGGCAGGTCCGGTATTTTACCATGATCTTTTCCCCAGTACAGAAGTAAAATTCCCCAAATATTATGATGGAAAACTATTTATCTATGACTGGATGAGGAATTGGATATTTACCGTGAGTTTTGATAAAGAAGGAAATTATGCGGGAATAGAGGAATTTATGCCCAGTACCCGTTTTTATAAACCAATGGATATGCAATTTGGGGCTGATGGGTCGCTTTACGTTTTGGAATATGGCACCTATTGGAGTGCTCAAAATGACGATTCAGGCATTTATAGGATTGAATTCAGTGCAGGCAACAGAAAGCCTGTGGCCAAAGCTTCCGCTGATCAGCAGCAAGGTGCTGCGCCATTTACAGTAAGGTTTGATAGTGATGGAAGCTTTGATGTGGATGGGGATGAACTCAGTTTTGAATGGGATTTTTATGGGGATGGCTCTGAGATTTCCAACCTTCCCAATCCTGCTTTTACTTTTCAAAGAACAGGGGAGTTCAAAACGACCTTAAAGGTCAAAGACGGGGAAGGTTTAGAAAGTCAGGTAATGATTCCGATTACAGTGGGCAATCAACCCCCGAATGTGGCAATAGAATGGCAGGGAAATAGGAGCTTTTATTGGGGAAGAACCAAAATGCCTTACAGGGTCAATGTTGAGGATCAAGAGGACGGCAGCCTGGAAAACGGCGATATTTCTCCTCAGGATGTAACTGTGACCTGGGAGTTTTTGGAAGAGGGTTTTGATAGGGTGTTGGCTGCTGAAGGGCATCAGCAAACAGAAAGCTCTGCCTCACTTATTGGACAAAACTTAACCATCAAAAGTGGATGCAATGCCTGTCATGGAGTGGACAATGCTTCTGTAGGGCCGAGTTACAAGCAAGTCGCTGAACACTACGAAACCAATCAGGAGGCAGCCACCTATTTGGCTGAAAAAATTACACAAGGTGGTGGAGGGAATTGGGGAGATAGGCTGATGCCTTCCCATGCCCATTTGCCGGAAAAAGATATTGTTCTCATGGTGGATTATATCCTTTCCCTGTCACCTTTATCTTCGGTAAATCAGAAAAACAAGTTGGATGTGGCTGGGTTAGTACCTTTTGATAGACATAAAGATAGAGGCACTTATATTTTGACTGCTTCCTACAGGGATAAGGGAGCCAATGGCATTGCACCAATATTGAGAAGGGAGCAACTCATTTTAAGAAATCCACAGGTGTTGGCTGCAGATGCGGATTTGTTCGAGGGGACTGCCAAAGCCAATTTTGGAGATTCCAGGGTAATCAAATTTACTGAAAACCAATCTTATATTGGATTTCAAAATATTGATTTGACGGATTTAACACAACTTACACTTTCCATTGATCCCAATCGAAGGATGGGCTGGTTTGAACTTCGCCTGGGAAGTTTGGAGGGTCCGGTCATTGGAAAAACTGAAGTCATTGGAAATCAAAACAGACCGGAAAACAGCAAAGGCAGGTGGTTTGATGTCAAGCTGCCCATTCAATCCCATGAAAAGAGAGCTGACCTATACCTGGTATTTCAGACCGAAACAGGTGTGGATATTTGGAATTCCTTCTTTTTGAATACCCTTTATTTTAAGGGTCCATAAATTATGGATTTGCTCATTTCACTAAGCTTGGTACTTATAACTGCAATTACTTTACATGTTTAAAAATAAAATGGCCCAGGGTTCGAAAACCTGGGCCATTAAAGTTTGATATTTGATTTTTTGAAATCGTGTTAGTTGACAAATATTTCTTTCAATCAAGAAGTAAATGAGGATTTGGTTTAGATTGTTTCTACCTGAATTTTCTCTGTAAGTATTTCAAGGCCATTCCATAAGCTTCCTTGGTAGCTGCTTTATCATGCCTTGGATTAGAAGGGTTTGCAAAACCATGTACCGCATCAAATATTTTATATTCCAATTCTTTTCCGGCCGCTTCCATGGCGATGGCAAACTCCTCAATCACTGCCTTGGAAATGTATTCTTCAGTGGCAAAAAGGCCTAGGACATCTGATTCCAAATAGATCAATTGGTCTACTTCACGAATGGGCATGCCATAATAAATGATGGATCCGATGTTTTGATGTCCTAACAAAAGAGCGGATTTCAAAGACCAAGCGCCTCCAAAACACCAACCTACATTCGCGATTCTTGCCTCAGGCCCCGCAAAATTTCTTCCTGCCATCACGATATTCTCCAGTCTTGTTTCATTGGTACCCCTCATAAATGTGCCAGCCTCCTGCGGATTGGAGGTAACTTTGCCATCGTACATGTCCAATGCCAATACATTGACACGTCCCCCTAAATCTTGGTAGAACCTATCTGATTCTTCCTTGATATTGTCATTCAAACCCCACCATTCCTGGAACACAAACAACCATTGGTTGGAAGGTTCTTTGGCCTTGATCAAATAGCCGGAGGCATTTTTTCCATCTGCAGCAGGGAATGAGACCATTTCTCCAAGTCCTTCAAAATCAAATGGAATCGGCGCAGGATGAAAATCTACAAATTTTGGATCATCCAAAAAGGCCATCATTTCTGAAGGGCCTGTATGGCAGATGGTGATTTCTTCCGTTTCATTTTCTATGGATTGGTTTTGGGAAAAAAACATCCCCATAAGCCCCATGAAGAGGATTGAAATATAAAAGCTGGTTTTTAGCATGGTTTTTTATTTGGTTTAACTGTCAATATTTTTCTTTGTTAAAGAGATGATCATTTTTTATCAAGACCTCAATGATATGTAAATGATCAATCTAAGATAAGCAATTCAAATTGGAGCTAAAATACCAGTCAACCCTTTTAATCTCCGATGGTGTCGGATTTTTTGGTATGCTCGTAAGCGTACACTAAATTGAGTACATGAAAAAATTCGTTCTTATGAAAAGATTATATACGCTGTTGATTTGCTTGGGATGGCTATCTCTATCTCTTGTACAGGCTCAACAAGTCCCTGCTCCCAAGGATCATTTTGGGTTTGAAATAGGAGAGGATTACAAGCTATTTGACTACACTTCTTTTGAATCTTACCTGAAAAAAGTAGCAGAGGCTTCGGATAGGGCAAAACTTTTTGAGATTGGTCCAACCGAAGAAGGTAGACAGATGCCCATGCTGATTATTACCTCTCCGGAAAATCATAGTAAATTGGATAGGTACAAGGAAATTTCCCAGAAATTGGGAAGGGCCGAAGTCAATGAACAAGAAGCTTTGGCTTTGGTGGCTGAGGGAAAGCCGGTCGTTTGGATTGATGGAGGATTGCATTCCACAGAAACGGTTGGTTCTCATCAATTGGTACCTACTATTTATGATTTACTGACAAGAACAGACGAGGAAAATATGCGGATTCTTAATGATGTGATCATTTTGGTCGTGCATACCAATCCGGATGGGCATGAAATTGTTTCCAATTGGTATATGGGACCCCAGGATGTCACCAAAAGGGATATGAGAATTCCATACATGTACCACAAGTATGTTGGGCATGATAACAATAGAGATTTCTTTATGAACAACATGAAGGAAACCACCAATATTTCCCTTCAACAATATGTAGAGTGGTTACCTCAGGTAATTTTTAACCATCACCAGACTTCTCCTGCGGGAACAGTAGTGGCAGGACCTCCTTATAGGGATCCTTTTAATCATGTGTTTGATCCTTTGATCATGACCAGTTTGGATGGTGTAGGTGCGGCCATGATCAACCGGTTGAATTTGGAAGGAAAACCTGGATATACGCGCTTAGGAGGATCAGTATTTTCATCTTGGTGGAATGGAGGATTAAGGACTACGCCTTATTTTCATAATATGATCGGGATTTTGACAGAAACCACAGGTGGCCCCACGCCTTCAGAAATTCCTTTGGTTCCTGAGCGTTTGATTCCTACCCACGCCACCCCTTATCCCATAGAACCTCAGCCCTGGAATTTCAAAAAGTCAATTGACTACTCTGTGTCCATGAATTATGCGGTTTTGGATTATGCCAGTAGAAATGGAGATGCCCTTTTGCACAATATCTATAAAATGGGTAAAAACAGCATAGAAAGAGGGAATCAGGACCACTGGACAAAATACCCTAAACGGTCAGCGGCTGTTCAGGAGGCGTTCAATGCAGCTCGGGAAAAAGCAGCACAGGATGATCCCGAAATGGCCTATTACGGTATGAGAAGCGGACTTCCGACGCAATATTTTGATAAGGTATTCCAGGATCCCAATCTGCGTGATCCGAGGGGATTTATTTTACCTGCTGATCAGGCAGATTTTCCTACAGCCGTACGTTTTATCAATGCTTTGATCAAATCGGGTATTCAAGTGCACAAAGCCAATAGCAGCTTTACGGTCAATGGAAAGCAATACCCTGCCGGTTCTTATGTGGTCAAAACAGCTCAGGCTTTCCGTCCACATGTATTGGATATGTTTGAACCACAAGACCACCCCAATGATTTTGAATATCCAGGAGGCCCTCCAAAACGACCTTATGATGCTGCTGGATGGACTTTGGCCTTTCAGATGGGGGTGGAGTTTGATCGCATAATGGAAGCTTTTGATGGCCCATTTGAAGCCTTGCCTTACGGCATGGAGGAAGGTTTTCAAGCTCAGACCTTGCCAAGAGGATCTGGATTCCTTATTGATTCCCGTGGAAATAACGCCTTTATTGCAGTCAATGAATTACTGAAATCAGGAGCCTCAGTGTTCAGAACCGTAAATCCTGTTTCTGATATGCCTGCGGGAAGTTTCCATGTGTCAGGTTCAAGGGCCATTTTGGAAAAAGCTGCTCAGGAATATGGGGTAAAAATGGTGCCTGCTTCAAGACCTGCAGGAGCTGTGCGCATTAGACCTGCCAAGATCGCCTTGTTTGACCACTATGGAGGCTCTATGCCATCAGGTTGGGTAAGATGGATGTTGGAACAATACGAATTCCCATTCCAGGTAATATACCCTCAGGATATAGACAATGGCAATTTGAAAGCTAAGTATGACGTGATTTTATTCATAGGTCCGGGTGCCCCAGGCACGGTTAGAAGCTGGGGAGGCATGCCCAAGGCTGAGGATATAGATCCACAATACCATAAACTATTGGGTAATTTAACCCGGGAAAAGTCGGTTCCTGAATTGAAGAAATTTATGGAAGCTGGAGGAAACGTGGTAGCGGTTGGAGCCAGTACTTCCCTGGCTTTTGACTTGGGATTGCCGGTAACCAATGCCTTGACCGAAAAACTTCCTGATGGCAGGGAAAGGCCATTAACTGGGGAAAGGTATTATATCCCGGGCAGTATTCTCAAAGCCCATTTGGATACTTCCCATCCGGCCAATTGGGGTATGGGAGAGGCTGCTAATATGGTTTTCAACAATAGCCCTGTTTTCAACCTGGCTCCTGATGGATTACTTCAAGGGGTTAAACCTTTGGCCTGGTTCGGAACTGAGTCTCCTTTGGTCTCCGGTTGGGCTTGGGGAGAATCCTATTTGAGGAATGGTATCGTGGCTTTTGAAGCACCGGTTGGAAGGGGTAAATTTTATGCCTTTGGTCCAGAGATTACCTTCAGGGCGCAGGCACACAATACCTTTAAATTGCTGTTCAACCAGTTGTATACCAACTAAATTTCAGAAAATTTCCGATACAAAGGGCACGATTTTTTTAAGATTGTGTCCTTTGTTTTTTTATATTAAGTGCCAATTTCAAAACAACAACCCAAAATGAAAATAACCTCAAGATATTTGGTAGGATTATGCGCTTTTCTCCTATTGGTATTTGTTTCCTGTCAGCAGCAGCGCGATGTCCAGGAAGTTCAAGAGATCAATGCATCCGAGCTGTTAAAGGCTTATGTGCATGCACCAGATCCGGATTTTAGCTATGAAATCATAGTTTCTGAGGAAGGAGAAAAGTACGATTATCATGTAATAAGGATGGTGTCCCAAAATTGGCTCAGCAAAGATTTGGTCGATCAGACAGAATGGTGGCACTGGGTATCCATGGTAGTTCCCAAAGAATTGCCTTTTGAGACAGGGATGATGTGGATCGGAGGGGGAAGCAGGGACAGTAAATTGCCGGAGAATCCCGAACCATTGATTCTTGAAGCAGCGACCCGAACCAATTCCATTGTGGCTCAGATCCATAATGTTCCTTTCCAACCTTTGGTATTTTCAAATGACACTTTTGGAGAGCGGTATGAAGATGCCATTATCGCGTATGGTTGGAGGAAGTTTTTGGAAGGAGGTGCCAAGGATGAGGATGCGGTTTGGTTGGCCCGATTGCCCATGACCAAGGCGGTGAAGTTGGCCATGGATGTGGTATCTGAGGTCGCCAATGAAAAATACAATCAGCCATTGGACAAGTATGTGGTTGCTGGTGCTTCCAAACGGGGATGGACTACATGGACTACAGCAGCGGTGGATGATAGGGTAGTGGCTATTGCTCCAGTGGTTATAGACCTATTGAATATAGTGCCATCTTTTCAGCATCATTGGCGAAATTATGGATTCTGGGCACCTGCAGTGGACGATTATGTGCGAGAGGGTATCATGGACTGGCAGGGAAGTAAAGAGTATGATAGGCTTTTGGAAATAACGGAACCCTATTCTTATCGGGAAAATTATGATATGCCCAAATTACTCATCAATGCTGCAGGGGATCAATTTTTCCTTCCGGATAGCTGGAAGTTTTATTGGGAGGGCTTGAATGGTGAAAAACACCTGCAATATGTGCCTAATTTTGGCCATGACCTGAGGGAGTCCGATGCCATTCCCAATTTGATTGCATTTTATGCTTCGGTCCTCAATAATACCCCAAGACCAACATATGATTGGGAAATCGTAGAGGATAAAATCATCATCAGTACGGATCCTAATCAAAAACCATCCTCCATCAAGCTATGGTCTGCCACAAATGATGAGAGTAGGGATTTCAGGATTGATGTGCTGGGTGAAAAATGGGAGTCTACTGAAATTTTGGTGAATGAAAGTGGACGATATGAAGTTCAGTTGGATGAGCCGGAAAAAGGATTTACAGGTTACTTTGTGGAAATTACTTATCCTGGTCAAGCACCCATTAAGGTGACAACAGGGGTTGAGGTGTTGCCTAGAGCCTATCCATTTGAACCTTTTGAATCAAAATCCCCAAAGGGGAGCTTTTAAAAAAAATTCCCCTTCAAAATGAAGGGGAATTTTTTGACATGGATTAAAACGAGTACTTCAAAAATTAACAAACAAAGGGTTTTAGCGTGATATGATGGTAGTTGGTTTAGTTTAAACCTTAATGCAGATTTCGGGTTTAATTTTTATTCAATCATCGCAAAAAACTTATCCAAGTCAGGTATAATTACAATCCTGGTTCTTCTGTTTTTTGCCATATTTTCAGGGCTGTCATTGTCTACTACAGGCACATAGCTTGCTCTTCCTGCTGCAATTAATTTTTGTGGTTCAACCTGATATTTGTTTTCCAATATTCTTACTATGGATGTAGCTCTCTTAACGCTAAGGTCCCAGTTGTCCTGTAAAACCCCGGTTCTGATACTTCTTGGATCTGTATGTCCTTCAATCATAACCTCCACAGAAGGCTCTGCATTGATGACGTCAGCGAGTTTTTTCAACAAGCCATCGGCATTCCTGGATACTTGGTAGGAGCCGGTATTGAACAAAAGTCTGTCCGATACATTGATCATCACCACCGTCTTATCCACACTGATGGAAATGTCCTCATCTTGCTCAGGTGATCCATCAGAAATGGACTTTTTCAGGTTGTAGGAAATCGCAAGATTCACGGAGTCCTCCATGGTTTTGGCATTGGCCAGATCTTCTGGATTCACTTTAGCCAAAGTAGCTTCAAGCTTCTGTTTGGTATTTCTCGACATAGGTGTCTTACCATCCAAAGAAAACATGGCATCATTTTCACTTCTTAGGGAATTAATACGTGCATTATACTCGTCGACCCTAGCTTGAATACGGCCCATTCTGTCTTCAAGTACCCTTTTTTCAGCTTCGATGGCTTCTTTTTCACTTCTGGTTTCTGCAAGTGTTGCTTCGGTCCTGAACAAATCGTTCTGCAATTCCACATATTTCTTTTTAGAAACACAGGAAACTGCCAATGTGGCCAAGGCCACAGAAAAAAGAATAAGTTTTTTCATAACGGTTGATTTTTTTACATCAAATCCAAAAATGAAGCCATTGAAATCAACCCTGTTAATTTGATCCTAAAAATGGCGTGAAATTCAGGTATTTAGTCTTAAATTACCTGAAAAACAAAGCGCTATGAATAAGATTTCACTATTTCTCTCCTTTTTACTACTAATTTCAATCTTTTCCTGTCAGAAAAAAGACCAGAATTTGGTTGAAAAAATCAGTTTTGAAGCCAAGCAATATAGCATTGAAAGAAATGGTCAGCAGGCGGAGGTCTTCGTGATCAAAAACAAGCAGGGAATGGAAGTGGAAATTTTAAGTTATGGGGCCATCCTCTCCAGAATTGTAGTGCCGGACAAAGAGGGAAACATGGAAAATGTGTTATTAACTTATGAGTCGCCAGAGGTTTTTTTTACGGATACTTATTTCTTTGGCGCCTTGGCTGGAAGATATGCCAATAGAATCGCTAAGGGAAAATTTGATTTAGATGGTGTAACTTATCAATTGGCCACCAATAATGGGGAAAACCATTTGCACGGAGGGAGAGTAGGTTTCAATAAGAAATTTTGGAAGGCGGAACTTTTGGAAATGGATGATGCCATTGGGGTCACTATGTTTTACCTGAGTGAAGATGGGGAAGAAGGTTACCCAGGAAATTTAGAGACAAGCGTCACATTTATGTTGCGAAATGACAATAGCCTATCCATTACTATGGAAGCTGAAACAGATAAGCCAACAATCGTCAATTTGACCCATCATGGTTATTTTAATCTGAGTGGAATGAAGGAGAATATTCTTAATCATCATTTGCAGCTTTTTGCCTCCCATTATACCCCTGTGGATCAGGGCTTGATTCCTACCGGAGAATTGATTCCGGTGGATGACACGCCATTTGATTTCAGATCCCCTCGGAAAGTTGGAGAGCGGATAGATGAAACTGCAGGAGGATACGACCACAATTTTGTCATCAAACAAATGCACGATGGAGAATTAGCTAAAATGGCCATATTACATCACAAGCCTTCAGGAAGAAAAATGACGCTATATTCCGATAAGCCGGGCGTTCAGTTTTACTCAGGAAACTTTCTTGATGGAAAGCAGGTGACTAATGGAATAACATATTCTAGAAATTTTGGATTATGTTTAGAACCGCAGTTTTTCCCAGATTCTCCCAATCAATCACATTTTCCTTCTCCCCGCCTCAATCCTGGGGAGCAGTATAGGCATAGGATAGTTTATGTATTTGAAGTAGATTAAAATTCAGGGCAATTTTCTTCAATACATTAATTCGAGCCGGTTAGATTTTAATTTTCATCAAAATATCAGTTTCAAAAGCAATAAAAAATTAACTTTACCTTTTTAAAATCTAAAAAGCTGCATGCCAAAATTAATACGCATTACGACTGTACCGCTTTCTCTCAAACTTTTATTGGCAGGACAGATGAAGTTTATGAAAGAAGCAGGCTGGGAGATCTTGATGGTCAGTGCAGATGGGAGAGAAGTCAATGAAGTAATTAAAAGGGAAGGTGTTCGTCACCAAATAATTCCATTCACAAGGAAAATCACTCCATTCAAAGACCTATATTGTCTTTGGTTATTGTATCGGCTATTAAAAAAAGAGAAGCCTGATGTGGTTCATTCTCACACACCGAAGGCGGGACTCCTTTCAATGTTTGCTGCAAAATTGGCAGGGATTAAAGTGAGAATACATACCGTCGCGGGAATGCCTTATATGGTGGCTACAAGGAATAAGAAAAAGCTCTTGGTCTGGATGGAAAAGCTCACCTACAAGTGGGCTACAGAGGTTTGGCCCAACTCCCAATCTCTAAAAGATTTTATTTTGAATGAGCAATTAATTGATGCTTCAAAGCTCAGGATAATTGGATATGGCTCTTCTAATGGCGTTGACCTTGAGAAATTCAATAGAGGGGCTTTGTCCGAAAATCATCTTGTAGCGGCTACCATGAGGATTGCCCCATCAGAGAATGATTACCTGATTCTGACTGTTGGCCGCCTAGTTAAAGATAAAGGAATAGAAGAGCTTGTAGAAGCCTTTTTAGGATCAAAAGTAGCTAAATATGGGAAATTAATTTTATTGGGTAGTTTTGAACAGCAACTTAATCCATTAGCGGAGGATATTGTCAGAAAGATTCAGGACCATCCGAGAATAGTACAGATAGAATGGACAGACCATGTGCCTCACTATTTGGCCATGGCTGATGTTTTGGTACACCCTTCGCACAGAGAAGGATTCCCAAACGTACTACTTGAAGCAGGGGCAATGCAAGTTCCCATTATATGTTCTGATATCATAGGCAACAATGATGTGGTCACCCATAAAAAAACCGGACTGGTATTCCCTGTGAAAAAAGTTGAAGTTTTGAAAGATGCATTGGAGTTTGCGTTTATCAAGAGAGAATATATGCAGGGATTGGCGGATAATTTATACAAGGAAATTCTGGAAAAATACCAACGTAAAAATATTCATCGATTAATTTTGGAAAATTACGAACGCTTACTTGAATCGGAGAAGACTACTTAAGATAAATGGTTGATCGATCAAATCAATAAACAAAAATAATTTTTAATTTGATATGAAATATTTAATTACCGGAACTGCCGGTTTCATTGGTTTTCACTTGGCAAAGAAGTTGTTGGAGAGAGGTGACGCTGTGGTGGGATTGGACAATATCAATGATTATTATGATGTCAATCTGAAATATGGGAGATTGGCAGAATCCGGTATTGATCGGAAAAAAATCACGGATCATGAACTTGTTCAGTCAGATCAATACGAGCATTATGCTTTTGTTAAAGCAGACCTGAGCGAGAAGAAATTTATCATGGAGCTTTTCGAAAAGGAGCGCTTTGACGTGGTGGTTAATTTGGCTGCTCAGGCAGGGGTCAGGTATTCCCTGATCAATCCGGACGCTTATATTGAAGCCAACATTACCGGCTTTTTAAATATTTTGGAAGCCTGTAGGGCATTTCCCGTAAAACACTTGGTGTATGCTTCTTCCAGTTCGGTGTACGGGGCCAATACCAAGATGCCATTTTCCACTTCTGATAATGTAGATCATCCGCTCAGTCTATATGCTGCTTCTAAGAAGTCCAATGAACTCATGGCACATACTTATAGCCATCTTTTTGGTGTCCCTTCAACCGGACTAAGGTTCTTTACGGTCTATGGTCCATGGGGAAGACCCGATATGGCTTTGTTTTTGTTCATTGAGGCCATGAGAAAAGGAGAATCCATTCAGGTATTCAATCATGGGAAGATGAAAAGAGACTTTACTTATGTGGGTGATATTGTTGAAGGGATTGTACGGGTGGCAGATAGGCCTCCCCAGGGAAACGTATCATGGCAAGGTGACAGCCCTGATCCGGGAAGTTCTTATGCCCCATATAAAGTGTATAATATTGGAAACTCAAGTCCTGTAGAACTGATGGACTATATCGGCGCTCTGGAGGAGGCTTTGGGAATGGTAGCTGATAAAGAGATGTTGCCTCTTCAGCCCGGTGATGTGCCTGCCACTTTTGCAGATGTATCTGATCTCATGCGTGACACCGGCTATAAACCTGATACCCCTGTTAAAGAAGGGGTGGCTAAATTTGTGGAATGGTACAATGCTTATTATTTGAAATAAAGGCAATCTACTGTAAATGAATAAATTGAACAATGTTAATTAATTAAACAATATGCAAAAAAGCATTTTGATCACCGGAGGCGCTGGTTTTATCGGAAGTCATGTGGTGAAACTTTTCGTAAATAAATATCCCGACTACCGCATTGTCAATCTGGACTGCTTAACCTATGCAGGGAACTTGGAAAATCTCAAGGAAATTGAAGGTGCTGAGAATTATTACTTTGAAAGGGTCAATATTTTGGATGAGACTGGTCTTACTGAGGTTTTTCAAAAATATCAGATTTCGGATGTGATCCATTTGGCTGCAGAGTCACATGTGGACCGTTCTATAACAGACCCATTGGCCTTTGTCAAGACCAATATCATAGGAACAGTTAATCTCTTGAATACGGCCAAGACTTTCTGGAAAAATTATGAGGAACATCTCTTTTACCATATCTCTACAGATGAAGTTTATGGTTCTTTGGATGAGGGAGGATTCTTTTTGGAAACCACTCCCTATGACCCTCAATCTCCTTATTCTGCATCCAAAGCCTCCTCTGACCATTTTGTCAGGGCCTATGCCAATACCTACAAGCTGAAAACTGTAATCAGCAATTGTTCCAATAATTATGGACCCAACCAGTTTCCAGAAAAGCTGATTCCCCTATGTATCCATAACATCAAAACCAATAAACCCTTGCCGGTATATGGTAAAGGCGAAAATATCAGAGACTGGCTATATGTGGTAGACCATGCCAGGGCCATAGATGTTGTATTTCACCAAGGGAATTCGGGAGAAACATACAATATTGGTGGATTCAATGAATGGAAGAACATTGACATCGTCAGGTTGCTATGTCAAAAAATGGATGAAAAACTGGGAAGGGAAAAAGGAAGTTCAGAGAAGTTGATCACTTTTGTGAAAGACCGGGCAGGCCATGATTTACGGTATGCCATTGATGCAAGCAAAATCCAAGAAGAATTGGGCTGGGAGCCCAGTCTTCAATTTGAGGAAGGTATTTCAAAAACCATAGATTGGTATCTGGAAAATGAAGAGTGGCTCAGCAATGTGACTTCAGGATCCTATCAAAAATACTACGCTGAACATTATACCAATAGGTAAAAAATAAGGGTAGGATTTGGGATTTTAAGACTGTTCTCAAAACCCCAAATCCTACTTTAAAATCATCTATAGCCTTGCCAGGTTTCCGGGGACTTTCTCCATTCTACCAAAGAGGCCAAGGTTTCATCATCAATGTAGTCATTGGCCAATGCTTGGGGCAACATGGAGGCATAATCACTTAAGCATATCAGTTTGACATTGGCTTCCTCAAAATTATTTTTTGCTATTTCAAATCCGTAAGTAAAAATGGCGACCATGCCCAAAATTTCAAACCCGGCATTTTTTAAATCCTGAACCGCTTTAAGGGAACTGCCTCCGGTGGAAACCAGGTCTTCAACTACCACCACTTTCTGCCCCTTTGTTACTTTTCCTTCTATCATATTCTCCATGCCATGACCCTTAGGTTTGGATCTGACATATAAAAAAGGAAGATCTAAGCTATCCGCCAATAAAGCACCTTGAGGGATTCCTGCGGTAGCTACTCCTGCAATGGCTTCCACATCCCCAAAATTTTCTTTAATAGCCTTAATCAAACCCTCTTTTATGTAAGTCCTTACCTCAGGATAAGAGAGCGCGAGCCTATTGTCACAATAAATCGGGGATTTCCACCCTGAGGCCCAAGTAAAAGGTTTTTCCGGTTGAAGTCTGATGGCTTCTATTTTAAGCAGTTTGGCAGCGACCTGGGCTGCGATTTGATTGTCGAATACTTCCATGTCTCAAAATTAAAAGATAAAAAATAAGCCTTGACTGTGAGGGCTGAAAAATTTTATGCATTTTTGGTTGAACTTGAAATGAACCTGGCCAAAGTACCCAGCCATGAGAATTTTTATCAACGATAAGCCTTTGGATATCGCTTCTTCGGATGAGTTGCCGAAAGACAAATCCTATGAATGTGTTTATGACCATCCCACCGATCTTCCCCCTACTTTGGATTTCCATGATGATGTACTGATCATTGAGCCAGGTAAGGATGTTATGATTAAGTTATTATACTTATTGAGGACCCGAAAACTCAAGAACCTGGATTCTGTAACCATACTCACTTCGAATAAAAAGGAAGTTAAAAATTTCATCAAAAGCAGGTTTACAGTGATTAAAGCTGCCGGTGGAGTGGTCACCAAGGCACAAAAAGTACTTTTTATTTACAGGTTAGGAAAATGGGATTTACCAAAAGGGAAGTTTGATAAAGGAGAGTCTCCTGAAGAATGTGCGGTAAGAGAGGTTGAGGAGGAATGTGGTATTAAAGTCAAATTGGGACCTGAAATCTGTAAAACGTGGCATACCTATACCCATAACAGGAAAAGTATCCTTAAGAAAACTTATTGGTTTGCCATGGAGAATATCAATGATTCTGATATGAAGCCCCAAAAAGAAGAAGGAATTGATGATATCAGGTGGTTAAGGCATCATGAAGCCAAAATTGCCCTGGTCAATTCTTACCCCTCCATGAGGTACCTTTATAAAAGATTTCTAAAACTTGTCCCCAAGGTTCAGACTTCGTAAGGAAGGTATTCTGTAACATCACCACCATACCGATGCACTTCCCGGATAATAGTGGAACTTACCGCTGCATATTGAGGAGAAGTGATCAAAAAAACAGTTTCCAATTCAGGGTTTAGCTTGCGGTTCATCTGACTGATGGTATTTTCATACTCAAAGTCAGTAGTATTTCTTAATCCTCTGACAAGGAATTTTGCCCCATGCGCTTTGGCCACAGTGGAGGTCAGGTCATTATATACCAATATCTGAACTCTTGGCTCATTTTTATAAAGGGTTTCAATTTTGGAAACCATGGTATCAATATCGAAATACCTTGTTTTTTTGGCTGAATTGTATCCAATCCCAATAATCACCTCATCAAAAAGATTTAGGCTTCTTGTCACAATGTCATGATGGCCTTTTGTATATGGGTCAAAGGAACCAGGAAATATGGCAATTTTTTTCATCGGTCAATTTGGATTTTTAGTTGTGGTCCAACTATTCAATATAATACTAAATTTTTAATGAAGTTTATTTTCCCCAAATGAGGGGATCATTTGAAGTATTAAATATATTCCCAGTTAGACTCAAAATGTGCCGTTTTTGAGAATGACTCAGTACCCAAATGGTAGTTTTGAATGCTTTGGACAGTATCAAATGCTATGTTTTTAAAATACTCTTTTGCCCAATTTTCAGAGAAGGTCAAGTGGCTGTTTTTGCCAAAAACTGTGTAGCGGCAATAATTTCTATCAAATCCCAACTGTTTAGTCAGTCCAAATAAATACATCAAAAGGTTATCCTTATTTTCAATATCAAAGCGGTTAAACAAAACCAGGGCCTGTTTGTCAAATGCAGCAATATAAAAGGACTTATCAAAGAGGTATAGCAGGATTTCCTGAGAAAGAAATTTGGTTTTTTCGGAGAGGCAATAGGATAGAAATGAACTGCTTCCGTGGTGGAAAGCAATTTCCTGTTTTCCATCGCTAAGTAATTGGTAAAGCCTTTGGTCCAAGCCTCCTACCAATTGAATGTTATTACTGTCAAGGCTGCTATGAAATGATTTCAAGTCACCCGAAAACTCTCCTGCAAAGCTGAGATAAGTGTCCAAAAAATCAATATGAAACAATGCACCAGGAACCAAGGAGAAATATTTATTGTGCATAAAAACCTTGGTAGGAACATCAAGTTGGTAAAGTTCGTCTTTCCAAACTTTAGATATAGGGTTTTCTGCAGAAGAAAGTAGGTTCCAGGTATGTATTGCTACTACTTTCTGGTTTAAATCTTTTGCTAAAAGAATTCTTATTTCATCATACAAGAAAAGCGATAAATACGAAACCGCTTGGGGATCATATTTATCGCAGTATATTTTTTTCAAGGTATCTTCAGTAGTTTGAACCAAAATTACTCCCAGTTTCCTGATGTAGAGGAATCAGTTCTAGAACCTACCCTAAGTGCCTTTTCATTATTATTGGCCCTTCTTTTAGGATTAATTGGGGCAGGGTCTCTGATTTCAAATACACCAATTTCTCTCTGGCTTCTTTCGATTTTGTCAGAGAAAAATTCAAATGCCAAACCTCCAGACCCAGGCACAATGTGCAATGTTTCCAAGTTGAAGTTAGGGTACCTTCTTTCATTGAATAAAGAATCGATCACAGGCACAGCACCTAACGTATCAAACGAAACTGTAGTTTCTTCCTTGCCATATTCCAACAATTTAGTGGTTTCTTTCCTTTCAACAATCCAGATTAATCCATCCTCAATAAATTCTCTGAGTTCATCCCAGCTACCTGCATATTCGCCTTTTGTGGCGATATAGGCAATCTGAGCATCTCTGAGCATTTGAAGTTTTTCAATTATTCTTGCTTCTGTGGCTGCAATTCTTTTTTCTTCTTGCATGACATCGTCTACACTCCTGTAAAGCATGAAGCCCAATCCAAGAGCGCCCAATAAGAAGACTGCGGATAAAATTCTGGTTAGCGTCATTTTCTAAGATGATTTAATCTTTATAAAGGTTGATGGTAATGTTTCTAAGTTGCTATTTTATTGAATTATTTCCAAAATTAAAATATCCATTCCATTTTCGCACATCATTCAGTGATTTTATTCCCCAAAATAGGGGATGTTTTTCACGATTTTCTATCAAACTCAGTTTTTCGAGGTTTAAATAGCCAATATCGGTGATCAGTTGCTTCCCTTTGTCAAGTTCTGGATCGGTCCCTTTTCTTAATATGCCGCCTGTCTGCTCCACTTCAAAAAAAAGTTCAATGGCATGCAAGGGAGGCTCCAGGTATTCATGGGTACAGATATATGTCTTTATATCAATTTGAAGTCCGGTTTCTTCTTCAAATTCCCGAATTAGGTTTTCTTCTACAGAAGTCCCAAATTTCATCCCTCCTCCGGGGACATTCCAAAAAAAGCGATCCGGAGCCATCCTATGCTTGATCATCAAGACTTCATTGTCCTGAATCAATATCCCATTGACCCTCGTTCTAAGCCTTCCCCCAAATTTATCTACCAGCTCTTTTTCCAATTTTGTCATATTACGCTTAGATTGCTCCTGCAATGAACAGTAAAGATAAAGAGAACGTGCCCAAGCCGTCCTTTTTGTTGACAAAATATTTTCCTTTTGAACCTACCTCAGGCCAAAAGGCATTTTTTGCCAAAATGGATGACTTTTTTTCAAAAGGTGCTGCAGATGTTTTTATCCTAAAAGGCTATGCAGGTACGGGTAAGACCTCCCTGATTTCTGCCTTGGTAAAAACCCTTCCACGTTTAAAAATCCGCTCCATGCTTTTGGCACCTACAGGTAGAGCCGCCAAAGTCATGGGGAATTACAGCCAAAAATCCGCCTTCACAATTCATAAAATCATCTATAGGCCCAAAGATCAGATTGGTGACTTGGGTGCTGGTTTTGAATTGTTGAAAAACTATTATAAAGACACCCTTTTTATCGTAGATGAATCTTCCATGCTGGCAGATGAAACCCATTCAGGACGTAGTCTCCTTCGGGATTTGATGCAGTTTGTTTTTCAGGAGTCCAGCAACAGGTTGTTTTTGGTTGGGGATACCGCGCAGTTGCCTCCGGTGGGAAGCAGCCTCAGTCCCGCACTGGAAAGTAATTACCTGATCAGGCATTTTCGCCTAAAAGTGGACAGTATAGAATTAACAGAAGTTATGCGTCAACAACTGGCTTCGGGTATCTTATATAATGCTACTTTTTTAAGGGATCAAATGACCGATAAGGAGCCCAAAATCTTGTTCCAGACTGCAGGTTTTCGGGATTTTTTCAAAATGACCGGTGAAAGATTAGAGGATGGATTGAGGTATGCCTACAATAAATACGGGGTGGAGCATACGGCCATCATCACACGTTCCAATAAAATGGCCGTCCAATACAATCAATACATAAGGAGGACTATTCATTTTTTTGATGATGAAATCAGTGCGGGAGACCTGCTGATGATCGTCAAAAACAATTATACCTACATGGCGGATTCCGATCGGGTGAATTTTCTGGCCAACGGGGATTTTATAGAGGTGATCAAAATAAGATCCTTTGAGGAAATGTATGGCCTGAGATTTGCGACATTAGAATTGAGGTTGCTGGATTATCCGGATGAACCTTTCTTTGAGGCCAAGGTAATCATGGATACACTCTATTCAGATGGTCCTTCCCTGTCTGCGGAAGCTTATAAAACGCTTTACAGACAGGTAGCCGAGGATTATGCGGATGTAGCCAATAAGGCCGAAAGAATGGAGTTGATAAAAAAAGACCCATATCTTTCAGCCTTGCAGGTCAAATTTGCGTATGCATTGACGTGTCACAAATCCCAAGGGGGACAATGGGATGCCGTTTTTGTAGACCAGGGCTACCTGACTGATGAAATGGTCAATAAAGATTACATCAGGTGGCTTTACACGGCAGTGACCCGAGCAAAGAAGGAGCTATTTATGGTAAACTTCCATGCAAAGTTTTATATTAGCAATTCAGAATAAGTAACAAACGAAAACTAAATACAATTACTATGAAAAAGTTGTTTTTGCTCTCGGTAATGGCCTTGATGGTTTTTGCTGTGCAGGCACAAACGGAGAAAAAAGGTGCCATAATGGATTTTAATGAAAAATCTATTGATTTTGGTGACATCACGCAAGGCGATAAGGTGGAACATACCTTTGTGTTCACCAATAACGGTGATACTCCATTGGTGATTTCAAATGTAGCGGTGACTTGTGGCTGTACTGCCCCAAATTGGCCAAGAACGCCAATTGCCCCAGGTGCTACAGGAGAGTTAAAGGTGGTTTTTAACTCTGCCGGAAAAATGGGTAAGCAAAACTCTGTGGTGAGGATTTACTCCAATGCTTCAGAACCCATTGAAAAAGTATCTTTGATTTCAAATGTGCTGCCAAAAGGCAAGTAAAAGCTTTTAAATGTAAAAAGGAGGCCGATGAGGTCTCCTTTTTTTTTATATACATTTCTTAAAGTTATTTTGATTTTTTCCTCTTCATCCAAGAGAAACATTGATTTCTAGAGTGAGCGCTTTTTCCATAGCTCTTGGATTGTCGAGTTCCATGGTTATTTGATTGCCTGCATTACATGACATCATGGCCAATAAAAGAATCATTAAACCTATGGTTATTAAGGTTCTCATTTCAAGGAAGTTTACGTTAACCTTCCCCCATGCAATTCCTCTGCCATATTGAGAAATAATGGATAAAAAAATGTTAAATATTCCAGACCTTTTTTTAAGACCTTAAAAAGACATTTTTTCTATGACCAGATCCGATAGCTTTTGGGCCCATTCTGCATAGACCAGGACACTGGGATGCAATTTATCCGCCACCACCATTTCCTCTTGTGCTCCAATTTCCCGGTACCTTTCAGTGATTTCAATATAATGTACCCCCATAGCTTGTGCAATTTCTTGGTTGGCAGCATTGAATAGGTCAATTTCCCTGGCTACTTTTTCTTTGTCTGTATTTTTTTCATCAGCAAAAGGTGTTACCCCCCAATCCGGAATGGAAATGACCACTACATGGTTGGCTTCATTTTTCGCAAATTGGATGGCTTGTTCCAATAAGGATTGGAATTCAGATGTATAATTTTCGAGATCTCTTCCCCTGTATTGGTTATTGACACCGATCAATAAGGTGACCAAATCATAGGTGTAGCCATCAATATTAGCTGATTCGATCCCATTTTGCAGCTCGTCGGTTGTCCAACCTGTGGTGGCAATGATGGTGGGCTTGTCAAAAGAAAGGCCTGAATCCTTTAATAGTTTTACAGTTTGATTGGGATATCTTTCGGCTTCTTCTACTCCTTCACCTATGGTGTAAGAATCCCCTAAGGCCAGGTAAGTGTGTGTTTTTTCCGACATAGTATTGTTGGTATTTGCATTTTGCCCACAGCTTAATAGTAATGATAAAACTGTGATGGTGAATAGTTGGATATAATTCATTTTTCTTTTTCTGGACATTTACCTTAATGAACACCTAAATCCCTCAAACTTCTTAATGGTTTTTACCCACTTGGCTCTCTTTACTCCCGAAATTCTTCGGGACAAGTTTTTGCCTTGGCTCTTTTACCTTTGGCCTTTTGCCCACCCTGCAACCTGGCCCCTCACAAACCAACCCTTCATGCTGGCTCTTCGCTAAAATGATTCACAGAATCATTTTTTACGCTCAGCCCTACTGGACTAATTTTTAACGCTCAGTCCCCCTGCAACCTGACCCCTCACTAAAATGGTCCAAAGGGACCATTTCTTATCGCTCGGTCCTGAAATCCGATTTCCGACCTCCCACTTTACACTTATCCTTGAAAAACCTTCTCTAACAATCTAAAAGTCCCGGCATCGGCATCCATTTCCACTTGGGCACCGACAGGTATGATAAACTGCTTAGGCACATGTCCAATCATGGCACCTCTATATGCCGGTATATTCAAAGGTAAGAGGTAATCATCCAGAATGTCGTCGATGGTAAGGGAGCCATAGCCCCCAGATGGATTGCAATCAGTGCATTGCCCGAATATAAAACCTTTGATTTTATCCAAGGTGCCATTGAGCTTCAAGGTACTCATCATCCGGTCGATTTTGTAAGGATCTTCTCCAATATCTTCCAAAAACAAGATGGCATTTTTGAAATCCGGCAGATAGGGTGTTCCGGAAAGTGCGCTGAGAACGGTCAGGTTGCCCCCAAGAATTTTTCCTGAAGCTTTTCCCGACCGGATGGTCTGTATCCTGTTTTGCTTCACAATCAGGTCGTCACCCTTTACCGTTTCATTTTCAAACTTTACTAACTCCCTTTCAAAAAATAACTTTTCAAACTGTCTCACATTAAAACTGTTCCAGCTTCCAGTTCCATTGGGTCCATGGAAGGTGATCAGTCCGGTCTGGGCATGAATAGCACTATGCAGGGCAGTGATGTCTGAATAACCCAAAAGGGGCTTGGGGTTCTTTTGGATGGTTTTATAATCCAGCATGGGCAGGATCCGGGAAGCACCCGAACCTCCCCTGATGCATATAATTGCTTTGATGTCAGGATCGGCAAACATACGGTTGAGGTCAGCAGCCCGCTCCTCATCGCTTCCTGCCAGATGTCCCCTTCTATTTTTCAGATTTTCTCCCAAGCGCACTTCAAAGCCCAAGGCTTCCAGTGTTTCTTGTGCAAACTGAAACTGAATCCTATCAGCAGTAGCGGCAGAAGGACTGATAATACCTACTTTATCTCCTTTGCTAATGGATTTGGGAAGCACTACTTTTTTGGCCAGGTCCTCTCTTAAGACGGAAGAGGAGAGGGGAATTCCTGCCAGCCCCAAGCCCAAGGATTTTAAAAATAGCCTTTTGTTCATTGCTGATTGATTTCTGATGATTGCATGTAAAACTAATTGGAAAATCGGAATGGTAAAATTCCTTAAACCCGAATTCCAAGACAATTTTTATCGGGACAGATTTTTTTGTCCACGAATTCCAAGACATTTTCAAAGTAACGTTAAGTAGCTAACTTTGGATTAGCGGTGGTGAGTATTAAAGAATCCGATAAAATTGAAACCTAAATCGGCCAAATGTTTTTGAGCTCCAATTCTGAGGGAATAACATGATGTTCCGTATTATTTTATCTGAGGCAGTGGGAATAATATTAAAACGATTGAAAGACTTCGTCTTAAATCCCATTGTTTATAGTTAGCAACTTAACATTACTTGTTGAAGTCTTCGGATTCGGGTTAAAGCGCTGAAGTTGTTTTTCCGGATAATTAATAAGGAGTTTTTTATTCTTTAATTAATTGTCAGGTTAGTCTGATTTTCCAGTGGAATTGGTTTATTTTGGAATTCTGTCACTAGTAATTTAAAAACAGAAAGTCAAACTTTTGGAAACGCTATTTGGAGATCAATTAGAGCAATCAGAGACTTCATCCGGTTCATTTGCGGATATCATTTTACCTGTACCGATTCCCAAAATGTTCACCTATAAAATTCCTAAATCTTTGTTGGAAGAAATTGGGATCGGTTATCGGGTCATTGTACAGTTTGGGAAGAAAAAAGTGCTAACAGGAGTGGTGGGCAAGGTGCACCAAAAACCGCCCAAAGCCTATGAAGCCAAACCCATTTTGGACCTTTTGGACAGTCATGCTACAGTCAATCCCATTCAGATCCGCTTTTGGGCATGGATGGCTGAATATTATTGCTGCCATATTGGAGAGGTCATGAATGCGGCCCTTCCCTCGGGCTTAAAGCTGAGCAGCGAAAGCAAAATACAGCTTAATCCCACCTTTGATCCTGATACCAGTCCATACCCCTTGGACGAAAGGGAGGAAGTCCTTCTGAATGCGCTTCAAAACAAGGAGGAGATGAGTTATGAGGACTGTGAAGCCGTTCTTGGCATCAAATCCATTCATGGTATCATTAAGAGTCTTGTCATCAAAGAGGCTATTGTGGTTTTTGAACAGGTGAAAGAAAAATACAGCCCTAAAGTTGAAAACCGGATCCGCCTGACTGCTGCCCTGGTGGAAAATAAAGCTGCTTTAGAGCAGGTTTTCCAGGAGATCAGTACCAAACCCAAACAGGAAGAAATCCTGTTGAAATACCTGCAGGAGGTGCCTGTGTACAGGAAGCCTGAACTCAATCAAAACGGCTTGGAAAAAAAAGTGGTTGCTGATGCCGGTATGTCGATGTCCTCTCTGAAAACCCTGATGAAAAACGGGATATTGGAAGAGTTTAAAATCATAGTCAGTCGGTTTGAAGATGAGGCAGTCAGTGATGCTGAAATAGTACTTACTGAAGAGCAATTACAGGCCCAGACCAAAATCAAAGAGGCGTTTGAAGAAAAGAATACGGTTTTGCTGCATGGTATCACCGGTAGTGGAAAAACGGAACTGTACATTACCCTGATTCAGGAAGCCTTGCAGGGAGGATCGCAGGTGCTCTTGCTTTTGCCGGAAATTGCGCTAACCACCCATATGGTAGGCCGTTTGCGCCAGGTATTTGGGAGCAGCATGGGGGTTTATCATTCCAAGTACTCCGATAATGAAAGGGTTGAGGTTTGGAACGGGGTATTGAGTGGGAAATTTTCCTTTGTAGTAGGAGTGAGGAGCTCCATCTTTCTGCCATTTGACAGTTTGGGGCTGGTGATCGTGGATGAAGAACATGAGCCTTCTTACAAGCAGTATGATCCTGCACCAAGATTTCATGCCAGGGATGCGGCCATCATGCTGGCATGGCTGCATCAGGCCAAGACGCTATTGGGATCGGCCACCCCTTCCTTTGAATCATTTTATAATGCGAGAACAAATAAGTATGGATATGCCAGCTTGGAGAAGCGCTATGGAGAAGCCCAGCTTCCCCAATTTCATCTGGCAGACATGTTGGTGGACAAAAAGAAAAACCTGCTCAAACTGGATTTCACCCGGATGATGCGGGAAAAGATTCAGGAAGCCCTTGGCAATCAGGAACAGGTATTGATTTTTCAAAATAGAAGAGGTTACGCCCCTTATGTATCCTGTGAGGATTGCGGATGGATTCCGGAATGCGAGCATTGTGATGTGAGTTTGACCTATCATCAGTTTGGAGAAGAAATGCGTTGCCATTATTGTGGCTTTAAGGAAAAGGTTCCCCATTCCTGCCCAGCTTGTGGTAGCTCGAAAATCAGTGCCGTAGGCATGGGGACAGAGCGCATTGAAGAGAGTCTTTCCCTTTTGTTTCCAGAGGCGCGGATCGCAAGGATGGACTTGGATACCACGAGAAGTAAGTATGGGTACCAGCGGCTGTTGGAAGAATTTGGTTCAGGTAATGTGGATATTCTTGTTGGAACCCAGATGATTACCAAAGGGCTGGATTTTGACCGGGTGACCGTAGTAGGGGTCATGGATGCAGACAGGATTTTGTATTTTCCGGATTTTAGGGCGGGGGAGCGGGCTTTCCAGCAAATCACCCAAGTGGCGGGAAGGGCAGGAAGAAGAGACAAAAAGGGCCATGTGGTCATACAGACCAGAAGGCCCGAGCAGGCCATTTTCCAACAAATCATGGCAGGGGATTACCGTAATTTTTATCTACAGGAGATGGGAGAAAGACAACGCTTTTTCTATCCCCCCTTTGTAAAAATGATCAAGGTGAGCACCCGGCACAAGGACTATAAAACCGCAGAAAAGGCTGCCCGACACTTACACAACCTGATGGCTGAGATTCCTGTCAAAAAGATTTTGTTAGGCCCGGAAAAGGGACTGATTGGAAAAATCAAAAATCAGTACATTTTCGAATCAGTAGTGAAGTTGGACAGAAGCAGTAATGCGCAGGCCCACTTCAAACAGGTGTTGCAGCAACAGTTAGAGACCTTGCAGGCGGATAAGGATTTCAGGTCGGCGCGCTTTATTGTCGATGTTGATCCCTATTGATGCTGCATCATGTCTATTCTTTGGACCTAAGAAAACAATCTTTTCATTTGCATGTTAAAACATTGAATTTATCTTTGCAGGACAATGAACAGGAAAAGATCCCATATCGTTACTTTTTTAACTGGCAACGCCCTTGCTGCTGTTCATCATTTGCATCATTCCTCCTAAGGAGGAAAATCATTTACATATCGCCCAAGGATGGCTGTTGATCTCATCTTACAGTCCTATTATCCAAAATCATTATTTACATGTTGATACTAAACGTATATTGCATTCATGAATACTATTATCCGTATAGCCGTTCAAAAAAGCGGTAGATTAAGCGATGACTCATTGGCCCTGATTAAGGAATGTGGCATCAAATTTTATAATGGCACCGGCAAACTCAAATCTGTTTCCACCAATTTCCCCATTGAATTCCTGTTTTTAAGAGATGATGATATCCCTGGTTATGTGGCGGATGGCGTTGCTGACCTGGGTATCGTAGGAGAGAATGAACTGGTGGAAAAAGACAAAGATGTCAATGTCCTGAAGAAACTGGGCTTTTCGAAATGCAGACTTTCTCTGGCCATCCCCAAAGGAGAAGCTTATACCAATGTGCATTATTTCCAGGGTAAAAGCATTGCCACTTCTTATCCAAAAATTTTAGGTGATTACCTCGCCAATAATGGTATTCAAGCAGAAATCCATGAGATTTCCGGTTCGGTGGAAATTGCCCCAAGTATCGGTTTGGCTGAGGGGATTTGTGATATTGTCAGTTCAGGTTCTACTTTGATGATGAACGGCCTGAAGGAAGTGGAGGAAATCTTTAAGTCTGAAGCAGTTTTGATCGCCAATAAATCCCTTTCTGAGGAAAAATTGACCATATTGGACAAGTTGCTTTTCAGGATGAATGCGGTTCAGAAAGGCAAAAGCAATAAATATGTATTGCTCAATGCGCCTAATTCCTCACTGGACAGGATCATTGAACTGATTCCGGGCATGAGGAGCCCGACCATTTTGCCTTTGGCACAGGAAGGTTGGTCCTCTGTACATTCGGTCATCAGCGAAGATCAGTTTTGGGAGAATATCGAGGAATTACGTGCTGCTGGGGCAGAAGGGATTTTGGTGGTGCCGATCGAGAAGATGGTGGTTTGATAGAGGCGAGAGGGGAGAAGCGAGGAGCGAGAATTTCGGAAGTGGGAAGGCGGATTTCGGAAGTCAAGGGATTGAAGGGGTTCATTAAGGTAATTGCTTGAAATGGTGACAATTTAACCATGATAGGGTTTGTTCCCTTCAGGGTATTTGTTCGGGCTGGAAACCGGTGGTGGCAAGAAAAAAGAATTGTGGAAAAATAAAAAAAGTAAAGATTTTCATATGAAAACGATATTGAATCCAAGCAAATCGGAATGGACCAAGGCTTTAAAAAGACCGGTTCAAAAAACCAAGGAGATCGAGAAAATCGTGAAACCGATCATGCGGAAAGTCAAGCGCTCTGGAGATAAAGCCTTGAAAAAATTTGCTTTGGAATATGATCATGTACAGATCAAAAACCTTTTGGTCAGCTTAGAGGAAATCAAAAAGGCCAGAGAATCGATTGACCCTCAGCTGAAGCAAGCCATCCAAGTGGCCAAAGAAAATATAGAAAAGTTCCACGCTGCCCAAGCTAGTCCTGAACTCAAAATGGAGGTGATGGAGGGGGTGACCTGTATGCGCAGGTCTGTACCCATTCAGCGGGTTGGCCTGTACATTCCTGGTGGAACAGCTCCGCTTTTTTCCACCGTATTGATGTTGGGCGTACCGGCAAATCTGGCCGGTTGTGAGGAAATTATTCTCTGTACGCCTCCCGATAAAGATGGCAATATCCACCCTGCCATCCTTTACACGGCGGATCTGATCGGAATTGATAAAATTGTCAAGGCCGGTGGGGCACAGGCGGTAGCCGCCATGACTTATGGCACAGAGTCGGTGCCTAAAGTGGATAAGATTTTTGGACCAGGCAACCAATATGTGACTGCTGCCAAGCAATTGGCAGTCAAAAAAGGGGTGGCCATTGATATGCCTGCAGGTCCCTCTGAAGTCTTGGTCTATGCGGACGAGACAGCTATTCCGGCCTTTGTGGCTGCGGATTTGCTTTCCCAAGCGGAGCATGGGGTAGATTCCCAAGTGGTCTTGGTCACCACCACCGAAAAATTTGCCAAGAAGGTGCTGAAAGAAGTGGAAGCGCAATGTGAGCAACTCCCTAGAAAAGACATTGCCAACAGGGCGTTGGACAATTCTGTGGCTGTTATCATGGGCAATCAGTCCAAAGCGCTGGAATTAATCAATGATTATGCCCCGGAGCATCTGATCATCTGTGTGGAAAATGAAGAGGAAGTAGTGAACAGCATCATCAATGCCGGTTCGGTATTCATAGGTAATTATACCCCAGAATCTGCTGGAGATTATGCTTCAGGAACCAACCATACCTTACCTACCTATGGCTATGCCCGTAATTATTCCGGAGTTTCTTTGGACAGTTTCTTCAAGAAAATCACCTACCAAAAAATCACTGAAAAAGGTATTCAGTTGCTGGGTCCCAGCATTGAGGTCCTGGCTGCCAATGAACTGCTCGATGCCCATAAAAATGCTGTCAGTATACGACTTAACTACTTAAAAGAGAAAAAGTAATGGCCTTTGAACTGGAAAAATTACTACGACCACACATCCTTCAGATCAAGCCATACTCCTCTGCCAGGGATGAGTATACCGGAAAAATCGGTGTCTTTTTGGATGCCAATGAAAACCCATACTCGGCACTTACGGGTGAACCTTTCAACAGGTATCCTGACCCTTATCAGGCGGATATCAAGGAAAAGTTAGCGCCCATCAAAGGAGTTGCCCAAGAGCAGATTTTTCTTGGTAACGGAAGCGATGAAGCCATTGATTTATTGATGCGGGCTTTCTGCGTGCCGGGCAAAGACAATATCATCCTCCTGCCACCTACATACGGCATGTATGAAGTCTCTGCGGCCATTAATGACATTGCCATCAAGAGGGTCAACCTGACAGCCGATTTTCAGCTCAGGACTCAAGCCATTTTAGAGGCTGTGGATGAAAACTCCAAGATCATATTTATTTGTTCACCCAATAATCCCAGTGGAAATAAAATGGACCGAAAGGCCATCCTGGAAATCATTCAAAAATTTCAAGGCTTGGTTGTGGTAGACGAAGCTTATATAGATTTCAGTGATGAACCCAGCTTTACGACGGAGTTGGGGCTTTATCCCAATCTGTTGGTGATGCAGACCTTTTCCAAGGCCTGGGGATTGGCCAACCTGCGCATAGGTATGGCCTTCGCCTCTAAAAAAATCATCCGTATTCTTAACCTGATCAAACCGCCCTATAACATTTCCGGACTGACCCAACAGAAGGTCTTGGACGCTTTGGATAAAGCGGATCAGCTAGAGGCTTTGGTCAAGGAAGTGTTAAAGGAACGGATAATGCTGGTGGAGGCCCTGGATGAACTTTCCTTTGTGCTGGAATGCTATCCTTCCCATGCCAATTTTGTGCTGGTGAAAATGGACCATGCCCGAAAAATTTATGAGTACCTGATCCATGAAATGATTATCGTGCGGGACCGATCCAAGGTGGTGTTATGTGAAGACTGTCTTAGGATTTCGGTGGGTACCCAGGAAGAAAACATGCAACTTATTGAAGCTTTAAAAAGATACGAACCTATTCTCAAAAACCCATAATTGATGAAAAAAGCACTTTTTATTGACCGTGATGGGACCATCATCGTGGAACCTCAGACAGATTTTCAGATTGACAGTTTGGAAGACCTGGAGTTTATCCCAAAGGTAATTTCCAATTTAAGAAAGATAGCAGAAGAAACAGATTATGAGTTGGTTATGGTGACCAATCAGGATGGTTTGGGAACCGCCTCTTTGCCGGAGGAAGATTTTTGGCCGGCCCATAACAAAATGATGTTGACCTTGGAAAATGAAGGCGTGAAGTTTGCCGCCGTTCACATTGACCGGTCTTTTGAGCATGAAAACTTGCCCACAAGAAAACCAGGGACGGCCATGCTGACCCAGTATATGGAAGGGGAATATGATCTTTCCAACTCCTATGTGATTGGAGATAGAAAAACAGATGTGCTTTTGGCCCAAAATATGGGTTGCAAGTCCATCTATATAGGAGATCCCATAGCAGGGGCAGATTTCTGCACTAAGGATTGGGATGATATTTACCGATTCCTAAGACTGCCGGATAGGATAGGAGAGGTTTTTCGGAAAACATCTGAAACCGATATTCATGTGAAGGTCAATCTAGACGGAACAGGAAAATGCGAGATCTACACCGGTCTGCCTTTTTTTGATCACATGTTGGAGCAATTGGGCAAACATGGGGGGGCTGACCTTACCATAGAAGTAAAGGGTGATTTGCATATCGATGAGCACCACACCATTGAGGATACGGCTTTGGCCTTGGGAGAGGCTTATCTGAAGGCTTTGGGAGATAAAAAAGGGATTTATCGGTACGGTTTCCTTTTGCCGATGGATGATGTTTTGGCCCAGGTGGCCATTGATTTTGGTGGAAGGCCATGGATGGTATGGGAGGCAGAATTTAAGCGTGAAAAAATAGGGGATATGCCTACGGAGATGTTTTTCCATTTCTTCAAATCCTTTAGTGATACGGCCAAGTGCAACCTGAATATCAAGGCTGAGGGGACCAATGAGCACCATAAAATTGAGGCCATATTCAAAGGGCTGGCCCGTGCCATCAAAATGGCAGTTGCCAGGGACATGAAGGCATTGGATAAGTTGCCGAGTACGAAGGGAGTGCTTTGAGTGAGAGAGGCGAGAGACGAGATATGAGAAGCGAGAGAGGGGAAAGTAGGAGGTCGAAAGGCGGATTTCGGAAGTGTAGGGAGGTTGTACCAAGTACCAAGTATGGTGTACCAAGTACCAAGTAATTGTTCAAGGTTGGAGAAAGAGCTAAAGGACCTGGAAGGTGAAAGAATACCTTTTAGGTCTTTTTTTTGTTTTATAGGCTGTTAGCCTTTGGGAAATTATAAATAAATCATTAGTTTTGAATTAAAAGCCATGATTTAGATATGCGTAACCTATTGTCCTTCTTATTCTTGATCTTGTTGGGTTCCTGTTTTGGAAGTTTTTCAGAGGGTGAGCGTTTATTTCGCTCTGGTGCTTATGAAGAGGCGGTCAAAGAGTTTTCAAAAGCCCTGTTTTTAAATGTTACTGATATTAAATCATTGCATTTGAGGGCCAGGTCTTACGAGGAATTGGAAGCTTTTCAGGAGGCCATTGAGGATTATAAATCCATTTTGAAGTTGGATCCCACTTATGCCCAGGCCCATGCCGGGATCGGGAAAGTTTATTGGAAACTGGAGAATTACAGGCAAGCAGAGAATCACCTATTAATTGCTGCCAAGCATGACCCTAAAGATTTTGAAATTCTTTTTCTCTTGGGCAGGACCCTTTTGATCAACGAGCGTTACCAAAGTGCGGAGGAGTTTTTTCAGTTGGCCAAAGAGCTAAAACCCAAAGATGCCCGTGTACATTTTTACCAGGGGATGGCCCGTTCCCAGATTGGGGATATTTTGGGGGCTGCAGGTTCTTTCAATATGTCCTTACGTTATGACCCGGACAACCTGACGGCCAAGTATAACAGGGGATTGGTATTGATGCTGATTGGTTATTCTTCCTGGGCATTGGAAGATTTTGATGCGGTATTAAAGGAAAAGCCGGAGCATGTGGAGGCCTTAGCCCACAGGGGGGTGGCGAAACTGAACCTCAATGATAGGACAGGTTGCAACGACCTGCAGCAGGCCCTTGCCCGGGGCAGTATTTACGCGAGAGTGCATCAGGATAAGTGTAAGTAGGTTTTTGTTGGTATAAAGGGAGGTGTCAGAATATCAGGAAGTTGTATTTTTTCACCTTTCTTATGAGGCGCATTTATTGGAAAGTGGGACAGATTTAGGGTATATACAGGAGTTATTGGGTCATAAGAGTAGCAAGACTATAGAGATTTACACCCATTTTAGTCAAAAGTTTCTTCAGCAAGTAAAGAGCCCTTTGGAAGATTTGAATTTATAGGATTGAAAAATCAGACTTATTTATTAAGTTAGGTAAATAATGTCTGGTTTTTCCAGACATATAAAGGAGTTACCACCAATGCAAAAAAATGACAAATAAAAACCTATATGAATGACAACAAACAATACATTCAATTTTTAAAATCGTCATTTGATAAATACTATCAAACTCGCACTGAAGCGTGGGAAGAGTATGTTCATCATTGTTCTGTTGTCTCTTTCAATAAAGAAGAAGTAATTAAAGAACAGAATACTACTGAACGATACTTCTATTTTATCATTGAAGGAAGTGTGGGACTGTTTTTATGGAAAGAAAATAATTTTGTTTGTTTAGATTTTGCTTTTGAAGGAAATTTCTGTTCAGATTATATGTCTATACTGACACATGAATCAACCCCATTACAATTAAGAGCTCTTGAAGATTGTAAAATGCTTAGAATGTCGAAAGAGAGCTACCACAAGATTACACAAACACCTCTAGGAAGCGTCATCAGAATGGTTGCTGCTGAAGCTTCATTTATAGATAAACAATTGCAACAAATAGACTTACTCACCAAAACTGCAAAGCAACGATATGAAGTATTATTAAGTCAGTTTCCAAACATTCAAAACCGTATTTCACAATCTCATATAGCATCATATCTTGGCATTACACCTCAAAGTTTAAGTAGAATAAGAAGGGAAAAATGATTTTTTACCATATGGTAATAATAGTCATTAGAGAAAACCAGAATTTTGCATCGTTTTATTTTAAATAAAAAAAGACGATGAAAAACAAAAGATTTGGTTTAACCGGTTTATCAGCACCTTTAATTTTTGGACTGACTTATATAGTCATGTCCGCTCAAAGACCGGAGTACAGTTTTTTAACCAAAGCAGTCAGCGAACTGGGTTCATTAGATGCACCAGACAAGTGGTATTTTAATGTTTTTGGCTACATTCTACCGGGTGTATTGATATCCATTTTTTCGATAGGGCTTTATCAAAGTATGGCTCAAAAGACGAGTAGCAG
>Ga0213835_100437_pt1 | contig 40873 bp, 40 predicted proteins | sample SWPATP01_FD_160576 | JGI IMG/M metagenome (GOLD analysis project Ga0213835, IMG submission 160576) | Coastal seawater microbial communities from Marineland, Florida, United States - SWPA TP0 #1 | ecosystem: Environmental > Aquatic > Marine > Coastal | place: USA: Florida | collected 2016-08-05
AGGGTGTAGCGGGAACGATCTCCCGCTTCGATGGCAGCTGTTTCTTTTTCATGTAAAAATCCTTCCGGGGCATATTGTCCCCTATTTGGATGTCCATGAAAACCGGACTACCTCAACCTGACCCCAGCCTTAGTTATTCACTTTTGCGGCGTTAAACTTGTTTCTGCTCCGGCAAATGAATCGAGCGCGCCAGCAGATGCCCGGCCAGCCAGCCGCCGACCAGGCCGCCGATGTGGGCGGCGTTGTCGGTATGCGGGTACACGAAGCCCATCCATAGGCTGAACAGCAGGAAGGGCAGCAGCGAGGAGCGCAGTTCGGTGACGACGGTGGGCGGCACGCCGCTGTTCGGACGGCTGAGGAAAGCCAGCAGGCCGCCGATGATGCCGAAGATCGCGCCCGAGGCGCCGACGCTGTTGACGTTCGGATTCCACAGCACGCTGGCGATGCTGCCCGACAGGCCGGCCAGGAAGTAGAGGGCGACGAAGCGCGTGCTGCCGAAGATGCGTTCGCACAGGCGCCCGACCTGCCACAACGCCAGCATGTTGAAGCCCAGGTGCCAGACGCTGCCGTGCAGGAACATCGAACTGACCAGGCGCCACCATTGGCCGGCGCGCGTCAGGCGGCCGACGTTCGAGCCCCATTCCACCAGCTGCTGGGCGTGCAGGATGGCCGAGATGTTCGGCTGCAGCGCGAACAGCTCGCGCAGCGGTCCGATCACTTCGGCCTGGTAATGCCGGCGCGCCAGCCACATCAGGGCGAAGATGCCGATGTTGGCCGTCAGCAGACCCCAGATCACCGGCGTCGACGGGCTCCAGTAATCGATCCGGTCGTGGAAGACTTCGTTTTCCTCGTGTTCGCGCACGAAGGCTTCGCTCTGGCGCGTGGGGAGCAGGGCGACGATGCGCGCCGCCGTCGCGCGGTCGGGCGCGGAAAAGCCGATCGTGACGGTTTCCTTCACGCCGACCACGTCGAAGAAGACATCCTGGCCGCTGGCATAGGCGTTGAGGATGTCGGCCTTGCGCAGCTTGTGCTCTTCGCGCCGCGCCATGCGGAACGAGCGCTGGCTGGTGCCGCGCACGAAGACGAAATCGGCGGCGAGCTCGCAGGTTCCCTTGCCGCGCAAGCGGAAGGGGTTGGATGGCCACTTGGCCCCGGCTGTGTAGAAACGGACCTCGAAGACCGTACTGCCTGACATCGGCACGTCCTAGCCGCGCTTGCGGTCGTGGTTCCAGAGCACGTCGCTGCCGCCGGCGAAGCGGTTCAGCACGCGCGCCAGCACGAACATCAGGTCCGACAGGCGGTTCACGTATTGGCGCGGCTGCGGGTTGATCGTGTCTTGTTTCGACAAGGCGACGATGGCGCGCTCGGCGCGGCGGCAGACGGTGCGGCAGACGTGGGCGGTGGAGGCGGCGCGCGAGCCGGCCGGCAGGATGAATTCCTTCAGCACCGGCAGGTCGGCGTTGTATTTCTCGAGCAGGCCGTCCAGGCGCGCCACGTGCTCGTCCTTGATCATCTGGTAGCCGGGGATGCACAGCTCGCCGCCGAGGTCGAACAGGTCGTGCTGGATCGAGACCAGTTCCTCGCGCAGCGCTGGCGGCATGTCCTCGCACAGCAGCAGGCCGACGAAGGAATTGAGTTCGTCCACTTCGCCCAGCGCGTCGATGCGCGCGCTGTCCTTGCCGGTCCGGCTGCCGTCGCCGAGACCGGTGCTGCCGTCGTCTCCGGTGCGTGTGGCGATTTTGGAAAGGCGATTGCCCATGATTATGTCCTGGTGCGAAAAAAAGATAGCCCGAGCATACGACAAATCGATGTGATTGTGCTTACAATCGAAGGATGTCCGCCCCCCTTCAAGTCTCTCCCGAGCGCCGCCAGCAAGTGGCCGCCGCCCTGCGTGCACGGTTGCCGGCCGGAGTCGTCCTGTCCGACCCCGAAGACACCCGTCCCTACGAATGCGATGGCCTGGCCGCCTACCGCCAGCTGCCGATGATCGTCACCCTGCCGAATAACGAAGAGCAGGTGCTGGCGATCCTCGGCGTGTGCCGCGAACTGGCGGTGCCGATCGTGCCGCGCGGTGCCGGCACCGGCCTGTCGGGCGGGGCGCTGCCGATCCATGACGGCGTGGTGCTGTCGACCGCGCGCCTGAACCGGATCGTGCGCGTCGACGACTACGCGCGCACCGCCGTGGTCCAGCCGGGCGTGCGCAACCTGGCCATTTCGGACGCGGCCGCCCAGTACGGCCTGTATTACGCGCCCGACCCGTCCTCGCAGATCGCCTGCACCATCGGCGGCAACGTGGCCGAGAACTCGGGCGGCGTGCACTGCCTGAAATACGGCCTCACGGTCCACAACGTGCTGCGCGTGCGCGTGGCCACCATCGACGGCGAGATCATCGAACTGGGCAGCGAAGCGCTCGACGCGCCCGGCCTGGACCTGCTGGCCGTCTTCATCGGCTCCGAAGGCATGCTCGGCATCGTGACCGAGGTGACCGTGAAACTGGTGCCGAAGCCGGCGGTGGCGCAGGTGATCATGGCCAGTTTCGACGACGTCGTCACCGGCGGCAACGCGGTGGCCAGCGTGATCGCGGCCGGCATCATCCCGGCCGGCCTGGAGATGATGGACCGCACCTCGGTGCGCATGGTCGAGCCCTTCGTGCACGCCGGCTACGACACCGACGCCGCCGCGATCCTGCTGTGCGAGGCCGACGGCACGCCGCTCGAAGTGGCCGAGGAAATCGAGCGCATGACGGCGGTCCTGCAAGGCGCCGGCGCCAGCGCGATCGCGGTTTCGCAAACGGAGAGCGAACGCATGCGCTTCTGGTCGGGCCGCAAGAACGCCTTCCCGGCGGCGGGACGCATCTCGCCGGATTACTACTGCATGGACGGCACCATCCCGCGCAAGAACCTGGCCCAGGTGCTGACCGGGATCGAGGCGATGGAGACGACCTACGGCCTGCGCTGCGCGAATGTCTTCCACGCGGGCGACGGCAACCTGCACCCGCTGATCCTGTTCGATGCCAACCAGCCCGGCGAATTCGAGCGTGCCGAAGCCTTCGGCGCGGCGATCCTGGCGCTGTGCGTGGAAGTGGGCGGCACGATTACCGGCGAACATGGCGTCGGCATGGAGAAGATCAACTCGATGTGCGTGCAGTTCGCGCGCCCCGAGCTCGACATGTTCTTCGCCGTGAAGCGCGCCTTCGACGCCCACATGCTGCTCAATCCGGACAAGGCGATCCCGACCCCGCACCGCTGCGCCGAATTCGGCAAGCTGCACGTGCACCACGGCGCCGTGCCGTTCCCCGACCTGCCGCGCTTTTAAAGAATGACGATGATCGAACAATTCAGGGCGCAGGTGCTGCAAGCCGCCGCCGACAAGACGCCGCTACGCATCCGCGGCGGCGGCACCAAGGACTGGTACGGCGGGCGTCCGGCGGGCGAGATCCTCGACACGCGCGCGCACGCCGGCATCGTCGACTACGAGCCGACCGAACTGGTGATCACGGCGCGCTGCGGCACGCCGCTGTCGGAGATCGAAGCGGTGCTCGCGGCGCAGAACCAGATGCTGGCCTTCGAGCCGCCCCATTTCGGGCCGGGCGCGACCTTCGGCGGCGCGATCGCCGCCGGCCTGTCGGGGCCGCGCCGCGCCAGCAGCGGCGCCGTGCGCGACTTCGTGCTGGGCGCGAAACTGATGGACGGGCAGGGCGAGGTCTTGAGCTTCGGCGGCCAGGTCATGAAGAACGTGGCCGGCTACGATGTCTCGCGCCTGCTGGCCGGCTCCCTGGGCACGCTCGGGCTGCTGCTCGAGCTGTCGGTCAAGGTACTGCCGCGCGCCACGCTGGAAACCACGCTGGTCTTCGACACCAGCGAGATCGACGCCATCCGCATGCTCAACACCTGGGGCGGGCGGCCGCTGCCGGTGTCGGGCAGCTGCTGGCACCAGGGTGAGCTGCTGCTGCGCCTGTCGGGCGCGCGGGCCGCGGTCGAGGCGGCGGTGCGCACGCTGGGCGGGGAGGAACTGCCCGACCATGCCGATTTCTGGAGCGGCCTGCGCGAACAGCGCCACGCCTTTTTCGAGGGCGAGGCGCCGCTCTGGCGCCTGTCGGTGCCGTCCACCTGCGGCGCCATCGTGCTCGGCGGCGAGCAGCTGATCGAGTGGGGCGGGGCCCAGCGCTGGCTGCGCGCGCCTTCCAGCCAGGCCGATACCATCCGCCGCAGCGTGGCCGCGGTCGGCGGCCACGCGACCCTGTTCCGCGGCGGCGACAAGCACGTCGGCGTGTTCCAGCCCTTGGCGCCGGCCGTCGCGCGCATCCACGAACGCCTGAAAACGGCCTTCGACCCTTCGCAGATTTTCAATCCCGGACGAATGTTCTAGCATGCAAACCAACCTGGCCGACTTCATCAAGGGCACCGCGGACGGCGACGAGGCCGAAGCCATCCTGCGCGCTTGCGTGCACTGCGGCTTTTGTACCGCCACCTGCCCGACCTATCAACTGCTGGGCGACGAGCTCGATGGTCCGCGCGGGCGCATCTACCTGATCAAGCAGGTGCTGGAAGGGGCCGAGCCGACGCGCAAGACCCAGCTCCACCTGGACCGCTGCCTCACCTGCCGCAACTGCGAGTCGACCTGTCCGTCGGGCGTCAAGTACGGCCGCCTGGTCGACATCGGCCGGCGCGTGGTCGACGAGCGCGTGCCGCGTCCCGCGCTCGAGCGCATCAAGCGCACCACCTTGAAGGAGTTCCTGCCGCGTACCAGCCTGTTCAAGCCGGCCTTTGCCACCGGTACCGCGCTGCGGCCGCTGTTGTCGAAGGAGCTGCAGGACAAGCTGCAGCGTCCGCGCGCGGCGGGCCAGTGGCCGACCCGGGTCCACGCGCGCAAGATGCTGGTGCTCGCGGGCTGCGTGCAGCCGGCGATGGCACCCAACATCAACGCCGCCGCCGCGCGCGTGCTCGACGCGCTCGGCGTCCAGCTGATCAATGCGGCGCAGGCCGGCTGCTGCGGCGCCGTGCGCTATCACCTGAACGACCAGCAGGGCGGCCTGGACGATATGCGGCGCAATATCGACGCCTGGTGGCCGTATGTCGAACAGGCCGAGGCGATCGTGATGACTGCCTCGGGCTGCGGCGTGACGGTCAAGGAATACGGGCACCTGCTGGCGCACGACCCGGCGTATGCGGCGAAAGCAGGGCGTATTTCGATGCTCACGCGCGACCTGTCGGAAATCCTGCCCGAGTTCGAGGAGCAGCTGGCGGCGCGCCTGAAGGGGACCATCCAGGAGCGCATCGCCTTCCACCCGCCGTGCACGCTGCAGCACGGCCAGCAAATCCGCGGCAAGGTCGAGGGCGTGCTGCGCGCGGCCGGCGTCGATGTCGTGCTGTGCGCCGACAGCCACCTGTGCTGCGGCTCGGCCGGTACCTATTCGGTGCTGCAGCCGGAGATCGCGCATGCACTGCGCGACCAGAAGCTGGCCAACCTGGCAGCCACCGGCGCCGCCGAAATCGTGTCGGCCAATATCGGCTGCATGACCCACCTGCAGTCCGGAACCGCCACCCAGGTAACGCACTGGATCGAGCTGCTCGACCGGGCACTGGCGCGCTGAAATGTGAAAAAAGTGTCAGATGCCCACGAAAGGGCATCCTCTTTTTAACCACTAATTAGGCCATTCATCCGCTTTGACAAGACACTGCGCCGCCCGCGCGATGTGGTAGCGCTTTGCCACCACAATACCCGTGCGCTGCATTCTGTATATGCATGTTGTGGGGTGGTAACAGAGTGTATCAAATAAGCGACGGAAGTCACACTATTTAACAATGTTGTGATTATTTTGTGATCTCAACTTTGCTGGATGCCAATGTTATGTAAGAGTATTTGTGCGCGTCAATCCGGCCCACACGCCATCAGCATGGAGGATGACAGCGAGTTGTTAAAATAAATTCACCATCCGGGAGTCGTTGTGAAGCACAAGAGTACTTTGTTGAACAAAAGCGCCATCGCGCTGGCAGTAACCCTGGCCTATCCGGCCTTCGCTTTCGCACAACAGCCAGTTGACCCAACGGTCAAGATGCAGCGCGTGGAAGTCACGGGTAGTAACATCAAGCGAACCGAAGCGGAAGCTGCCGGTTCGGTCCAGGTCATGACCCGCGATGATATCGAGCGCACCGGCCAAACGACGGCCCTCGGCATCCTGACGTCGACCGCTTCGGTCGACACCAGCCTGAGCTCGGCAACCAGCAGCAGCGGCAGCTTCGCCACCGGCGCATCTGGCGTCAGCATGCGCGGCCTGAGCAAGGTTTCGACCCTGATCCTGGTCAATGGCCGCCGCATCGCCCAATATGGCCTGGCCGACGGCGCGCAGGAAAACTTCACCAACCTCGACGCTATCGCCAGCGATTCGATCGAGCGCATCGAAATCCTGAAAGACGGCGCATCGGCCATCTACGGTTCCGACGCCATCGCCGGCGTGATCAACATCATCCTGCGCAAGGACTACGAAGGTGCGCAGATCCGCGTGAACCACCGCGAATCCCAGCATTTCCACGATGACCGCAGCCGCAGCGTCTCGGCCATCGTCGGCTTCGGCGACATCGACCAGCAAGGCTTCAACACCTACATCAGCGCCGAGTTCTACGAGCGCGACGGCTACAGCGTCGGCGACCTGAAGGACTACTACCCGGCATGGCACCGCATGACCCCGGGCCGTTCGACCTGGGATGCGAAGAGCTCGTTTTCGCCGACCGGTAACTACTTCCGCAGCAGCACCAACATCGTCGCCGCCCCAGGTTGCCCGGCCGATGCGATCGACCCGGCCGACAAGCTGTGTAAATGGGACGTCCTGCCGTACTCGGGCCTGACCACCAACAACAAGCGTCACGCCATCGCCAGCAATACCCACTTCAAGATTGGCAAGGACATCAACGCCAACTTCGAACTGACCGCGGCCGGCGCGACTAGCGACTACATCGTGGCCCCGTTCAACGTCAGTAACGGCAGCACGACGACCTCGCAAAGCGTCTGGTACAACGTGAATGCCGGCAAGATGGTCGGTCCGTTCTCGTATCCGAAGCTGCCAGTCGGCCACCCGAACAACCCGTACACCGTGCCAACCGAATTCCGTGCGCGCATGATGGACACCGGCAACGGCTTCAACTTCAACCGGACCGATTCCGACCAGTGGCGCGCCATGCTGGCACTCGACGGTACGATCGGCAGCTTCGACTGGCGTTCGGCCGCGGGCTGGATGAAGTCGTCGGCAACGAAGGCCACCCGCGCCGTCAGCGCCACCGCCTACCCGGCTGCCATCAATAACGCCACCTACAAGTTCGGCCAGCAAAACGATCCAGCGCTGCTGGAAGCGATGTTCCCGATCCGTACCACGGAAGGCGAATCCGACATCAAGTTCTTCGATGCCACCATCTCGGGCGCGGTCATGCAACTGCCAGCCGGTCCGCTGAACATCGCCGTCGGTACCGACATCCGTAGCAACGGTTACTGGATGAAGAGCTCGGACAACGTCCTCAACGGCGAACTGGTCGGCATCTTCGGCCTGCAAGTGGCCGACCGCGTGAACCAGTACGCCGTGTTCACCGAAGCGACCGTGCCTGTTCTCAAGAACCTGGAACTGAGCGCTGCCGTCCGTGCCGACAAGACCGCCGGTTTCGACGCGCACATGTCGCCTAAGCTGGGCCTGCGTTACACCGTCAGCGACAAGCTGCTGCTGCGCGCCACGGCATCGGGCGGCTTCCGCGCACCGAACATCGTTGAATCGGGCGATGGCCGCGGCCGTAGTTCGGTCGCTACCAGTGTCGTCGATCCACGCCGCTGCTCGACCGCCAACGAGTTGAACAAGCTGGTGCAAAACGGCGTCGGCGCAACGACCACCGACAAGGCGCAAGCGAACAGCTTCCGCGCCCAGGAGTGCGCAGGCAGCCTGCCGAGCTTCGTGTCGTCGAACCCGAACCTGGAACCGGAAACCTCGCGCTCGCTGACCGCCGGTTTCGTCTTCCAGCCGGTCAAGAACTGGTCGGCGGCGATGGACTACTACCACATCGAACGCAAGAACGAAATCGGTACCCGCACCACGGCCGACATCCTCAAGGATGAAGCCAACCTGCCGGCCGGTCAGCTGATCCGTATCGACAGCTCCGCAGCCGACAACGAGTTCCTGGCCCTGGCGAAGAAGTATTCGCCGAACACCACCCTGAGCTATGGTGGCGTCAACCAGCTGGGCCTGGTGTATAACCCGTACGTCAACAGCGGCAAGACGCGCGTCTCGGGTATTGACTTCGATGCGGGTGGCCGCTTCAAGCTGATGGGTGCGGACGTCCGCCTGAAACTGGACGGTACCTATGTGCTGAAGTACCAGACCTACGAAGTGGGCGAGGGCGCCTACAGCCGCAACCAGGTCGGCACCTACGACTTCGGTTCGCGCATGTCGATCGTTGCCCGCGCCAACATCAAGAAGGGTAACTTCGACAACGGCCTGACCTGGAACTACGCCAGCGGCTACACCAGCGACACCATCGATTCGCCGACCTGGTGCGTCACGCAGGGTGTCGCAGCGGCCAACATGGCCGATTGCGCACGCGTCGATCACAACACGACGCTCGATTACAACTTCGCTTACACGGGCATTCCGCACGTGAAACTGAACGCGTACATCTACAACATCCTGGGCGAAGACCGTCCGATCCAGTACCGCAACGGCTGGAACACGACGTCGCCGCAGTTCCGCGCTTTCGGCGTGGCTGCAACTTACACGTTCTGATTGCTTGACCGTGTAAGGTAGTACCCAGAGACCAGGCTTCGGCCTGGTCTTTTTTTTCGCGCCGACGCGGCGCGCGCCGCCGTGCTAGCATGCCTTCCCATCCATGATCGACAAGAGTACGCCATGAGTTCAGTCTTTCGCCTCGTGCGCGACGAAGGAGGCGCTGTCCCCGTCGTCGTCTTCGAGGACTCCACCACGCCCGGTTTCGTTCCGTTATGGGAAGAGGTCGGCGTCTACGACGCCCTCTACAACAGCGACGGCCGGCGCGGGCGCGAGGTCTCGCGCGCGCTCGCCTATGGGCTCGACCGTGTGATGAGCGAACCGGGGCTGAACCGCCTGGTGCCGTCCTCGGCCTCGATGGCCGAAGCCCTGCGCTTCCTGGAAAACGTCAACCGCGGCTGCGTCATCCACGCCTCGGCGGAAATCCAGACGCGCTAAGGAAAGAGTGCATGCCACGTCCCACCCTTGCCATCTCCAGCGAAACGCTGGAGCGCTCCCGCGTCGAACAATTACTGCGCGATGAAACCCTGCTGGTGTTCGTGGACTGCGATTTTTCAGGCGCCGACCTGTCGCGCCTGAACCTGCAGGACACCAGCTTTCGCAACTGCGCGCTGCCGGACACCTCGTTCTACGCCAGTAAGCTGTCGGGCACGCGCTGGCAGCGCTGCCGCGCGGGCCATGCCGATTTCGAATCGGCCGACCTGGTCGACGCCCGCTTCGAGTCCTCTGACCTGAACAACAGCAGCTGGCGCCGCGCCAAGCTGGCCTCCTGCGCCTTCCGCAGCTGTAAGCTCACCGGCGCGGCCTTCGAGGACGTGAGCTATCTCGGCCTGTCCTTCGAGGACTGCCTGCTGATCGGGGCCGACCTGCGCCGCATGTCGTTCAAGAAGATGACCCTGGTCGGCCTGGATTTCGCCGACGCCGATTTGTCCGGCTGCGATTTCCGCGAAGCCGTCCTCGAAGGCGGCAGCCTGCGCGAAGCCCACATCAAGGACACCCGGTTCGAGGGCGCCGACCTGCGCGGGGCCGACCTGGTGGGTGTCAAACTGGTCAACGCCAAGCTGTTCGCGGGCGCGACGATCTCCCCGCGCCAGGCGGCGGAGATCGTACGGGCGATGGGACTGGATGTGGCCTAGGGCAACACCTTGCTTTATTGCCTTCTCGTAAGAAAAAGCCTGGAATGTAAGCGAATGTTAAATTCGTCAACTGACGGGCATGCTTCCCCGTTAAAGGCTGACAACCAACCGAGGAGCTGCACCATGCACAAAATCACCGCTACCCTGATCGCCGGCCTGTTCGCCACCACCGCTTTCGCGCAAACCCCTGCCGCGCCGGCGAAGCCGGTTGCCCATGCCGCCGACGCGAAAACGGCTGTCCTGGTCAACAACAAGGATGCCAAGGCCGCCACCGTGACCACGAAAGAAACCGTCAAGGTCGAGCCGATGGCCCCCACGGCGGTCGTGAAAACCGAGACCAAACAAGTCAAGACCGCAGTCGTTGGCGAGACCAAGAAGGCGAGCGCCAAGCCGAAAGCCAAGACCCACACGACCCACACGACCCACAAGGCAACCAAGGGTGAAATCCATCCGGCACCGGATGTCCAGGCCACGAGCGGCGCCAGCGCCCAGGGCGCCCAGATCGAATCCGGTAGCGGCGCCAGCCCGGCCGGCGTGACGGTCGACAGCGGCGCGGCCATGCCGGCGACGCCGGCAACGCCGGCCATGCCGGCGACCCCCGCCATGCCAGCCACCCAAGGCATGCCGGCAACGCCAGCCATGCCAGCCATGCCAGCCACGCCGGCAACCCCGGCAACCCCGGCAACGCCACCGACCAACTGATCGGTCTCGCATTGATAAAAAGCCTGCATGAATTGCAGGCTTTTTTTATGTCGCCCTGTTCTGAATGCGCCGGCGATCGCGCCGATTAGTAGTCGAGCTACATTATTTGGCTTATCATCCTGGGAGCTTGACCCAAATAAATGTAGTTTCGCTACTTTCTCACGAGAGAGCTCCAAGGAGACCACCGCATGCACGTTCGCCGCATCGCCGCCATTGTCGCGGTATCCATGACCCTCGGCTTGAACAGTTGGGCCCAGCAAGTGATCGCCAGCGCGGCCTCGCCGGGCAAGGTGCTCGATGTGGAGGTGCAGGTCGATGGCGGCGGCAAGCTCGGTTACGCGATCAAGCGCCATGGTAAAGAAGTCATCGGCCTGTCGCGCCTGGGCTTCAACCTGGCCAACGCGCCCAAGCTGGACGGTGGTTTCAGCTTGCTGGGGCAAAGCGCGACCGACGTCGACGCGACCTGGGAGCAGCCCTGGGGCGAGCGCCAGTTCGTGCGCAACCACTACCGCGAGCTGCGCGTCGAGGTCGAGCAAAAGAACCGCGACAAGCGCCGCCTGGCGATCGTGTTTCGCATCTACGACGACGGCGTGGGCTTTCGCTACGAATTCCCCGACCAGCCCCAGTTGCGCGACGCCGAGATCCTCGACGAGCTGACCGAATTCGCGGTGACCCAGCCGGCCACCGCCTGGTGGATCCCGGCCGCCGAACTGCCGGGACTCGAAGAAGAGATCCGCAAGGCGCCGCTCGCCGAAATCGGCATCGCCAATACCCCGCTCACCGTGCGCCTGGTCGATGGCACCCACATCGCCTTCCATGAAGCGGCGCTGGTCGATTACGCCTCCATGTGGCTGCGCAAGGTCGACGGCCAGAAGCTGCGCGCCATGCTCGCGCCGTCGTCCTACGGCCCGGCGGTGGTGCGCCACGGCGCCTTCAACACGCCCTGGCGCACGCTGCAGATCGCCGACAGTGCGGCCGGCCTGTACATGTCGGACCTGATCCTGAACCTGAACGAGCCGAATAAACTGGGCGACGTCTCCTGGCTCAAGCCGTCCAAGTTCGTCGGCGTGTGGTGGGAGATGCACCTGCAGCAAGGCACCTGGAACGCGGGGCCGAAGCATGCGGCGAATACCGCCAATACGAAACGCTACATCGACTTCGCGGCGAAGAACGGTTTCCGCGGCGTGCTGGTCGAAGGCTGGAACCAGGGCTGGGAAAGCGACTGGGGCCATGGCGGCGCCGACTTCAGTTTTACCAAACCCTATCCCGACTTCGACCTGGCCGGCCTGGCCGCGTACGCGAAAACCAAGGGCGTGCGCCTGATCGGCCACCACGAGACCGGCGGCAACCTGCCGGCCTATGAAAAGCAGATGGACGCCGCCTACAAGTTATATGCGCAGCACGGCGTCGACAGCATCAAGTCCGGCTATGTGCACGAGGCGGGCAGCATGCTGTTCACGGGCCGCGACGGCAAGCCGCGCTACGGCCACTACGATTCGCAGGACGGCGTGCGCCACTTCCTGAAAGCCGTGACCGAGGCCGCCAAATACCGGATCGCCATCGACACCCACGAGCCGGTCAAGGACACCGGCCTGCGCCGCACCTATCCGAACTGGATGTCGCGCGAAGGCGCGCGCGGCGTCGAATACAACGCCTGGGGCAACCCGCCGAACAGCGTCGACCACGAAGCCAAGCTGGTATTCACGCGCATGCTGAGCGGCCCGATGGATTACACGCCGGGCGTCCTGAGCCTGGTGGGTGCGGACGGCAAGGTCTTCAATTCGACCCAGGCCAAGCAGTTGGCGAACTATGTCGTGATCTATTCGCCGCTGGCGATGGCGGCGGACCTGCCGGAAAACTACGACAAATACCCGGCCGCCTTCAAGTTCATCCGCGACGTGCCGACCGACTGGGCCGATACCCGCGTCGTCAACGGCGCCGTCGGCGAGTACGCGACCATCGCGCGCAAGGACCGGGCCTCAAGCGACTGGTACGTCGGCGCCGTGACCGACGGCCAGGCGCGCACGCTGGCGCTGCCCTTGACCTTCCTCGACGCCGGTAACACCTATGTCGCCGAGATCTACCGCGACGGCGACGGCGCCGATTACCGCAACGAGCGCCGCTTCGACCTGGTCACGGAAACGCGCACCGTCACCGCGCGCGACAGCATGCAGCTGCGCCTGGCGCCGGGCGGCGGTCAAGCGATCCGGTTCACCTTGCAGAAGTAAGCAAGCTGTGGTGGGCACGCGTGCCCACGCTGATGAGACGATGCTAATATCGACATGACTGGAACTGGCATCGCAGATTGTCGGTTGTCGCCGCCAACGGATGGCTGCGTCAATATATCGAAAGGATCGGTTACCTCATGACTAGTGCGTTCACCGTTGCCGTCCCGCGCCTTCAGACGGAACGCCTCATGCTGCGCGAATACCGGCGCGACGATTTCGACCTGTTTGCGGCCCATTGCATGACCCACTTCCCACCGGCTGACCGCGATACGGCATGGCGGGTATTCAGTTCGCACGCTGGACTCTGGCTGTTACAGGGTGCCGGATGGTGGGCAGTGGAGGAGCGGCAGAGCGGTCGACTCGTCGGTAATGTCGGCGCCTTCTTTCGCGAGGAATCGGCTGTGATGGAGCTTGGCTGGAACACCTACAGCGCTTTCCGGGGCCAGGGATTCGCCAACGAAGCAGCGGCGGCAGCCCTGGCGTATGCGTTCGAGATGCGACACGAGCCTAAAGTCCGGGCGCTTATCGCCCCGGATAATGGATCGTCGATTCGCGTTGCCGAACGTCTCGGCCTGCGTTATGAAGCGCAAGCCGAGGTGTACGGAAAAGCGGTCGGAAATTACACGCGCGAACGGCGTGCGCTCAAACAAGAATAGCCCCAGCTAATCCGTATCGGTGGATACAAGCACCGTAACGATCTGGCGGCGTTTATCGATCAATACCGTCGTGGCGTCCCAGGCAATATCAAAAAACCACGATGACCATGGCTTGTCGCATCGAAACACCAGGACATCGCTGAATCGATCGCCGAACAAGGCGTCAGCGACACGTTCACCGAATGCTTTCGCTTCCCTGTGGGTCCCCGCGAACTTTTCATAGGCACCGCCCATGACCAGCGTGCGAGCGAGTTCTCCATCAAGAGTGAGAGGGGTACTCCATTCAAACTCCGCAAGTTCAGCGGTGCTCACATCGGTAGCGACCTCTGGCAGTGCGCTTGCAAAGACCGGGTGAGAAAACAGCCTGGAAAAGAATGCGATGTCGTCCCAGCGATTACGTGTCGCAAACCAGTTGAAATCGCGATTGCCGACGATATGAAATCTGGCGATGAATGCGCCGCCGTTGATGTTGATACGCCGAAGCTCGGCGAGATAGTCGTCCACTGCCGGCAAGGTCTCCGCTTCGGCCGTCACCGTGACGCTGTCCCATAGCCGCGCAATCGACGTGTCGCTCGGTCTGTTCTGCTTCCAATTGACATCGATCCAGCTCAAGGTTGTTCCTTAGGTGATGAGAATTGCTGGTGTGTCCCGGCCCCCAAGACCTGGCACCTTGAACAGGTAGGGTCGTGCAAGGCCTGTCATTGACGTTACAATACCTTGCCATGATACGACCCGACAAGTCACTCGCTCCGACCACGCGCGACCTGAAAAACAGGGCCGTGCAGCAGATCGGATGCGTCGTCCTCACGGTCATCGTGTTCATCTTTGTCAACTGGATCAATGAACTTGCGTTCATCCGGCTCGAACAAAGTATTGGGGTCAACTGGGTTTTCCTGCCGGCCGGGATCCGCCTCCTGGCGACATTGCTGTTCGGGTTCGCCGGCTTCGTGGGCTTGCTGCTGGCCAGCCTGTATCTCAATTTCTACCATTTCGCCTTTCCCGACCAGGTGCGCGCACTGAGCGGCGCCGTGGCCGCGGCCGGCGGTCCTTATCTCGCTTATTTGTTCGCGAAACACTGGTTCGATCTGGGGCCGCAGCTGCGCAACCTGACCGCGCGGCGGCTTCTGGTGACCGGGGTGCTGTGCGGGACCGTGAGCCCGGTATTTCACCATGCCTTTGCCTGGGTGCAGACCGGGCTGGTGGACTGGACCGCGCTGATCGCCATGATCACCGGCGATATCGTCGGCATCCTGATCGTGCTGTATATCGCCAAGGGCGTGATCACCCTGGCCGATCCGCGCGATGTGGACGCGAATCGCTGCTAAGACGCCAGCAGCGCCGCGATATCGTTCTCGATCGCTTCGGGTGGCGTCTGCGGCCCATAGCGCCTGACGACTTTGCCATCGCGCCCGACCAGGAACTTGGTGAAGTTCCACTTGATGCGCTTGGTGCCGAGCAGCCCCGGCGCTTCCTGCTTGAGGTGTTTGTAGAGCGGATGGGCGGCAACACCGTTGACGTCGATTTTCGCGAACATCGGGAAGCTGACGCCGTAGTTGCGCTGGCAGAATTCGCCGATGCCCGCTTCGTCGCGCGGCTCCTGGCCGCGGAACTGATTGCAGGGAAAGCCCAGCACCTCGAGCCCGCGTTCGTGGAACTGGCGGTAGATATCTTCGAGGCCGGAAAACTGCGGCGTGAACTTGCAGGCCGTCGCCGTGTTGACGATGAGGAGCAGCTTGCCGCGGTAGCGCGACAAGTCGACGGGGGCGCCGTCGAGGGCGCTGGCGTGGAAGTCGTAGACGTTCATGCAAGGATGATACCGCGTCTGGCGGCATCACCCCACATGGCGTTCAGACCAGGCCGAGGTGCTCGGTCCCGGCCGAGAAATCGCGGTCCTTCGCGTTCTTGCTGTTCAACTTGATATTCAGGCGCAGGTCGTTCACCGAATCGGCGTTGCGCAACGCGTCCTCGTACGAGATGCGCTCGCCTTCGTACAGGTCGAACAAGGCCTGGTCGAAGGTCTGCATGCCCAGTTCGCGCGACTTCTTCATGATCTCCTTGATCTCGTGGACTTCGCCCTTGAAGATCAGGTCCGAGATCAGCGGCGAGTTGAGCATGATTTCCATCGCCACCACGCGGCCCTTGTCTTCCTTTTTCGGGATCAGGCGCTGCGAGACCAGGCCGCGCAGGTTCAGCGACAAGTCCATCAGCAGTTGCTGGCGGCGCTCTTCGGGGAAGAAGTTGATGATGCGGTCCAGCGCCTGGTTGGCGCTGTTGGCGTGCAGCGTGGCCAGGCACAGGTGGCCGGTCTCGGCGAACGCGATCGCGTGTTCCATCGTTTCGCGGTCGCGGATTTCGCCGATCTGGATCACGTCCGGCGCCTGGCGCAGCGAGTTTTTCAGGGCCGCTTCGAAGCTGTCGGTGTCGACACCCACCTCGCGCTGGGTGATCACGCAGTTGCGGTGCGGGTGCACGAATTCGACAGGGTCCTCGATCGTGATGATGTGGCCGTAGCTGTTCTCGTTGCGGTAGCCGACCATCGCGGCGAGCGTCGTCGATTTACCGGAGCCGGTGGCGCCGACCATGATCACCAGGCCGCGCTTGGACATGACGACGTCCTTGAGCACATTCGGCAAGGCCAGGTCTTCGAACTTCGGGATTTGCGTCGTGATCGTACGCAGCACCATGCCGACGCTGCTCATCTGGACGAAGGCCGACACGCGAAAGCGCCCCAGGTCGCCCGGGCTGATCGCGAAGTTCGCTTCGCGCGTCAGCTCGAAGCCGGCAGTCTGCTTGTCGTTCATGATCGAGCGCGCCAGGTCGGCCGTGTGGCTGGCGGTGAGCGGCTGGCTCGACACCGGCGTCATCTTGCCGTCGATCTTGATGGCCGGCGGGAAGCCGGAGGTAATGAAGAGGTCCGAACCGCCCTTGCTGACCATCAGGCGCAGCAGGTCGAACATGAACTTGGAGGCCTGGTCGCGTTCCATCGTGCCGCCTTAGCCGGGGAAATTTTCGGGGATCTTGGCCGCCGACCTTGCGGTGGCGCTCGAGATCACGTTGCGGCGTACCAGGTCGGTCAGGTTCTGGTCCAGCGTCTGCATGCCCATGTTGCTGCCGGTCTGGATCGACGAATACATCTGCGCGATCTTCGCTTCGCGGATCAGGTTGCGGATCGCCGGCGTGCCGAGCATGATTTCGTGGGCGGCGACGCGGCCCGAACCGTCCTTGGTTTTCAGGAGCGTCTGCGAAATGACGGCCTGCAGCGACTCGGACAGCATCGCGCGCACCATCTCCTTTTCTTCGGCCGGGAACACGTCGACGATACGGTCGATGGTCTTTGCGGCCGACGAGGTGTGCAGGGTGCCGAACACCAGGTGGCCCGTTTCGGCGGCCGACAAAGCGAGACGGATCGTCTCGAGGTCGCGCAGCTCGCCGACCAGGATCGCGTCCGGATCTTCACGCAGCGCCGAGCGCAGCGAATTACTGAACGACAGCGTGTGCGGGCCGACTTCGCGCTGGTTGATCAGGCATTTCTTCGATTCGTGGACGAATTCGATCGGATCCTCGATGGTGAGGATGTGGCCATACTCGGTCTCGTTCAGGTGATTCACCATCGCCGCCAGCGTCGTCGATTTGCCGGAACCGGTGGGGCCGGTGACCAGCACCAGGCCGCGCGGCTTGAGCGCCAGTTCGGCGAAGATCTTCGGCGCGTTCAGTTCTTCGAGCGACAGGATCTTCGAAGGAATCGTCCGCAGCACGGCGGCCGCACCGCGTTCCTGGTTGAACGCGTTGACGCGGAAACGGGCCAGGCCGGGAATCGCGAACGAAAAGTCGATCTCGAGCATTTCTTCGTACTGCTTGCGCTGGCCGTCGTTCATGATGTCATAGATCATGGCGTGCACGTCCTTGTGCTCGAGCGGCGGCAAATTTATACGGCGCACATCGCCATGCACCCGGATCATCGGCGGCAGGCCGGCCGACAGGTGCAGGTCGGAAGCCTTGTTCTTTACCGAGAAGGCGAGTAGTTCTGAAATGTCCATTTATAATCCCTGTGCCATGAAGGACGCAGCTCCGGCGCGCGTGCTCGCATCACCTTGAATATTGCCCATAGAAAACGATTATGTCCACAATCGCCGCGAACATGCAAGCTGTCGAAGCGACAATCGGCGCCGCCACCGAGGCCGCCGGGCGGCCCAGGTCTAGCGTCCAGTTGCTCGCCGTATCGAAGACCTTCCCGATGGAGGCGGTGCTGGAAGCCATCGCCACGGGCCAGCGCGCCTTCGGTGAAAACTATCTGCAGGAAGGCGTCGAAAAGATCGCCGCCGTGGCGCGCGCGCAACCGGATACGGCCGTCGAGTGGCATTTCATCGGCCCGATCCAGAGTAACAAGACGCGGCCCATCGCCACCCATTTCGCCTGGGTCCACACCGTGGAGCGCCTGAAGATCGCCCAGCGCCTGTCGGAACAGCGTCCGCCCGAACTGGGTCCCCTGAACATCTGCCTGCAGGTGAACATCAGCGGCGAAGCCACCAAAAGCGGCGCCACCCCCGCCGAACTGCCCGAACTGGCGCGCCAGGTGGCGGCGCTGCCGAATCTGCGCTTGCGCGGGCTGATGGCGATTCCCGAAGCGCACAGCGACCCGGCGCTGCAACGCGCCGCGTTTGCCAGGCTGCGCGTGCTGGCCGATGCCTTGCGCGCCGACGGCCTGGCGATCGACACGCTCTCGATGGGCATGTCGGGCGACATGGCCGCCGCGATTGCCGAAGGCGCGACCATCGTGCGTGTCGGCAGCGCGATTTTCGGCGCACGCCATTACGACTGAAGGAAGACAGATGAAGATCGCATTTATCGGCGGCGGCAACATGGCCACGGCATTGATCGCCGGGCTGGTCAAGGACGGCGCCTCGACCACGCAGGTGCACGTCGTCGACCGCAATCCGGAAGCGCTCGAACGCCTGGCTGCGCTGTATGGCGCCACGACCGCGGGCGCCATCGACGCGGCGGTCGGCGCCGCCGATGTCATCGTGCTGGCCGTGAAACCGCAGCAGATGCGCGACGTCGCCGCTGAACTGGCGCCGCGCTTGACGCAGGGGCCGCTGGTGCTGTCGATCGCGGCCGGCATCCGCGGCGCCGACTTGTCGCGCTGGCTGGGCGGGCATGGCGCCATCGTGCGCGCCATGCCGAATACCCCGGCGCTGATCGGCATGGGCATCACCGCGCTGGTGGCCTTGCCGGGCGTGCGCGGCGACCAGCGCGCCGCCGCCGACAGCGTGCTGCGCGCGGTCGGCCAGACCGTCTGGCTGGACGACGAAGCGCTGATCGATCCGGTGACGGCGGTATCGGGCAGCGGGCCGGCCTATGTGTTTTATTTTCTGGAAGCGATGCAGGCCGCGGCCGGCGAGATGGGCCTGAGCGCCGAGCAGGGCCGGCAGCTGGCGCTGGCGACGTTTGCCGGCGCGACCGAGCTTGCCGCCGCATCGGACGAATCGCTGGAGCTGCTGCGCCAGCGCGTGACCTCGAAGGGGGGAACCACGCACGCGGCCATCTCCAGCATGGAAACGGCGGGGGTCAAGGCGGCGATTGTCGACGCGATGAAGGCGGCGGCCGCACGCGGACGCGAGCTCGGAGACGAATTGGGGTCGGCGTAGGGCGGCGCACGCGCCGCCCTACGGGGTCAACCCAGGCGCGAACGCAGCAGCGGCAACACCCGCTGCGCCAGCGGCAGCACGCGCTGCGCGAGCTGCCACAGCGAGGCGCCGGCGGCGGCCACGCCCAGCACCGGCTTGGGCCGCGCGATGACCACGCCCAGCGCCACGCCGGCACCGGCCAGCAGGGCCTTGCGGTGTTCGCGGATGAATCCCGCCGCGCCGCCGATGCGTTCCACCGGCGCCTTGAGCAGATTGAGCCCGTCGGCCAGGTCGCCGCGCTGGCGCGCGCAATCGTCGACCAGCTGCGCGCGGCGCAAGGCCAATGGTGTGTGTGGCTTATTCATGCTCGGCTCCCGTGCCCTTGATGAAGGCGATGTCCTTGCCCAGTTCGGCGCGCGTCGCGGCCAGCATCGGTCCGCGCGCGGCGAAGCCGGCACGCACCTTTGCCAGGATCAGCAGCGCGGCCAGCGCAAACACGCCGGCCATCGCGCCGATGGCGAGCAGCCGGTGCTCGTCCCAGAACAGCACGATGACAAACAGGGCGACCAGCATGAAGGCGCCGGCGCCGAGGAAGGCCGCCAGCAGCGTCCAGGCCACGGCGCCGAGCAGCGACTGCGCTTCTTCGCGCGCCTCGATCGCGGCCAGCTCCAGGCGCGTGCGCGCCATGGAGACCAGGGTCGCACCGATCCGGCCGAGCGTCTCGGTGAACACCATTAACGGCGATTGATCAGCATGCCCAGCACGACGCCGGCGGCGGCGCCGATACCGACTGCCTTCCACGGGTTTTCCTTGACGTAGACGTCCGTAGCCTTGGCGGCGGCCTTCGATTTTTCGATGACTTCCAGGTTCGCCAGGCCATCCTTGGCGCTGGTGATGGCGCTTTCGAACTTGGCCTTCGCGTTTTTCAGCTCTTCGCCGGTCAGCGAACCGCCGTGGCGCAGCCAGGCTTCGGCGTCATGGATCACGTTCTTCAAGTCGGCCATCAGCTGATCGCGGGCGCCGGTCTGGGTCGGGATTTTTTCCATCATGGGGAGTCCTCTTTATGTGAATGGTGGGTGCGGCCGGATGGGCCGCAACAGGTCGTGCAATTCGGACAATATTATCCTAATGCATAGTCTAACGCGACACCGCAGAAAAGTGCCGCACCTAACCAATTGTTGTGGCGGAAGGCGGCGAAACAACGCATCCGGTCGCGCTCGCGAATCAGGGTGTAGTGGTACAGCGCGATGGCGGCGGCGACGATCACGCCGCCCACGAACCACCAGCGCAATCCCAGCATCCAGCCGCACACCAGGTCGATGGCGAGGGCCGCGCCGTAGCACAGCATGACCGCCAGCACATCGAAGCGGCCGAAGGTAATGGCCGAGGTGCGGATGCCGATTTTCAGGTCGTCGTCGCGGTCGACCATCGCGTACTCGGTGTCGTAGGCCACGGCCCAGAACACGTTCGCCACCAGCAGCCACCAGGCCACGGCGGGCACGGTGTTCTGGACGGCGGCGAATGCCATCGGAATGCCGAAACCGAAGGCGATGCCGAGATAGGCCTGGGGAATGGCGAAGAAGCGCTTGAAGTAGGGATAGGTGCCGGCCACGATCACGGCCAGTACCGAAAGCTGCTTGGTCAGCGGGTTGAGCGGCAAGATCAGGAGGAAGGACACGATGGCCAGCACGGCGGCGACCATGACCGCTTCCCAGCCCTTGATGCGCCCGGAGGTCAGGGGGCGGTCGACGGTGCGCTTGACGTGCTTGTCGATGTCGCGGTCGGCGTAGTCGTTGATGGCGCAGCCGGCCGAGCGCATCAGGGCGGTGCCGAGGATGAAGATGACGACGATCATCGGGTCGGGCTTGCCGCCGGACGCCATCCAGAGCGCCCACAGGGTGGGCCAGAGCAGGAGAAGAATGCCGATCGGCTTGTCAGCGCGGACCAGCCGGAAGTAGAGCGCCAGCTTGTTCATGATTCGCTTCTTGTCGCGCAAGAATTATTGTGTGCAAGACAGCGATTTTAACGCCCACCTGCCTGTCACGCGGCTTTTTCCAGCCCCAGCATATCGACCCCCGGCAAATCGCACTGTGCCACCGCGTTGCAGACCGCCTCGATCGCCGCGCGCCGCGTAAAACTCTTGCGCCAGACGATCACCACGCGGCGCGACGGGGCCGGCGTGGAGAAGGGCACGAAGGCCAGCAAGCCGTGCGGATCGTCCATGTCGCGCACCGACGCGCGCGGCAAGACGGTCAGGCCGATGCCGCTGGCGACCATGTGGCGGATCGTTTCCAGGGACGAGCCCTCGAAGGTGCGCTGCATGCCGTTGCCGGGCGTCGAGAAGCGCGCCATTTCCGGGCAGACTTCCAATACCTGGTCGCGGAAGCAATGGCCGCTGCCGAGCAGCAGCATGGTTTCCGCCTTTAAATCGTCGGCCGGGATTTCGCGGCGCTTCGACCAGGGGTGGGTGCGCGGGGTGGCGACTACGAAGGGCTCGTCGTACAGGGTCTGCATCTGCATGCCGTGGTCGGGCAGGGGCAGGGCCATGATCGCGGCGTCGAGCTCGCCCTGGCGCAGCAGCTCCAGCAATTTGACGGTGAAATTTTCTTGCAGCACGAGCGGCATCTGCGGCACGTTGTCGATCAGGTTTTTCACCAGCGGCGGCAGCAGGTAAGGGCCGATCGTGTAGATCACCCCCAGGCGCAACGGGCCGGCCAGCGGGTCCTTGTTCTGCTTGGCCAATTCCTTGATCGCGGCGGTTTGCTCGAGCACGCGTTCGGCCTGGGCCACGATCTGGGCGCCGACCGGGGTGACCGAGACTTCGGAGCCGCCCCGTTCGAACAGCGTGACGCCGAGCTCGTCTTCGAGCTTCTTGATGGCGACCGACAGGGTGGGCTGGGCGACGAAACACGACTCGGCGGCATGCCCGAAATGCTTGGCGCGCGCGACGGCGACGATGTATTTGAGCTCAGTGAGTGTCATAGGAGAGGGTCAGTCCACGCAGTGATGCAATGATAATCCCGGCATGGCTCGGCGTGGGCAGCCGAGAAATAGTATTTTAACGAGAATCTTAGTCGATATAATTGCCCCGCGGGCGATATCGACAGTGAATAATCGCCCGCCGTTCAGAAAGGCATGCATGTCTACTACCTTTGGCCCGGCCGAGGCCCTGGCCTATATCCAGAAGCTGCTTACAGTGATGCACCAGCAGGGCGGCTCCGATCTCTTCATTTCCGCCGATTTCCCGCCCAGCATGAAGCACCAGGGCGCGATGAAACCGATGAGCCAGCAGCGCCTGACCGGCGAAGTCACGCGGGCGCTGGCCCTGTCGCTGATGAACGAGCGCCAGCGCGCCGAGTTCGAGGCGCAGATGGAGTGCAATTTCGCCATTTCCCTGCCGAACGTGTGCCGCTTCCGCGTCAACGTCTACGTCCAGCAGCAAAGCGTCAGCATGGTGGTGCGCACGATCGCCTCGGAAATCCCGAATTTCGAGAAGCTCGAGCTGCCCGAGGTGCTGAAAGACGTCGTCATGACCAAGCGCGGCCTGGTGCTGGTGGTCGGCGGCACCGGTTCCGGCAAGTCGACCACGCTGGCGGCAATGCTCGACTACCGCAACAGCAACTCGGCCGGCCACATCATCACGGTGGAAGACCCGGTCGAATACGTCCACAAGAACAAGCATTGCCTGGTGACGCACAGGGAGGTCGGGGTCGACACCCACTCCTGGCACAACGCCCTGAAAAACACGCTGCGCCAGGCGCCGGACGTGATCCTGATCGGCGAGATCCGCGACACCGAAACCATGGAGCACGCGATCGCGTTTGCCGAGACCGGCCACCTGTGCCTGGGCACGCTGCACGCGAACAATGCCAACCAGACCATGGACCGGATCATCAACTTCTTCCCGGAAGAGCGCCGCAACCAGTTATTGATGGACTTGTCTGCCAACCTGCGCGCGATCGTCTCGCAACGCCTGGTGCGCACCGAGGACGGCAAGGGACGCAAGGCGGCCATCGAAATCCTGCTCAACACGCCGACCATCGGCGAGATGATCCTGAAAGGGAACTTCCACAGCATCAAGGAGATCATGCACAAGTCGCGCGAACTGGGCATGTGCACCTTCGACCAGGCGCTGTACGAGCTCTATAACAAAGGCCATATCGGCTACGACGAAGCGATCCGGAATGCCGATTCGGCCAACGGCCTGCGCCTGCACATCAAACTGTCGGGCGAGCGGCGCGAGGCCGAGGAAGGCGGCGCCAAGGCCTCGGCGCTGTCGATGATGCTCGAAGAAGAACCGCAAGACCCTGCCAATCCAGCCTGACCCAGTTCACCTTATGCCCGATTTCGAAAACAAACTCTGCTCGCGCGCCGAGCTCAAGGCGCGCGTCGCCGCCCTCCCGAAACCCGTCGTGCTGACCAACGGCGTGTTCGACATCCTGCACCGCGGCCACGTGACCTACCTGGCCCAGGCCCGTGAACTGGGCGCCTCGCTGGTCGTGGCCGCGAATACCGACGCCTCCGTCAAGCGCCTGGGCAAGGGTGACGACCGGCCCCTGAACACCTTGCACGACCGCATGGCGGTGCTGGCCGCGCTCGAATCGGTCAGCCTGGTGGTCGAGTTCGACGAAGACACGGCGCTTGAAACCGTGCTCGAAGCGCGCCCCGAGATCTATGCCAAGGGCGGCGACTACGACATGCAGGCGATTCCCGAAGGGCAGGCCGTGCTGGCCTATGGCGGCCAGGCCGTCGCCATCGATTTCGAGCACGACCGCTCGACGACCAAGCTGCTGACCAAAGTGCGCGCCGGCTGAGGAAGGCCCGGTCAATGCCAAAAACACTGACCGCCATCTTGCTGCTGGGCCTGGGCGCGTATGGCGCCGCTTGCCTGGCCCTGTTCCTCGCGCAGCGCTCCTTGATCTATTTTCCGCCGGCCCAGGCCGCCATCGAGGCGCCCACAAGCTCGCGCATGACGGTCGCCGGGGCGATCGTGAAAATTTCCGAACGCCCGCGCCCGGGCAAGCAGGCGCTCACCTACCTGGGCGGCAACGCCGAAGACGTCTCCGCCAGCCTGCCCCTGCTGGCGGCGGCCTTCCCGGATCACGCCTTGTACCTGCTGCACTACCGCGGCTATACCGGCAGCACGGGCAAGCCGACCGAGCAGGCGCTGGTGGCCGACGCCCTGCGGCTGTTCGACCGCGTCGTCGCCGACCATCCTGACGTGGTGCTGGTCGGGCGCAGCCTGGGCAGCGGGGTCGCGCTGCAGGTGGCGAGCATGCGCGCGGCGCACAGGCTGGTCTTGATCACGCCCTACGACAGCATGGCGGACCTCGCCGCCCGCCAGTTTCCGTATTTTCCCGTGCGCTGGCTGCTGCGCGACACCTACAAATCGGTGCGCCATGCGCCGCGCATCACGACACCGACCGTGTTGCTGACCGCCGAGCACGACGAGATCATTCCGGCGAGTAGCTCGGCGCGGCTATTGTCCGCCTTTCCCACCGGCGTCGCGCACCTGCAGGTCATCGAAGGCGCGGGGCATAACACGATTTCCGCGCGTCCCGGCTATGTGCAGGCGCTGCGCTGGGCGCGGTAGAACAGTTGTTTCTCACCCACGGTATTGCTTCAAGGACTATTTCCCAGTTGCATGAACTGATAAACTAGTTTCATTCACGCCCATTCGAAAAGATGTGTTGATTTGAGTCAAACGCACGCTGGGCCGATGTCATTTAGATCAAGAAATTAGGGGAAAGCATGTCCAACCGCCAGGTTCCAACGAACCGCGTTGTGCCGGCGGTTGCCGTCGCGGCGAGCGCCTGGAGCGCCGGCGCGCCGGCACTCCAGGCGCCAGTCGCCATTCGCCGGCCGCGCCGGCCCGGTCCAGGGTCGCTTCCGGCGAGGCCGACATGAGTGCCGACCTGACCGAACCATCCACCTTCGACGCGCGCCTGCGCGCCGACCCGCTGGCCGACGACATCGTCGCGCGCATCCTCGACGCGGGCGCCGCAGCCACGCCGCCCCTGGCGCGCTGGGACGCGATCGCCCTCGTCGAACGCGAAGCGGCGCGCTGGGAGAGCAACGCCGCGCTGGCGACCTGGCAAGCCGATCCCGCCACGCCGGCCCCGATCGCGCGCGCGCTGGAAGACTACCTGCGCCAGGCGCGCCGCCTGCCCGACTGGGCCGACGCGGCCCAGATCGGCTGCGCCGAAGCGGTGTTCGCCGACACCAGCCTGCTGGCCTGCGCGCTGCTGCCCTGCGCCAGCCTGCCCGAATCCCTGGTCGCCGCCAGTGGGCTCGAAGCGGACGCCGGCGAGCAGCTGCGGGCGGCCAGCGCACTGCTGTTCGCCACCATGCGTCGCGGCGGCCTGCTGGACGCCGATGGCGCCGGCCTGGCCCAGGTGCTCAGGCTGCGCCTGTCCCACGCGCTGCAGCGCCACCTGGTCGTGCGCGGCAATCCGGCTCACGCGCTGGCGCACGGCGCGGCGATTCCCGCCCTGCTGGCCGAAGGGCCGGACCGCTGGCGCCTGCTGTTCGCGCGCGGTTGGGACGTGCGCACGCAGGGCCTGCCCTGGAACCAGGAAGCGCTGGCCCATACCCTGCTCGGTTTTCACTACGTTTTCCTGCGCAGCCTGCGCCGCCTCGGTCTCGGCCTGGGTAAAGAAGAAGAGGGCGCCTGGCTGCATGCCTGGAATGTCGTCGGCCATCTGCTCGGGGTCGAGGGCGCGCTGCTGACGGCGACGATGGCGCAGGCCGCGGGACTGTGCGCGCGCCTGCAGCGCGATGCCGATGGCGTCGCCCGCCGCGCCAAGGCGGGCGATCCGCGCCCGGCGCTGGCATTCGCTCTGATGCGCGGCCTGCGCGATCCGTCCGCGACCCGCGGCCTGGCTTCCTTCCCGCTGCTGCTGACACGCCACCTGTGCGCGCGCGCGACCGTGCGCGCCCTGGACCTCGATCGCCAGGTATCGCGCTTGGCGCGCGCACGGTTCGCGCTCGGACTTGGCACGGCGCGCGTCGTCGACGCCGTGGCGCGCCTGCTCTGTCCCGGCCTCTCGATCGCGCGCCTGGCCACGCGCATCCTCGGCTATCGGCTGGCCCCGCGCATGGCGATCGTGCCGGAGGAGGGCGGCGTGGCGCCCGACTGGGAACGCGATGCGCGGGCGCCGCGCTGGGTCAACGCCATCGAATATCGGTTCAGGAGAAAGCGCGCCGCGCGTGCGGGACGGAAGGCCGCCGCGTGCTGACCCTGACGCTGTCGCGGCTGCGCGCCGCCGTCTTCCTGCTCGCGCTACTGCTGGTGGGCGCGGCGCGCGCCTGGGCGGCGGCGCCGCTGGTGCTGGATGACCGCAGCGGCAGCGTGCCGGCCTGGCCGGCGCTGACCATGCTGGCCGACCCCGGCGGCAAGCTGGGCATCGACGCGGTGCTGGCGGGGCAGCGCTTCGCCGCCCCGGCCACGAGCGAGGGCACGCTGGGCGTGCAGAACACCCCGGTCTGGCTGCGCATCCCGCTCAGCGTGCCGGCGGGCAGCCGCGCCAACTGGATCGTCGACATCGATTACGCGGTGCTCAACAAGGTCGAGCTGTTCGTCACGGTCGATGGCCGCGTGCGCCAGCACGCGCTGGCCGGCAACCTGGCGCCGGTGGGACCGGCCGCGCACCGGGTGCGCACGCCGGCCATCCTGCTCGACCTGGCGCCGGGCGCGCACCACGAGCTCTACCTGCGCATCGAGAACATCGGCGTCATGGTGCTGCCGATCCGCTTCTCGCAGCCCTCGGTATTCCACGCCGACGCCGTCAACGAACAAATGCTGCAAGGCCTGCTGCTCGGCCTTTCCGTGTGCCTGCTGCTCTACAGCCTGGGCCAGGCCATCAACCTGCGCGAGCCTCTGTTCGCCAAGTACGCGCTGATGGTGTTCGGGACCGCGCTGTTCTCGGCCGAGTTCTTCGGCATCGGCACCCAGTATCTCTGGGGCGCCAACCGCTGGATGAACATCCATGCCGGCGGCCTGTTCGCCCTGATGTCGTCCTGCGGCGCCTACCTGTTCGTCGAACAGGCGCTGGCCCGCCCGGGCCAGGACCGGACGTTCAGCCGCCTGATGAAAACCGGCGCCGCGCTCACCGCGGTGGCCGCGCTGGCCTTCGGGCTCGACCTGATCGGCGTCGGCCAGCTGGTGGCTGTGGTCAGCACGCTGGGCATCATGCCGATGCTGCTCGGACTGCCGGGCGCCTTCCTGCGCGCGCGCCGCGGCGACCCGGTCGGCTTTTACTTCCTGGGCGGCTGGGCGCTCAGTTTCTGCGGCTCGCTGGTGCTGAGCCAGGTGGTGGGCGGCGCGCTGCCGGCCAATTTCTGGACCATGCACGCGCTCCAGTTCACGACCGCGGTCGACATGGTGATCTTCATGCGCGTGCTCGGCCTGCGCGTCTCCGCGATCCGCAGCGCCATGCTGCGCGCGGAGACGGCCACGCGCCTGAAATCGGACTTCCTGGCCAACATGAGCCACGAGATCCGCACCCCGATGAACGCCATCATCGGCATGAGCCGGCTGGCGCTGGCCTCCGATCCGGCGCCGCGCCTGCGCAACTACCTGGGCAAGATCCTGGGCGCGGGCGAGCACCTGCTCGGCATCGTCAACGACATCCTCGACCTGTCGAAAATCGAGGCCGGCCAGATGCGCATCGAGCGCGTCGAGTTCGACCTCAACGAGCTGCTCGAACATCTGTCGGACATCACCGCCGTCAAGCTCGACGCCCCGCGCGTGGCACTCGTGTTCCGCATCGAACCCGGCGTGCCGGCGCGCCTGCTGGGCGACCCGCTGCGCCTGGGCCAGGTCTTGATCAACCTGACAGGCAACGCCGTCAAGTTCACCGAACGGGGCGACATCGTCGTCTCGGTCGAGGTGGCCGCGCGCAGCGCCGGCAGCCTGGTCTTGCGCTTCGGCGTCACCGACAGCGGCATCGGCATGGACCAGGAGCAGCTGGCGCGCCTGTTCCAGTCCTTCCGCCAGGGCGACGACTCGATCACCCGCAAGTATGGCGGCACCGGCCTGGGTCTGACGATCTCGAAGCAGCTGGTCGAACTGATGGGCGGCACGGTGCGGGTTGCCAGCATGCCGGGCACGGGCAGCACCTTCACCTTCACCGTCGCGCTGGGGCAGTGCGAGACGGCCGGCGGCGTGCTCGCCACGCCGCCGGCGCGCGGACAGCAGCGGCGCGAACTCGACGTCAACGACCTGGCGCGCCTGCGTGGCGCGCGCATCCTGCTGGTCGAGGATAATGCGAACAACCGCGAGGTGGCGCTCGACTTCCTGGCCGCCGCGCCGCTCCAGGTCGACGTCGCCACCCATGGCGGCGAAGCGCTGGAGATGGTCCAGCAGGTCGATTACGACCTGGTGCTGATGGATATCCAGATGCGCGAAGTCGATGGCCTGAGCGCGACGCGCCGCATCCGCGCCATCGAGCGCTTGCAGGCGCTGCCGATCGTCGCCATGACCGCCAACGCGATGGCGGGCGACCGCGAACGCAGCCTGGCCGCCGGCATGAACGACCATATCGCCAAGCCGATCGATCCGGATGTCCTGTTCCGGACCCTGATGGCCTGGATCGATCCGGCCAGCCTGGCGGGCCGCGCGGCGCCGCTGCCCGACCCGGAGGCGGCGCCGCGCATCGAGAGCGTCCTGCTGCCGCCGGTTGCCGGCGTCGACTGGGCCGCGGCGCTGGCCGGCGTCGACCACCAGCATGCGCGCCTGATCCGGCGCGTGCGCAGCTTCGTGCAGGAATACCGGGCGGCGCCGCGCCAGCTGGCCGAGGCGCTGGCCTCGGGCGACGATGCGCCGCTGCGGGCACTGGCGCATAATTTGAAATCGAGCGCGGCCTACATCGGCGCGCATGCGCTGGCGGCCAGCGCGCGCCAGGTCGAAGAGGCGCTGCGCAGCGGCCAGCGCGCGCGCGCGGCCAGCCTGGCACCGGGCCTGAGCGCGGCGCTGGAGACGGTCCTGGCGGGCATCGCGCCGCTGGCCGGGACGCGCGCGCCGCCGCTGGCGCCGGCCGATGCGCTGCCGGTGCTGTTCCAGCGCCTGGCCGCGCACCTGGGCGCGGACGACGCCCGCGCCGGCGACGCGGTGGCGCAGTTGCAGGCGCTGCTGCCCGGTGCCGAATATGGCGCACCGCTGGCGGCGATCGCGCATGCCGTCGCCGAGCTGGAATACCAGGCCGCGCTGGCGCCGATGACGGCGCTGGCGCAGCTGCTCGGCCTGAACCTGGAGGAAATCGCATGACGCTGGTCGAGCCGCAAAAAGTCCTGATCGCCGACGACGACGCGATCAACCGCGACGTCCTGTGCGAGCTGCTGCAGCCCGAGTATTCGGTACTGCTGGCCAAGAACGGCACGCAGGCACTGGAACGCGCCACGCGCCACGTGCCCGACCTGATCCTGCTCGACGTGATGATGCCCGACCTGAATGGTTTCGACGTACTGCGGCGCCTGCGCGCCACGCCCCAGACCGAGCACATCTCGGTCATTTTCATCTCCGGCCTGAACCGCCCGGAAGACGAAGCGGCCGGCCTCAAGATGGGCGCCTCCGACTACATCGCCAAGCCCTTCAATGCGACGGTGGTGCTGGCGCGCGTGGCGCTGCACTTGCAGCTGGTGCGCCAGCGGCGCCTGCTGGAACACCTGGCCCACGTCGACGGCCTGACCGAACTGGCCAACCGGCGCCGCTTCGACGACGTCTACGACCTGGAATGGCAACGCGCGCGCCGCAACGGGCGCCCGCTCTCGCTGGCCCTGCTCGACATCGACTCCTTCAAGCAGTTCAACGACGTGTATGGTCACCCGGCCGGCGACCGCGCGCTGCGCGCGGTGGCGCGCGTGGCGGGCGCCCACATGCGCCGTCCGGCCGACCTGGCGGCGCGCTATGGCGGCGAGGAGCTGGTGCTCCTGATGCCCGAAACCGAGGCCGACCAGGCGCTCGGGATCGTGCAGGCCCTGCGCGAAGCCGTGGTCCAGTTGATGATCGCGCACGCCGGTTCGGCTACCGCCTCGGTGCTGACGGTGAGCATCGGCGGTGCCAGCCTCGACCCGTCGCGCCAGGAAACCTCCGCGGCCTTGTTCGAAGCGGCCGACGTTCAGCTCTACCGCGCCAAGCAGGGCGGACGGAACCGGGTGATGTGGCGCACCTGGCCCGAGGCCGTGTGACCATGTTGCATTTTTAGCCCCTTAGCGAAAGTCTATGAGCGCGATAGCGAAGATTTCAGCGGCGCGCCCGCGCTCTGTTAGTTAGCTAACAGTAGCGCCCAGTCCTCGTCGGTTATGTTGGTTGTTGAATTCTAAACAACTGATCAACAAGCGAGGATCGCATGGCCACAAGCAAGAAGAGTAACCCTGGTGCAACCGACGGCGCCGGCTCCGTACTGAGCACGGTCGCTGGACCATCCGTCAGCACGCCACCGGCCAGCCTGGGCAGCAAGGAGCCGATTCCGGAACGCCTGCTGGAAAAAACCAGCGCCGAAAAGCAGCTGGCCGCTGCCGCGCCCTTCAATCCGAACAAGCCGGCCGAATACGGCGACGCGTCGCGCACCCCGCTCGAGGGCGACCATCACCAGCCGTCGACTCCGGCCGCGACCGGCAGCACGAGCACTGAGATCATCGCATCCGACAAGGTCGGCAGCGGCCAGCCGCCGGTCGGCGAGAACCCGACCGTGGCGCCGCTCGACCGCGTCCGCGTCGACCCGAGCAACCAGGTACTGACCACCAACCAGGGCGTGCCGGTTGCCGACAACCAGCATTCGCTGAAGATCGGCCTGCGCGGACCGACCGCGATGGAAGATTTCATCCTGCGCGAAAAGATCACCCATTTCGACCACGAGCGCATTCCCGAGCGCGTCGTCCACGCACGCGGCTCGGCCGCGCATGGTTATTTCGAGTCGTACGGAAACTTCAGCGAATTCACCCGCGCCGTGCCGTTCGCGGCCAAGGGCAAGCGCACCCCGACCTTCGTGCGTTTCTCGACGGTGGCCGGTGAACGCGGTTCGACCGACACCGCGCGCGACGTGCGCGGCTTCGCGGTCAAGTTCTATACCGAACAAGGCAACTGGGACCTGGTGGGCAATAACATCCCGGTCTTCTTCATCCAGGACGCGATGAAATTCCCCGACCTGGTGCACGCCGCCAAGCCGGAACCGCACCATGGCATGCCGCAGGCCGCCACCGCCCACGATACCTTCTGGGACTTCGCTTCGCTGTCGCCGGAAATCGCCCACATGCTGATGTGGGCCATGTCGGACCGCGCCATCCCGCGCAGCTACCGCACCATGCAGGGCTTCGGCGTGCATACCTTCCGCCTGATCAACGAGGCGGGCGAATCGCGCTTCGTGAAATTCCACTGGACCCCGCTGCAGGGCACGCACTCGCTGGTGTGGGATGAAGCGGTGCGCATCTCGGGCGCCGACTCCGACTTCCACCGGCGCGACCTGTGGGAAGCCATCGAGTCGGGCAATTTCCCGGAATGGGAACTGGGCCTGCAAATCTTCACCGAAGAACAGGCTGAGACCTTCCCCTTCGACATTCTCGACGCGACCAAGCTGATTCCGGAAGAAATGGTGCCGCTGACCCCGGTGGGTCGCCTGGTGCTCGACCGGAATCCAGACAATTTCTTTGCCGAGACCGAGCAAGTGGCCTTCTGTACCGCCCACATCGTGCCGGGCATCGATTTCTCCAACGATCCGCTGTTGCAGGGCCGGAATCACTCCTACCTCGACACCCAGATCAGCCGCCTGGGCGGTGCCAATTTCCACGAGATTCCCATTAACTCGCCGATCGTCCAGATCCAGAACAACCAGCGCGACGGCATGCACCGCCAGGCCATCAACCGCGGCCGCGTGAATTACGAGCCGAACTCGCTGGGCGGCGGTTGCCCATTCCAGGCTGGCAAGATGGGCTTCACCAGCTTCCCGCAAACCTTTGCCAGCGAAGACAAGGTGCGCGGCAATCCGGAACTGTTCGCTGAACACTACGGCCAGGCGCGCCTGTTCTACCAGAGCCAGAGCGCGGCCGAGCAGACCCACATCGCGAACGCCTTCCGCTTCGAGCTGACCCGCGTGCAGACCGTGGCCGTGCGCCAGCGCGTGCTGGCACTGCTGGCCAATGTCGACGCCGACCTGGTGGCGAAAGTGGCCGAGGGACTGGGGCTGGATGTGCCGGCACCGCTGCCGCTGGCGAGCAAGGACCCGATCCCGGCCTACGAACCGTCGCCGGCGCTCTCGCTGCTGAGCCGTCCGGGCGAAACCGGCATCCGCACCCGCCGCGTGGCGATTCTGGTGGCGAATGGCGTTGACGGCAAGAACGTGCGCGAGATCTATTCCTCGCTGCTGAAAGACGGCGCCGTGCCTCGCCTGGTCGGCAATATGCTGGGCAAGGTCAAGACCAGCGCGGGCGACCCGCTGGACGTCGAGATCTCGCTGGAAGCCGGCCCGTCGGTGATGTATGACGCGGTCATCGTGCCGGATGGCGACAAGTCGTCCGAGCTGCTGGCCCGCAACGCCCACGCGATCGACTTCTTGCGCGAGCAATATCGCCACTGCAAGCCGATCCTGGCCCTGGGCGGCGGCGCCGACTTGCTGACCAAGGCCATGATTCCGGCAACGTTGCCGGATGGCTCGGATGATCCGGCGCTGCTGATCGATGCCAGCCTGGACGCCTTCAAGGAAGCCCTGGCCGGTCACCGTTCGTTCGCCCGCGAAACCGATCCACCGTCGGTGTAAGCCAAGACAGGTACGGCTGCGCGGAGCCGTACCTTGACCCTACAACGCGCCTCCCATCGCGCGTCGCTTCATGCCCCGCCCGCGTAGCCATTCTGGCGCCACGCCTCATACACCACCACCGCCACCGTATTCGACAGGTTCAAGCTGCGGTTATCCGGCATCATCGGCAAGCGAATGCGCTGGCTCGTCGGAAAACTTTCGCGAAACGCCGGCGCCAGGCCGCGCGATTCGGGACCGAACACGAACACGTCGCCCGGCTGGAAAGCGGCCTGCGCAAACGGCGCCGAGCCGTGCGTCGTCAGCGCGAACATGCGCGCCGGGTCGGGCTGCGTGTCAAGCAGGAAAGCCTCCCAATTCTTGTGCACCTTCATCGTCGCGTAGTCGTGGTAATCGAGCCCGGCGCGGCGCATCTTGGCGTCGTCCAGCGGAAAGCCGAGCGGCTCGATCAGGTGCAGCTGGACGCCGGTGTTGGCGCACAGGCGGATGACGTTGCCGGTGTTCGGCGGGATTTCCGGTTCGACTAATACGACGTGAAACATGCAAGCTCCAATTTCAATGGGGTGGCGTGCGCGCGAACACCAGGTTCGACACGCGCGCGGCGCCGGCCGCCTTCAGGGTGGCGGCCAGTTCGTTCAATGTGTGGCCGCTGGTCATGACGTCATCGACGACACCGACATGGCGGCCCTGGACCAGCTGCGCCATGCCGGGCGCAATGTCGAAGGCGCCGCGGATGTTACGCGCCCGTTCGCGCGGCGTGACGCCCGACTGCGCCGCCGTCTCGACGGCCCGTGTCGTCAGGCGCGGCTGCAAGGCGACGCCGGTCATGCGGCCCAGCGGCCGGGCGATCTCGAGCGCCTGGTTGAAGCCCCGTTCGCGCAGCCGGCGCGGCCCCAGCGGGACCGGGCACAGCAGGTCGGGCAGGGGCCAGCCGGGTTGCGCCAGCAGCGCGTCGCGCAGGCGCTGCGCGAACCAGGGCGCCAGCGGCAGGCGCGCGCCGAATTTCAGGCCGAGCACGAGACCGTCGAGCGGCGCCGCGTAATCCACCGCCGCCAGCGTGGCATCGAAGGCCGGGGCCTCGGCGATGCAGATGCCGCAGGCTTGTCCGGGCGCTTCATGCGGGCCGAGCGGATTGGCGCACAACCGGCAGCGCCCCCCGCCATGGCCCGCATGGCGCAGGGTACAGGGCGCACAGACCGCGTCCGCCGCCAAGTCCCCGCACAGCGCGCAGGAACAGGGCAGCAGCGCGCGTGCCAGGGCGCGCGGCCAGCGCAGCGTGAAAGCTTCCAAGTGCTCGCCCATCGGCTCGACTCCCGGCAAACATGTACACTCCCGCCATTATCTCATTTGAACGCAACACAACCATGGCTTCTTCCCCGTCCCCATCGAAAATGAGCGCGCCGATTGACGCCGAGCGCGTGCGTGCGCTGTTCGCGGAACCGCGGCGCGTGGCGCCCGCCGACTTCCTGCGCCGCGAGATCGCCGAGCGCATGCACGAACGGCTGAGCCTGGTAAAAATCGTGCCGCAGCGCGTGCTCGACGCCGGCTGCGGCGCCGGCCCCGACCTGGGCACGCTGCAAAAGACTTATCCGGCCGCCCAGATCGTCGGCATCGATGCCTCGCCGGCGATGCTGGCCGGCGCCGCCGCGCCGCCCCCCGCGCTGCGCTCGCTGAACCAGATGCTCAGTCGCTTGATGCCGGCCAAGGCCGGCGTCGATTTGCTATGCGGCGACTTCGGGACCCTGCCGTTCGGGCCGAACTCGATCGACCTGGTGTGGTCGAACCTGGCGCTGCACTGGCATCCCCAGCCAGACCGCGTGTTTGCCGAATGGCGCCGCGTGCTGCGGGTCGATGGCTTGCTGATGTTCTCGAATTTCGGTCCCGACACCTTCAAGGAGTTGCGCGCCGCCTTTGCCGAGCTCGACGAAACGCCGCATACCTTGCCCTTCGTCGACATGCACGACTTCGGCGACCAACTGGTGGAGGCGGGTTTTTCGACGCCGGTGATGGACGCCGAACGCATCACCGTCACCTACGGCACGGTGGCGGCCTTGCTGGCCGACGTGCGCGCGGTCGGCGGCAATCCGCTGGCCACGCGCCGCCGGGGGCTGATCGGGCGCGCGGCATGGCAGCGCATGGTCGACGCGCTCGAAGCGCTGCGCGGCGCGGACGGCAAGATCGGCTTGAGCTTCGAGGTGATCTACGGGCATGCCTTCCGCCCGGTGCCGAAGACGACGGCGACGGGGGAGGCGATCGTGCGCTTCCAGCCGCGTAAGCCGTGACGCATGGAATCATATCGCTAGCACGGCTGGGTCCCAGCGGCAAGGCCTTTGCGGCAACGCTCGATGCCATAACGCACGAAATAACACAGCCGCAGCAAGGATTTTCCTTGAATAAAAATTAGCGATTTGAGTATAATCAATGACTATTTTTTCGCCCTATGCCTATTAAACGTTGAAAAACGGGGTGGATTGGTGGAAGAATTAGAAAATTAAAAAGCATCAGCAAGTTTCGCGCCCCCAGTGTGTTTGCAGTTGCTGGTGGACGTGGCGAGGTTTTAACCGGTTGCGCGTCCACACGTCGCGCCGCCGGAAGCCGCTTGCACTTGGTTTCGGAGCGGCGGCGTTTCGTTCATGGAATTGCTGACCGTTTAAAAATATTCTTATATTTGGTGGTTGGGGACAATTCATGACATATGCAAAGCGACTTCACGCCTTGATGCTCGGTCTCGCGGTTGGGATCAGTATTCCGGCACTGGCGGCCCCGGAGATCACGGGACGGCCGGTGGAACACCAGTTGAACATGCAAACTCCGGTGACTGGGATCGGCGCTGACATTTACAGCTTGCACAACTGGATGATGATCGTGTGCCTGGTCATCTTCGTCGGCGTCTTCGGCGTCATGTTCTACTCGGTGTTCAAGCACCGCAAATCCCGCGGCCACAAACCGGCCACCTTCCACGAATCGACCGCGGTCGAAATCGCCTGGACCATCGTTCCCTTCCTGATCGTCATCGGCATGGCGCTGCCTGCCACCAAGACCGTCGTCGCGATGAAAGACACCTCGAACGCCGATCTCACGATCAAGGCCACCGGCATGCAGTGGAAATGGGGCTACGACTACCTGAAGGGCGAAGGCGAGGGCATCGCTTTCCTGTCGAACCTGTCGACCCCGCGCACCCAGATCGGCGAGCCGGGCGTGGCGAATACCGAAGCGCGCGGCGAAAACTACCTGCTCGAAGTCGATAACGAAATGGTCGTCCCGGTCGGCAAGAAAATCCGCATGGTCCTGACCGCCAACGACGTGATCCACGCCTGGACCATTCCCGCCTTCGCCATCAAACAAGATGCGATCCCCGGCTTCGTGCGCGACAGCTGGTTCCGCGCCGACAAGATCGGCACCTACCGCGGCAACTGCGTCGAATTGTGCGGCAAGGACCACGCCTTCATGCCGATCGTGGTGCGCGTCGTATCAAGCGAGGACTACAGCGCCTGGGTCGCCACCAAGAAAAAGGAAATGGCCGCGCTGGCCGACGATCCGACCAAGGTCTGGACCATCGACGAACTGAAAACCAAGGGCGAAGCCGTCTACGCCGCCAACTGCGTGGCCTGCCACCAGGCCAACGGCAAGGGCGTGCCGAACACCTTCGCGCCGCTCGACGGCTCGGCGGTGGTGAACGGCGCCAAGGCGCACCAGGTCGAGGTCCTGCTGAACGGCCAGGACACGCCGGCGTATGCCGCGGCGATGCCGGCCTGGAAGCAGCTGTCCGACTCGGACATCGCCGCGGTGATCACCTATACCCGCAATACCTGGTCGAACAAGGCCGCCGAAAACATCGTCCAACCGGCCGAAGTGCTGGCTGCGCGTAGCAAGTAACGTAGCAAGGATACCGACATGACTACCAGCACTCTCGATCACGCACACGACGACCATCACGGTCACGCTCATGATCACGATCATGCGCACGACATGCCCACCGGCGCCCGCCGCTGGCTGTTCGCCACCAACCACAAGGACATCGGTACCCTGTACCTGTGGTTCGCCTTCATCATGCTGCTCTCGGGCGGCGTGCTGGCACTGATGATCCGCACCGAGCTGTTCCAGCCCGGCCTGCAGTTCTTCCGTCCCGAGTTCTTCAACCAGCTGACCACCATGCACGGCATCGTGATGGTGTTCGGCGCGATCATGCCGGCCTTCGTCGGCTTCGCCAACTGGATGATCCCGCTGCAGGTGGGCGCCTCCGACATGGCGTTTGCGCGCATGAACAACTTCTCGTTCTGGCTGCTGCCGCCGGCCGCGATCCTGCTGGCGACCTCGTTCTTCGTCCCGGGCGGCGCCACGGCAGCCGGCTGGACGCTGTACGCGCCGCTGTCGACCCAGATGGGACCGGGCATGGACATGGCGATTTTCGCCCTGCACATCATGGGCGCCTCGTCGATCATGGGCTCGATTAACATCATCGTCACCATCCTCAACATGCGCGCGCCCGGCATGACGCTGATGAAGATGCCGATGTTCTGCTGGACCTGGCTGATCACCGCCTTCCTGCTGATCGCCGTGATGCCGGTCCTGGCCGGCGCCATCACCATGACCCTGACCGACCGCCACTTCGGCACCTCGTTCTTCAACGCCGCCGGCGGCGGCGACCCGGTCATGTACCAGCACATCTTCTGGTTCTTCGGCCACCCCGAGGTCTACATCATGATCTTGCCGGCCTTCGGCATCGTCTCGCAGATCATCCCGGCCTTCGCCCGCAAGCCCCTGTTCGGCTACGCCTCGATGGTCTACGCAACGGCCTCGATCGCGATCCTGTCCTTCATCGTCTGGGCCCACCACATGTTCACCACCGGCATGCCGGTGACCTCGCAGCTGTTCTTCATGTACGCCACCATGCTCATCTCCGTGCCGACCGGCGTGAAGGTGTTCAACTGGGTCGCCACCATGTGGAAGGGTTCGATGACCTTCGAGACGCCGATGCTGTTCGCGGTCGGCTTCATCTTCGTGTTCACGATGGGCGGCTTCACCGGCCTGATCCTGGCGGTGACCCCGATCGACATCCAGGTGCAGGATACCTATTACGTGGTGGCGCACTTCCACTACGTGCTGGTCGCCGGCTCGCTGTTCGCGCTGTTCGCCGGCTTCTATTACTGGGCGCCGAAGTGGACCGGCCACATGTATCCGGAAGGCCGCGGCAAGGCGCACTTCTGGCTGTCGCTGATCACCTTCAACATCACCTTCTTCCCGATGCACTTCCTCGGGCTGGCCGGCATGCCGCGCCGCTACGCCGACTACGCAGTGCAGTTCACCGACTTCAACATGATCGTCTCGGTGGGCGCCTTCGGGTTCGGCCTGTCGCAGGTCTACTTCCTGTTCGCCGTCGTGCTGCCGACCATTCGTGGCGGCGCCAAGGCCGAGGCCAAGCCATGGGAAGGCGCCGAAGGCCTGGAGTGGACCGTGCCGAGCCCGGCGCCGTTCCACACCTTCGAGAACCCGCCGCTGGTGAAGTGATGAACGCACAGCAGAAGGCCAACAACCGCAAGACAGGCCTGGTGCTGGCCGGGATCGCCGCGTTCTTCTTCGCCGCGGTCATCCTGCAGCACTTCCTGTAAGGCCGCCGTGAGCTATACGCCGAAAGAACGCCTGCGCCTGAACCGCTCCACCTTCGGCAAGCTGGTGGTGGTGGCGGTGATGATGTTCGGCTTCGGCTACGCGCTGGTGCCGGTCTACCGCCAGATGTGCGAGGTCCTCGGACTGAACGTGCTGACGCCGAAGGACGGCACCGTGGAGCGGCCGGCGAACACGCAAGTCGACACCAGCCGCACGATCACGGTGGAGCTGGACGGGAACTCGCAGGGACCATGGCGCTTCCGTCCGACCACGCGCAGCATCCAGGTGCATCCGGGCGAACTGGCGACCGTAACCTACGAGGTCGTCAACACCCAGGCGCGCGCCGTGAAGGCGCAGGCAATTCCGAGTTATGCGCCGCAATCGGCGACGCCGCACTTCAAGAAGGTCGAGTGCTTCTGCTTCCGCGAGCAGACCATGAAGCCGAACGAGGCGCGCCAGATGCCGGTGGTATTCTTCATCGACCCGAAGCTGCCGAAGGAAGTGACGACCATTACGCTGTCGTACACCTTCTTCGAAGTCTCGGGCGCGGTGGCGGCCAAGTAGATGGAACCGCTTGAGCCGCCACGCCGCAAGGCGTCGTTTTTGGCGTCGATGAAGGCGGTCTTCTGGTCCTTCTTCGGCGTGCGCAAGCGGCGCGATTACGAGGATGACGCGGCGAACCTGAATCCGGTTCACGTGATCATCGCGGGGCTGCTGGGAGCGGCAATCTTTATCGGCGTGCTCATCCTCGTAGTGAGGATGGCGGTCGCGAAATAGAAGTTTTGAGCATTTCAATCAATACATTAGAACAACGTTCCAGGAGATGAAGATGAGTGTGTCAAAGACCGCGCCGCATTATTTCGTGCCGGGCCCCTCGATGTGGCCAATGGCCGGCGGCTTCTCGATGCTGGTGACCATGCTGGGCGCCTCCGGCTGGGTCAACGGCGCCTCCTGGGGACCTGTCGTTTGCCTCGCCGGCATCGTGGCGATGCTGGTGGTGCTGTATTTCTGGTTCGGCGATGCGTTCAAGGAATCGGAGTCCGGCCAGTACAGCCATAACATCGATTCCTCCTTCCGCTGGTCGATGAGCTGGTTCATCTTCTCGGAAGTGATGTTCTTCGCCGGCTTCTTCGGCGCGCTGTTCTATGCACGCACGATCTCGATGCCCTGGCTGGCCGACCTCGACCACAAGGTGCTGTGGCCCGACTTCGCCGGCCAGTGGGGCAATACCGGCCCGGCCGGCGTGGTCGACAGCTTCGCCACGATGGGCCCGTTCCCGATCCCGACCATCAACACGGCCTTGCTGCTGCTGTCGGGCGTGACGCTGACGATCTCGCACCATGCGCTGCGCGCCGGCCACCGCCGCAACACGGCGTTCTGGCTGTTCGCCACCATCCTGCTGGGCGCGGTCTTCATGGGCTTCCAGGCCTACGAATATTCGCACGCCTACTCGGAACTGAACCTGAAGCTGACCTCGGGCATCTACGGCTCGACCTTCTTCATGCTGACCGGTTTCCACGGCTTCCACGTGACGCTGGGCGCGATCATGCTGTCGGTGGTGCTCTACCGCGTGCTGCGCGGGGATTTCACGCCGGAGCAGCACTTCGGTTTCGAGGGCGCGGCCTGGTACTGGCACTTCGTCGACGTGGTGTGGCTGGGCTTGTACATCGTGGTCTACTGGCTGTAATTTCAAGCCAGGCTGGAGGTGCGGGGGACAGCCAGCTGGCTGTCCCTTGTCGTATCTGAGCCAGTGCTCAGCGGATGCCGGTTGGATGGATCCAGCCCATCTTGTAGGATGCGAGCACGATCAGGAACAGCGTGATCGACAGGCCGACGCGCATCGCCAGCGCGTGCACGGTGCGGTTGCTGCGGCCCTTGTCCTTCATCAGGAAGAACAGCGCCGAGCCGAGGCTGGCGATGATCAGGATGAAGGCGATGGCAACGAAGGTTTTCATTTATTTAGCCGGCGGTATCGGGTGAAGGTTTATTGTAATGCGTTTGGCATTCCGGTTTAGGGTAATACCGTTTGTGGCGACTGTCGCGCTGGTGGTGCTCGGGATTGTGCTCGGGAACTGGCAGACGAGAAGGGCCGAGGAGAAGCTGGGGATTGCTGCGCGGCTTGCCGAGCGGTCTGCGGCGGCGCCGGTGGTGCTGGGGGGCGGCGGTGGCGTGCATGAGTACGACCGCGTGGGCGGAGCCCACCCTACGGATATCGAGTATCGGCGGGTGCGGATGACAGGGGAGTGGGTCAACACCTGGCCGCTGTTTCTGGATAACCGGCCGCTCAATGGCAAGGCGGGTTTTATCCTGGCGATGCCGTTTAAAATAGCGGGCGCGAAGGAGCATGTGCTGGTGCTGCGCGGGTGGTTGCCGCGCGATGCGCGCGAGTACGGCAAGCTGCCGGACTTTGCGAC
>Ga0213835_100438_pt1 | contig 40753 bp, 48 predicted proteins | sample SWPATP01_FD_160576 | JGI IMG/M metagenome (GOLD analysis project Ga0213835, IMG submission 160576) | Coastal seawater microbial communities from Marineland, Florida, United States - SWPA TP0 #1 | ecosystem: Environmental > Aquatic > Marine > Coastal | place: USA: Florida | collected 2016-08-05
GCCGGGTTAAGACCTTTAGGGCAGGCCTGAGTGCAGTTCATGATCGTATGGCAACGATAAAGCCTGAAGGGATCTTCGAGATTGTCGAGCCGTTCGCCGGTGTTTTCATCGCGCGAATCGATCAACCAACGATAGGCCTGAAGCAGCACCGCCGGTCCCAGATAGCGGTCGCCATTCCACCAGTATGAGGGGCATGACGTCTGGCAGCAAAAGCACAGAATGCACTCGTAGAGCCCATCCAGCTTGGCCCGGTCGTCACGGCTCTGGCGCCACTCCTTGGCCGGCTCGGGCGAGACCGTCTGCAGCCAGGGCTGGATTGAGGAGAGCTGCGCGTAGGGCACCGTCAGGTCGGGAACCAGATCCTTCACCACCGGCATATGCGGGAGCGGGTAGATCTTGACCGCACCGGACACCTCGTCTGCGCCCTTCGTGCAGGCCAGCGTGTTGGTGCCGTCGATGTTCATCGAGCACGAACCGCAGATGCCCTCGCGGCAGGAACGCCGGAAGGTCAGCGTGGGATCGATCTTGTTCTTGATCCAGATGAGCGCGTCGAGGATCATCGGTCCGCAATCGTCGGCATCCACGTAGTAGGTGTCGACGCGCGGGTTCTCCTCGTCGTCCGGCGACCAGCGGTAGATCTTGTATTCGCGCAGATTGGTCGCGCCTTCCGGCTTCGGCCAGACCTTGCCGTCACGGATCTGCGAGTTCTTGGGAAGAGTGAGCTGAACCATGTGTCCTCGCGATCAGTAGACGCGCTTCTGCGGTGCGATCTTGGCCGGGTCGATACCACCCTCGTTGTGGCCGAGCATAGGCTCGGTGTGCACCGGACGATAATCGAGCCTTACCTTCCCCGTCTCGTCGACCCAGGAAAGCGTGTGCTTGCGCCAGTTGACGTCGTCGCGCTCGGTGAAGTCCTCGCGAGCATGCGCGCCACGGCTCTCCTTGCGGGCTTCCGCCGCATAGACAGTGGTGACGGCGTTGGCCATCAGGTTTTCGAGCTCAAGGGTCTCAACCAGGTCTGAGTTCCAGATCATGGAGCGATCGTGAACCTTGATGTCGCCCATACCCTTCCAGATCTCCGAAACGCGCTCGCAGCCCTGTGCCAGCGATTCCTGCGTACGGAACACGGCGGCATCGTCCTGCATCGCCTTCTGCATGCGATCACGCAGCTCCGCCGTCGGCGTGCCACCATTGGCATGCCGCAAGCGATCGAAGCGATCCATGATGCGTTCGCAGGAGATTTCGTTGACCGGCGGTACCTTGGAATCGCGGTCCACGACCTGGCCGGCCTTGATGGCTGCGGCCCGGCCGAACACGACGAGATCGATCAGCGAATTTGAGCCGAGACGGTTGGCGCCATGTACGGAGGCGCAGGCCGCCTCGCCGACGGCCATCAGCCCCGGAGCGACCCGGTCCGGATCGTCCTTCGTCGGCGCCAGCACCTCGCCCCAGTAATTCGTGGGAATCCCGCCCATATTGTAATGGACCGTCGGCAGCACGGGTATCGGCTCGCGGGTCACGTCGACTCCCGCGAAGATCTTCGCGGATTCGGCGATGCCCGGCAGGCGCTCGTGAATGACGTCGGGGTCGAGATGGTCGAGGTGAAGGAAGATATGATCCTTGCCCTTGCCCACGCCGCGGCCCTCGCGGATTTCCATTGTCATGCAGCGCGATACGACGTCGCGTGATGCAAGATCCTTCGCCGACGGTGCGTAGCGCTCCATGAAGCGCTCGCCCTCGGAATTGACCAGATATCCGCCTTCGCCACGAACGCCTTCGGTGATGAGGCAGCCCGCACCATAGATGCCGGTCGGATGGAACTGGACGAATTCCATGTCCTGGAGCGGCAGGCCCGCCCGCGCGATCATGCCGTTGCCATCGCCCGTGCAGGTATGCGCGGAGGTACAGGAGAAATAGGCGCGGCCATAGCCGCCGGTCGCCAGGACCACCATCTTGGCCGAGAAGCGATGGATGGTGCCGTCGTCGAGGTTCCACGCCACGACACCAGTGCAGACCCCGTCATCGCTCATGATGAGGTCGAGAGCGAAATATTCGACGAAGAACTGGGCGTTGTTGCGAACCGACTGGCCGTAGAGCGTGTGCAGGATGGCATGGCCGGTGCGGTCGGCAGCCGCGCAGGTGCGCTGCACGGGTGGTCCGGCGCCAAAATTCTGCATGTGGCCGCCGAAGGGGCGCTGGTAGATCCTGCCATCTTCGGTGCGGCTGAAGGGCACGCCGTAATGTTCGAGTTCGTAGACAGCAGCCGGCGCCTCGCGGGCCAGGTATTCCATGGCGTCGACGTCGCCCAGCCAGTCCGACCCCTTCACGGTGTCGTACATGTGCCACTGCCAGGAATCGGGCCCCATGTTCTGCAGCGAAGCGGCGATGCCGCCCTGTGCCGCCACCGTGTGTGACCGGGTTGGAAATACCTTGGTGATGCAGGCCGTCTTCAGGCCCTGCTCGGCCATCCCAAGAGTGGCGCGCAGACCGGCGCCACCCGCGCCCACGACGACCACGTCATAGGCATGGTCCACCGTGCGATAGGCTTTGCCGTTAAGACCCGGAGCAGCTCCGTTTGTGCCGTTTTCAGCCACGAATTAGCCTCCGAACGAGATTTTGAGCAGGGCGAATGCAGAGACAACGCCCAGAATGATAGGGAAGAAGGTGTTGAGCATGACTAGGATGGTCCGCAACGGCTCCGAATGCACGTAGTCTTCGATGATGACCTGCATGCCGAGCTTCATGTGATAGAAGGCCGAACCAAGCACCAGAAGCAGCACCAGGGCCACGAAGGGATTGGCCAGCGTCGACCGGACTTCCTCGTAGGAAGCACCGTTCAAGGCGACGACGAGCCCGACGAAGAATAGAAGCAGCGGAATATTTGCGATGGCCGTCAGCCGCTGCCGCCAGAAATGCTCAGTACCGTCCTTGGCCGAGCCAAGCCCGCGAACGCGAGCCAGAGGTGTGCGAAAGTCCGCCATGATCAAGCTCCCGTGGCCAGGTAACCCGCGATCCAGATCAGGATCGTCAAGGTGATCGAGCCGGCGAGCGTGGCCCATGCCAGCTTTGTCGACGTCTCTTTCTGAATGGCGTGGCCGGTATCCCAGACGAGGTGTCGAATGCCGCCCAGCATGTGGTGCATCAATGCCCAAGTATAGCCGAACAACACCAACCGGCCCAGCCATGTGCCAAGGGCCCAGGTCACCGTATCGAATTGGCTCTGCGATATGGAGGCAGCAACCAGCCACCACACGACAATGAGGGTGCCGAAATACAAAGCCGCCCCGGTAATGCGGTGAACGATGGACATCAGCATTGTCGGGATCAGGCGATAGACCTGAATATGCGGAGAAAGTGGCCTAGCGCGGCCGGCGATGGGTTTGGACATTTCTTCCCCGATTAGCTGACCGACGGGCCAAGGGGCCGACGGCTGGCGAGACGGCGCAAGGCCGTCAGTGAACTGCTGGGGTTTTTAGTGCGCATTTTGCAGCGCGTCAAAGCCAGAAAATCTCGCCGTCACAGTCGTTTGATCCTTCAAACGATTGAAGACGGCTGGCTGCGACGCAATCCCATCCAGATTAGCGGCTGCACGTCATTGGCGGTTCACCGGCCTTCATCCAGAGCGCCTCTCGCTCATGAAGGACGAGCGCGTGCCCCTGGGCATCGTAACGTGCCGTCTGCCCAGGTGGTGACGCCTGGAGCAGAATCTGAGCGTCCCCAGAGCCAGTGGCTATCAATTCGTTGTAGTTACCCGTCAGCAGAAGGACTTCACCTTCCTCGCAGTCAAAGCGGATTTCGACCATACGCACATCGTAACTCGCGTCGGGCGCCGCCATCGAAGCGACATTGGGCGAATCGCTGATGCATCCTGACAGGGCGATGGCGCCAACGAAAATCGCCGCCAACCTCCGGTGCGTGCTTGTGCTGGACCTGTCACCCGCCATCGAAGCGGATCACATAGCTGGTCCAATCAGCGGGGGCAGCGATCTGTTCGTAGAGCTTGCGACCGTCTTCCGGTTGACGCGGCGCGTTGAGCGCAAGGCGCACCCAGCCGCGCGAATCCGCTTCATCCGCCAAGAGGTCGATCAGCGATCGCCCGATCCCCTTGTTGCGGTGATCATGATGCACGTAAAGGTGGTCCACGACTCCAATCCGCAGCCCCGAGACCGGATCCGGCAGATCGTGAAATATCGCGAAGCCGACAAGCGCGCCATCCAACCGCGCGCCGAGGACGTTTACAGTGGCATCCTGCAGGATCGTCTCGGCATAGAATTCGTCAGGCCGACGTGGAGCTCCACGCTTCAGCGCTTGCGCATAGGCCGCCAGAAGCGGGGCGAATTCGTGGGCCTCGCGAAGGCCGAGCAGTGAAATATCGATGCTGTGCTGTTCGCTCATGCCCGTTTGGAGAGCGCAAACGGAAACCGTTGTCAATCGCTGGCGCCTGAAGAGCCGGCTGACAATCCGTTAACCATGTCCGCGAATTGCCGGCGAATTGACCACAGATACGCCCCCGCGCCCCGTGACAAAGGTTAAGAAAGCGTTAATTTCAACGTCACGGGGAGGCTCTGGATGCCACGGAGGCTTGGAATGAAATTCGCCATGACGCAGCCGGCGGCTCTAGCTGCAGCTCTATGCCTGCTTTTCGGATCGTTGGTGCCGGTGTTCGCCGGCACGAACCAGACGGCACAGGACCGCATCCATGCCGATGCATACGGCAATCTCGTGATCCATTCCGCCGCCGGCTTCAAACGCATCCTCGTTGGTCAGGGGCATCTCATGCAGGACGACGCCGAAGCACTGCACGGACCGCGCGTCGTCTATCTGGATGACGAGCCCTTCCGGGTCCGAAATGTCTATCGCTGCATTCCACAACCAGCGATCGTTCATGGCCGCAGCTACATGTATGGACTTCCCGACGGGGTGGTGCCGGTCATTGCCAGCGGCTGCCGATAGCACCGGCCCTCATTTGGTCACACTCGTTAAGCCTTTGGTAAGGAAAAGGACGCCGTCATGAGCAATGCCTCTTCCGCACGCCGGCTGAGAGATCACATCTCCTCACTTAACACCATGACCCGCTTCGTCCTGGCGACGCTGGCACTGGCGAGCGGCGTCTACACCTATTTGGGCGTGCGATCGCTCCTCGATGGTGATGCGGGCCTGGTCTTCTTTGCGGCCATCGTCTACTCGGCTGCCGTTTCCGTCGGCATTTACGGATTCTGGACCTACATGATCCGGTTCATGCCTGAGATGCGCGACGCTGTCTCTCGCGTTACGCTCTTCGTCATCATGGGTGTCGGCTCCCTGATGATTGTGGCCATGTCATCTTGGCTCAACGCTGCGGCTTTGGCCGGATCGGCCGCTATCGAACAGCACCTGGCCACGACGCAGGAAGGCTACACCGCCGATCTCGATCAGGCCCACTCCAATGCACTCGCCGCGTTGTCGCTTCTTCCAGACATTCAGCGTGCGGCCGAACGTTTCGGGCGGTTGGCGGAGGAAGAGCGCAATTCCGGCGCGCTGACCGGAGCATCGGGCACGGGTTCCGTCGTACAACTCCTGACCCAGATGTCTGCCCAGATGCGCGAACTGGAACGCACGATCCAGGGCAACCGAGAAACGGTGCGCGAACTCTTCGAGGAAGGCCAGGCACATCTCGCCACCATGCGTGGCCTCGTTTCTGGTGCCGGCCCAGTTGCGCCGCGCGCCGACTCATTTGGCGAGGAAGCGGTGGCGCTTTCCGGTGTCATCGCCGCATTGGAGCAGACCTCTATTGCACCGTCGGTTGCGCGTGCCGCACAGGATCTTTCGGCCGGCTTCATCGCGCCGGTAGCGGATGGGCGCAGCGCCGATCTGATGGGACGCCAGGACCAGGTCATGGCGACCATTCGCGAATCGGTGGCCGCACAGTCCGCCGCACTTTCGGAGGCAGCTGCCGAGATCATGGCCCAGCCGCGGGTTAGCGAGCGGCGCTACGTACCGCTGTCGGCAGCCGAGGCAGTGCTTAAATATGCGGCGAGCTTCATGCCCAGTTGGGCCGGCGCCATCTCGATCGATCTGCTCCCCGGCGTGCTCGTTGCGATCATGGCGGTGGTGCACGCGACCATCAGGCGCAACGAGGAAGGGCTGCACGACGCGGAACGCATGACCGCGGCCGATCTCTTGCGTTCCTGGGAGCTGCATGAGGCCATCGCCCAGCGCCGCCAGGCGGCAACACTGGCCCCGGCCGAGGCAACGCCAGCGCAACCCGATCTTCCTTCCACCAACCCCTCATCTGCGCCGGCAGCGGCCGAGCACCGGCCTGTTGCAACAGCTGAAAACGTGACGCCGCTTTCGCTCGGCGACAGGAAGAGGCTCGATCCATGACACCGGAAGCCGATCCCCACCATCGCGACACGCCGCGCCGCAATGCGCTGCTGCGCTACATAGATCGTTTCGATGATGGTGAACTGATGCGATGGGCCTTTCGCGGTCTGTTGGTCGGGGCCGTTGCCGTGCTGGCGATCGATCTGCACCAGATGGCAGAACGAAACGGCGGCTTGTGGCCGTTCACGCAGCCGACGAACGAAGCCGTCGCTCAGCCAATCCTGCCGCCCGCAGTCGACACGGGAGCCGGCCACGCGCCTTCCACCGATCCGCGAGAGCATTTGACGACGGACGATGCGGAATTGCGTCATCCGATGCGTTTCGAACTCGCTGCTGGTGGCGTGCTGTTGGCAGAAGGCAGCATCGAACAGGGCGCGGCCGCGCGCTTCCGGGCGGAGATCGAGGCACGTGGGGAATATGTCACCACGATCAGACTCAATTCGCCGGGTGGGTCGCTGGAAGACGCGATGGCCATGGCGCGTTTGGTACGCGAGCGAGGGTACCGGACGGAAGTCAACGATGGCGCGCTGTGCGCATCGTCCTGCCCGCTTCTCTTCGCTGGAGGGGTAACCCGGTCTGCTGGCCAGCGAGCGGCGATCGGGCTGCATCAGTTTTATGCCGCCACGGGAGCGACCACCGCGCCCGCCCAGGCGATGTCCGACGCGCAGATCACCACCGCGCGCATCGCCCGGCATCTGGCGGATATGGGCGTCGACACGGCTTTGTGGCTGCACGCGCTCGATACGCCGCCGCGGGCGCTCTATTATCTGTCGAGCGAAGAACTCGCGCGCTACCGGCTGGTCACGTCAGCGGGCTCTGTCGCCAGCCGGTAACGTATTTCAGGCAATAGCCTTCAGAGCCGACATTTCGCTTGTCGCGGACTTTGCCATCATGACGCAATTACGTCCGGCACGTTTTGCTTCATAGAGCGCTGCGTCGGCGCGTTCCATGAGCGAGGACGGCGTCTCCCCATTCTCTAGCGTTGCAACACCGAAACTTGCGGTGAATCGCTTGGTGTCCGGAAAGCCCGGTAGCTGATGCTCGGCAAAGGCGGCACGGACGTTCTCCGCAAACAGCTTTGCCGTCGCGAGATTGCAATGCGAGAGAACGACGGCATACTCCTCTCCGCCGATCCTGCCGATCGTGTGCATCGAGGCGGAGGCCTCGCGCAAAAGGTCGGCATAGGCTTCGATGACACGATCGCCGGCAGCATGGCCGTATGTGTCATTGATCGACTTGAAGTGATCGAGATCGCTCAAGACAATCGACAGGGGTGGTCCGCCCGGCTGCCGGGCGGCAACCAACTCCCCGAGCTTTTCCTCGAAACCGCGCCGGTTGAGGAGACCGGAAAGTGGATCGGTGATCGAACGCTTGGTTGCTTCCTGCAGAAGATCGCTCACCAGAAGCGCCATCAGTATCAATGCCGTGGCGAGGACGAAAACGGTGCCCATCGACTGCGAAAACGTCGCATATGCGGTGGTGATATAATCCTGAGGCGTGGCGCCGGGTCCCCCCAGCAGCACCGCGGCAAACGGCTTCGACATGTAGTGCAACGCTGTCATTGCAAGGAAGCTTGCCAGCGCAAAGTCGATCACTTTACGGCTCTTGCCGGAGAGCACGATCCAGGCGCCGATTGCCTGCATCAAGAAAAACGGCGTCTGGTACACGAAATTCCGCGCCATGGATTCTCGCGCCATGCCGGCGCTTATGACGAACAATACCATACAGGCGACGAATGAGAGGCCGAGGAACAGGAATGGCGGCTTGACCTCATATCGCTTTGCCAGGCCGATGTTGAGCATTGCCAGCGCGGCGATCATCGAGGCCGAGGAAAGGACCAACATCGTTGCTCCACCTTGCACGATCGGCAGGATGAATTCGGTGATCACATAGCCAACCCCGAAAGCGTAGGCTGCAGCAAACCAGCGGGCAGACACGAGCCTGCGATCGTACAGCGCCAGCACGAGAAAAAAGGCGGACAGGAGTCCACCTACCATCATGTTGACGAATAGTATTACGCTGGCACCACTCATGCGGTGTCTCCACCTCGTGGCCTCAGCCTAGCGCGATGGTCCGAACAAGAAGTTAACCACCCGGCGCCGCCGTAGCCTGAGAGCTGGATGCGGCAGTGGTGGACTGATCAGCAGCATTTTCGGCGAGTTGCGGTTCCTTGTCGCCGGCACATACGACAACGCGGTCACGACCGCCGGCCTTCGCCCTGTAGAGTGCCCTGTCCGCGCGCCGCAAGAGTGCTTCCCAGTCCTCGCCCGGCTGCAAAGCCGCTACCCCGAAGCTTGCCGTCAGTCTAAACCCGTCGGCGATGCCGGAAATATCGGCGGCCGCGAAACTCGTTCGCAGTCCCTCGGCGAAGAGACGCGCTGCGCGGGTGTCGGTTCCCCACAACAGAATCGCGAATTCCTCGCCCCCCATGCGCCCGGCAACATGGTCGCTGCTGATGACCTGCCTCAGGCAGTCGGCGAAACCGACGATTGCCTGATCGCCCGTCGCGTGGCCAAAACTGTCATTGACGACCTTGAAGCGATCCAGATCCGCGATGACCAGAGCCACGGGCAAGCCTTTTTCGCGCGCCTTGCGCAAAGTCTTCTCAAGTCGAAGGTTGAATCCCCGCCGGTTGAGCAAACCGGAAAGCGGATCGGTCAGGGATTCGGCGCGCAGTTCTTCCTGCAGGTCGAGAGCGATGGCAGCGACAATCGCAACGGCATAGATGACGAGAAAGAAGGCGACGGAGAAGGTGAGCGTGACCCAATAGAGCGACTCGAACAGATTGGCGTCCGCAATATGGGTGCCATCATACAAAACAGCCAAGGGTGCACGCAGGAAAAAGTGCAAGCCCCAAGTGACAAAAAGCCCGAGCATGAAGAAGTCGAAGGACTTCTTGTTTTCGACCTTCCAAAGCTTGAAGGCCAGCATCAGTACCAGGAGACCGCAGGCAAAATTCAGGATCAGAATGCGGGCAATGATGTTCGGTTCAACGAAAAAATACCAGCCGAAACCACTGAACGCGCCGACAGTGACGACGAACATTGGGGCAATCGGCGGTGCGAGGCCGTAACGGCCGAGCGTACCGGCAACTGCGCCTGCGGCCCCCACAATAAGGAGTCCGTTGGCCAACAAGCGCAATAGCGCATTGGCAGTCTCAATGCTCACGAATTGCATGGCAAAGCCGGCCGCCAGCAGGGCAAAACCCCCGCTTAGTACGGCGATATAGCTACGCTCGCGCTGGTTGAACCAGAAGACGAACAGCGCCGTAGCCAGGATCGCGCAGACTGCGGGATTGATGAACGCGATGAAGACGCTGCCAGCCAAACGCTTGCCGCCCTGATTGCCTAAATCTGGCAACCCTAGCTGGCAAGGCCAAACAAGCCGTTAAGGCGCCGGCCGAAAACCGGCGCCTTCGGCATCTAGCGCCAGTCGCGGATGTCGACGAAGCGACCGGCGATCGCGGCAGCCGCTGCCATTGCCGGCGAGACGAGGTGCGTACGGCCCTTGAAGCCCTGGCGTCCCTCGAAATTGCGGTTCGAGGTCGACGCGCAGCGCTCGCCAGGCTTCAACCGGTCGTCATTCATCGCCAGGCACATGGAGCAGCCGGGCTCGCGCCAGTCGAAACCGGCCTCGATGAAGATCTTGTCCAGACCCTCGGCTTCTGCCTGTTCCTTCACGAGGCCCGAGCCTGGAACGATCATCGCACTCACGCGCTCGGAAACCTTGCGACCCTTGGCAACTTCGGCAACCGCCCGCAAATCCTCGATGCGGCCATTGGTGCAAGAGCCGATGAACACCCGGTCGATCTCGATGTCGGTGATCCTGGTTCCGGGCGTCAGGCCCATATATTCCAGCGCCCGCTTCTTGGAGAGACGCTTGGTTTCTTCCTGGATGCTATCGGGATCCGGGACCACGCCGGTAACGGCGATCACGTCCTCGGGCGAGGAGCCCCAGGAGACGATAGGCGGCAGGTTGGCCGCATCCAGGACGACAGTGCGATCGAAATGCGCGCCCTCATCGGTCTTCAGCGTCTTCCAGTATTCCAACGCCATGTCCCAAGCCTTGCCCTTCGGCGCCCGTGGCTTGTCCTTGACATAGGCGAAGGTGACCTCGTCGGGCGCGATAAGACCGGCGCGCGCACCAGCCTCGATGGTCATGTTGCAGACCGTCATGCGGCCTTCCATCGACAGGGAGCGGATCGCTTCGCCGGCAAATTCGATCACATGGCCGGTGCCGCCGGCGGTGCCGATCTCGCCGATGATGGCGAGGATGACGTCCTTGGCCGTGACGCCCGCCGGCAACTGGCCGTCGACGCGGACCAGCATGTTCTTGGCCTTGCGCTGGATCAGCGTCTGGGTGGCGAGCACATGCTCGACTTCCGACGTGCCGATGCCATGCGCCAACGCGCCGAACGCGCCGTGGGTCGAGGTGTGGCTGTCGCCGCAGACGATGGTCATGCCGGGCAGGGTGAAGCCCTGCTCGGGGCCGATGATGTGGACGATGCCCTGGCGGCGGTCCTTCTCGGAGTAGTATTCGACGCCGAAATCGGCCGCGTTCTTGGCCAGCGCCTCGACCTGGATGCGGCTTTCCTCGTTCTTGATGCCCTGGACCCGGTCAGGCGATGTCGGCACGTTGTGGTCGACAACGGCCAGCGTCTTCTCCGGCTGACGGACCTTGCGGCCGGCCATGCGAAGACCTTCGAAGGCCTGCGGGCTGGTGACCTCGTGGACGAGGTGGCGGTCGATATAGAGCAGGCAGGTGCCGTCTTCCTGGCGGTCGACCACATGCTCGTCGAAAATCTTGTCGTAAAGGGTGCGCGGTGCGCTCATTTTCCTGTTCCCGAACTGGTACTTGGAATGGTTTTGCGGATTCTGTGGCCGTTGTCAGCCGATGCGGCTGGTCGGCGCCCCGACAAGCCGCGCGAAAAAGCGGCCGGGCAGGCGTTTGCGGTCCTGCAGCACGATGGCCTTGCGCGCGATCATGGGTTTCATGTCGTTCATGCAGGCTAAATATCAATGTTTCAGGCGCCGGGCAACGCAATGTCAGTCTGGATTGCGCGTGTCGCGCTTGCGGTCGACTTGCCTGGCCAGCTCGAAGCGGCTGAGAAAACCAAGCACCACCAGCGCAAGCGCCGCCGAAAACAATGCGACCTGCCAGAGGCCCAACCCGCTGGCGAGGCCGATCGCGCCTGCAAGCCAGAGCCCCGCGCCCGTCGTCAGGCCCTTTACCCGTCCGCGTGCGAAGATGATCGAGCCGGCTGCCAGAAATGCGACGCCGGCCGTTATCGCCTCGATCATGCGCGTGGGGTCCAGACGGGCCGAATCCTCGTCGAATTGCGGGCTGTGCAGGATCTCGATGCCCAGTATCGCAAAGGAAGCGGAGGCGAGCGAGACCAGCATGTGGGTGCGAAGTCCCGCCGAATGGTGGCGCCACTCGCGCTCGAAACCGATCGCTGCACCTAAGCAAGCGGCAAGGAGCAACCTCGCCGCGATCACCGAAAAGGGTAGCCAGGTCGTCTGGGAAAAGTCGGCGATGATATCGTTCACGAAAGCACCGGGATAGACTGAGCGACAAACGCCGCGAACCTTCTCCAGGTTCCGTGGACCTCGCGGCAGCGCGCTTATTTTCGCCGATTTGCCGTATGCCGCTTTGCTGGCTAGTCGGGCTCGCGGCCGCGGGCCATTCGGCAACATCGCGCCCCATGGCGTCCCCCTCTGTCCTGCCGGATGCCGGCAATTCGCTGTGGCTCCGGGGGTATGTCGCTCTGGAAGCCAAGTGTTGCAGATCTTGCACCCCCCTCTGTCCTGCCGGATGCCTGCCCTCCGCTATGGCTCCGGGCGTTCGTCACTCTGGAAGCCAAATCGTTGGCTTCCAGCCGGCCTGCGGCCGACCGCTCCTCACCCCCCTCAAGGGGGGAGATCAGCTGTCGCGGCGGCTTTCGCCAATTGCGGACGTTGCAGGAAGGGCGGCATGGGCGAAGCCTCAAATCTCCCCCCGTGTGGGGGAGATGCCTGGCAAGGCAGAGGGGGGCGTGACGGGCTGGGCATCTGTGGCTGTTCTCCCTCCCGGCCCGCGGCCATGCGTTATCCTCGCCACGCCCCGTTTCCGGTCTGGCCTTTGTCTCAGTTGGGAAGCGGGGCGCGGCAGGCGCACCTCTCTAAGTAAAACGTGGCGCGTCCACCGCGCCCCGCCGGTGCTTTCGCCCCGGATGGGTGGGCCGGGCTCGTTCCGCCGGTCCCGTCTTGCTCCCGGAGGAGCAGGGTCGGGGGCCGTCGGGCCTTACCGGCCAGACCTTCACCGAGGCCCGGACCTGTGGTGGGTCGGTTCCCACCAAGCCACGCTACCGTTGCGCGACCGACCCGGACACCGTCACCCTCCCCGACACCCCGGTCCGGAGCCGGGTTCCCGCAAGGGCGATGCAGGCATTATGCGGGAGGCGGCAGGGGAGGTGGATAAGTCGCAGCGAAGAAAAATGCGAAAGTGAGGGGAAACAAGGGGTTGGCGGGGGATGTGGGCCAGGAGTATCCACGCCTTGCGATGGTGAGGGGCTGGCCCTGAATGTGGTAGCAAACCCCTCATCCGACCTCGGGCTGCGCCCTCGGCCACCTTCTCCCACAAGGGGAGAAGGGGTCGCGGCATCGCGCATGTCGTCAATCTCGAACATTTGCGGCTTGCCAGAACGCAGGCGCCGCGCGCCCTTCCTTCTCCCCTTGTGGGAGAAGGTGGCTGAGCGGAGCGAAGTCGGATGAGGGGTAGGTTCACGTCCCGCGCAACTTCCACCATCCGGGATGACGGCGGTGGGTTGGCTCGTTCGCCGCGTCCCGTCTACCGCCAGAAGGATGGCACGGTTTCCTCCAGCCTTGGCCCGAGCCGCAATGGTGCGATGTTTTCGGTCAGGCCGGTGCGATCGGAGATCTCGAGGCCAAGTCCGCAAATGGTGGCGGGACCGCTTGCCGCCTCGAAGCGGTTGCGCGGTACCTTGGACAGGAACCGGTTGAGCGGTTCCTCCTTGTCCATGCCGAGCGAGGAATTGTAGTCGCCGCACATGCCGGCATCCGAGATGTAGCCTGTGCCGCCGTCCAGAATCTGGTGGTCGGCAGTCGGCTGGTGGGTGTGGGTGCCGATGACGGCGCTGACCCGCCCGTCGACGAAATGCCCAAAGCACATCTTTTCAGACGTCGCCTCGGCATGGAAATCGACAATTGCAGCATCGACCGCCTCACCCATCGGGCTTTCGGTCAGCATCTTCTCGGCTGCCGCAAAGGGATCGTCGAGGTCGGGATGCATGAAGACCCGCCCCATGATGTTGGACACCAGGATGCGCGCGCCGTTTTTCGCCTGGTAGACGCCGATACCCCGGCCCGGCGTGCCGGCGGGGAAATTGAGTGGGCGCAGGAAGCGGTCTTCGCGAGAAGCGAAGGTCAATGCCTCGCGCTGGTCCCAGGCGTGATTGCCGGTGGTCACAACGTCGGCGCCGGCATTGAGCGTGTTCTGGAAGATTTCCAGGGTGATGCCGAAGCCGCCGGCCGCGTTCTCGCCGTTGACGATGACGAAATCGAGCCGGAAGTCGGAGATCAGGCCGGGCAGGCGCTCCCAGACAGCCGTGCGGCCGGTGCGACCAACCATATCGCCGAGGAAAAGAAGTCTCATGAACCTGCTTTAACCCCGGCCGTCAAAGCGCCGCAAGCCGGATTCGGTCAGGATGGCCGGCAGCGGCACGTCATGCGGTTCGGCGGGCACGCGCGCGACCTCCTGGCAGTCGAAGGCGATGCCGATGAGGCGCGGGTGAAGACCGCGTTCGTGCAGGCGCGCGATGGCGCGGTCGTAATAGCCACCTCCATAGCCGATGCGCTGTCCATTTCCATCAAAGGCAGCGAGCGGGACGAGCATGATGGTGGGGTCGAGGATTGCTGCGTCCTCGCCAGGACCGACCGTGCCGAAACCCATGTCGACCATCTCCGCGCCGCGCACCAGCTCCCGGAAGACGATCGTTTCCTTGTCGAGGATGGCCGGCAGGCAAAGCCGCGCTCCCTTTTTGCGAAGCGCGAACATCAGCGGCCGCAGGTCGACTTCGGAACGCATGGGCCAGAAGCCGGAGACGATGTCGCCGGCCTGGCATTCGATCGCTTCATCGCCGGTCTCTGCGATCCGCAACGACGCCTCCACCCGCCATTGCGGGTCGAGCCCGTCGCGGCGCGCCAGCGCCTGGGCGCGAAGTGATTTCTTTTCGGTCGTTGCGGGCTCGGCCATCACGCGCCTCCAGTTCCGTCGGCGCCTGCCATGCCCGATGCGTGCCGCGGCTTCAAGCCGGGCGAGGAAGAAGCAAGAGAAAGGAACGATCCACGACGACCGATGGAGAGGTTGATCCCGGGTGCCTACAAAGTAGGTGGGCGCCGTATGCCCGAGCCCACGGGCCCGGCCAGGGACAGCTCCCTAAGGATCAATAAGGCCCCGGGGAAGTGTTACTCCTGTCGGGAAGCGCAGATCGCAAGGACGAATATAGTCCTCCCGGGGGATGCCCGCCAGTGGCAATGCGCCTTGCCAGCCGATGCCCGCCTGCCTAGGTTCACGCCAAACGACGCCAGCTCCCAGGGGATTGATCGCATGCGCTTCGAAGGAACGGCGGCCTATGTCGCCGACAAGGATCTGATGGTTGCCGTGAATGCGGCGATCGCGCTGGAACGCCCGCTTCTGGTCAAGGGCGAGCCCGGCACCGGAAAGACGGAACTGGCCCGGCAGGTGGCATCCGCCCTTGGCCTCGACCTGATCGAATGGCACGTGAAATCCACCACGCGCGCCCAGCAGGGGCTCTATGAATATGATGCGGTGACGCGGCTGCGCGACAGCCAGCTCGGCGACGACCGCTTCAACGACATCAAGAACTACATCAAGCGCGGCAAATTGTGGGAGGCCTTCGCGGCGGGACGCAAGACCGTGCTCCTGATCGACGAGATCGACAAGGCCGACATCGAGTTTCCCAACGATCTCCTGCAGGAACTCGATCGGATGGAGTTCTTCGTCTACGAGACCGGCGAGACGATCCGCGCCGAACAGCGGCCGATCGTCATCATCACCTCGAACAACGAGAAGGAGCTGCCCGACGCCTTCCTGCGCCGCTGCTTCTTCCACTATATCCGCTTCCCCGACATCGAGACGCTGCAGGCGATCGTCGACGTGCATTATCCCGGCATCAAGCAGAACCTCGTGCGCGCAGCACTCACCCAGTTCTACGAATTGCGCGACGTGCCGGGGCTGAAGAAGAAGCCGTCGACATCGGAGGCGCTGGACTGGATCCGGCTTCTGGTGGCCGAGGACGTGTCGCCCGAGGATCTGCGCGCCGACCCGAAGAACGCACTGCCCAAGCTGCACGGGGCTTTGTTGAAGAACGAGCAGGACGTGCATCTCTTCGAGCGGCTGGCCTTCATGGCGCGACGGCAGGGGTAGGGCATGCACGCCAAGGCCGACATCATCATCCGTCCGCTCCGGCAGGAGGACCATGCCGAATGGCGGCGGCTGTGGACGGCCTATCTCGCCTTCTACGAGACCACGGTAGCCGAGGACGTCTACCGCTCTACCTGGGCGCGGCTTTTCGATGACGGGCATTTCGAACCGCGCGGCCTGATGGCCGAGATCGACGGCAAGGCTGTCGGCCTCGTGCACTACATCTTCCACCGCACCTGCTGGGCTGAAGGCGACAATTGCTATCTCCAGGATCTCTATGCAGATCCGCATATGCGCGGGAAAGGTGTCGGCAGGGCGCTGATCGAGGCAGTCTATGCGAAGGCGGACGAGGCCGGCGCGGCGAATGTCTACTGGATGACGCAGCATTTCAACGACACGGCACGCCTGCTGTACGACCGGGTCGCGAAACAGACGCCCTTCATCAAATATCAGCGCAGGTGAGGCCTTGTTCCTTCCTTTCTTCCTCGAGCTGAAAGCCGCGAAGATTCCCGTCTCGCTCAGGGAATATCTCTCTTTGCTCGAAGGCATGGAGGCGGGGCTGGTCGACTACGATGTCGAGGGTTTCTACTATCTGGCGCGCGCGGCGCTGGTGAAGGACGAGCGCCATATCGACCGCTTCGACCAGGTGTTTTCCCATGTCTTCAAGGGCGTCGAGGCGGTGTCGGGCGAAGGCGCGGTGGACGTCGCCAATCTGCCGGAGGAATGGCTGCGCAGGCTCGCCGAAAAACACCTGACGGAAGAGGAAAAGAAGCTGGTCGAATCGCTCGGCGGTTTCGAGAAGCTGATGGAGACGCTGAAGAAGCGGCTGGAAGAGCAGAAGGACCGCCACCAGGGCGGGTCGAAATGGATCGGCACGGCCGGCACCTCGCCCTTCGGCGCCTATGGCTACAACCCGGAAGGGGTGCGCATCGGCCAGCACGAGAGCCGGCACCGCCGCGCGGTCAAGGTCTGGGACAAGCGCGAGTTCAGGAATTTCGACGATTCGGTCGAGATCGGCACGCGCAACATCAAGGTCGCGCTGAAGCGGCTGCGCCGCTGGGTGCGCGAGGGCGCGGAAGAAGAGTTCGACCTGCCGGAAACGATCCGTTCCACCGCCGAGCACGGCTATCTCGACGTGAAGACGCGCCCCGAGCGGCGCAACGCGGTGAAGCTCCTGATGTTTTTCGACGTCGGCGGCTCGATGGACGACCATATTCGCGTGGTGGAGGAGCTGTTTTCGGCGGCGCGCATGGAATTCAGGCAGATGGAATATTTCTACTTCCACAACTGCCTCTACGAGGGCGTGTGGAAGGACAATCGCCGCCGCCATTCGGAGGTGATCCCGACACTCGACGTGATCCACAAATACGGATCGGACTACAAGGTGGTGTTTGTCGGCGACGCCTCGATGAGCCCCTACGAGATCGCCTATCCGGGCGGTTCGGTGGAGCACTGGAACAAGGAGGCGGGCGCGGTCTGGGTCGAGCGCGTGACGCGGCAATGGCCGAACGCGGTGTGGCTCAACCCGGTGCCGCAGAAACAGTGGGGCTATACCCACTCGATCCAGATGATCCGCGAGCTTCTTTCGGACCGCATGTACCCGCTGACATTGGCGGGCCTGGATGCGGCCACGCGGGAGCTTTCACGAAAACATTGACGTGCTAGCGGGCGGGATAGCCCGGGACGGCCAGCGGGTTGTCCTCGAGGGCGGCCCTGTCGGGCGTGTCGATGGCCGGCCTGCCCACGAAGGCGGCGAAGAGACGCTCGACGTGATCGCGGTCGAGATCCATCCCGATCAGCACCAGCTTTGCGCCGCGCGGACCGGCCGGCCAGGCGGGCAGGCGCGCCGGGGGATGGAGAAAGCGGCCGACGCCGTGAATGACCAGCGGGCGCTCCGGGTCCTCGGCCAGTTCCACCACGCCCTTCATGCGCAGGAGCTTGTCGCCATGGGTCGAGCGCAGCAGATCGAAGAACATCTCGATCGTCGAGAAGCTGAGCGGCCGGTCATGGACGAGCGAGAAGGAGGCGATCCGGTCGTCGTGATGATGATGGTGGTGATCATGATGATGATGGTCATCGTGATCGTGGTCATGATGATGGTGGTGATGATCGTGGCGGGCTTCCTTGCCCAGCCATTCGGCCAGGCGCGCCCGCCCTGACTCAGGGTCGTGCAATCCGGCCTCGACCAGTTCGCGGCCGGCGGCATCTGCGGCCTCCACGATGTCGGCGCGCGGGTTCAGCGTCCGCAACCTTGCGAGAAGGGCTGCACTGGCGGGCTCGATGTCGGATTTGGTCAGGACGATGCGGTCGGCAACGGCGATCTGGCGCACGGCTTCCTCGTGGCGGTCGAGTGCTTCCATGCCATTGAGCGTATCGATGGTCGCTACCACGCCCGACAGGCGCAGCGCGGCGGCGAGGGCCGGATGGCCAAGGATGGACTGCAGCACCGGCACCGGATCGGCCAGGCCCGTAGTCTCGACCACGATGCGCTTGAGTGGAGGAATCTTCCCCGTCTGCATGCGGTCGATCAGGTCGGCCAGCGTGTCGACCAGTTCGCCGCGCACCGTGCAGCACAGGCAGCCATCGGAAAGCTCGATCAACCCGTCCACCGCCTGCTCGACAAGCAGATGGTCGATGCCGACCTCGCCGAATTCGTTGACGATGACCGCGGTGCCCTCCATGCCTGGCGCCTTCAGGAGCCGGTTGAGGAGCGTCGTCTTGCCCGAGCCGAGAAATCCGGTCAGAACCGCGACCGCGACAGGTTCGAAGGAATGCAAGCTTCAGCCTCCGACAGAGCTGGATTCAGGACGGCGATCGGGGCGCGCGAGCGGGATCGGCGGAATGGGCTCGCCGGTTGCCGATGTCCTGCTGGCCGGCTGGGCTTCGCCGACAGGTTCGGTGACGGCTTCCGCCACAGGTGACGAGACGGTCTCTGCCCCGGTTTCCGTCCCCCGATCTGGGCGGAAACGCGGAATGGGCACATTTGCGAAACGGCGCATGACCGGTCCTTCGGTGCCGCCGAGACCGACTTCAACTGCCTCCCGATCCCGTGTCAGCTCGGCCATATGCGGTGAGAGATAGACCGGGCCCGTCGCATCGCCTCGGCGTTCCGCGCGACGCTTGTGCGCCTCTTCCGTGCAGACGATCGAACGGAGATTGGGCGCTGCTTCCGGCACGGCGCCCTCGTCCTCGAAACTCCAGACGGTCGGCTTGTCGGCCGCATCGACGCCAAAACCACGCGCCAGCAAATCGGCTGCGGCGTCGGCGCGTTCGTCAGGCGAGAAGGCGCCCAGCACGACGGCCACCAGCGTGCGCCCGCCTCTTGTGGCGGAAGCGGTCAGGTTGAAGCCCGATGGGCAGGTGTAGCCGGTCTTCATCCCGTCGGCCCCGACGAAGCGGCCGATCAGGTCGTTGTGGTTTGGCATTATGTTGCCGCCGACGCTGAGTGCCTCGAGCCCGAAGAATTCCGCATGTTCCGGAAAGTCGCGGCGGATCGCCATGGCCAAAAGCGCCATGTCGCGGGCGGTCGTATATTGCCGGTCGGAATGCAGACCGTGGGCATTGGCAAAACGGGTGCCCGCCATGCCGAGCCGTTGCGCCTCGGCATTCATGCGCGCCACGAAGCCGTCGACGGAGCCACCGACATTCTCGGCGATCGCGGTGGAAACATCATTGGCGGACCGGACCATGAGGATGCGGATGGCATTGTCGACGCGCAACAGCGAACCCACCGGATAGCCCATCTTGGAAGGCGGTTCGTTGGCGGCGCGGGTGGTCATTTCGATGGGCGAATCGAAATCGATCTCGCCTGCCTCGATCGCCCGCAGCACCACATAGGTCGTCATCAGCTTGGTGAGCGAGGCCGGAAACCAGGGGTGGGTTGCCTGTTCCGCCGCCAGCACGCGCCCATCCTCAAGATCGACCACGATGGATGGCCCTGCCGCCGCCGGGAAAGCGACCGACAGAGCTGCCAAAGCGACCGCCGCGCGGACGACCCGCGGGAAAATGCCGAGACCCATGCCAGTTCACCTCTTGCCGTCTGTACCCAGGGCTCGCTAATCTGGCCCCTGAAGCCGTTTCCGTGTCAACATGCGTTGCGACCGGCTAGTGGACGAATTTGACATTCGATACCCATTCGATGTCGGTCTCGCAATCGAATGCCAGATTCAAAAGTTCCACTAGAATCATCAACTTGCTAGTGGAGCGTTGTTTCAACATTTGCGTGCCAGGCCGATACAGATGGATGCAAATGCTGGAAACGGGCCATTAGTTAATCCTTGTGACCGCAGCATGGCAAAGGCCAGCCGTTCACGTTCGCGCCAACCGGACGAAATCCAGAGATCGGAATCCCCGAATGCCCATATTGAACCGCGCCGCCGAGTTGCAGCCAGAGGTCGCCGAATGGCGCAGGCACATACACCGCAACCCGGAACTGGGCTACCAAGAGCACGAAACGGCCGCCTTCGTTGCCGAAAGACTGCGGGAATTCGGCTGCGACGAGGTGGTGACCGGCCTTGGCAAGACCGGGGTCGTCGGCTTGATCCGGGGCAGCCGCGGGGCGGGACCGACGCTGGGCCTGCGCGCCGACATGGACGCGTTGCCGATGTCTGAAGCCAACAATTTCGCCCATGCCTCGCAGGTGCCCGGCAAGATGCATGCCTGCGGCCATGACGGGCACACGGCCATGCTTCTGGGCGCGGCCAAGTATCTTGCCGAAACGCGCAATTTCGCCGGCGCCGTCGCCGTCATCTTCCAGCCGGCGGAAGAAGGTGGCGGGGGCGGGCTTGCCATGGTCAAGGACGGGCTGATGGAGCGCTTCGGCATCGAGCGCGTCTTCGGCATGCATAATCTGCCCGGCCTGCCGGCAGGCCAGTTTGCGCTGAGGCCGGGTCCGATCATGGCTGCGACAGCCGAATTCGTCGTCACGGTAACCGGCAAGGGCGGCCATGCAGCGCTGCCGCATGGCACGGTCGATCCGATCGTCGCGGCCAGCCAGATGGTCACTGCCCTGCAGACGATCACGTCGCGCAATCTCGATCCCGTATCGGCGCTTGTCGTTTCGGTCACGAAATTCCAGGCCGGCCATGCGCATAATGTGATTCCCGATACGGCCGTCTTTTCCGGCACGATCCGTTCGCTGGAGGATTCGGTCGGGGCGATGGCGCGCGAGCGGATCGGCGCCATCTGCCAGGGGATCGCGCAGGCCGCCGGCGCCACGGTGAACATCGATATCGACGTCAACTATCCCGTGACCCGCAACCATGAGGCGGAAACCGCGCTGGCCTTGTCGGTCGCGACCGGGATTGCCGGACCTGCCGCCGTCGATGGCAACCTTCCGCCGATGATGGGCGGGGAGGATTTTTCCTACATGCTGCAGCAGCGGCCCGGCGCCTTCATCTTTGTCGGCAACGGAGACACGGCTGGCCTCCACAACCCGGCCTACGACTTCAACGACGAGATCATTCCCTCCGGCATCAGCTACTGGGTGGCGCTGGCGGAAACCACGCTGGCCGCGTAAGCCGCAGGCCGCCCGCGCCTATTGGCGAACAGGCGCGAAGCGGCTATGTACGGGCCGGCGCCAGGGCAGCGCCCAGATGGCCGCAAGGCCCCGTAGCTCAGTAGGATAGAGCACAGGATTCCTAATCCTGGGGTCGCAGGTTCGAATCCTGCCGGGGTCGCCATTTCTCGAGTTTCCATTGCAGAAGACACCGGGCTGCGATCTCAACCAGGGGACGGGGGACCGGTACGCGCCAGCTGCCGGGCGGAAGGCCGATTTGCGTTCCCGAAGCGATTGCCGATTTTGGCTGTTGCATTCGCCAGCCAGTTCGGCCATATACGCGCTGCTTGCGGCTTGAGGCCGCGCGAGCGGGTGTAGCTCAGGGGTAGAGCACAACCTTGCCAAGGTTGGGGTCGTGGGTTCGAATCCCATCGCCCGCTCCAAATTTCCAAACGATTTCAGTATGTTCGTGAATGCCGTCAACGGCATTCGCTTGTCTGGATTTCGGTCCGGCACGGCTCTGGCCCGCGCTGTCCCTGGCTTCCCGGGATTGAAAACGCTGGCGATCCGCGCCAGAACCTTGCCTCAAACAAGGGGGCCATATGCACGACGCCGCGCAAGAATTGTTCCGGTTCCTCGGCGAACTGGGCATCGAGACCAAGACCGTCACCCATCCGCCGCTGTTCACCGTCGAGCAGTCGCAGGCATTGCGGGGACAGATCGCCGGCGCCCATACCAAGAACCTGTTTCTGCGGGACCGCAAGGACGCCCATTTCCTGGTCACGGTCGAGGAGGAGGCTGAGGTCGACCTCAAGCGGATTCACACACTGATCGGCGCTTCGGGCAAGGTTTCCTTCGGAAAGCCGGAGATGCTGATGGAATATCTCGGCGTGATCCCGGGGGCCGTGACGCCGCTCGGTCTGATCAACGACCGCGAGGGCAAGGTTCGTTTCGTGCTCGACCAAGCATTGGCAACGGCGGAAATCGTCAACGCGCATCCGCTGACCAATGAGGCGACGACCTCGCTTTCGGGCGCCGACCTGTTGCGCTTCGTCAAGGCGACCGGCCACGAACCCCTTATCTTGAATGTTGCGGCGTGATAGCCACATGAGGACCACAATTCCGGCCCGCCCCCTTCCGGAGGAGCCGGGCCAGCGACGGCATTCGAGACGAGGACGGCCATGAACGAATCCAACAATCCCTTTGGCGGCGCTGGCGGCGGGTATGCGCAGGCGGTCAGTTACGGCGCGCCGACGGCGGCGAGTGGAGCCGATCTGATCAAGGATACGACCACGGCGGCGTTTACGACCGACGTCATTCAGGAGTCGCGCAATCAGCCGGTCCTGGTGGATTTCTGGGCGCCCTGGTGCGGGCCGTGCAAACAGCTCACGCCGGTCCTGGAAAAGGCCGTACAGGCGGCCGGCGGCAAGGTGAAGTTGGTCAAGATGAATATCGACGACCACCCGTCGATCGCCGGCCAGCTGGGCATCCAGTCGATCCCGGCCATCGTCGCCTTCGTCGACGGCAAGCCAGTGGATGGCTTCATGGGCGCGCAGCCCGAAACCAAGATCATGGAGTTCATCGCCAAGCTGGTCGAAGGCGGGCAGGAATCGGAGATCGAGGCCGCGCTGGAAATGGCGGCGCAGGCGCGCGAGCAGGGCGATCCGCAGCAGGCCGCCCAGATCTATGCGGCGATTGTCCAGCAGGATGCCAAGAACGCCGACGCGCTGGGTGGGCTGGCCGATATCCTGTTCGAGGCGGGCCAGGCCGACAAGGCGCGCGAAGTGCTCGACAGGGTTCCCGAAGAGGGCAAGTCGAACCCCACCGTCGTGGCGGTGGAGGCCAAGATCGCGCTTGCCGAACAGGTTGCCTCGCTTGGCGATCCCGACGAGCTGGAGCGCCGTCTGGCGGCCGATCCCAAGGACCACCAGGCGAGATTCGACCTTGCCATGATCCAGAATGCGCGGGGCGAGCGCGAGGCGGCGGCCGACAGCCTGCTGGCCATCGTGAAGGCCGACCGCGAATGGAAGGAAGACGGCGCACGCGCGCAGCTGCTGCAGTTCTTCGAGGCATGGGGCCCGACCGACGAGGCCACTCTGACGGCACGCCGCAAGCTGTCGTCGCTGCTGTTCTCGTGAGGTCTTGTCGCCCAGGGTCTTGAGTTTCGCGCATCGCGCGCCAGATTCCGGCACGGAGACAAGGCGAAGGGAGGCCGTTTCGACATGGTGCAGGCGGGCAATCAGGCCTATCGCAAATTGGCGGACCTGCCGGAGAGCGTGCCGGTCTTTCCCTTGACCGGCGCGCTGCTGTTGCCCGGCGGGCGGTTGCCGCTCAACATCTTCGAGCCGCGCTATCTTGCGATGATCGACGATGCGATTGCCGGCAAGCGGTTGCTGGGCATGGTCCAGCCGCGGCTGGACGGCGCCCGGCGCGCCGACGGCGAACCCGAATTGTGCGAAGTCGGCTGCCTCGGCAGGCTGACATCGCTGAGCGAAACGGGCGACGGCCGCTACCTGGTGGTTCTGCAGGGTGTGTGCCGCTTTCGCATCGATGCCGAGATGGGCGGCCGCAACGGCTATCGCCAATGCCGCATCCGGCCATTCGCGGCGGATCTCGACGAGAATGCCGGTGCCGACGAAGTCGATCGGCCCTCGCTGCTCAAGGCATTCCGCACCTATCTCAAGGCAAACGAGCTGGAGGCGGACTGGGATAGCGTCAGCCGCGCGGAAAACGCCACGCTGGTCAACGCCCTGTCGATGATGGCGCCCTATGGCGCAGCGGAAAAGCAGGCGTTGCTCGAGGCGCCGGACCTGAAGACCCGCGCCGAGACGCTGATCGCGATCACCGAGTTCGCGCTGGCACGCGAACGCGACGACGAGGGCACGATACTGCAATGAGCGGGCGACGGGAGCCGACCCGGCTGCGCGGCGAGACCGGCGACATCGATATCAGGGTCCTGGAGCTCCTGGCATGTCCGCTGACCAAGGGGCCGCTGCGCTACGACCGCGATCGCGGCGAGCTGGTGTCGCGGCTGGCCCGGCTGGCCTATCCGGTGCGCGGCGGCATTCCGATCATGCTGCCTTCCGAGGCGCGCGAACTGACCGACGACGAGGCGCGGCCCTAGCCCGCCGGGCAGGGGCTCGCAAGCCGCGCGGAAAAGCTCTATATCGCGGACCAGAGGATAAAGAATGGCCCGCATTTACCAGACCCGTGCCTGGCACGACCAGCTTTCGCCGTCGCTCCCGGAATTCGAGCTTCTGGCGCTGGAGATCTATGCGCATCTGCCCGACGAATTCCGGAAACTGACCGGCGAGATCGTGATCCAGGTGGCGGAGTTTCCGACCGACGAGATCATGGACGATCTGGCGCTGGAGACACCGTTCGATCTGCTCGGCCTGTTCGAGGGCCGCGGCATCGCCGAGCGCTGGAACCCGCAGACGGGCGAGGGCCCGAACCGCGTCACGCTCTATCGCCGTGCCATTCTAGACTACTGGGCCGAAAACGAGGAAACACTGGGCGACATCGTGGCCCATGTGCTGATCCACGAGATCGGCCACCATTTCGGCCTGTCGGACGACGACATGGAGCGCATCGAGGCCGCGGCGGAGTGAGCCGCGCTGGGCGGCTCAGTTGCCGGCCTTCGCCAGCAGCCGCTCGGCCTGTTCAAGGTGCAACCGCTCGATCATCCGCCCATCGAGCGAGATAACGCCCGCGCCGGCGTTTTCCGGCTTCGCAAAGGCCGCGACGATTTGCCTGGCTTCGGCGATTTCCTCGGACGACGGTGAATAAGCGGCCAGCGCGGCCTCGATCTGGGCCGGATGGATGAGCGTCTTGCCGTCGAAGCCCAGATCGGCGCCCTGGCGGCATTCGGCGGCAAAGGCATCGAGATCGCGAAAGTCGTTCGACACGCCGTCGAGGATGTCGAGACCGCCTGCGCGCGCGGCGAGCACCATCTGCATCAGCCAGGGCAACAGATTGGCACGGCCTGGGCCGGGCTTGAGGCCTGTTTCCTTGACCAGGTCGTTGGTGCCGGCGACGAGGCAGGAAAGCCGCGCGAAGGGTTTTCGGGCTTCTGCCGCGAGGCTGGCCAGTTCCAGCATGCCGCGCGGCGTCTCGATCATCGCCCAGAGAGACAGGCCCTCGGGGGCGTCGGTCTGTTCCAGCGCCTCTTCGGCCAAGCGAATGTCTTCCGGACCGTCGACCTTGGGCAGCAGGATGGCGTCCGGCATGGCACCGCGCGCAGCCAGGAAATCCTCCGTCCCCCATTCGCCCGCAAGCCGGTTGATGCGCACGATCCATTCGCGCCCAGAGCGATCGACCTGCGACATGAAGGCGCGCATGCGCTCGCGGGCCTCCTCCTTGGCGGCGGGGGCCACGGCGTCCTCGAGGTCGACGATGACGGCGTCGCAGGCAAGCGTGGCGGCCTTGGCCATCGCCTTGGCATTGCTGGCGGGAACATAGAGCACGGCGCGGCGGGGACGGATCGTCTTCATGCCGTCTTCTTGGCGCAGCGCTCGCGGCGGTGCAAGCCACCGGTACGCTTGCCATCTCATGGCGAAGCTGATTGTCTCCGCGCCGATCATCGGAGCTTTCAATGCACAGAGCCGACATTGCCATCATCGGCGGCGCGATCATGGGCGCCTCGCTTGCCTGGTTCCTGCGCGAGGAGGGGTTTTCAGGCTCGATCGCGCTGATCGAGCGCGATCCGGCCTTCGCCCACGCAGCGACAACGCTTTCCTGCGCCTCGATCCGCCAGCAATTCTCGATTCGCGACAATATCCGCCTGTCGCGCTTCACGCTCGGCTTCTTCCGCGAGTTGACCGAGCGGTTCGGCCAGGAAGCCGACATTGCCTTCAACGAGAAGGGATATCTGATCCTGGCGAGCGAGGAGGGTTTGCCGGTCCTGCAGTCCAATCATGCGGTGCAGATGGCGGAGGGCGCCGACATTGCGCTTGAAGATGCACAGACGCTCTGCCGCCGCTTCCCCTGGCTTTCGCCGGAGGGAATCGCGGGGGGCGCGCTTGGTCTGTCGGGCGAGGGATGGTTCGATGCCCATGCTTTGCTCGCCCTCATTCGCAAGGGGCTGAAGACGCGCGACATCGATTTCGTCCAGGACGAGGCGATCGGCATCCTTCGGCAGGGGAAGAGGGTGGAGGGCGTGCAGCTGGCGTCTGGCGCGACGATCTCGGCGGGCACGATCGTCAACGCCGCCGGGCCGAATGCCGGCAAGGTGGCCGCGATGGCCGGGCTTGCGCTTCCCGTCGAGCCGCGCAAGCGCTCGGTCTTCGTGTTCGAGGCGGCAGACCATTTCGACGACATGCCGCTTCTGGTCGACCCGAGCGGCGTCTATGTGCGGCCCGAGGGGCGAACCTACATTACCGGCGGCGCCGAACCCCATGAGACCGACGGTCCAGCCGACCCCGCAGATTTTTCGCCCGACTGGCACCTGTTCGAGGAGGTGATCTGGCCGGTGCTGGCGACCCGCGTGCCCGCCTTCGAGGCTTTGAAGCAGACATCGGCCTGGGCCGGGCATTACGACTACAACACGCTCGACCAGAACGCTGTCATCGGACCGCACCCGGAGGTCGGGAATTTCCTCTTCGCCAATGGATTTTCCGGCCACGGCCTGCAGCAGGCACCCGCGGTCGGCAAGGCGCTGGCCGAACTGATCCTGCATGGTTCCTATCGCAGCATCGACTGCGCGGCCTTCGGCTATGAGCGCATCGTGGAAAACCGCCCGTTCCGCGAGTTGAACGTCATCTAAGCGCGCAAAGGTACGGCGTTGAAACCGAGGCCGGCCCCACCTATGTGTGGGTCTCGGCTTGGGAAGCGCCCGCCGCCCGCGGCTTATGCCTTGGTGAAGCTTTCCGGTTTCCTTCGTTTCCCCCTGAATGCGAGGGCAGAAACGGCAATGCGGGCCCCGTTCAATCAGTCTCATCGCCAAATTCAGGAGCGAGACGATGACCATTGGGGTTTCATCCGACTACAAGACACATGCCAGACGGCTGCGCGATGCGCTGGCGGCCGAGGGAGTGACCGTCAGTCATTCCCGGGCGCTCGAACTCGTTGCCCGCCAGAACGGCGCGCGCGACTGGAACACGCTCGTCGCTACGTCGCCGGCATCGACCGCAAAGCGTGGACCCGCGCCTTTCGCGGTCGGCGAGCAGGTGGTCGGCACATTCAACGGCAACCCGGTCCAGGGGCGCGTTCATGCGCTTTCGGAGACCATCAAGCCGAATCTCTGGCGCATCACGGTTGCGTTCGACCCGCCCGTCGATGTCGTGACATCGAAGCTGTTTTCCTCGCCGCGAAGGCGCATCGAGATGGTGGTGGGTGCCGACGGAAGATCGCGCCGCCTCACCGGTACGGAAACCGGCGTGATGGCCATACGGCAAGGATGACCGGCGCATATGCTTGACATGCAAGGGTGGCTCTCGCGCCACCCTTGCTTATGTCCGCAGGGGCTCAACTGCCAACAAGCACACCGGCCTCTCGTGAGGCCTCGACAAATTCGCGTCGCGCGTCTTCTGTCGATCGGTGTCCATCCAGTGCCTTCAAACAGGTCTCATGGGCATCGCGATGGCGCGGGCCGCGTTTGGGCCAATCGACATTGGCAAGTCTCGCCTCGGCGTCGTTGACGGCTGCAATTTCCACTATGTTCGCGCCCAGTCGTATCGTGACGGGTTTTGAAAACAGTTTTCGTCTGTCTTGTGCCATCGATCCCAACGATGCGCCGGGCAAGCGGTTCCGCAAGGCACATTACGATGCCTCGAATTGCTGCCCACTTTGCTTCCCGCGCGCCATCGTATAAAGCCTTGGGCGGCCAGACAGGAAATCCAGCGGACAAGCATCATGGACAAATTCACCACCCTCACCGGCGTTGCCGCCCCCATGCCGATCATCAATGTCGACACCGACATGATCATCCCCAAGGATTATCTGAAGACGATCGCACGCACGGGCCTGGGCAAGGGCCTGTTCTCCGAGATGCGCTACAATGAGGACGGCTCGGACAATCCCGACTTCGTGCTCAACAAGCCGGCCTATCGCAATTCGAAGATCCTGGTGGCGGGCGACAATTTCGGCTGCGGATCGAGCCGGGAGCATGCTCCCTGGGCGCTGCTGGATTTCGGCATACGCTGCGTGATCTCGACGTCGTTTGCCGACATCTTCTACAATAACTGCTTCAAGAATGGCATTCTGCCGGTGATCGTCTCCCAGGAAGACCTCGACAAGCTGATGGACGACGCCGAGCGTGGCGCCAATGCAACGTTGACGGTCGATCTGGAAGCCAAGGTCATCCGTGGGCCGGATGGCGGGGAGATCCAGTTCGAAGTCGACGAATTCAAGCGTCACTGCCTGCTCAACGGTCTCGACGATATCGGCCTTACCATGGAGAAGGCGCCCGCAATCGACGGCTTCGAGAAGAAGCTGGCCGAAAGCCGGCCCTGGGCCTGAACGGCGTTCGAACCGCCATGCAAGCCTTTGTTCCCAAGCGGTTCGAGCAGGCCGCGTTCGGCCTGCTGCTGACCTGTTTCATGACCTTCGTGGTGGCAGGTGTTTCCACCGTGCTGGCGGTCGGCGTCGCCGCGCCGGGCTTCATCGGCCTCTGGTTCAAGGCGTGGATGTATTCCTGGGCGATCGCCTTCCCCGCCATCCTGGTGGTGGGGCCGCTGGTGCGCAAAATCCTCAGGCGGATCGTGATTCAAGGCTGAACCGGCGCTGGCCCATGTTGCCATGGTTAGGTTTGGGCTATCGTGACGCTTCGAACCAGCGGAGCCCCGCATGACCCGCCGCCTGATCTCCTCCGGCTCGCCCTTCGAGAAGGAAGCCGGCTATTCGCGTGCCGTCGCCGATGGCGACTGGTGCTTCGTTTCCGGCACGACCGGCTACGACTATGCCACCATGCAGATGCCCGAGAGCGTCGAAGACCAGACGCGCAACTGCCTTGCCACCATCGAGGGCGCATTGCGCGAGGCCGGCTTCGAGATGGCGGATGTGGTGCGGGCCCGCTATCACATCACGGACGCCGCCTATGTCGAGCGGGTCTTTCCCGTGCTAGGCGAGGTGTTCGGCGACATCCGACCCGCCGCGACGATGACGGTCTGCGGGCTCAACCGGCCTGAAATGAAGATCGAGATCGAGGTGACAGCTCTCAGGCGGAACCGGCACGGATGACACGCGCCCAGACGGCACTGGTCCTTCACGCGCTGGCACTGACGGCGCTGATGTTCATGGCCGTGCCGTGGTTGACCCGCAACTATGGAGGGCCGGCGGGGTGGTTTGCCTCCATCGTGCTGTACTGGGCCCTTTTCTGCATCCCGGTGATTGTCATCCATCTCGGCCGCGCGGGCCTTTCCGATCTCATGCGGATCGGGCTTGGACCCGGCCAGGGCTGGGTCTTGTGGCTGCTTGGCGTGCAGGTGGCCCTGGTTGCCATCGGGACGACACTGACCATGGAAGTCGACCTGGTGATGGGCGTCATCGGCCTCGCCATCCTGACCGCGCTCATCAACGGAACGCTGGAGGAGGCCGCCTGGCGCGGCGGTTTCTATCGCGTCTTCGGCGACAGGCGCGCGCTCGGCTTCGGGCTCGGGCTCTTCCTCTTCACGCTCTGGCACGTGCCGCTGGCGCTTGCCGAAGGCATCGACTACGGCACCGGCGGCGCCGCGGCCCTGATCGGCGGTTCCGCGTTGCTGGGTCTGGTCTGGTCGACCGTGATGTGGCGCACGGGCTCGGTGTTCTGGGTCTCGTTGGCCCATGTGGCGACGAATGTCTTTGCATTCGCCGCGCTCTTCTCCTCCAATGGGTTCGTCTGAGGGGGGAGAAAAAACATGAATCTCTATTCGCTGCTACAGGCGCGCGCCGATGACGGCAGGCCGGTGCGCGCGGGCCTGATCGGGGCCGGCAAGTTCGGCTCCATGTTCCTGTCCCAGGTGCCCTCCACGCCCGGCCTCGAAGTCACCGCCATCGCCGATCTGTCGCCCGAGCGCGCCCGGGCTGCCTGCCGCACGGTCGGCTGGGGGGAAGAACGCATCGCGGCGACCGCCTTTCTCGAAGACGGGCGCAGGCTGGCCGCCTCCGATGAGGTCGATGTGGTGATCGACGCGACCGGCTCTCCTGCGGCCGGCATCGCCCACGCGCTGGCCGCGATCGAGAACGGCAAGCATGTCGTGATGGTGAATGTCGAGGCCGACGTGCTTGCCGGGCCGGCTTTGGCGAAACGGGCGCGGGCGGCCGGCGTCGTCTATTCCATGGCCTATGGCGACCAGCCGGCACTGGTGGCCGAGATGGTCGATTGGGCGCGCGCCACCGGCTTTCGCGTGCAGGCGGCGGGCAAGGGCACGAAATATCTGCGTTCCTATCACCACAGCACGCCCGACGACGTCTGGACCCATTTCGGCCTGTCGCCGGAGGAGGCGCAGGCGGCCGGCATGAACCCGCAAATGTTCAACTCATTCGTCGATGGCACCAAATCGGCCATCGAGATGGCGGCGATCGCCAATGGCTGCGACCTCGCCGTGCCGGCGGACGGGCTCGATTTCCCACCCTGCGGAGTCGACGATCTCTGCCATGTGCTGCGCCCGCGCGACATTGGCGGCATGCTGGAGGGTGCGGGCATGGTCGAGGTGGTCTCCTCGCTGGAGCGCGACGGGCGCCCGGTCTTCCGCGATCTGCGCTGGGGCGTCTATGTCGTGCTGGAGGCGCCCAACGATTACGCCGCCGCCTGTTTTCGCCAGTATGGCCTGCCGGTCGATGCCACCGGGCGCTACGCTTCCATGTACAAGCCTTTTCACCTGATCGGGCTGGAACTCGGCATCTCGGTTTTGTCGGCCGCCCTGCGCGGCGAGCCGACCGGGCAGTCCCGCATCTTCCGCGGTGATGCGGTGGCCGTCGCCAAGCGCGATCTGGCCCCTGGCGACATGCTCGACGGCGAAGGCGGCTACACGGTCTGGGGCAAGCTCATCCCGGCGTCGGCGTCGCTTCAAAAGAAGGCGCTGCCGATCGGTCTCGCCCATGGCATCAGGGTGACGCGGGCGGTCAAGGCCGGCAGCGTGGTCAGTCAGGACGATGTCGAAAAACTGGCGGACGGCGAGGTCATGCAGCTGCGTCGCGAGGCCGAAGCGCTCGTGGGGTGAAGGGCTACAGCACCCTCAGCCCCAGATGCTCTTCCATGATGTCGAAGTCGCGGTCCTGGTGAAGAAGTACGTGATCGTATTGGATGCAGAACGTGCCGATGATCATGTCGAGCGGGCCCCTGATCGTGAAACCCCGTTCTCGAAGCAGTCGATAGTTGGCCGCCGCCTTGACGGCCAGCCGGGGGTTCATCATCGCCACGATCCGAAAACGCCGTAGAGACCGCTCGATGATCGCGGCGTGCGCCTCGCTCCGCGCGCCCTGAAGCACCTCCAACAGGATGGCGTCTCCCACGAGAATCTGAGCTGGTTCCTTGATGTTCTCTAGGCGAATGACAGCGTCCGTCCGAATGTTGCGAAGCCTTGATATCCAGACGGAACTGTCGACGACGATCACCACGGTTCCTCGTCCGTGAAGCGGCCCCGCCGCATCTCGTCGAGGTCGCCATCCCAGCCCAGGCCTTCCAGGTCCTTCAGCGCCTGTTTCTGCCGCGCGTGCCGCACGACGTCGCGTAGCGCCGCCTCGACCACGGCCTTCTTGGTCTTCTGGCCGGTGGCCTTCATGGCTTCAGCCATGAGTTCGTCGTCGATGTCGATATTGGTGCGCATGACGCTGCTCGATGTGTAAGGATTACTGCGAGCATACACATCATTGGCGCCGCCTTCAACGTGAGCATGGGTCGGCGCTTGCGCGCATGCCGCTTCACGGCTAGCAAGGCGCGGACTTTTGTCTTTTTTCCAAGAGGGCGACACATATGGCATCGCGCAAATTGCTGCTGCTTCCAGGCGACGGGATCGGTCCCGAGGCCATGGCCGAGGTAAAAAAGCTCATCGAGCTGATGAACGCCGAAATGGCGGCCGGTTTCGAGACCGAGGAAGGTCTTGTCGGCGGTTCGGCCTATGACGCGCATGGCCAGTCGATCTCAGATGCCGACATGGCCAAGGCGATGGCAGCCGACGCGACGCTGTTCGGCGCCGTCGGCGGGCCGAAATGGGACGGTGTCGCCTACGACGTGCGGCCCGAAGCGGGCTTGCTGCGCCTGCGCAAGGAGATGCAGCTCTTTGCCAATCTGCGCCCCGCCATCTGCTATCCGGCGCTGGCCGAATCCTCCTCGCTGAAAAAGGACGTCGTGGAAGGGCTCGACATCCTGATCGTGCGCGAACTGACCGGCGGCGTCTATTTCGGCGAGCCGAAGGAGATCATCGATCTCGGCAATGGCCAGAAGCGCGGCATCGACACGCAGGTCTACGACACGTTCGAGATCGAGCGCATTTCGGGCGTCGCCTTCGAACTGGCGCGCACGCGGGCCAACAAGGTCTGCTCGATGGAAAAGCACAATGTCATGAAGTCGGGCGTGTTGTGGAAGGAGGTCGTCGCGGCCACCCACAAGGCCAGATATGCCGATGTGGAGCTGACCCACATGCTGGCGGATGCCGGCGGCATGCAGCTGGTGCGCTGGCCCAAGCAGTTCGACGTCATCGTGACCGACAACCTGTTTGGCGACATGCTGTCGGACGTGGCGGCGATGCTGACCGGTTCGCTCGGCATGCTGCCGTCGGCCTCGCTCGGCGCGCCGGATGCCAAGACCGGCGCCCGCAAGGCGCTCTACGAGCCCGTCCACGGTTCGGCGCCCGACATTGCGGGCCAAGGCATCGCCAACCCGATCGCCATGATTGCCTCCTTCGCCATGTGCCTGCGCTACTCCTTCAACATGGTCGATGCCGCCGACCGGCTGGAGGCGGCGATCGCTTCCGTGCTGGATGACGGGCTGCGCACGAAGGACATCATGTCGTCGGGCATGACGGAGGTCGGCACGACTGCCATGGGTGATGCCATTGCGGCGAAGTTCAAGACAAGCCTCTAGGGCATCGGAACGACTGCCATGGCAAGGGCGACCCTGATCGGATTCTCGGCGGTACTCATGTGGGCGCTCCTGGCGCTTTTCACCGCCGCTTCCGGCCAGGTGCCGCCATTCATGCTCTCGGCCATGGCGTTTTCGGTCGGCACGGCGGTCGGGCTGGTCCTGCGCGCCGTCGCGCCTGATGCGGGTACGGCACCGGCGATCCCCCTCAAGGTGTGGATCATCGGCATAGCGGGCCTGTTCGGCTATCATTTCTTCTACTTCACCGCGCTCAGAAATGCGCCGGCGGTGGAGGCGAGCCTGATCGCCTATCTGTGGCCGCTGCTGATCGTGCTCGGCTCGGCCATGCTGCCGGGCGAGCGGCTGGGCTGGCATCACGTGGCAGGTGCGCTGCTGGGGCTTGGCGGCGCCTTCCTGATCGTCTCGGATGGCGGACGGCTCGCCTTCGAGAGCCAATATGCCTTCGGCTATGCGATGGCGGGTATCTGCGCGCTGACCTGGTCGTCCTATTCGCTCCTGTCGCGGCGTTTTCCGGCGGTGCCAACCAGTGTCGTGACCTGGTTCTGCCTGGCGGCAGCCATTCTCTCGCTGGTCTGCCATCTCCTGCTTGAAGAGACCGTGTGGCCGCAAGGGACACTTGAGTGGCTGGCCATTCTCGGGCTCGGCCTGATGCCGGTCGGTGCGGCCTTCTATGCCTGGGATCATGGCGTCAAGCGCGGCAATATCCAGGTGCTTGGCGCTTCCTCCTATGCCGCGCCGCTGCTGTCCACGCTGATCCTAATCGGTGCCGGCATGGCGATCGCGACCTGGCACATCGTACTTGCCTGTATCCTGATCACGGGCGGTGCCGCGCTGGCGGCCAAGAACATGATCCTGCGGGGCAGGAACGCAGAGCTGAAGGAGGCCCGACCATGATGCCCTTTCCCGGCGGTATCGATTCACTTGCCAACGGAACGCTGATCATTTCGGTCGGCGCCGGCTGTCTCTATCTCGTGTTGCGGGGTACTGAGCCCGTGTGGCGGCGAACCGCCCTCAAGGTGGCATCGGTTGCGCTCCTCGCGCTGCTTGCGCTGATCGCGGGCGGTCCGATCCTGCTGGTGATCGCGCTGCTTCTGTGCGCCGTCGGCGACGGCTTTCTCGCCCAGGACGGCGAACAGTATTTTCTCGGCGGTCTGGTGGCGTTTCTCTTCGGCCACCTCGTCTATATCTGGCTCTTCGTGGCGGTGGGCTTCGGCTTCGGCGACGGGTTCGGGCAGATCCTGTCCGATCCGTGGCGTGCCGGGCTGGTGATCGCCGCCGTGGTCTGCGCCGGCGCCATGGCGATGCGGCTCATACCGGAAGTCGGCGAGGAGATGCGCCTGCCGCTTCTCGGCTACATGGCGGCCATCGTCGCCATGCTGACAGCGGCGGCAACGATGCCCTTGCCGATGGTGGTGGCAGGTGCGGCCCTGTTCTTTGTCTCCGACGCGATCCTGGCGGCCGAGCGCTATCTGCTCGAAGACGGCTCGCTGCCGAAGACCGTCGCCGGGCCGGCCGTGTGGGTGCTCTACTATCTTGGCCAGATGGCGATCGTGCTCGGCTTCGTTCTGTAGAGCCGCGTAGAGCCCGGCCGCAGCTCAGAAATTATCCTTGCGCTTGCGGATTTCGGCGAAGACCGCCTCCTCCGAGGCATCCTCCATGCCGAGTGTCTTACGGATGCCGGCATCGTTCCAGCGCAGGAACGGGTTGGTCGCAAGCTCCTCGCCGATCGTGGTCGGCAGCGTCGGCTTGTCTTCGGCGCGCAGCGCTTCCACCCGTTCGGCCCTCGTCTTCAGGACCGCATTTTCCGGATCTACCGAAAGCGCGAAGCGCGCATTGGAGAGCGTGTATTCGTGGCCGCAATAGACGACGGTTTCCGGTGGCAGCGCGGCCAGCTTCTTCATCGACCCCAGCATCACCGCCGGGCCTTCCTCGAACAGGCGTCCGCAGCCCATGGCGAACAGCGTGTCGCCGGCAAAGACCAGTTTCTCGCCGGGCATGTGGAAGCTGACATGTCCTGAAGTGTGGCCGGGGGTCTCGATCACCTCGATCGTACGACCGGCGAATTCCACGTTGTCTCCTTCCGAAACGCCCCGGTCGATGCCCGGAACCTTGGCGGCTTCCGCGCGCGGGCCAACGATGGTCAGCCGGTAGCGTGCCTTCAGCGCCTCGTTGGCGGCGACGTGATCTGGATGATGGTGAGTGATCAGAAGCAGGCTGGGAGACCAGCCCGTACGCTCCAGCACCGCGCGAATCGCCGTCTCCTCGGGTGCATCGACAATTGCCGTCTCGCCGCTTTCGGTATCGTGCAGTATGACGCCGAAATTGTCGCTCCGGCACATGAACTGTTCGATCTGCAGGCTCATTCTCTGGCTCCCTTGCTGATGACGACCACGATAGGGCGGTGCCCATGGATTGTCATCCCGCATCATTCTTGCGGACCAACCGACCGGCAGATAATGCTGGCTCCCATGAAAACCGACATCGTTGCTCTCAAGGCGTTCTACGGATCGACGCTCGGGCGGTTGGCGGAGCGTTCGATCACCATGGCGCTGTCGTCGATCTGGGCCGACATGCCCGAGGAACGGTTGATCGGGCTCGGCTACACGCTGCCGTGGCTCGACCGGTTCGCCGCGGGTACCGAACGCGTGGCCGCCTTCATGACGTCGGGACAGGGCGCCGCGGCCTGGCCACTCAAGGGACCCAGCGCGACGGCTTTGGTCTTCGAGGAGGAACTGCCGCTGATCGATGCCTCGGTCGACCGCGTCCTGCTTGTCCATGCGCTCGAGCATGCGGAAAACCCGCGCGAGATGCTGATGGAACTGTGGCGGGTGCTGGCGCCGGGCGGGCGGCTTGTCATCGTGGTGCCCAACCGGCGCGGCGTCTGGGCACGGTTCGAGCATACGCCTTTCGGGACAGGCCGGCCGTTTTCGAGCGGCCAGCTAACGGCGCTTCTTCGGGAGACGAACTTCACGCCGGGGGCCTGGACCGACGCGCTGCATTTTCCCCCGTCCGAACGGCGCTGGATCATGCGTTCGCACGCGTTGCTGGAGCGGACCGGACGCGCCTGCTGGCCGATCTTTGCCGGGGTTCTGGTGGTCGAGGCGCAGAAACGTCTCTATCAGGGCCTGCCGGTCGCCGCGCGCGCCTCGCGCCGGGTTTTCGTGCCGGTGCTGGCACCGCAAGGCGCGACCACTCGCGTTCCCCCGCGGTTCAGGCCAACGCCTGCCGCACGCGCTCGCGAAGCTGGGGAAGGGTGAAAGGCTTGTCGACCACGCCTTTGACGATGCCGGCCAGTTCGACCGCGCGTTCGCGCTGCTCGGCATAGCCCGTCATCAGGAGGATCGGAGTCTTCGGGCTGATTTCGGCGATCCGGTGCGCCATCTCGATGCCGTCCATTACCGGCATGCGTATATCCGACAGGACCAGATCATAGGGAGAGGAGGCCGCGCGGAAGCGCTCCAGGCCATCATCGCCGTCAACCGCGACATCGACCTCGTGACCGTCGGTGCTCAACGCCCGCTGTGTGAAGATCCGGACCGAATCGTCGTCTTCGACGACCAGGATCGTCGCCATCAGGCGTCGCCCTTGACCACGCCCACGAAGGGCAGTTCGCGGAAGGCGTGCGCGACATCCATGCCATATCCCACGACGAAATAGTCGGGGCATTCGAAACCGACAAAATCGGCGTCGATGGCGCTGGCGCTCTGGCGGCGCATGCGCTTGTCGAGCAGCACGGCGATCGACACGCTCTTGGCGCCACGCGACAGCATAAGGTCGCGGGTAAAGGTGAGCGTCTTGCCGGATTCGAGAATATCGTCGATCAGCAGCACGTCGCGTCCCGCCACATCGTTGTCGATGTCGCGCAGCACCTTCACCTCGCCACTGGTTGTGCCGGTGCCATAGCTGGAGATGAAGATGAACTCGACTTCGGGCGACAGGCCGCAATCATGCATGGCCCGGATCAGATCCGCGGCAAAGATGAAGGATCCCTTCAGGATCGAAATGACCAGAAGGTTGTCATAGTCGCGCTGGCCGATGTCCTTGGCCAGTTCGAGATTACGCCGGGCGATGGCCGAGGCGCTGAACAGGACTTCGATTTCCTTGCCTCTGACGACGGGCATCGGCTCAATCCCTACGAAAGGTGACGGTCACGGTCTTAACGCCGTTGCTAGGCGCCTCGACGCGGCTCGAAAAGCCGATCCGCTCGCCAGGAGCAAGAAGAGCGCCGTTTGTCCCCAGAAAATGCCGGCTGGTGGTGCCTTCGCCGTCCGTGATCGCAATTGCGATGGGCGGCACGGGCAAAGCGCCGGCACCGCGATTATGCGCTTCGCCCTCGACGAACAGGACCTGGCGGCCGCCACGCGGCTCCACGCGGCTGGCGACCTTCTCGATCGCCAGCGGCTGGGCGACGGGCGCCATCCGGGGGGTAGTCCTTTCGAACAGCACGTGCCCGCCCGAAACCCAGAAGGCTGCGCCCACCAGGCAGAGCCCGACGCTCCAGAAGACTGGTCCGCCCCGTGCCGCGGCGCCGACCTGCCCGCTCACCCCGCGCAACATGTCCATCCCCCCCGGCGCAGGCACCGGCGGCAGCACGCCGACAGGGGAGCGCGCCGACCTGTCCTGGCGCCCAAGGGCGGTGATCGTTTCGTATTCGGCCTCGACAACATCGCCGTCGTCCGGTCGCGAGATCGGCGCTTTCTCCTTGATCGCCATGATCTCGCCTGAAACGAGGCGTGGCTTGTCATTGTCGGCCATCGGGGCGGGCATCCTTTCGCCGATGTGCAAATCGGGCTAAACGGTCGTAAACCGGTTCGCGCGCGATGGTGGTGCAATTGCCTTAACCGTCGGTTAACCATGCCGGGCGAATGTCGGCAAGCCGGCTGGACCGTGCCAGAGCACACAGGGCTATCCCGTTGATTCGCTTTGAAAATGTCGGGCTGAGATATGGCATGGGCCCGGAGATTCTCCGGGACATATCCTTCCAGGTGCCCGAGCGCTCCTTCCAGTTTCTCACCGGCCCCTCGGGCGCGGGAAAGACGACGCTGCTGCGCCTGTTGTTCCTTTCACTGCGCCCAACACGCGGCCTGATAACGGTGTTCGGTAAGGACAGGGCGCGAATCACCCGGCGCGAATTGCCGCTTCTGCGTCGGCGAATCGGTGTCGTGTTCCAGGATTTCCGGCTGCTCGATCACATGACGACTTATGAAAATGTGGCCTTGCCACTGCGCGTGCGCGGGCGGGAGGAGGCGAGCTATCGAGGCGATGTGGTCGAACTCCTGAAATGGGTGGGACTCGGCGACCGGATGCATGTCCTGCCGCCGGTGCTGTCGGGCGGCGAGAAGCAGCGCGCAGCGATTGCTCGTGCCCTGATCGAGCAACCCGAAATCCTGCTTGCGGACGAACCGACCGGCAATGTCGACCCATCGCTGGCACGGCGCCTGCTGCGCCTTTTCATCGAGTTGAACCGGCTCGGTACGGCCGTCGTCATCGCCACGCACGACCTTACCTTGATGGAACAGGTCGACGCCCGCCGCATGGTGCTTGCCGAGGGAAGGCTGGAAATTCATGACTGAAGCGGCGACCGGCAGGTCAGCGCGGCGGATGCCGGCGCAAAGCGCTCCCGCGCAGCGACGCGTGCGACGTTCCGCGCCCATCGTGCCGCCACACAATGTCGCCGGCCGTGCGCTCATTCTCGTCATCGCCATCATGACGTTCCTGTCCTGCCTGACGCTGGGCGCGGTTACGCTGGTGCGCGATACCGCGATGGCCTGGCAGACCGAGATTGCGCGCGAGGCGACGGTGCAGATCAAGCCTGCAGACGGGCTGGATATGGAGACCGCGCTGGAAGATGCTCGCAGCATCGCCGCCAGCTTCGCCGGCGTGCGCCAGGCGACCGTGGTCGGCCGGGAGGCAACCCAGCGGCTGCTCGAACCCTGGCTGGGCGCCGGCCTGGAGATCGACGAACTGCCGGTGCCGCGGCTGGTCATCATCACCATCGACACTTCCGCACCGCCGGATTTTGCAGCGATGCGGATGGCGCTCGTCGAATCGGTGCCGACCGCCATCCTCGACGATCATCGAACCTGGGTGGACCGGTTGGTCGCGATGGCCCGTACCACGGTCACGATCGGCGTGTCGGCGCTGATCCTGATACTGGCGGCGACGGTGCTCACGGTCATCTTCGCGACGCGCGGCGCAATGGCCGGCAACGGGCACATCATCGAAGTGCTTCATTTCGTCGGCGCCGAGGCGCGCTTCATCGCGGCGCAGTTTCGCCGCCACTTCCTGATTACCGGCATGCGCGGGGCAGCCGCCGGCGGCGCGCTGGCCATTCTCGTCTTCATTGTCTTCTCGTGGTGGTCTTCACGCAACCTCGCCACGCCGCAGGCCGATCAGGCAGCGGCCTTGTTCGGCACCTTCGCCATCGGCATCAGCGGCTATGTGGGTGTCGGTCTGGTGGTGCTTCTGGTCGCCGGGCTGACGGCGATCACCTCGCATGTCACCGTGGTGACCTATCTCGGCGATCTTGAAGCACGTCACACCGATGGCGGCTAAGCGCAGCCATCCTGTTCATTGCCGCAATTCGGGTTTATCAAATTCGCCATGAAGGGACAGGAAATCCGATCGATCGACAGGGGCGCGGCGGCTGTGCCCGGCACGGCGCCTGCACGACGCCTGCCCTTCGTCGTGCACGTTGTCTGGGCCCTGTCCGTCATCGGCATCGTCCTGTTTGCCGGCGGGTTCATCGTCTTTGCCTCCCATGTCAGCAGGCTGGACATGCCGGCCGAGCCACGCACGGCCGATGCCATCATCGTGCTCACTGGCGGCAGCGCACGGATCGACACCGGCGTGGAACTTCTGATGGCCGGCAAGGGCCAGCGCCTGCTGATCAGCGGCGTCAATCCGATGGCGCGGGTCGAGGACCTGCGCCGGGTGACGGGGGGCGACCGCGAGCTGTTCGCCTGTTGCGTCGATATCGACCATGCCGCGCTGGATACGATCGGCAATGCCGAGGAAAGCGCCAAGTGGGTGATGGAACATTCCTTCGCCAGCGTGATCCTGGTCACCAACAACTACCACATGCCGCGCAGCCTGATGGAGATGCGCCGCTATCTCGGCGAGCTCGACCTGCAGCCCTACCCGGTCGTCAATCGCCGACTCGACAGGGCCGAATGGCTCAAGCGACCGGGGGCGTTGCGGGTGCTTTTCACCGAGTATGTCAAGCTGATCGGCTCGTTTGCGCGCGGGATCGTCAGCGCCGGCACCATCCGCGCCCAGGTCGCTGCCTTGTCGGTGGCGATGGGAGACGACGAAAGGTAGTCTTGCCTTTCCTTCATATCCATGTATCGAAACCTCCGGACGGCGAACTGCCGCCGCCATACCGGATCACGCATGCTTTATCTTCGCTCCTTCGCTTTCAACGTGGCCTT
>Ga0213835_100439_pt1 | contig 40723 bp, 34 predicted proteins | sample SWPATP01_FD_160576 | JGI IMG/M metagenome (GOLD analysis project Ga0213835, IMG submission 160576) | Coastal seawater microbial communities from Marineland, Florida, United States - SWPA TP0 #1 | ecosystem: Environmental > Aquatic > Marine > Coastal | place: USA: Florida | collected 2016-08-05
CCACTGCAAGATAACCATCGGAGCTCTCCGACAAATATTCCTTAACGACTGCAAGCTTGAATTGCTCGTTGTACTTGGTCATGAAAAACCCCCAAAAGTTGGTGTCCAACTTTTGGGGGTCAGTTCATTCGGCTTCCCTTTCTTTTTGCGCGGGTGCGATCCCGTACCCGGCGCCTGTGCGTGCGCTGGCCTCGTGCTATCGTATTGGCATGTCCGAAAAAATCATCATGCTCCACGACCTGCGCGCGCCCGCGCTGGCCGTCCCGGCACTACCCGCGGCCCCCACCGGCATGCTTGCCGATGCGCTGGGGCGTCCCTTGCACGACCTGCGCATCTCGGTCACCGACCGCTGCAATTTCCGCTGCGTGTATTGCATGCCGAAGGAAGTGTTCGGCAAGGATTACCCCTACCTGCCGCATGGCGACCTGCTCTCGTTCGAGGAAATCACGCGCGTGGCGCGGCTGTTCATCGACCATGGCGTCGAGAAGATCCGCCTGACCGGGGGCGAACCGCTGCTGCGCAAGAACCTGGAACAGCTGGTGGCCATGCTGCGCGCACTGCCCACGCCCTCGGGCCGTCCGCTCGACCTGACGCTGACCACCAACGGTTCGCTCCTGGCACGCAAGGCGCGCGCGCTGAAGGACGCGGGCCTGGACCGGGTCACGGTCTCGCTCGACGCCCTCGACGACGCCGTCTTCAAGCGCATGAACGACGTCGACTTCGCGGTGGCCGACGTGCTGGCCGGGATCGACGCGGCGCATGCCGTCGGGCTCGGGCCGGTCAAGGTCAACATGGTCGTCAAGCGCGGCACCAACGACGACCAGATCGTCCCGATGGCGCGCCATTTCAAAGGCTCGCCGACGATCCTGCGCTTTATCGAATACATGGATGTCGGCGCCTCGAACGGCTGGAACATGGACGAAGTCGTGCCCTCGGGCGAAGTCGTGCGCCGCATCGGCGCCGAGCTGCCCCTGGTGCCGCTGGCCGCCAACTACAGCGGCGAGACCGCGGCGCGCTGGCGCTATCTCGACGGCGGCGGCGAAGTCGGCGTGATCTCGAGCGTCACCGGCGCCTTCTGCAAGGATTGCAGCCGCATGCGCCTTTCCACCGAGGGCAAGCTCTACACCTGCCTGTTCGCCACCCGCGGTCACGACCTGCGCGCCCTGCTGCGCGCCGGCCACGACGACCTGGCGCTCAGCGGCGCGATTGCCGGCCTGTGGCGGGGCCGCAGCGACCGTTACTCGGAAACGCGCACGCTCGCCACCCCGGGCGAAGAACGCGGCGCACGCAAAGTCGAAATGTCCTACATCGGTGGGTAACCCAAGCGGTAGTTAAAACTAATGACACAACAAGCATCGATCAGCGGGCTGATACTCGCGGGCGGACGCGGCACGCGCATGGGCCAGGTCGACAAGGGCCTGCAGCCGTTTCGCGGCAAGACCATGGCCGCGCACGTCCTCGAGCGGCTCAGGGCCCAGGTGGCAAGCGTGGCGATCAACGCCAACCAGAATCTCGAGACCTATGCCGCGCTCGGCGTGCCGGTGTGGCCGGACGACCTGGCGGGATTTGCCGGACCGCTGGCCGGCATGGCGACCGGCATGGCGCGCTGCGAGACGCCCTACCTGCTCACCGCGCCGTGCGACTCGCCCTTCCTGCCGCCCGACCTGGCCGAGCGTCTGCTGGCGGCGCTGGGCGCACAGGATGCGGACCTGGCCTTCGCCGTGACCCGGGAACCGGGCCAGCGCCCGCAGCCGCATCCGGTGTTCTGCCTGGTCAAGGCAAGCCTGCTGCCGGTCCTGTCGAGCTATCTGGAAGAAGGCGGACGGCGCATGGATGGCTGGTACCTCGGCTTGAAGGCGGTCGAAGTCCTGTTCGAGGACGCGGACGCCTTCCGCAACATCAACACGCTCGACGAGCTGCACAGCCTGGACACGGCGCGGGCGCCGCGCCTGGCGGACGTGACGAGCTGCCTGTCCGGCTACGACCCGGACGCGCTGCCGGTCAAGGACGCGCAAGCCATCATCCGCGCCTTCGTGCAGCCGGTCCAGGCGGTCGAACAGGTGGCCTTGCGTTCGGCGCTGGGCCGGGTGCTGGCGCGCGACATCGTCTCGCCGATCGACGTGCCGGCCCACGATAACTCGGCGATGGACGGCTATGCGTTGCGCGGCGCCGACCTGCCGGCCGAGGGCGAGGCGCGTTTCACCGTCATCGGCACCGTGTACGCGGGCGCACCGGGCAAGCAGGTGCCGGCCCAGGGCGAATGCGTGCGCATCATGACGGGCGGCGTCATGCCGCAGGGCTGCGACAGCGTGATCCCGCAGGAATTCGTGGCGCTGGAAGGCGACGCGGCTATCGTCATCGCGGCCGGCGTGCTGAAACCGGGCGACAACCGGCGCTTCGCCGGCGAAGACCTGAAGGCGGGCAGCGCGGCGCTCCGCGAAGGCAAGATCATCCGGCCGGCCGACCTGGGCCTGGCCGCTTCGCTGGGCATCGCCGAGGTACCGGTGCGGCGCCGCCTGCGCGTGGCCTTCTTCTCGACCGGCGACGAGCTGCGCTCGATCGGCCAGCCGCTCGACGAGGGCAGCGTCTACGACAGCAACCGCTACACGATCTTCGGCATGCTGCAGCGCCTGGGCTGCGACATCATCGACATGGGCATCGTGCGCGACGACCCGGCCGCACTGGAAGCGGCGCTGCGCAGCGCCTGCGAGAACGCCGACGCCATCGTCACCTCGGGCGGCGTCTCGGTCGGCGCGGCCGACTACACCAAGCAGATCATGGCGCGCCTGGGCGACGTCACCTTCTGGAAGATCGGCATGCGGCCGGGGCGCCCGCTGGCCTTCGGACGGATCGCATCGAACGGGCACAACGCGTTTCTGTTCGGCCTGCCCGGCAATCCGGTCGCCGTGATGGTCTCGTTCTACTTCTTCGCGCGCGAAGCGCTGCTGCGCATGATGGGCGCGAACGCTCCCCTGCCCCTGCTGCGCGCGCGCTCGGCGGGCAGCATCCGCAAGAAGCCCGGCCGCACCGAGTACCAGCGCGGCATCCTGACACAGGCCGAGGACGGCATGCCGACGGTCGCCATCACCGGCGCGCAAGGCTCGGGCATCTTGCGCTCGATGTCGGAAGCGAACTGCATGGTGGTGCTGCATGATGGGCAGGGCAATGTCGGCGCGGGGGACATGGTCGACGTGCTGATGTTCGAAGGTTTGGTGTGACGATCCCGCGGTATTGATCGTCGACCCCACGGGTCAACGCGACAGGCCACCAACCGTCATTCGTCGCGTTCCGCGTCCGGCCCCAGCATCAGTTGCGCCGCCTCGCTCGGTAGCGCCTCGACCGATTTGAGCTTCTTCGCCATCTGGCGGCTGCGCACTTCCGCGTTTTCGATGTTCTTGGCCGCCTTCTCGAGCGTCAGCTTGGTCGCGGCGAGCACGTCGCCGAACTTGCCGAACTCGGTCTTCACGGCGCCCAGCACCTGCCAGACTTCGGACGAGCGCTTTTCCAGCGCCAGCGTGCGGAAGCCCATTTGCAGGCTGTTGAGCAGCGCCGACAGCGTCGACGGGCCGGCGATCGTCACGCGCAGGGTGCGCTGCAGGTCGTCGGCCAGGCCCGGGCGGCGCATGACTTCGGCGTACAGGCCTTCGGTCGGCAGGAACAGGATCGCGAAATCGGTCGTCTGCGGCGGCGAGACGTATTTTTCGCAGATGGTTTTCGCTTCGCTGCGCACCGCGCGTTCGAGTTCAGCGCCGTACCTGGCCACGCCCTCGGCGTCGGCGCGGTCTTGCGCTTCCTGCAGGCGTTCGTACTGCTCCTTCGGGAACTTGGCGTCGATCGGCAGCCACAAGGGCGCGCCGCCGTCGCTCACGCCGGGCAGCTTGATCGCGAATTCCACGCGCGCGTTGGTGCCCACCACGGTCTCGACGTTCTTCGCATACTGGTCGACGGTGAGCAGCTGCTCGAGCAGCATCTCGAGCTGGACTTCGCCCCAGGTGCCGCGCGTCTTCACATTCGTCAGCACGCGTTTCAGGTCGCCCACGCCGATCGCCAGCTGCTGCATTTCGCCCAGGCCCTGGTGCACCTTTTCCAGGCGCTCGGACACCTGGCGGAACGATTCGCTCAGGCGCGTTTCCAGCGTCGTGTGCAGCTTTTCGTCGACCGTCTGGCGCATCTCTTCGAGGCGCTTGGCGTTGTCGACCTGGAGATCGCGGATCTTGTGCTCGAGCGTCGCGCGCACTTCAAGCATGCGCTGGGCGTTCGATTCGGTGAGGTTACTCAAGGTTTGCTGGAGCGTGTCGGCAAAGCGCTTGAGCGAGCGCGCCTGCTCCTCGCGCCCGCCGGCGGCATGCAGCTGCATCTGCTGGCGCATGCTGTCCAACTGCTGCACGGTCGCGCCCTGGTGCTGCATCATGTGGCCGGCCAGTTCCTGGCGCGTGGCCTGGGCGCTGTGCTGGAGTTCCTGGCGCACCTCGCGCTCGAGGCGCTCGAAGGCCAGGCCGCTGCCGTCGCGCCGTGCGCGCAGGAACAGCAAGAGCTGCAGCACGATCACCGCCACCAGGGCGACGAGCAAGATAGCGAATTCGAATGTGGACATCAGTCGGCCTTGTTACGCATCCAGTCGGCGGTCTGGTAGAAGGACTGCATCAGGCGCAGGCGCAGGTCGTCGTCCATGCCGATGTCTTCCATCGCCCAGGCCATCGCGCGCAGCCATTGGTCACGCTCGCTGGTGCCGATCCCGAACGGCAGGTGGCGCGCGCGCAGGCGCGGGTGGCCGTGGCGTAGGGCGAACAGGTCAGGCCCGCCCATCCAGCCGGACAGGAACATGAAGAGTTTTTCGCGCGAACTGTCGTTCGGCTTGGGATGCAGGGCGTGGATGCCGGCAAATTCAGGCTCCAGCTCCATCAGGTCATAAAAGCGGTCGACCAGTTCGCGCAGGCGCGTTTCGCCGCCGATAATCTCGTACAGGGTTTGGTTCTCGGACATGCCGTCATCATAGCGTAACGGCATGTCCGATGGGTGGCGCGGCGCCCCGTCAGAGCGCTTCGCGCAGCGTCTGCAGCGGCGGTTGGCGCAGCACGCTGCGCAGGCCCAGCCAGCCGCCGGCCAGCGCGCAGACGGCGCCGACCACGATCCCGGCCAGCCAGACGCCCGGCTCGAAGGTCCACGGGAACTTGAACTGGTAAGTCGCCAGCGCCCAGCCCAGCAGCGCCGCGCCGCTCGCGGCCAGCAAACCGGCCAGGCCGCCGACGAGCATGAACTCGATGCGCTGCGCCTGCGCCAGTTGCGTGCGGGTGGCGCCCAGCGCGCGCAGCAGGCCCGCTTCGCGCGTGCGCTCCGAGGTCGATCCCATCAGCGCCGCATACAACACCAGCACGCCCGAGGCGAGCGTGAACAGGAACAGGAACTCGACCGCGACCACGACCTGGTCGACCACTTCCTGCACCTGGCGGATGATGCCGCTGACATCGATCACGGTCAGGTTCGGATAGGTGCGCGCCAGCGTGTTGGCCAGGCCCGCGCCTTGCTGCGGCAAGTGGAAGGCCGTCATGTAAGTGGCCGGAGCGTTCACCATGGCGGCCGGATTGATGATGACGAAGAAGTTGGCGCGCATCGAGCCCCATTCGAGCTTGCGCAGGCTCGTTACCTTGGCGTCGACCACGATGCCGGCCATGTCGAAGCGCATCACGTCGCCCAGCTTCAAGCCCAGCGTCTTGGCGATGCCCTGCTCGACCGAGGCTTCCGAGACACCGGGCGCGTCGCGGTACCAGCGGCCGGCGACGATCTCGTTGCCTTCCGGCGCCTGGGTCATGGTCGAAAGGTTGAATTCGCGGTTGGCCAGGCGCCGCGCATCCTCGCTCTCGTACGTTTCCGGCGTGAGCGGCTTGCCGTTCACCGCCGTCAGGCGGCCGCGGATCATCGGGAACAGCACGGGTTTCTCGACCCCGGCGGCGGCGATGCGGCCGGCGACGTCGTTCTTTTGATCCGGCATGACGTTGATGACGAAGCGGTTCGGCGCGTTCTCGGGCGTGGCGCGCTGCCAGGCAGCGACCAGGTCGCCGCGCACCACGGTCAGGAGCAGCAGCGCCATCAGGCCAAGCGCCAGCGACACCACTTGCACGATGGTCGCACCCGGACGGCGCTGCAGCGAGGTGACGGCGAAGCGCCAGCTCTGGCGGTTCGAGATCCCGCGCAGGCGGCGCAGCAGTTTCAGGCCGAGCCAGGCGACCAGCGCGAACAGTGCGAAGCCGCCGAGGAAGCCGCCGGCGGTCAGCAGCGCCAGCTTGGGGTCGCCGGCTTGCCACAGCATCAGCGCGACGAACACGCCGATGCCCAGGCCATAGGTCGCCAGCGCCATCGGCTGCGGCGCCGCCTGTTCGCGCCGGATCACGCGGTTGTGCGGCACGTTACGCAATTGCAGCACCGGCGGCAGCGCGAATCCGACCAGCAGCAGCATGCCGGTGGCGATGCCTTGCAGCGCCGGCAGCGGCGACACCGGCGGCAGGTCGCTCGGGAGCAGCGAGCCAATGAGCTGCAACAGCACCAGGTGGGCGCCGAAGCCCACCAGCACGCCGATCGCGCTGCCGGCCAGGCCGACCAGCGCGAATTCGATCAAGTACATGGCGCCGACGCCGTTCTGGGTCATGCCGAGGCAGCGCAGCATGGCGCAGGCGTCGAGGTGACGCTGCATGAAGCGGCGCGCGGCCATGGCGACGGCGACCGCCGCCAGCATCGCCGAGAGCAGGCCGACCAGCGACAGGAAGCGGTCGGCGCGGTCGAGCGTGGCCTGCATCTCGGGGCGGCCGTTTTCGATCGTCTCGATGCGCACGCCCTTGACGTTGTCGAGCTTGATGCGCTCGCGCAGCCAGGTCTCGAAGCCGCGCACCCGCGCCAGGTCGTTGTTCGACGGCGCCGCCACCAGCAGGCGGAAGGTGACGCGCGCGACATCGTCGACCAGGGCGGTCGACTTCAGGTCGGCCAGCGACAGCATCACGCGCGGCGCAAAGTTGGCGAACGAGGCGCCGCGGTCCGGTTCGGCCGCGACCAGTTGGGTAATGGTGAACTTGCGTTCGCCCACCTGCAAGGCGTCGCCGAGCTTGACGTTCAGCGCCGGCAGCAGGTTGGCGTCGACCCAGACGGTGCCGGGCGCCGGAATCGAACCGGCGGGCGCGCCGCGCGCCGCGCCGGCGTCGACCGGATCGGTGGCGATGCGCAGCACGCCGCGCAGCGGATAGCCGGGCGAGACCGCCTTGATCGAGGCCAGCTGGGCCTGCGAGGCCTCGCCCTCCCCGGCCTGGGCCATGCTGGGGAAGGTCACGGTATCGGCCAGCAGCAGGCCGCGCCGCAGGGCTTCCTGGCGCCAGGCGGGCGGCATCGGATTGTCGGCGTTGACCAGCAGGTCGGCGCCGAGCAGCTGGTTGGCGTCGCGCGCCAGGCCCGCGCGCATGCGGTCGATGAAGAAGCCGCTTGATGACAGGGCCGAGACGGCGACGATCAGGGCGACCAGTAGAAAGCGCAGTTCACCGGCGCGCCAGTCGCGCGCGGTCATGCGGAAGGCCTGCATCAGCATCGACGGATTTCCTTAATGGTTGCCGTGGGTGGCGAAGAAGTCGTCGACCTCGGCCAGGAAGGCGCGCTTTTGTTCCGGCGCGAGGAAGGCGGCGCTGAAGCTGTTGCGGGCCAGCTGGCGCGCGTGCGATGCGTCGAGCGGCAGCGCGTCGAAGGCGGCGATGAAATTGTCGTTCATGTAGCCGCCGAAATAGGCCGGGTCGTCCGAGTTGACGGTGGCGACCAGCCCCTTGTCGAGCAGGGTGCGCAGGTTGTGCGAACCCATCACGTCGAACACGCGCAGCTTGATGTTCGACAGCGGGCAGACCGTCAGCGCCATCTGTTCGCGCACCAGGCGCTCGACCAGTTCCGCGCTTTCCAGGCAGCGCACGCCGTGGTCGATGCGTTCGACATTGAGGACGTCGAGCGCGCTCTCGATATAGGCCGGGGGTCCCTCCTCGCCGGCATGGGCGACCAGGCGCAGGCCGAGCTGGCGCGCACGCTCGAAGACACGGGCGAATTTTTCCGGCGGATGCCCGACCTCGGACGAGTCGAGGCCGACGCCGATGAATTTGTCGCGATACGGCAGCGCTTCGTCGAGCGTGGCCAGGGCTTCTTCTTCGGACAGATGGCGCAGGAAGCACATGATCAGCGAGGCGCTGATCGGCCCTTCCTGGCAGGCGCGCCAGATGCCGTTGATGACGGTCTCGAACGGCACCCCGCGCGCGGTGTGGGTTTGCGGGTCGAAGAAGATCTCGGTATGGCGCACGTTGTCGGCCGCGGCGCGCGCCAGATAGGCGGCCGTCATGTCGTAGAAGTCCTGCTCGGTCAGCAAGACACTGGCGCCGGCGTAATAAATGTCGAGGAAAGACTGCAAATCGCTGAAAGCGTAGGCCTGGCGCAACGCCTCGACCGATGGATAAGGTAACGATACGGCGTTTCTTTGCGCCAACGCAAAGATCAGCTCGGGCTCGAGCGAGCCCTCGATATGGATGTGTAATTCGGCCTTCGGCATCTGTTCAATGGTCTGGCGCAGCTGCTCGTTGAGCATGGATGTTCTCCGTCAAAAGGCGGTTATTCAGGGCAAGGCCGGCCAGTGTACCGCATGCCGCGCCGGCTCACTTTTCATTCGATGGACGCCCAAAAAAGCGGCCCTTGCACATGCTTTTCCGACGCGTCGTATCATGCAGGATGGCTGGATCGTTTTCATCGCGCCGCCAGCTTGCACCTGTGGAAATAGCCATACATCAGGCATAAATATTTTCCACCGGTTAAGCGCTTCAAGGCGCGCAAAAAGATCTCGAAATATATTGTTTTTGGTTAATAATCAAACACTTACAGGTGTTACAAGCACTGTCACGATACTGCTTTGACTTCGAGAACCAATAGGCACATAATAAATTTCAGAAACAAAAAAAGACCCTTCATCTACGGGACATCCGGCCACAAGCCGGCTCAAAAAGAACAATCCGCCTGAGCCGCCGCGCACGTCGCGGCGCTACCAGGACGACCCGCCTAACGGGTGGAACTTCGCGCAACCGTCGCGAACGGATTCATGACCAACAACCTTGGTCGATCCGGCGCGCAGCAGGTCTAACGAGGTATCCGTACAACGCCAAGAAAATCGGGCCTTTGGGCAGTCGGCTTCATGCCGCCTGTCGTGACAGTGATCGTTGTTTGCAAACTAAAGGACATGCACATGACCATTTTTGACAACTACGCAGCCCGTTACGAGCGCACCCGTGAAGAAGAGTTTTCCCTGTCCGAATATCTTGCCTTGTGCAAGAAGGATCCGCTGACTTACGTCAGCGCGCCGGAACGCATGCTGGCCGCGATCGGAGAGCCGCAACTCGTCGATACCCGGCAGGATCCGCGCATGTCGCGCATCTTCGCCAACAAGGTCATTAAAGTTTATCCTGCCTTCCGCGAGTTCTACGGCATGGAGGAAGTGATCGAGCAAGTGGTCTCGTACTTCCGCCACGCGGCCCAGGGCCTGGAAGAGCGCAAGCAGATCCTGTATCTGCTCGGCCCGGTCGGCGGCGGTAAATCGTCGATCGCCGAGAAGCTCAAGCACTTGATGGAACAGGTCCCCTTCTATGCCATCAAGGGTTCGCCCGTCAACGAGTCGCCGCTCGGCCTGTTCAATGAAGAGGAAGACGGCGTCATCCTGGAAGAAGACTACGGCATCCCGCGCCGCTACCTGCGCTCGATCCCGAGCCCCTGGGCGGTCAAGCGCCTGCACGAGTTCGGCGGCGACATCAACAAGTTCCGCGTCGTCAAGCGCTACCCGTCGATCCTGAAGCAGATCGCCATTTCGAAGACCGAGCCGGGCGACGAAAACAACCAGGACATTTCCTCGCTGGTCGGCAAGGTCGACATCCGCAAGCTCGAGGATTATTCGCAGGACGATCCGGACGCCTACAGCTATTCCGGCGGCCTGTGCCTGGCAAACCAGGGCCTGATGGAATTCGTCGAGATGTTCAAGGCGCCGATCAAGGTGCTCCATCCGCTGCTGACGGCCACCCAGGAAGGCAATTACAAGGGCACCGAAGGCTTCGGCGCGATTCCCTTCGAGGGCATCATCCTGGCGCACTCGAACGAATCGGAATGGAAGACCTTCCGCAACAACCGCAACAACGAGGCTTTCCTCGACCGTATCTATATCGTGAAGGTGCCGTATTGCCTGCGCATCTCCGACGAGATCAAGATCTACGATAAGTTGGTGCGGAACTCCTCGCTCGAAAAAGCGCCGTGCGCGCCGGGCACGCTGCGCATGATGGCGCAATTTGCGATCCTGTCGCGCCTGAAGGATCCGGAGAATTCCAGCATCTATTCAAAGATGCTGGTCTACGACGGCGAGAATTTGAAGGACACCGATCCGAAAGCCAAGTCGCTGCACGAATACGTCGACTATGCCGGCGTGGACGAAGGCATGAACGGGCTGTCGACGCGGTTCGCCTTCAAGATCCTGTCCAAGGTCTTTAACTTCGACAATACCGAAGTGGCGGCCAATCCGGTCCACCTGCTGTATGTCCTGGAGCAGCAGATCGAGCGCGAGCAATTCCCGCCCGAACTCGAACAGCGCTACCACTCGTATATCAAGGAACACCTGGCCCAGCGCTATGTCGACTTCATCGGCAAGGAAATCCAGACCGCTTACCTGGAGAGCTATTCCGAATACGGCCAGAATATCTTCGACCGCTACGTGACCTTCGCCGACTTCTGGATCCAGGACCAGGAATTCCGCGATCCGGACACGGGCGAGAGTTTCGACCGCGAGTCGCTCAACGCCGAACTGGAGAAGATCGAGAAGCCGGCCGGGATTTCGAATCCCAAGGATTTCCGCAACGAGATCGTCAACTTCGGCCTGCGCGCGCGGGCGACGAATGGCGGCAAGAATCCGGCCTGGACCAGTTACGAAAAGTTCCGCACCGTCATCGAGAAGAAAATGTTCTCGAACACGGAAGAACTGTTGCCGGTCATTTCGTTCAACGCCAAGGCGAGTGCCGAGGATGCGACGAAACACGCCGACTTCGTCAACCGCATGGTCGAAAAAGGGTATACGGCCAAGCAGGTGCGGCTCCTGTGCGAATGGTATCTGCGCGTGCGCAAGTCGTCGTAAGCAAGAAAGGCGGGCGGCATGTGTGCCGTGGGCATGGAAAGCGTCGCCACGCAGCCCGCCAGCCGTCGTTTCGCGCGTTTTTGACCACCCTGCCAGGCGTGCGCTCCCCGCTTATGCACGCTGCGTATTAAGATAAGGGGGACCGCGCAGTTGGCGGTCCGCCGCGGTTTTTACAGGAGGCATGTTTTGACTTACCTCATCGACCGACGCTTGCAGGGCAAGAACAAGTCCGCGATCAACCGCGAACGCTTCCTGCGCCGCTACAAGGCGCAAATCAAGGACGCGGTCGGGCGCGCGATCAAGGGCCGCTCGATCACCGACATCGAGAACGGCGAAAAGGTCTCGATCCCCGTCAAGGACGTCAACGAACCGCACTTCGGCCATGCCCATGGCGGCGTGTGGGAGACCATCAACCCCGGCAATACCGAATACCAGAAGGGCGACCAGTTCAACCGGCCGCGCAGCGGCGGCGGTTCCGGCCGCGGCCGCGCGGGCAACAGCGACCAGACCACCGAGGACGATTTCATCTTCGAGCTCTCGCGCGAAGAATTCATGAATTACTTCTTCGAAGACCTCGAGCTGCCGAACATGGTCAAGACCCAGCTGACCCAGACGATCGACTTCAAGACCCAACGCGCCGGCTATAACGTCTCCGGCACGCCATCGAATATCCACGTGCTGCGTTCGCTGCGCGGCGCGCTCGGCCGGCGCATCGCCGTCGGCGGCCCGAGCCGCCGTGCGGCAAGCGGTCTGCAGCAGGAACTGGACGACTTGTTCGAGGCCGAGGTGCTGGAGGACGATCCGCGCGTTGTCGATATCCGCAAGAAAATCCACCACCTGCACACGCGCATCAACGCCATCCCCTTCATCGATCCATTCGACCTGCGCTACAGCAACCGCATCAAGGTACCGAAGCCGAGTACCCAGGCCGTGATGTTCTGCATCATGGACGTTTCCGGCTCGATGGACGAGACGCGCAAGGACACCGCCAAGCGCTTCTTCATCCTGCTCTACCTGTTCCTCAAGCGCGTCTACGAGCGCATCGACGTCGTCTTCATCCGCCACCACACGGCGGCGGCCGAAGTCGACGAAGACGAATTCTTCCACTCGCGCGAATCCGGCGGCACCGTCGTGTCCTCGGCCCTGCACCTGCTGCAAAAGGTGATCGGCGAGCGCTATTCGAACGCCGACTGGAATGCCTATGTCGCCCAGGCCTCGGACGGCGACAACTGGGACAACGATTCTCTGCTGTGCAAGCAATTGCTCGATCACTGCATCATGCCGAAGGTGCAGTACTACACCTATGTCGAAATCACCGACGGGCCGCCGCAGAACCTGTGGGAGCAGTACACCGAGGTCGCCGCGCACCATGCCAACTTCGCGATGCAGAAGATCGTGACGCCGTCCGACATCTACCCGGTCTTCCGCGAGCTGTTCAAGAAGCAACTGAAGTAAAGCAGAGGCACGCACTGAGAGGCACACCATGCCAGACGACCATATCAAAAACCCCCGCGCCCTGCCCGAACAGTCGGAGTGGACCTTCGACCTGATCGAGCAGGCGCATGAGGAAATCCGGCGCGTGGCCAAGAAGTTCGGCCTCGACACCTACCCCAACCAGCTCGAAATCATCACCGCCGAGCAAATGATGGATGCCTACACCTCGGTCGGCATGCCGGTGTCCTACAACCACTGGTCCTTCGGCAAGCACTTCCTGTCGACCGAGAAAAGCTACAAGCGTGGCCAAATGGGCCTGGCCTACGAGATCGTCATCAATTCCGATCCCTGTATCGCCTACCTGATGGAGGAAAACACGCTGACGATGCAGGCGCTGGTCATCGCCCACGCCGCCTACGGCCACAATTCCTTCTTCAAGGGCAATTACCTGTTCCGGACCTGGACCGACGCCGAAGCGATCGTCGACTACATGGTGTTTGCCAAGAATTACATCGCCGAATGCGAGCAGCGCTACGGTATCGATGCCGTCGAGGATTTGCTCGACTCCTGCCATGCGATCCAGAACTACGGCGTCGACCGTTACAAGCGGCCGGCCAAGCTGTCGGTCGCGCAGGAAGCGGCGCGCCAGAAGGAGCGCGAAGAGTACGCGCAGTCGCAGGTGAACGCCTTGTGGCGCACGGTGCCGCGGCGCGAGGAAGAGGAGCGCAACGCCCCGCCCCCGCGCTTCCCCCTCGAGCCCGAGGAAAACCTGCTGTACTTCATCGAGAAATACGCGCCGCTGCTGGAACCATGGCAGCGCGAACTGGTGCGCATCACGCGCAAGATTTCCCAGTATTTCTATCCGCAGCGCCAGACCCAGGTCATGAACGAAGGCTGGGCCACCTTCTGGCACTACACCATCCTGCAAGAACTGTACAAGGAGGGGGTTGTCGGCAACGGCTTCATGCTCGAGTTCCTGCAAAGCCATACGAATGTCGTCTACCAGCCGGCGGCGACGAGCCCCTACTACAGCGGCATCAATCCCTACGCGCTGGGCTTCGCCATGATGAGCGACATCCGGCGCATCTGCGAACATCCGACCGAGGAAGACCGCAGCTGGTTCCCGGACATCGCGGGCAGCGACTGGGTCAAAACGCTCGACTTTGCGATGCGCAATTTCAAGGACGAGAGCTTCATCGCCCAATACCTGTCGCCCAAGCTGATCCGCGACTTCCATTTCTTCGCCGTGCTCGACGACGACCGCAGCGACAAGCTCACCATCTCGGCCATTCACGACGAAACCGGCTACCGCTACGTGCGCCAGCAGCTGGCTGAACAGTACAACATCGGCAACCGCGAGCCGAACATCCAGGTCTGGCAAGTCAATACGCGCGATGACCGCGCGCTGACGCTGCGCCATACCCAGTTCCAGCGCCGGCCGCTCAATGCCCAGTCCCAGGAAGTGCTCAAGCACGTGGCCCGCCTGTGGGGCTTCGATGTGCGCCTTGAAACGGTCGACGCCAGCGGGCACGTGGTCAGCTTCCTCGACTCCCGGCGCGAGAAGCGTCACCGCTGATCGTTGTAGTTAAATTACAAGCATTATCCTCCAGGCATACCGCATCGCAGTGATCTCCCGCCTGGAGGCACACTCATCACTGACGCAGGTCAAGATATAGCGACTCGGCGGCATGCCATCACCTCTTCTCATGCCTCTCGCCCCGTTCTTCCTCTACTTCTGTTAGCTGGCGAACGCTCGCCTTTCAGAAAACTGGCTATAGTTTGCGAAAAGCTGAGCATTGCACTATATGATATTTGCCATTAAGCAAAATCGGCGTGCAATATTTGGCAAATAGCCAGTTCCTTCCAGATCTTCTACAGTAGGTGTGGTTCGCAGTACTATGTTGTCTTTTTATACATGGATTGCCTGCGTTTTTTTGCACACCAAGGCTGCGTCCTGATGAGCAGGATCGCCTGTTTTTACAGGCATTTACGTCCGTTTTGACGCCTCAAAAATACCTGTGCAAAAAAGAATTCGTAGGTATAATTCGCCGATGTCCCGGATACGGCCTTGTCATTTCGTCGTGTTTTGTGGGTTTAGTAGCAACAAAAAGAGTTGGTATTGGAGAAAGCAGGCATGAATTTTTCACATGAGAAGGAACCGGGGAAGAATCTCACTGGTATCACCATTGTGGTCCTGTTGCACGTCCTGGTCGCCTGGGGGATCATCAATGGTCTCGGTACGAAGATGATCACGAAGGTGCAGGAAGCAGTGGAAACAAAGTTGATCGAAGAGGTGAAACCACCACCCCCACCGGATACTCCTCCGCCGCCGCCACCGCCGGAAATGAAGGCCCCACCGCCTCCGTTCATCCCGCCGGTCGAGGTTCAGGTGCAGCAGCCGCCGCCGCCGCAAAACACGATCTCGGCAGCGACCAACACGCCGCCGCCGACGACCAGCCTGGCGCCACCGGCACCGCCGGCGCCACCGGCTGCCGCCCCCGCGGCACCTGCTGGTCCTAGCCGTACCGCTGCAGTAGCTGACTTCAGTACCTGTGCCAAACCGGAATACCCGAAGGCCTCGGCTCGTAACGAAGAAGAAGGCAAGTCGGTAATTCAGTTCCTGATCGGTGTCGACGGCCGCATGGTCGATTCCAAGATCCAGAAGTCGAGTGGTTCGCGTGATCTGGACCGCGCAGCGCAGGCTGCAATCGGTAAGTGCCGCTTCAAACCGGCAATGAACAACGGTCAGCCTGAACAAGCCTGGGTCTCAGTAGAGTACGTCTGGTCGCTGGAACAATAACCGAGACGGAAGATCGTCTCACAACTGTGATTTTCGTTGTCTTTAGATCAGCGAACTGTCTATTTTTATATTTCTGGAGGAAGCATGTTTAAGAATACCCGTTTGTCCGCTGTCCTGGCGGCAGTCCTGTTCTCGGTTACGGCGGCATCGGCCCTGGTTTCGGCACCAGCCTTCGCTGACGCACCGAAAGAGGCCGCACCGGCCGCCGCGGCACCGGCAGACGCAGCAGCCGCTCCGGCCGCTGACGCAGCAGCCGCTGCTCCTGCAGCAGAAGGCGCAGCAGCACCAGCACCAGCAGCTGCTGCTGGCGAAAAAGAAGAAGTCAAGAACCCGTACGGTTTCTCGGCCATGTGGGCAGAAGGCGACTTCGTCAACAAGGGCACCATCATCATCCTGTCGCTGATGTCGATGGGTTCGTGGTACATCATCATCACCAAGCTGATCGACCAGTCGAAGATCATGCGCCAGTCGAAAGAAGTTTCGGCCAAGTTCTGGAAAGCCAACTCGATCGCTGCCGGTTCGGCCGCGCTGAAAGAAGGTTCGCCATTCCGCTTCATCGCTGAAACCGGCACCAAGGCAACCCAGCACCACGATGGCGCCCTGCTCGAGCAGATCGACCTGTCGACCTGGGTCACGATGCAAGTCCAGCGCGCTGTTGACCGTGTTCAGTCGCGTCTGCAAGATGGCCTGTCGTTCCTGGCAACCGTCGGTTCGACCTCGCCGTTCATCGGTCTGTTCGGTACCGTCTGGGGCATCTACAACGCACTGACCGCCATCGGCATGTCGGGTAACGCATCGATCGACAAGGTTGCAGGTCCAGTCGGTGAAGCACTGATCATGACCGCCTTCGGTCTGTTCGTCGCCGTTCCTGCCGTTCTGGGTTACAACTGGCTGGTTCGCCGCAACAAGTCGGCAATGGAAGATGTCCGTTCGTTCAGCGCCGACGTGCACTCGGTTCTGGTGTCGGGCGCCATGTCGACCTCGGAAGCTGCCCGTGCTGCGACCGGTGCTAAGAAGATTGGATAAATCATGTCAATGAGTGTCGGCTCCGATAGCGGAGATGATGATGCCGTGATGTCAGAGATCAACACGACGCCGCTTGTCGACATCATGTTGGTTCTCCTGATCATCTTTCTGATTACCAGCCCTGTGGTCCTGCAACTGCAAAAGGTTGCTCTGCCTGCGGAAACGAACCAGGTCACCAAGACCGCGCCGGAAGACATCAACATCACCGTCAACAAAGACGGCGAGATGTACTGGAACCAGCGCCGCATCGCGAACACGGACGAGTTGTTCAAGTTCTTCGCGGAGCAGTCGGTGAAAATGCCGCAGCCTGCAGTCAAGGTACGTGGCGACCAGGCGACCCGTTACGAAGCAATCGGTCGGGTGATCTACACGGCACAACGTGCTGGTGTGCAAAAAGTCGGTTTCGTGATCGAACCACCTGACAAGATGTAATGTCAGTCGCGGTGCCGGATGTCCTCGGCACCGCACCTTGCACCCAGTCATTTGAAAAGGAAACACCATGGGTATGAACGTAGGTTCAGGCTCCGCTAAAGGAGCCGATCCGGAACCGATGATGGAAATGAACATGACGCCCTTGATCGACGTTTTGTTGGTCTTGATCATCATGTTGATTATCACGATTCCGAAGCAGAACCACTCGGTCAATCTGAACATGCCGGTGGGTACCCCACCGCCGAAGACCGAAGAACCGCGCGTCGTCACGATCGACGTCGACTTCGATGGCACCATCCTCTGGGACGGCCAGGCTATTCCTGATCGTCCGACGCTGGAAGCCAAGATGAACGAAGTGGCTGCCCAGCCAAACCAGCCGGAAGTGCATCTGCGTCCGAACAAGCTGGTCGAGTACAAGGTGGTTGCCGGTGTCATGGCAACGGCCCAACGTCTCGGCGTCACGAAGATCGGCATGGTCGGTAACGAGCAGTTCCAGTAACCGCATCAGGCTTGACCAACACGGCAGGGTTTCCCTGCCGTGTCCATTTTCAAAGAAGGATTTCCATAGCATGAGCAAATTCCGTCTCGCACACCTCGGCCTCGCACTGGCCGCCCTGAGCTTCACCGCAGCGACTCCGGTTCTCGGCCTTGCCCCTGCCTATGCGGCAGAAGCGATGCGCGCCGAAATCGGCAAGCCATTGCAGGCAGCCCAGGCATTGATGAAACAAGGCAAGCACAAGGATGCTCTGGCGAAACTGCGCGAAGCGGACAAAGTCCCCGGCAAGACGCCAAACGAAGCCTATCTGATCGAACGCGTGCGCGCCGCTGCGGCTTCCTCGGCCGGCGATTACGGTACCGCCGCCGACGCCTTCGAAGCCCTGATCGCGTCGGGCAAGCTGTCCGCCAACGAACGCGCCCAATTCTCGGAAGGCCTGATCGGCATCTACATGCGCGGTGGCGAACTGGGCAAGGCAAATGAAGCCATCCTGCGCCAGTTGAAGAACGGCGACGATGCGAAGCTGCGCGGTTACCTGATGCAGAACTATTACAAACAGGGCAATATCGCCGCTCTGGAAAACGAGCTGCGCAACGCCGAGAAATCGGGCCGCATGAGCGAAGACATGCTCGGCATGCTCGCCAACATCCAGCTCAAGAAGAACGACAAGGCCGGCTACGTCAACACTATCGAAAAGCTGGCCGCCAGCTACCCGAAAGCCCAGTACTGGAACGACCTGCTGAACCGCGTGCAGGGCAAGCCTGGCTTCTCGAGCCGCCTGGCGGTCGACGTATATCGCCTGAAGCTGGCCAATGGCCTGCTGAAAAAGCCGAGCGAGTTCATGGAAATGGGCCAGCTCGTCCTGCAGGCGCGCGCACCGGCCGAAGCGCTGAAGATCATCGACAAAGGCTATAAAGCCGGCGCCCTGGGCACTGGCCCTGACGCTGCCCGCCACCAGCGCTTGAAGGACTTGGCCGAGAAGAGCCTGGCCGAACGCAATAAGGATGCTGCCGCCACGGAAGCCGAATTTACGGCGGCCAAGGACAACGACGGCCTGGTCGCCCTGGGCTACAGCCTGGTGCAGGCAGGACAGACCGACAAGGGTCTGAAGATGATGGAATCGGCGATCAAGGCCGGCGGCCTGCGCTATGCCGACGAAGCCAAGCTGCGCCTGGGCGAAGCCTATGCCGCGGCCGGCAAGAAGCAGCAAGCCATCAGCACCCTGCGCACCGTCAGCGGCAAGGAAGGCACCGCCGACCTGGCACGCTACTGGATCATGGCCATCAACAAGCCACTGGCCGGTTAAGCACAGCGCGGCTCGAACCGCATGAAACGCCGCCTGTTCGCAGGCGGCGTTTTTTTTCGTCCGTCCCCGCGGCGGGTAGCCGCCTCAGCCCGGGCCTTTGCATGGCGATAGCGTAGGCGCCGGCCACGCGTCCAAGGCACGGCGTCTTTCGAAGCGCGGGTTGGCATGCATCGGCTGGACGCGTGGGCGGCGCGCACGCCGCGTGGCCGCCCCCCCCGCCGGGTATAGCCGACCACCCTACGCAGGCAAGCCTATACCGTATAATCAAGGTTTCGCCCTGGGGCAACCCCGCCACGATCTGCGTGGCAGGCATGCCGGGCACTCTGGAACCACCAATGAAGGTATTTCGCGGACTTCCCAACGACGCGGCGCGCGCACCGTGTGCCCTCACGATCGGCAATTTCGATGGTGTCCATCGTGGACACCAGGCGTTGCTGGCGCGCGTACGGGCAGCCAGCCAGGCACTGGGACTGGAAGCGGCGGTGATGACGTTCGAGCCGCATCCGCGCGAATACTTTGCCCGCCGTAGCGGCGACCTCGCGCGCGCACCGGCGCGCATCGCCAACCTGCGCGACAAGCTGGAAGACCTGGCCACCGCCGGCATCGACCGCGTCATCGTCGAGCATTTCAACGAACAGTTCGCCTCCATCTCGCCGGAAGACTTTACCCAGCGCGTGCTGGTCGACGGCCTGCACGTCAAATGGCTGATGGTGGGCGACGACTTCTGCTACGGCGCCAAGCGCGCCGGCAATGTCGAGATGCTCAAGGAGGCCGGGCGCCGGCACGGCTTCGCGGTCGAAACCCTGCCCACGGTGCGCGCCGGCGACCAGCGCATTTCGTCCTCGCTGGTGCGCGCGGCCCTGGCCGACGGCGACCTGGTGGCGACCGGTGCCCTGCTCGGCCATCCCTACGCCATGTCCGGCCACGTGATCCACGGCGCCAAGCTGGGCCGCACCCTGGGTTTCCCGACGCTGAATCTGCGCGTCATGCACCGCCCTGCCCTGCAAGGCATCTTCGTGGTCCAGGTGCACGGCCTGGCCGAGCGGCCGCTGCCGGCGGTCGCCAGTCTCGGCGTGCGCCCCACGGTCGAGGATGCCGGACGGATGCTGCTGGAAGTGCACATCTTCGACTATGACCGCCCGTGCTACGGCAAACTGGTGCGCGTCGAGTTCCTGGAAAAGCTGCGTGACGAGGAAAAGTATGTCGACCTCGACACGCTGACGGCCGCCATCGAGCGAGATGCCCAGCAGGCACGCGCCTGGTTCGCGGGCCAGCGGCCGCAGCACGATGCGCGCGGCGCGGCACGCGCCGGCGCCCTGACCGCCACAGACCGAATTTGACGCGCGACACCATGTCGCGCGCGGCGCCCGCGATTGCGCGCAGCCCCACCCCATTCCCTTACCGAAGAAATTTATGTCCGAAAACAGCAAACCCGTCCAGAATGCGCCTGCTCCGAAAGCAGCGAAGAAGCCTGACAGCAAGCCAGTGAGCAAGTACCCGGTCAACATGACCGACACCCCGTTCCCGATGCGTGGCGACCTCGCCAAGCGCGAGCCGGGCTGGGTCAAGCAGTGGCAAGACAAACAGATCTACCACCGCATCCGCAAGGCGGCCAAAGGCCGTCCGACCTTCGTGCTGCACGACGGTCCGCCGTACGCGAATGGCGACATCCACCTTGGCCATGCCGTGAACAAGATCTTGAAGGACATGGTCGTGAAATCGCGCACCATGGCCGGTTTCGATGCGCCTTATGTGCCGGGCTGGGATTGCCACGGCATGCCGATCGAGATCCAGATCGAAAAACTGTACGGCAAGAATCTGCCGACCGCCGAGGTGCTGCAAAAGGCGCGCGCCTATGCGCTCGAGCAGATCGACCGCCAGCGCGCCGGCTTCATCCGCCTGGGCGTGCTGGGCGAGTGGGAAAACCCGTACATGACGATGGCCTACGGTAACGAGGCCGACGAACTGCGCGCGCTCGGCAAACTGCTCGACAAAGGCTATGTGTACCGCGGCCTCAAACCCGTCAACTGGTGCTTCGATTGCGGCTCGGCCCTGGCCGAAGCGGAAGTCGAATACCAGGACAAGCGCGACCCGGCGATCGACGTCGGCTTCCCATTCGCGGAAGAAGAAAAACTGGCCGCCGCCTTCGGCCTGCCGGCACTGCCGACCATGAACGGTTTCATCGTGATCTGGACCACGACCCCGTGGACGATCCCGTCGAACCAGGCACTGAACGTGAATCCGGAAGTGAGCTACGCGCTGGTGCAGACCGAGCGCGACGGCCAGCCGCTGCTGCTGATCCTGGCGCAAGACCTGGTCGAGTCCTGCCTGGCGCGCTACAAGCTCGAAGGCACGGTCATCGCCACCACCCTCGGCGCCAACCTGGCGGGGATGCACTTCAAGCACCCGCTGCACGCCGCCGATCCGTTCTACGACCGCCTGTCGCCGATGTACCTGGCCGACTACGTTACTACCGAGAGCGGTACCGGCGTGGTCCACTCGGCCCCGGCCTACGGCCTGGACGACTTCATCTCGTGCAAGGCGCACGGCATGAAGGATGACGAGATCCTGAAACCGGTGATGGGCGACGGCCGCTTCGCCAGCTCGCTGCCGCTGTTCGGCGGCCTGACGATCTGGGAAGCCTCGAAGCCGATCTGCGCCGCCCTGACGGCCGCCGGCGCCCTGTTCGAACTCAAGATGTTCGACCATAGCTACATGCACTGCTGGCGCCACAAGACCCCGATCGTCTACCGGGCGACTTCCCAGTGGTTCGCCGGCATGGACATCACGCCGAAGGACGGCGGCCCGACCCTGCGCGAAAGCGCGCTGGCCGGCATCGCCAAGACCCAGTTCTTCCCGGACTGGGGCCAGGCGCGCCTGCACGGCATGATCGAGAACCGTCCGGACTGGACCCTGTCGCGCCAGCGCCAGTGGGGCGTGCCGATGGCCTTCTTCATCCACAAGGAAACCGGCGCGCTGCACCCGCGCACGCCTGAGTTGCTGGAGCAAGTGGCCAAGCTGATCGAAGCGAACGGCATCGACGCCTGGCAGGCGCTCGACCCGCGCGAACTGCTGGGCGACGACGCCGACACCTACGAAAAGAACAAGGACACGCTGGACGTCTGGTTCGATTCCGGCGCCACCCACCAGACCGTGCTGCGCGGCTCGCACGCCCAGCAGTCGACCTTCCCGGCCGATCTGTACCTGGAAGGCTCGGACCAGCACCGCGGCTGGTTCCACTCGTCCCTGCTCACCTCCTCGATGCTGAACGGGACGCCGCCGTACAAGGCGCTGCTGACCCACGGCTTCACGGTCGACGAGCATGGCAAGAAGATGAGCAAGTCGCTCGGTAACACAATGGCGCCGCAAAAGATCTCGGATAACCTCGGCGCCGACATCCTGCGTCTGTGGGTGGCCTCGACCGACTACACGGGCGAGCTCTCGATCAGCGAAGAGATCCTGAAACGCGTCACCGAATCGTATCGCCGCATCCGCAACACACTGCGCTTCCTGCTGGCGAACACCTCGGACTTCGACCCGGCCAAGCATGCCGTCCCGGTCGCGCAACTGCTCGAGATCGACCGCTATGCGATCGCCTCGATGGCCGCGCTGCAGAGCGACGTGGCCGCGCACTTCGATCGCTACGAATTCCACCCGGTCGTCGCGCGCCTGTTGAACTACTGCTCGGAAGACCTGGGCGGCTTCTACCTCGACATCCTGAAGGACCGCCTGTACACGACGGGCGTCGATTCGGTGGCGCGCCGTTCGGCCCAGACCGCGCTCTGGCACATCGCCAATGCGCTGCTGCGCGTGATGGCGCCGGTCCTGTCCTTCACCGCCGAGGAAGCCTGGGCCGTGTTCGCGGGCCAGCAAACCTATGCCGACAGTGACGAGACCATCTTCACGCAAACGCTGTGGACCTTCCCGGAACTGCCGGATGCGCAAAGCCTGCTGGCCAAGTACGCGGCCTTGCGCGACGTGAGAGCAAGCGTCACCAAGCAGCTCGAAGAACTGCGCGCCTCGGGTGCGATCGGTTCGTCCCTGCAGGCCGAGCTGACCATCAAGGCCGCCGGCGCCAAGCACGATCTGCTGGCGAGCCTGGACGACGACCTGAAGTTCGTCTTCATCACCTCGCAGGCCAGCGTCGAGAAGGCCGCCAACGAGCTTGATGAAGCGGTGCAGGTGACGGCATCCGAAGCGCCGAAGTGCGAACGCTGCTGGCACTACCGCCGTGACGTCGGCCACAATCACGAGCACACGGGCCTGTGCGGCCGCTGCGTGAGCAACCTGTTCGGCGCCGGCGAAGCACGCCGCTTCGCGTAAGGCCCGCCGCGCCAGCCGCCATGCCGCACTCGCGGCATGGCGGTTTTACCATCTGACCTCGACTCCAATGGCAACCAAGAAAAAACCAAGCATCACGACCATCCACAAATCCAGTGCCGGCGGCATGGGCGCCTGGCTCGGCATCGCCTTCCTCGTCGTGCTGGTCGACCAGCTGACCAAGATCACCGTCTCGAAACTGTTCACCTACGGCGAAACCCTGCCGGTGACCGGCTTTTTCAACCTGGTCCTCGTGTATAACCCGGGCGCGGCCTTTTCCTTCCTGGGCAACCAGGGCGGCTGGCAGCGCTGGTTCTTCACCGCGATCGCCCTCGGTGCCATCGGCTTCATCCTGTACCTGCTCAAGCGCCACGCCGGCCAGCGCCTGTTCTGCTGGGCTCTGGCCCTGATCCTGGGCGGCGCGGTGGGCAACGTGATCGACCGCGTCGCCTACGGCCACGTGATCGACTTCCTCGATTTCTACTGGCGGAACCTGGGCCACTTCCCGGCCTTTAACGTGGCCGACATCGGCATCTCGGTCGGCGCCTTCCTGTTCATCGTCGATGAACTGCGGCGCGTGAACAAGCACTGACTATTGAGCGAGGAGTGCGGCATGGACCTGCAAGGTAAAAAAATCGTCCTCGGCCTGTCCGGGGGCGTCGCCTGCTACAAGGCGGCGGAACTGTGCCGCGCGCTGATCAAGGAAGGCGCGTCGGTGCAAGTCGTGATGACCGAGGCGGCGACCCATTTCATCGGCGCGGTGACGCTGCAGGCGCTGTCGGGCAACATCGTCTGGCTCGACCAGTGGGATCCGCGCATGCAGAACAACATGGCGCACATCGACCTCACGCGCGGCGCCGACGCCGTGCTGGTCGCGCCCTGCTCGGCCGACTTCATGCGCAAACTCGCGCACGGCGCCTGCGACGACCTGCTCTCGACGCTGTGCGTCGCGCGCCCGAACGGCGTGCCGTTGCTGGTCGCGCCGGCGATGAATGTCGAGATGTGGCAGAACCCGGCGACCCAGCGCAACGTCGCCACCCTGCGCGACGATGGCATCGGCATCTTCGGCCCCGGTGCCGGCGAGCAGGCCTGCGGCGAAACGGGCCTCGGGCGCATGCTCGAACCGGAGCAGCTGCTCGAAGAATTGATCGCCTCCTTCCAGCACAAGATCCTGGCCGGCAAGCGCGTATTGATCACGGCCGGGCCTACTTTTGAGGCGATCGATCCGGTACGCGGCATCACCAATCTTTCGTCCGGCAAGATGGGCTATGCGATCGCGCGCGCCGCGCGCGAAGCCGGCGCCGAGGTGACCCTGGTCTCCGGCCCCACCGCCTTGCCCACGCCGCATGGCGTGCGCCGCATCGACGTGCGGTCGGCCCAGCAGATGCATGACGCCGTGATGGCGGGCGTCGAAGGCCAGCACGTGTTCATCGCGGTGGCGGCGGTGGCGGACTGGCGCGTCGCCAATGCCAGCGACCAGAAACTGAAAAAGCAGGAAGGCGGCGGCCCGCCGCAGCTGCAGTTTGTCCAGAACGCCGACATCCTGGCCTCGGTCGCGGCCACCACCTCGCTGTCGGGCTGGCCGTATTGCGTCGGCTTTGCCGCCGAGTCGGAAAACCTGGTCGAATACGGCGCCGCCAAGCGCGAACGCAAGGGCATCCCTCTGTTGGTCGGCAACATCGGCCACCACACCTTCGGCCAGGACGACAACGCCATCGTCCTGTTCGACGAACAAGGCCACACCGTGCTGCCGCGCGCCGACAAGCTGACGCTGGCGCGCCAGCTCATCTCCGAAATCGGCAAGCGCCTCGAACAGCGCTCCCTGCTTACCTGATTGACTGATCACCCATGAAAACCATCGACGTCAAAATCCTCGACCCGCGCATGAAGGAACTGCTGCCGGCCTACGCCACCCCCGGCAGCGCGGGGCTCGACCTGCGCGCCTGCATCGACGCGGCTATCGTCATCGCGCCCGGCCAGACCGTGCTGGTGCCGACCGGACTCGCCATCCACGTGGCCGATCCGGGCTATGCGGCCATGATCCTGCCGCGCAGTGGGCTCGGCCATAAGAACGGCATTGTGCTTGGCAATCTGGTAGGCTTGATCGACTCCGATTACCAGGGCCAGTTGATGGTATCGACCTGGAACCGCGGCAACGAAGCGTTTACGCTCAAGCCGCTGGAGCGCCTGGCGCAACTGGTGATCGTGCCCGTCTTGCAGGTGGGCTTCAATGTCGTCGACGAGTTTGCATCGAGCGAACGGGGCGCCGGAGGGTTCGGCAGCACCGGAAAACATTAAAAAAAATAACAGGAGGATCATGAGTCGCATTAATCGTCTGCGCCCGGCCGTGCTGGGCGTCGCTGTTTCCCTGCTGCTGGCAGCCTGCGGCACCCAGGCCCCGCTGCGCCAGCCCGGCATTCCGGCCGGCCCGGTCACCGAGACCCCGGAAGGCACGCCGCTCACCCCGCAAATGGCGGCCGCGGCCGATACACTGACGAAAATGGCCGCGCTGCAGGACCGCCTGTACCGCGTGGCCGCGCCCCTCCTGATCGACAACGCCGAGCTGTGCACGAAACACGCGCGCAACCTGCTCGGCTTCACGGCCAAGAACCGCCACTCCTACCCCGGCGTCTACAACGAAGCGGCGCATGTCGCCTTCGGCATGGACGAACGGCTGCAGGTGACGGGCGTACTCGCCGGCAGCGGCGCGGCAAAAGCCGGCCTGCGCCTGGGCGACGACCTGGTCGCGGCCGGCGGCAAGCCGCTGCCGACCGGTCCCAACGCCCTTGCCGGCGCGGCGGCCGTGTTCGGCCCGATCGTCGCCTCGCAGTCGAAACTGCCGCTCTCGATCGAACGCGAGGGCAATCCGCGCGACCTGAGCATCCCGGTCACGCGCGCCTGCGGCTTCGGCATCGAGCTCGGTAACGGCGACAACGTCAACGCCTATGCCGACGGCCCGCGCGTCATGGTCACGCGCGGCATGCTGGCGGTGGCCCGCAGCGACGACGAACTGGCCTACGTCCTGGCGCGCACGATGGCGCACAATATCCTCGAGCACCCGAAAGCGCAGCGCAACCAGGCCACGCTCGACAGCGTGATCGACAACCTGACGCGCATGACGCCGGACACCGGCATGCTGACCGGCAGCGCCGGCATCAAGGCCATGCCCGCCAACCTGGACGCCGCCGCCGACCGCCTCGCGATCTTCCTGCTGGCCCGCGCCGACTACAACATCGAAGGCGCGCCCGCATTCTGGAAGCGCTTCGCGGCAACCCATCCGGCCAGCGTGGCGAACGGCTTTACCGCCAACCACCCGTCGACGGCGGCAAGGCTGACGGCGATGGAGCTGGCGATCGAGGATGTCAACGCGAAGAAGTCGGCGAAGAAGCCGATCGTGCCGTAAAGGGACTCTGTCCGTCGGCGGATCCTCCCCGCCGACGTCCCGCGCGCATTTTTTGTATCATTGACATCCCTCACCAGCAGCGCCCGCGCAGACCATGGATAGCCTCGACCTCGACGTACTCAAGACCGCAGCCGCCTGGCTCGATGCCGGACACCGCTGCGAACTGGTGACCGTCATCAAGACCTGGGGCTCGAGCCCGCGCCCGATCGGCGCCACGCTGGCGGTACGCGACGATGGCCGCGTGATCGGCTCGGTCTCGGGCGGCTGCATCGAGGACGACCTGATCGAAAACGTGCGCGCCAAGGGCATCGCGCTTGATGCGCGCCCGCATGTCGTCAGCTACGGCATCAGCGCCGACGACGCCCACCGCTTCGGCCTGCCCTGCGGCGGGACCATCGAACTGGCGATCGAGCCGCTCGGACCCCACAGCGGCCTGCGCGACCTGTTGCAGCGCCTCGAAGGCGGCGCCCTGCTCGAACGCCGGCTCGACCTGGGCAGCGGCGCGGTCAGCCTGACGAACGCCGCACCGGGCGCCGTGCTGCGCCTGGAAAACGAAGTCCTGCACACCGTGCACGGACCGCGCTGGCGCCTGTTCATCATCGGCGCCGGTCCCCTGTCGCGCTTCCTGGCGCAAGTGGCGCGCGCGATGGATTACCGCGTCATCGTCTGCGACCCGCGCGAGGAATACCGCGCCGACTGGGACGTGCCCGGCACCGAACTGGTACACACGATGCCGGACGACCTGGTGATCGAATCGAAGCTCGACGCGCGCAGCGCCGTCGTCGCGCTCACCCATGACCCGAAACTCGACGACCTGGCCCTGATGGAGGCGCTCAAGTCCGAGGCCTTCTATGTCGGCGCGATCGGTTCGCGCCTGAACAATGCGCGCCGGCGCGAGCGCCTGAAATTGTTCGACCTCAGCGATGCGCAGCTCGACCGCCTGCACGGCCCGATCGGCCTCTACATCGGCAGCAAGACGCCATCCGAAATCGGCATCGCGATCCTGGCCGAAATGACCGCGATCAAGAACGGCGTGCCGCCGGCGATGCTGGTGCCGCACGCCGCCGCGCCCCAGCCGGCCACGGCCGAGGTCTGCGCACGCTGATACGCCTGTCGTAACCAGAGCAATAAACGGCTTGCGCGGCGCCGCGCCTTGCGCCACCATGCGCTTCCGCCTTTTGAGTCGACCATGAACACCGCTAACTTCCTGCGTCTCTTGCTGCTGGCCGCCATCTGGGGCGGCTCCTTCCTCTTCATGCGCATCGGCGCTCCCGTGCTCGGCCCGGCCGTGCTGATCGAATACCGGGTGCTGTTCGCCGCCCTGTTCCTGGCCGCCGTGGGACTGGTGCTGCGCAAGCGCCTCGATGTGCGCGCCAACTGGAAGCATTACCTGATGCTGGGCTTCTTCAATTCGGCCCTGCCCTTCCTGCTGTTCGCCTATGGTGCGCGCACGCTCACCGCTTCGGTGCTGTCGGTGCTCAACGCGACGGCGCCGATGTGGGGCGCGCTGCTCGGCGCGCTCTGGGCACGCCAGCCGATCACGCCGCGCAGTGGCCTGGGCCTGGTGCTGGGGACGGCCGGCGTGGCCTTGCTGGTCGGTTTCGACGATGTCTCGCGCCTGCCCGGTGCCGGCCTGGCGATCGGGGCGGCGCTGGCCGCGGCCCTCTGCTACAGCATCGCCAGCCTGTATGCGAAGTCGAGCAAGTCGGTCGAGCCCTTCGCCAATGCCCACGGCACCATGTGGGCGGCGACGCTGTTCGTGCTGCCGGCCCTGCCTTTCTTTCCATCCCCGGGCACGCCGACGCCGGGCGTCTGGGCCGCCGTGCTGGCGCTCGGCATCGTGTGCAGCGGCATCGCCTACCTGATTTATTTCCGCCTGATCGATGAGGTCGGCCCGACCTCGGCGCTCACCGTCACCTTCCTCAATCCGGTGTTCGGCATCCTGTGGGGCGCGCTGTTCCTGGGCGAGGCGGTCGGCTGGCATACGCTGGCCGGCGCGGCGACGGTCCTGGTCGGCACGGCGCTGGTGACGGGCTTCGTACCGCGCATCAAGCGGCCGGCGGCGCTGGCCGGCAAGCCGTGACGACCCGGCTGCTGTCGATCCCGCTGCCGCCCGGCTACCGCAGCGCCGACGTGTTCGCCTTTCATGCGCGCGATGCGCAAGGCGTGGCGGAACAGGTCGATGGCGCGCGGCTGCGCAAGGCCGTGCTGCTGGGCGGCGTGGCGGTGCTGCTGGACGTGACGCTCGCGCCGGACCAAGCCACTTGCCGCATCGAGGCCGACGGCGCACTCGATGCCGCCACGCTCAGTCTCGCCCATGCGGCCCTGCGTAGCATCCTGGCGCTGCGCATCGATCCCGCCCCCTTCGCCGCCTTCGTGCGCGACGATCCCGTGTTCGCGCCGCTGGTGGCGCGCCAGCCGGGACTGCGCATCGTCCAGTCCGCGACCGTGTTCGAAGCCCTGACCTGGGCCATCATCGGCCAGCAAATCAACCTGCCCTTCGCGATCAGCCTGCGCCGCACCTTCATCGAGCAAGCGGGCCGCGCGCACAGCGGCGGCCTGTGGTGCTATCCGGAAGCGGCCGATGTGGCCCGGCTCGACCTCGACGCGCTGACCAGCCGCAAGTTTTCGCGCGCCAAGGCCGAGACCCTGCTGCGGGTGGCACGCATGGTGACGGAGGGTGAACTGCACCTGGCGCAGGAGGACGAGCCGGCGCGTGCGGCGCCGGCGCTGCTGGCGGTCAAGGGCATCGGGCCGTGGACCGTGAATTACACGCTGCTGCGCGGTTACGGTTTTGCCGACTGTTCGCTGGAAGGGGATGTGGCGGTTCGCGGCGCGCTGGGGCGCTTGCTGGGCGAGGCAGGCAAGCCGGACCAGGCGCGCACCCAGGCCTGGCTGGCCCGGTACGCCCCGCACCGGACGATGGCGGCGGCGTATTTGTGGGCGAGCTTGAGTCAGCCGGCCGCCTGAGCATGCGCGTGAACCTCAGCGCCAGCGCGGCATGCCTTCGAGCTGTTGCGCGCCCTCTCCGGAAAACCGGATCAGCTCGGACAAGGGCACGGTCGCCAGGTTTTCGCTGCCGTAATGGCCACCGAGCGCGCTGGGAATCTTGAGGCAGTAGCTGCGGTCGTCTGTGAGGGGGCCGAGCGTGGACTCGGCCAGGTCGACCAGGTCGGGCATGTACCAGTCGTTGAGGAAATCCTGGTTGTACGAGAGCGCATCGAGCGCGGCGCGGTTGTCGGCCACCGGTTCGCAGCACAGGTCTTGCGGACGCAGGCGCCAGTAGCTGCCGTCGGCATCGCGCACGATCAGGTTGCCGAAGGCGTTGGCCCCGAGTATTTCGACGGCGCGCAAACCCATCCAGCTCCAGGCGTCGTTGATGTCGTCAACAGTAATCATGGTCGAACCCGTCAATGCGATTGACCAGTTGGACAACCCCGCGTCCAACAAGTGCGCGCAACCCGCCTGCCGCTTGATCCAGGTCGAGTCCGCCAAGGACGCCAGAACGAAGAAAGCCGGTACTCCTTGTAGGAAGTACCGGCTTTCTTCTTGAATCTGGTTGCGGGGACAGGATTTGAACCTGTGACCTTCGGGTTATGAGCCCGACGAGCTGCCAGACTGCTCCACCCCGCGTCTGTGAAACGAATTATATACGGGTTCAGCCATTTAGGCAAACCCAATGCCAGCCGCACCAACGATTGACGCTTTGCATGGGGCGGGGGCGGCACCGCTGTCGAGCCGGCCCGGCGGCACAGTCAACCGAATCGGGTGTACAGTAGACGCATATTCATTCTCTCGATCCTCTATGAACTTTTGTTCCGAGTGCGGCCATGCGGTCGCACTAAGCATACCCGCAGGCGATAACCGGCCGCGCCATGTGTGCACGCAGTGCGGCACGATTCATTACCAGAACCCGAAAATGGTGATCGGGTCCATTCCTGTATGGGAGCCCGCCTTGGCGCAGGAGGGCACGCTCCAAGTGCTGCTGTGCCGGCGCGCGATCGAGCCGCGTCATGGCTACTGGACGCTGCCGGCCGGCTTCATGGAAAACGGCGAAACCACCTCCGAGGCCGCGCTGCGCGAGACCGAAGAGGAAGCCGGCGCCCACATCGAGATCGGCAAGCTGTTTTCGCTGCTCAATGTCGCCCATGTACACCAGGTGCACATGTTTTACCTGGCGCGCCTGCTCGACCTCGACTTCGCACCGGGCGAGGAAAGCCTGGACGTGCAGCTGTTCTCGGAGCGCGACATTCCTTGGGACGAGCTCGCTTTCCCGACAATTCGCACAACGCTGGAACTGTTCTTTGCCGACCGCGTCAAAATGCGCGAGGGTGTCCTGCATACGTATGAGGTGCACAGCCACGACATCCGGCATCCGATGATTGCTCCACGCGAACCCGACTAAACGCGAGGGCCGCCATGATTCCCTGGCTTGACGCGCACACGCCGTTTCCCGACGTATCCGAGGCGCTGACGATGGACGCGCCTGGCTTGCTCGCGGCCGGCGCCGACCTCTCGCCGCGGCGCCTGCTGCTGGCTTACCAGAACGGCATCTTCCCCTGGTTTTCCGAAGGCCAGCCCATCCTCTGGTGGAGCACCGATCCGCGCATGGTCCTCTATACAAGCGACTTCAAGGTCAGCGACAGCCTGAAGAAAACCCTGCGCCGCGTCGAGCGCAGCCGGGTCGAAGGCGGACGCTGGCAAGTGCGTTTCGACAGTGATTTCGAGGCCGTCATGCGCGCCTGCGCCGCGCCGCGCCGGGATGGACCGGGCACCTGGATCTCGGAAGACATCATCGACGGCTATACCGGCTTGCACGCGCTCGGCTACGCGCACTCGGCCGAAGTCTGGCTCGATGGCGAACTGGTCGGCGGCGCATATGGCGTCTGCATCGGGCACATGTTTTATGGAGAATCGATGTTCGCGCGGGTGTCGGACGCCTCGAAAGTGGCGCTGGCCTACCTGGTCGCCTTCCTGCGCAGCCACGGCGTGCGCATGGTCGACTGTCAGCAGGAAACCGGGCACCTGGCATCGCTGGGGGCCGCGCCGATTCCGCGGGCAGTGTTCCTGCAGCATCTGCGTGGCGCGATCCGCGAACCCGCCATCGGATCGTGGCAGCCGGTTGCACCGATCTAAGCGTGCGCGCGCCAGCTTCGTTAGAATAGCTTCACCACGTCGTCCCGAGAGCTCTGCATGACGCACCTTAATGACCTGCCCTTTTCCACGCTGCAGTTCTATACGACCGCGCCGTATCCGTGCAGCTATCTGGACGCACGCCAGGCGCGCTCCCAGGTCGCCACGCCCTCGCACCTGATCAATGCGGACGTGTATTCCGAACTGGTCAAGAACGGCTTTCGCCGCAGCGGCATCTTTACCTACCGTCCGTATTGCGACGGCTGCCAGGCCTGCATCCCGGTGCGCGTGCGCTGCGCCGCGTTCACCCCCAACCGCACCCAGCGCCGCGCCTGGAAGCGCCATGGCGAGCTGACCGCCATGGTCGCCAACCTGTCGTTCTCGGACGAGCACTATGCGCTCTACCTGCGCTACCAGACCACGCGCCACGTCGGCGGCGGCATGGACCAGGACAGCCGCGACCAGTACGCCCAGTTCCTGCTGCAAAGCCGGGTCAACACGCGCCTGGTGGAGTTTCGCGAACCGGACGGCCTGCTGCGCATGGTGTCGATCATCGACGTGCTGTCGGACGGCCTGTCCTCCGTGTACACCTTCTTCGAGCCCGACCTCCCCGGCGCCTCCTTCGGCACCTACAACGTGATGTGGCAGGTGGCCCAGGCGCGCGAACTCGGCCTGCCCTATGTCTACCTCGGCTACTGGATCGAGCAGAGCCCGAAAATGGCCTACAAGATCAACTTCCGGCCGCTGGAAGCGCGCATCGGCGGCGCCTGGGGCATCCTCGACCGGTAAGCTTGCAATGCCCTCCCCCGCGCACGGTACAATGGCGCGACCCCATCCTTGAGCACTCCATGCCCGACAAAATCCTCTACACCCTCGCCCGTCCCCTGTTGTTCACGCTGCCCGCGGAAACCGCCCACAACCTGACCCTGCCGGCCCTGCGCGGCGCCGCCCAGCGCGGCTTGACGGGGGTATTCAGGAAGCCGGCACCGGACCCGCGCACGGTGATGGGTATTACCTTCCCGAATCCGGTCGGCCTGGCGGCCGGCCTGGACAAGGATGGCGCGTATATCGACGGCCTGGCGGCCCTGGGTTTCGGGTCGATCGAGATCGGCACCGTGACCCCGCGCGCCCAGCTGGGCAACCCGAAGCCGCGCATGTTCCGCATTCCGGCCGCGCAAGGCATCATCAACCGCATGGGCTTCAATAACCGCGGCGTCGACGCCTTCGTCACGAATGTGAAAGCATCGCGCTTCTACCAGGAACAGCAAGGCGTGCTCGGCCTGAACATCGGCAAGAACGCCGACACCCCGATCGAACGCGCCGCAGACGATTACCTGGAATGCCTGCGCAAGGTCTATCCCTATGCCAGCTATGTCACGGTCAACATCTCGTCGCCGAACACGAAGAACCTGCGCCAGCTGCAGGGCGCTTCGGAACTCGATGCCCTGCTGGCCCAGCTGAAGGCCGAACAGACGCGCCTGGCGGACGATTACGGCCGCTACGTGCCGCTGGCGCTGAAGATTGCACCGGACATCGACGGCGACCAGATCCGCGACATCGCCGGCGCCCTGCTGCGCCACAAGATCGACGGCGTCATCGCCACCAACACGACGCTGAACCGGCGCGATGTCGAGCGCCACCGGCATGGCATGGAAACCGGCGGCGTCTCGGGCGCACCGGTGTTCGACCTGTCGAACATCGTGATCCGCGCCATGAAGAAGGAACTCGGCAACGAGATCCCGATCATCGGCGTCGGCGGCATCTTGTCGGGCAAGGACGCACAAGAAAAAATCGCGGCCGGTGCCCAGCTGGTGCAGCTGTACAGTGGCCTGATCTACCGTGGCCCGTCGCTGGTGCGCGAATGCGCCGACGCGCTGCGCGCATAAGGAGCTTGCATGGAACGCACCCGACTCGGGCGCAGCACCCTCGAGGTATCGAAAGTCTGCCTCGGCAGCATGACCTTCGGCGAGCAGAACACGGAGCTTGACGCCCACCGCCAGCTCGACTACGCCCTCGAGCGCGGCATCAATTTCATCGATACGGCCGAGATGTACCCGGTCATGGGCCGCGCCGAGACGCAGGGCGCGACCGAGCGCTTCATCGGCAGCTGGCTGAAAGCCCGCGGCCGGCGCGACGACCTCGTCATCGCCTCGAAAATCGCCGGCCCGAACGCGAGCATGGGCTGGATCCGCGGCCCGGCCCACAACCTCGATGCGGCGAATATCCGCGCCGCCGTCGAGACCAGCCTGCAGCGCCTGCAGACGGACTACATCGACCTCTACCAGATCCACTGGCCGAGCCGCAACCTGCCGATTTTCGGCGCCAACAGTTTCAATCCGAAGCGCGAGCGCGCCAGCGTGCCGATCGAGGAAACCCTGGGCGCGCTGGGCGAGCTGGTCAAGGCGGGCAAGATCCGCGAGATCGGGATCTCGAACGAAAGCAACTGGGGCGTGTGCGAGTATGTGAAGCTGGCCGAGATGCACGGCTTGCCGCGCATTGCCACGATCCAGAATTTGTACAACCTGACGGCGCGCGGGTTCGAGACTTCCTTGCTCGACGAGACCTGTTTCCGCAGCGAGGTCAGCCTGCTGGCCTATAGCCCGCTGGCCTTCGGGCAGCTGACGGCGAAATATCTCGACGATCCGAAGGCGCACGGGCGGCTGACGGTGTTCCCGGAGAACTGGAGCCCGCGCTACGTGCGGCCCGAAGTGCTGGCGGCGACCGCCGAATATGCGGCGCTGGCGCGTGCCAATGGATTGAGCCCGGCGCAGATGGCGCTGGCCTGGTGTTATTCGCGCTGGTTCGTCGGGGCGACGATCATCGGGGCGACGACGCTGGAACAGCTACAGGAAAACATCGACGCCGCTTCGCTGACCTTGACGCCGGAAGTCGTGGCGGCGATCGATGCGGTTCATGCGCGGATTACGAATCCGGGGCAGTAAGGCAGCCGCCGCCTGCTGGAATTCGTTGGGGCCAAGCGCGACTGCCCGGTGCCGCTTGAAAGCGAATTGATCCGCTAACGATTACTTGCGACGTAATAACGCCAGAAACAGAAAAGCGATAATCCCCTGGACCGCCGCGCGAACATAATCGATTTGATGACCGCCATGGCGAATCAAATCATAGACCACCGATCCGGCAGCAATGCCCGCGGCGATAAGAACAGCTTTCTTCACGACGACTCCAGAATACTGACACACGATTTCAATCGGGCGCCGGACAGAAATCACCCATATCGGGATGCGTTCCAAAAAAAACCACACTAACGCAAAACCGGGCGTTAGTGTGAATTCAGTCGATGGCTAATCAACCACCGATCGAGGCGGCCAAGTCCCAGTCGACCATGTAATCGGCGACAGCCTTGAAGCCACGATTGATGCCGGCCGCGCCGCCAACGGACTCATACACGTAGTTGCCGACCACGCCAGCGGCCACGCCTAAAGCGAACTGCCAGATACCGCCATTGACTTGGTCCACTTCGACGAAATTCAGTTCTTTCATTGCCTCACCCTATATAAGTAGAATTATTATTAATTTACAAGCACAAAGGTATTCCGGCATATCCCATCACGTACGAACAGGTCGACATAAACCATGGGACATGACATCCAGCCCTTCCGTTTTCACAACGGATCCAACAAGGATTGCGCGATAGAAATAATAATATTGCACCATCAACAGAGTCAAGGACTTTTAGAACGCGGCGGGCAATGTCCTTCAAGAGCGGATCAAGAATGACGGCCGAGTATCTTCGAATTGCGCTTTCTCTTGAATAAGCTCTTATTATCGGCGTCCGATTTTTTCGTATGCCATCATCTAAAGAGCGCCGAACAAAACTTCCAGGACAAGGCGCGGCGTCGAAGACAGTACGCCTGTACGGCGAAACGCTGGAACGCAGTCATGGGAGTTTTGTTAGGCGCGCTAAATCCCCGCCGCCTCATCCGCCACCAACGAGCGCTCGATATCCGAGCGCGTCACCCCCCGGCGCAAAGCGCTCGATGAAGTGATACGCGTAGGTCCGCAGATACGCCCCGCGCCGCACGGCCAGGCGCGTCACGTTCGGCGCGAACAGGTGCGACGATTCGATCGCCCGCAAGCCCTTGTCGCGGCCATGGTCGAAGGCCATCGAGGCGATGATGCCGACCCCCATCCCGAGCGACACATACTGCTTGATGACGTCCGAATCCATGGCCGTCAAGACCATGTCCGGTGCCAGTCCCGCCTTGGCAAAGGCCGTGTCGATATGGCTGCGGCCCGTATAGCCGACGTCGTAGGTGATCAGCGGATGCTCGGCCAGGTCTTCCAGGCGCAGCGGGGTTGTCGAGAGCAGCGGGTGGCCGTCGGGCGCCACCACCACGTGGCTCCAGCGGTAGCACGGGAAGGACACCAGGTCCGGGAAGGTCGACAGACCTTCGGTGGCGATGCCGATATCGGCCCGCCCCGACAGCACATACTCCGCGATGTGTTCCGGCGCGCTTTGCTGCAAGGCGATGCGCACGTTCGGAAAGGCGTTGCGGAAGGACTGCACCACCTGCGGCAGCGCGTAGCGCGCCTGGGTATGGGTGACGGCGATCGTCAGCGTGCCGCTGTCCTGGGCCGAATACTCCTGGCTTGCCTGCGCCAGGTTTTCCGCTTCCACCAGCAGGCGCTCGACGATTTTCAGGATGCCCCTGCCGGGCGGCGTGAGGCCGGTCAGGCGCTTGCCGTTGCGCTCGAAGATGACGACGCCGAGTTCGTCCTCGAGTTCGCGGATCTGGCGCGACACGCCTGGCTGCGAGGTGAAGAGCGCGCTGGCCACGTCGGTCAGGTTGAAATTGCGGCGCGCCGCTTCCCGCACCGAGCGCAGCTGCTGGAAGTTCATATTCCGCCGCCCTCGTCGACGAAGACCTGGATCTGGCGCGGCCGAACGAGCAGGGTCTCGCCCTCTTTCAGCTCCAGACGCGCGAAGCGCTCCCACCGTGCCCACACACTACACACCACGCTCAGCGTAGCTCAGGAAACCATCGTACTCGCGCTGCGCCAGTCGCATTATTCACCCCTGGACGCCCTGCTCTTCGTCACCAGACTGAATCGCCCCGGGTTTTGTAGAGGCTCCATTGTTTGAGAGAATGGAGCTATGAAAAAGCAACCCAAGTATTCCCCTGAAGTCATCGAGCGCGCCGTGCGCATGGTCAGCGAAGCCGGCAGCCAGTACGAGTCGCAGTGGGCCGCAATCACGTCGATCGCTGCCAAGATTGGCTGCACACCAGAGACACTGCGCCGTTGGGTACGCCAGCAGGAGCGTGATACCGGCCGGCGTCCCGGACCCACTACCGCCGAAGAAGAGCGCGTCAAGGCGCTCGAGCGAGAAGTGCGCGAACTGCGCAAGGCAAACGAGATCCTGCGCCTGGCGAGTGCTTTTTTCGCCCAGGCGGAGCTCGGCCGCCACTTCAAACCGTGAGAGCATTCATCGACGAGTACCGCCATGCCTACGGCGTCGAGCCGATCTGCAAGGTGATGCAGGTTGCGCCGTCGGGCTACTGGCGCCACGCTGCGCAGCAACGCAACCCGGCACTGCGCTGTGCCCGTGTCCAGCGCGACGACGTGCTGAGCGTCGACATCGAGCGTGTCTGGCAGGCGAACCTGCAGGTCTACGGGGCCGACAAGGTTTGGCGCCAATTACGACGTGAGGGAACTGACGTGGCCCGCTGCACCGTGGAGCGCCTGATGCGCAAGGCCGGGCTGCGTGGAGTCATGCGAGGGAAGGTCGTGCGTACGACTGTGGCCGATGCGAAGGCGCCATGCCCGCTCGACCGCGTCAACCGCCAGTTCAAGGCTCAGCGGCCAAACCAGCTGTGGGTCAGCGATTTCACCTACGTCTCGACCTGGCAGGGTTTCGTGTACGTGGCTTTCGTCATCGACGTCTTCGCCCGGCGCATCGTCGGCTGGCGCGTCAGCAGCTCAATGCGAACCGATTTCGTGCTCGATGCCTTGGAACAGGCGCTGTACGCGCGTCAGCCCGAACGGAACGAGCTGGTCCATCATAGCGACAGGGGCTCGCAATACGTATCGATAAAGTACAGCGAGCGCCTGGCAGAAGCCGGCATCGAGCCGTCTGTGGGGAGCAAAGGCGACAGTTACGATAATGCCCTGGCCGAGACCATCAACGGACTTTACAAGGCTGAGCTGATCCACCGACGCGCTCCTTGGAAGACACGTGAGGCCGTCGAGCTGGCCACGCTGGAATGGGTGTCCTGGTTTAACCACCACCGCTTGCTGGAACCACTCGGCTATATACCGCCGGCCGAAGCTGAGGCAAACTATTACAAGCAACTGAGCAGTCAAGCCGTCCCGGCCTGACTCACACTAACCGGCCTCCACGAAAGCCGGGGCGATTCACCAAGCGGTAACCGGGTTAACTACACTTACAACGATGCGGGCCAAGTAATCGCGCTAACGCTGAATCGCCCCAACTCCTCAGGTGCTCCCGATGAGAATAACCTGGTTCCTCTACTTGGTAATATCAGCTACCAACCAGGCGGGGCCGCGCAAGCATGGCAATGGGGTAATCACAGTATCGAGCAGCCCAGCACTTACACCCGCACTTACGACCTGGATGGCCGCGTGACCAGTTATTCACTTGGTTACATCGGTGCTGACCCGGTCACACGCGTCCTTCGTTATGACGCAGCGAGCCGCGTCGAAGCGTTCGTACATGAAGGGCACGCGACCCTGGATCAGACGTTTGGTTATGACGCACTCGGCCGTGTGACGAGTTTTATTGCCGGTACGTCAACTGAAAGCTATGCCTACGACCTTAGCGGCAACCGAACCTCCCGCAGCATTGGAGCCAACACGTACGCGAACGCTGTGAGCACGACTAGCAATCGCTTGAGCACTACCACTGGTCCTTTGCCTGCAAAAAGCAACGTCTTCGATAACGCTGGCAATCTGCTTTCTGATGGGACAGTGACATACACCTACGGCGACAATGGCCGTCTTGTCCGTGCAGCCAGGAGCGGCGTGACCACGGACTACCTGTATAACGGCTTAGGTCAACGTGTTTTGAAAAGCGGCAATGCGATAGCCGGTGGCAGAAACTACTACGTGTATGACGAAGCGGGCCGTATGTTAGGCGAGTACAAACCAACCCCTACTGGAACGGCAACGCTGCAGGAGACCGTCTACCTGGGCGATACACCCGTAGCACTCGTTGCTGGCGATGTATTCTACATTTATGCTGATCACATCGATACGCCCCGCGTAATCACACGAAGTACCGATAACACAACAGTGTGGACTTGGTATACCGCTGACCCATTCGGCATATATCTACCAATTAGCAATCCCAGCGGGTTGGGTGAATTTACGTATAATCCTCGGTTTCCAGGGCAACTGTTTGACCAAGAGACTGGAACGCATTACAACTACTATCGCGACTATGATCCGCAGACGGGGCGGTATGTGCAGAGCGACCCAATCGGGCATGGGGGCGGAATCAACACCTATGCTTACGCTAATGGAAATCCTTTGACGTATAGCGATCCGTACGGGTTGTTTGGCGTAGCAGACTTGCCGACATTGCCGCAAGGTCTCGTTGATGGCGTCACAGGTTTCGGCGATGGGATCAACGTCTTTGGCTTTAGTCCTAGTAAGGCAATCCGCGACGGCTGGGGTATTTCTGGCGGCGTGAATAAGTGCTCTCCCGAATACCGTGCATCTCATAAAGCTGGAGACCTTTACTCCGATATGATGCCTGGCATAGGGCGAATCGGTTATATCGCGCGCGTTGGCGCTATCCCTGGAAAGGCTACTAGTGTTGCCGGTGCGTATGCAGCTCGTGCCGCCGTTAAAGGTGAGTACCGATCCGTAATGCGGCCCATCATCAATTGGTTCGAACGTGACCCTAGTCTCGCGGCTATCTTGAGAAAAGCAGCGGAAAAAGGGGATGCCTATGCAATAGCAAGGTCCGGTATTGCCAATTCCAAGTGGAGTGCGGGAATCATTGGCGCCTCAGCTTGGTCGATGACCAATAACTCTGACGGAAGCGAAGATTGCGAATGCAAATAGAACGGCGCGCTGCCTCTCCGGATTACTCCGAAAACTTTGTCTCTCTTAAGAATTTAACCGCAGGGGCGATTTGGGAACCGCTATCGTTTCGCATGAACCGTTCCACAGGCCTGATTTTCTCTATTCGAAGGGAGTTAGGCGCGCAGCCAATTCCAGATGGTCTCGGCGCTAACGTGATCACAATATCGAAGGGTCGTCTGTCAAGGCGCATGCTCGCGATCTATAAAGTAGCCGAGACGTGGATGTTGTTCGACGGTGATATTGAGCATCCTTTGACAAGCGTAGCCGTATCTTGGACGCCAGGAATGCAGATCATCCCGGGAATTTTTGGTCTTGCTACTTTAGTCCTAAATTGCAACGGCGTTGTCACCGAAATTAAGTATTTCAGACCTTCCCTGAGGCACTTGTTTGAGGGAGGGTGGGCCTTAGAGGATATCGATATAGGGCATCTAATTGTTCGTTTGAGTAAGAATCCCGTCGGGCTCCTGAGACTTGAGAGCGCATTAAAGATGGAGGAGGAAAGTGGTTAAGTGACGGTTGTAATTATCCAGTTCGTAGCCTAACCGTGTCCTGTTCGTATCCCGTTCGTATATGCTCCGTATCCCGGTGTATGCTGTTCGTAGCCTAGTCGTATCACATCCCGGCGGCGGAAAAATCGGCTCTGGTGCGAAAACCCCCGCAAAACACCATGGCGCGGGGTGCGCGGGGAATCCCCGCCCCCCTCCAATCCCTCACACATCACGCAACCCTCCGGGTTGACCGGGACGCCGGCCGTTGCATGCTTCCTGTGTATTACGGGGTGCGCTTCTCCCGTAATACAGGGTGACGCTAAAACTGAGCGTTTCGCGGCCGGCACAGTATCGGTGATTTTTTAGCTCGGGCATATCCCGAAGAATTAGCTTTAGAGACATTTCATACCCTATCCAAAAAGGGAACGTACGAACGACACGTTGCTTTTGCTGGACTTGATGTATTGCGAATGCGTACGAATAGAGGGGGGAATCCTAATAACCGTATTGAAGAAAAATGACGCGAAATGTTGGGCAATAGTAGAGAGCATGAGGGTCATTCCCCACAAACGGATACGAGCTGATTCGCTGTTATATAAAAACCCGCCGTGCGGTCCTGGAAGGGATGCACGGCAGTTTTTTAATGTC
>Ga0213835_100441_pt1 | contig 40675 bp, 48 predicted proteins | sample SWPATP01_FD_160576 | JGI IMG/M metagenome (GOLD analysis project Ga0213835, IMG submission 160576) | Coastal seawater microbial communities from Marineland, Florida, United States - SWPA TP0 #1 | ecosystem: Environmental > Aquatic > Marine > Coastal | place: USA: Florida | collected 2016-08-05
CTGGATGTCTTTGGCCTCGGATGGAGAGCCATTTTCCTTATCAACCTTCCCGTGATCGCAATAGCCGCGCCGGCCGCGCTGGTAATGTTGCGCGAGACCCGATCGGAGCATGCGAGGAAGCTGGATATGGGTGGAGCGACGCTGATCGCAGTTGCGTTGTTTGCGCTGATCTCGCCGCTCATTGAGGGTCGTGAGCACGGGTGGCCGATCTGGTCGATCTTGATGCTATCGGCTTCCCTGCCACTTCTTCTGCTGTTTTGGCGCTACGAGCTAAAGGTAGGGGCCGCGGGGGGAGATCCGATTGTCGAACCTCGACTGCTACAGGTTCCTGGACTGAGGCGCGGGCTGCTCTCTGCACTGTTCTTCTATGCCTTTGCGGCTTTCTGGCTGACATTCTCGGTCTACCAACAGGGCGGTCTTGGCCGCACGCCTTTTGAGGCTGGAGTTGCAATCCTTCCCGCGGCCCTCGGGTTTGTTTTGGGGCCTTTCGCGAGTGGTAGCATCCTGCGCGTCTTCGGCAGGTATTCCGCCGCCGTAGGCATGACCCTGGAAGCGGCTGGATTGTTCGGGACCGCTGCCCTGATCTCATTCGGGGCACCGGAGTTTCTATTCGTCGCCCTGTTCCTTATTGGCGCCGGTCAGGGAATTGCGCTCCCAAATCTCGTGAAGACTGTCGTTCAGCGGGTTGACCCGTCGCAGTCGGGTTTGGCCTCCGGCCTGGTCAATTCGATGCTCCAGATAGGGGGCGCTCTAGCAACAGCGCTTATCGGCGGATTGTTTTTCTCAATCCTCGGTTCAGCATCCGATGAGAGATCAATCGGCCATGTATACAGCGTCGCAGCCGTCGCGATTGGTCTTTGTCTCCTCATTGCAGGTTGGCTTTTCGCTGGCCTGCCATCGGAAAAAGAAGTCCACCGATGAGTGCGAGCGTTGAGCCATCGGCTTTTCCTTTGAAGGTTTGACCATTCCCACTCCCAGTCGGCCACCCTCGGACAATCCATTTCTCGGCCGATCAACATGCAACATTTTGAGGTAAAATCCATGAACAACATTCCCACTCCTCCGCTTGCGGGAAGGCGAGCTCTCGTGACCGGTGCGGCACGCGGTATCGGTGCGGCCATCGCGTTGAAACTAGCCGAAGATGGTGCCGACGTCGCAATCACCTACGAGAAGTCGGCGGAAAAGGCCGAAGCCCTCCTAGCCGAGATCCGAGTCATGGGCCGCAAAGCCATTGCCATTCAAGCTGATGCCGCGAGCGCGGACGCTGCTAAAGCTGCGGTCGAGCGGACTGTCACTGACCTGGGCGGCCTCGACATACTTGTCAACAATGCCGGCGTCCTGTTTGCAGGTGAGTTCTCCTCCCAGCCACTGGACGAGATCGATCTTCAGCTGAACGTCAATGTGCGCGGCGTCTTTTTGATCACTCAGGCAGCGCTGAAGCACATCCCGGACGGAGGCCGTATCATCAGTACCGGCAGCAATGCAGGCCTGGCTGTCCCCTTCGCAGGAATTGCGGTCTATGCAGCGACCAAGTCCGCTCTGGAAAGTTTCACACGTGGTCTAGCGCGCGAACTGGGTCCGCGGGACATTACCGTCAATCTGGTCCGGCCTGGCCCAATCGACACCGATATGAACCCGGCCGATGGCGCTCTAGCACCTGCGATCTTGCCGAGCCTGTCTATTGCCCGATACGGTCGGACCCGAGAGGTCGCAGAGGCCGTTGCATTCCTTGCGGGGCCGGGCGCTGGCTACATCACCGGCTCGGGCATTCTCGTTGATGGTGGCATAAGCGCTTGAACATTGAGCAAGGCGTGACCTGTGATTGGCAAGTCAGGTTCTCGCCGCGAAATTGGAGATAGACATGGAATATACGCGCCTTGGAAATACCGGCCTTGAGGTTTCCCGGCTCTGCCTTGGGTGCATGAGCTATGGCGAGCCCGATCGAGGAAGCCACCCCTGGACGCTAACGGAAGAGCAAAGTCGGCCTTTTATCCGCAAAGCACTCGAACTGGGGATTAACTTCTTCGATACCGCCAACGTCTACTCGGATGGAACGAGCGAGGAAATTCTCGGTCGCGCTATCAGGGACTACTCAGCGAGAGACGACGTGGTCATCGCCACCAAGGTGAACGGTCGGATGAAGCCCGGACCAAATGGGGCCGGCCTGTCGCGAAAAGCCATTCTTTCCGAGATCGATGCCAGCCTGAAGCGGTTGGGCACTGACTATGTCGATCTCTATCAGATCCATCGCTTCGACCATTATACGCCGATCGAGGAAACGCTGGAAGCGCTGCATGACGTCGTCAAGGCGGGCAAAGCCCGCTACATCGGTGCGTCGTCAATGTACGCGTGGCAGTTCTCGAAAATGCTCGCTGTCTCGCAGGCGAACGGATGGTCACGGTTCGTCTCCATGCAGAACCACCTGAACCTGCTGTATCGCGAAGAAGAAAGGGAGATGCTCCCGCTTTGCAAAGCAGAGGGTATTGGCGTTATCCCGTGGAGCCCCCTCGCGCGCGGCCGTTTGACCCGCGACTGGAATGCGCAAAGTGATCGCTTGGATACCGACGAGATCGGAAAAAGCCTTTACACGTCGGTGACCGCCGATGCTGACAGGCGCGTAGTAGAGGCAGTGGCAAAAATCGCGAAGGAAAGAGGGGTCCCCAGAGCGCAGATCGCACTCGCTTGGGTTCTTGCGAAATCCGAAGTGACGGCTCCTATCGTCGGCGCGACCAAATTGCATCACTTGGACGACGCTGTCGCTGCGCTGACCATCGGGCTCACCGCTGCTGAAATCAGAGATCTTGAAATCAGTTACATTCCTCACTCTGTCGTTGGGTTCTCCTGATGATAGGGGTTTGGCGGCAAAAGGCTGAAACACGTGAAGATGGGCCAAGAATTTGAAGACGATCGGCATATTGGGCGGAATGTCCGCGACTTCGACCCAGATCTATTACCGCGAACTCTGCAGGCTTACCCGCGAGAGCCTGGGGGGACGTCATTCTCCTGAGCTTCTGATCAGGTCTGTCGACTTCGATGAGATCGAGAAGTTACAGGCATCCTCTGATTGGGACGCGGCGGCAACTATCCTCAATGAAAGAGCCGTTGCCCTGGAGCGCGGTGGTGCCGACTTGCTTATCATGGCGACGAATACCATGCACAAGGTGGCGGACAAGATCCTGAGCGGGGTGTCCATCCCGTTCGTACACATCGCGGATGCAACTGCGACAGCTATCCTTGATAGCGGTTTCCGTAGGCCGGGCCTAATAGCAACCGCTTTCACGATGGAACAGAATTTCTACACCGACCGGCTTACCGCGCGAGGACTGTCGCCAAGAATTCCTGACGCCGATGATCGAGCGGAAACTCATCGCATCATCTATGACGAGTTGTGTCGCGATGTGGTTCGTGAGGAAAGTCGCTTGACGTATGAGCGGATCGCGCAGGGACTGATTGATCAAGGCAGTGATTGTCTTATCCTTGGTTGTACCGAGGTGGGGATGCTTTTGAATCAGAGTAATGTCGGCGTCCCCGTCTTCGATACGACCCTGGTTCACTGTGAAGCCGCCCTTCGAGCTGCTTTACAGTGACATGCTTCCTATCTGGCGACTGATTTGCGGGGGGTGTGCCAGAGCATCGGTTAGCCCTGCTCACCAAGATGCTGGTGGACCCACTTCGCCTCTTCCGACGCCGTGCGTCCAAAATGCCTTCTGAAATCGCGGCTGAATTGTGCAGGGCTGACATAGCCGACCGACGAAGCTGCGTCTGCAATGGTCCCGCTCTGGCGGGCGATCATAAGTCGTGCCTCATGGAGCCGCATCGCCTTTACATATTGCATCGGACTTGAGCCGGTCAGGCTCTTGAAATGGACGTGATAGGAAGGCACGCTCATGCCCACCTTTTTGGCCAGATCCGCGACGGCAATTTCGTTAGCGTAATTCTTCCGCAGCCACGCCACGCTCTCGACCAGTCTCCCCGATGTTCCTTTGCGCTGAATGGCCGCGATCACCGCGTCACCCTGCGGCCCTGACATGACCCGATAATGCAGTTCACGAAGGATGGAATTTCCGAGCACGGCGACATCGACCGGGTTGCCGAGTACAGTCAGCAGGCGATGCAGGACGTCTCCGATATTGCGATCCATTTTGCTCGAGAGCAAACCTCTCGGTTTGGCGCCTGAGGGACCTGCGAGTTCTTCCACCTGCAGAGCAATCTCGGCCGCCATCCGCATATCGAACTCCAGATAGACGGCAAGCAATGGCCGTTGTGGACTTGCCTTTGACGTCATCCGGAATGGAACGGGTACCGAAACAGCGAGATAATGGTCCTCGTCATAGAGGTAGACTTCGCCTTCCAGGATGCCTTGCTTGCTCCCCTGTAAAACGAACACTGCCCCCGGCTTATAGAGAACCGGAACGTCATCTAGTACTGCTTCAGTGCGCAGAATACGGACACAGTTGATCGCAGTCTGATTGTAACCGAGGCGAGGAGCCAGTTGGTCGGCCACGGCGACAAGCCGGTCATGTGCGACGGACTGTTCTTCAAAAATCATAGGATTAGTCAAACCAATTAGAGAATTCGCAATCGAGTTCAGCCGGCCTTCAGATTATCTGTCATCCACGGGTAATCAAGGAGTTTCAGAAATGTCGAGCAAAACGTTTTTCATAACAGGGGCGAACTCGGGCTTCGGATTGGCGATCGCCACTGCCGCAATGGAAGCCGGTCACACCGTCATCGGGACCGTCCGCTCCGAAGGCTCGCGCGAAGCGCTTGCAAAGACCCTCCCGGAACTGCACCCGGTTCTTTGCGACGTTACCAAATTCGACCGCATTCCTGACGTCGTCCAGCAAGCGGAGGACGAACACGGGCCAATCGACGTGCTGATTAACAATGCAGGATACGGTCACGAGGGCGTGCTTGAGGAATCACCACTTGAAGAGATGCGACGTCAGTTTGACGTGAACGTGTTCGGCGCCGTCGCTGTGGCCAAGGCATTTCTTCCGAGGTTCCGTGAGCGCCGCCGTGGCTTTATCGTGAACGTCACGTCGATGGGCGGTATGATCACCATGCCCGGCATCGCATATTACTGCGGAAGCAAATTTGCGCTCCAGGGCATTTCCGAGGTCATGCGCTCGGAAATGGTGCCGTTTGGAGTTCATGTGACAACGCTTTGCCCTGGCTCGTTCCGGACAGACTGGGCTGGGCGTTCGATGGTCCGCACCGACAGGTCGATTGCGGATTACGACAGCCTGTTCGATCCGATCCGCGAGGCGCGTCAGGCCGTAAGCGGCAAGCAGCTCGGTGATCCCCAAAAACTGGCCGCCGCTGTGCTTACTCTCATCGGGTTGGATAATCCTCCGCCGCAGCTCCTTCTTGGCAGCGATGCCCTCAAGCATGTTACGGCGCGGATCGAGCGTTTGCAGCAGGAACTCGAAGCCTGGAAAGCTCTTACAGTCTCGACGGACGGGTGACCAAAAAAATGAATTTTGCTCTTGACGCACTTCCTACTAGAAGGTAGATTAGTCTTATGAGTAATCTTTTGACTACTTCCGACGAAATCCTGGCCTCTGCGCGCAACCTCATCATGAGTGGGGGTTACAACGGGTTCAGCTATGCGGATATCTCGGAAGTGGTCGGCATCCGCAAGGCCAGCATCCACCACCACTTCCCCAGCAAGGTCGATCTGGTGCGTGAACTGGTCAAGCGTTACCGGGAAGACGGGCAGGCGAGCGTTGTCACTCTCGAACAGAATGTTCCAGACGCATTGGACATCCTCAAGGTTTATGCAAACCACTGGGCGAAATGTATTGAGGATGCGAGCAGGCCCTATTGTGTTTGTGCTTTGCTTGCCAGCGAATTGCCATCCCTTCCGCCGGAAGTCGCAACCGAGGTTACGGCATTCTTTCGCTTTATCTCCTCGTGGCTGACGGCGGTCATGGAACGTGGGTACAAAAGCGGGACGCTCAATCTCATGAGCGAACCGCATGTCGAAGCCGAAGCATTTCTGGCGACGGTATATGGGGCCATGCTCTCAGCGAGAGCCTACGAGAAACCGGAGGTCTTTTCGACGATACTTGGACCTGCTCTCAGCCGCCTTACGCCGACTGTCTCTCACTAATCCTGCGTGGCTAAGGCTGCGACGGTAAACTGCGTCCATTAAAACTACCAACTAGTAGGAAGACCAAAATGAAGAATGTATTCTCCGCTCTGGCCCTCGGGCTGACCAGCATCCTTTCTGTAACAGTCCTTTCGACACCCGCATCTGCCGAAGATAAGAAAGCCGCGCCGATCCATGTCCGCGGCAGCATCGTTGACTACCAGGGTTCAACGCTCAAAGTGAAGACGCGCGAAGGCGAGACAATCGATGTCGCGCTTGCTGACGACTGGAAGGTGGCTGGCGTCGCGGATGCGAAGGTCACCGACATCAAGCCGGGCGATTTCGTAGGTATCGCATCCATGCCAAAGGCCGACGGCGGCGATGGAGCGCTTGAGGTCCTCATTTTCCCGCCGGCAATGAAAGGCACAGGCGAGGGTAGCTACGGTTGGGATCTGAAGCCCGAAAGCAGCATGACCAATGCGACGGTCGCGGATGCAGTCAAGGGCGTCGATGGCCGGACTGTTACCGTGACCTATCATGGCAAGGAAAAGAAGATCGCCATTCCGGATGGGACACCTGTCGTGACCATCGCTGGAGCCACCAAGGATGATCTCGTTCCCGGCGCCGTTGTCTTCATTACTGCCGAAAAGGCTGCAACAGGCCCGATCGCCCACCAGGTGGTCGTCGGCAAGAATGGCGTGGTTCCCCCCATGTAAGCCACGCCGTGACTGGCCGGAGCAGCCGCCCCCTTGCTTCGGCCAGCGACCACAGATCGGCGCAGCTTGATCTTCAGCCGTAAAATGCCACAGATGAAAGACGTTGAGATGAGCGCAAACGCTTCCAATGACAATGTTGAATATCCTCGGACGATCTTCATCCGCCGCCACTCCGTTGTGACCCGGCTTACGCACTGGCTGAACGTGCTTTGCTTAAGCTTGCTTCTTTTGAGCGGGCTGCAGATTTTCAATGCCCACCCGGAGCTTTATTGGGGTCATTATGGCGCGAACGGTGACCCCGCCGTTCTGACAATCGGCTCCGACGACGATGGAGGTACGCCAAGCGGCTTCTTGCGTGTCGCAGGGCTTCAGATCCCCACAACCGGCGTCCTTGGTGTTTCCGATGTCGATGGGGAGCCGACTGCGCGCGCTTTCCCGTCCTGGGCAACTGTTCCGTCGTTTCAGGATCTCGCGGCCGGACGTCGCTGGCATTTCTTTTTTGCCTGGCTGTTTGTAATCAACGGTATTCTATACCTTGGCTTTAGCCTGCTGAGCGGACACTTCCGCCGAGACCTGGCGCCAAAGGTGCACGAACTCTCGCCTCGCCATCTCGGCCGTGAGGTTCTCGACCACGCTCGTCTCCGCTTCCCCGAAGGCGAGAAGGCGAGGCATTACAACGCGCTTCAAAAGCTCACCTATTTGGCGGTCATTGTCGTCCTCCTGCCTTTGATGGTTCTGACCGGCCTGACCATGTCGCCGGGCGTCGATGCCGCTCTGCCGTCCCTTGTCAGTATTTTCGGCGGACGCCAGTCCGCGCGCACAATCCATTTCATCACAGCGTCGGCGCTTGTCATCTTCGTCATCGTGCATGTGGCAATGGTCATCCTTTCCGGGACCTGGAACAACATCCGCTCGATGATCACCGGACGCTATGCGATCCAGGAAAAAGGCCCGCAATCATGAGCAAGCTCTTTACTCGACGCCGCTTTTTGATTGGCGGCACACTTGGCGCTAGCGCCTTGACCCTTTCCGGCTGTGACTTGCTGGACCAAAACGCAAACGTCGCCAATGTCCTCCGCTCAGCCGAGCACCTGACGCTGAAGGCGCAGAGACTGCTTCAGGGGCGTGATGCCCTGGCCCGTGAGTTTGAGGAGAAAGATATTTCTCCGTCGTTTCGCGTAAATGGAACGAGTTCTCCCGACAGCGACGAATATGTTGAATTGGCTGAAGGTAATTTTTCCGCCTGGCGACTGAAAATTGACGGACTTGTCGAGCGCCCGCGAGAGTTTTCGCTCGCAGATCTAAAGGCACTCCCGGCGCGCACGCAGATCACCCGCCATGACTGTGTCGAGGGATGGAGCGCCATCGGCAAATGGACTGGCGTTCCTCTCGCCAGTCTGCTGCAGCTGACTGGGCTGAAGCCGACGGCGCGTTATGTCGTGCTGCATTGTGCCGACGAACTCGAAAAGACACTCGATGGAAGCGGCCGTTACTACGAGAGCATCGATCTTGTCGATGCGTTTCACCCGCAAACCATCCTAGCCTACCAGATGAACGGCCAGGACCTGAGCGTCGGCCACGGCGCGCCGTTGCGTCTCAGGGTAGAGCGACAGCTCGGCTACAAACAGGCGAAATACATCATGCGTATCGAACTGGTGGATAGTTTCTCCGGCCTGTGGGGCGGGAACGGCGGCTATTGGGAAGACCGCGGGTACGAATGGTACGCCGGCATCTGAGGCAGTCAAACAGCAAACCACAGGATCAAAGCTCATGAGCAGACGCCCAGTTCAAAAAGTAATGGCCATCTCAGCGATCGCTTCTTCGCCACCGGTTGAGATCGGCCAAACCAACTCGATCCTCTCTGACCCCGACGGCCGATGGGTCGCAAAGCGGCAGGGGGAGATCAACGAGGCATTCGAGAGGCGCATGCGCTTGGAGAGCGATCACGGCACTGATTTAGTGACGCCGTGGCAGGACGGCGCACAGAACGTCGAGCTCCCAGAGAAGCCAGCTGGGAAACTCTCCGGCGAAAGCGATCGGATCGGCCGTACTGAATGGGACGAGAACACCCTCTTCGGCAAACATGTCGTCTTCATCTGACGACGCTAGCGCGAACCATCAATCAACCAGTTCACAAAGTGGAAGAAAACAATGTCGAACAACCAGACCTCCCGTGCCCCGCGCGGCAACGACCAGTGGCTCAAGCAGTATTACTTTACCAGAGCGGCCTTCTCAGTGCTGTGGGTCGCGGCTGCGTTGACTGCCGGACGGCATTCCTTTGCGGTGGCTGCCGCACTGCTGATCATCTATCCCGCTTGGGATGCAATCGCGAACGTTATCGATGCCGCAAGGAGCGGTGGTCTTGCCGCCAACCGGAGCCAAGCGATCAACGTCGCAGCGAGCTAGGTTATGACGATAGCCGTGATCCTGGCGTTGACAATGAACATGAACTGGGTTCTCGGCGCCTTCGGTCTATGGGCTATCTTCTCAGGGCTGTTGCAGCTTGGAACTGCTGTGCGGCGCCGAAAAACGAGTGGAGGTCAGTGGGCGATGATTTTGAGCGGAGGCCAATCCTCTGTGGCCGGTGCTCTCTTCATCTTTCAGGCGCAAATGCCTCAGGAGCCTTCTATCGCCACGGTTGCGGGCTACGCTGGCGTCGGAGCATTCTACTTCCTGGTTTCGGCAATTTGGCTGACGATCGCCCTGTCGCGTCGCAGTATGCATCCCATCTCATAAGCTCTACCTCGCGCCTATGAAACGACTTGGAAGATATTCAAATGATGACAGATGATGTGGCACAGCAACTCGCTTCCTACCGGAGGACCATCGACAATTTGGATTCAGCTCTCCTCTATATTCTGGCCGAACGCTTTCGCTGTACCGAGCATGTCGGCCACCTGAAAGCCGAACAGGCTTTGCCGGCGATCGATAATGAGCGAGAGCGACGCCAATTGGATCGAGTGATGAGTATCGCCAATGAGGTTGGCCTCAGTCGCCACTTCGTCGAAGGGCTGATGACAATGATCGTGGGCGCTGTGGTGGAGCGGCACAGAGAGATTGCGGCCAGCAAGTAAATTGTCTGTCGCGGCTGTCCTACCGCGGCCGTGGATCGGCGGGGAAAATCGATCTTCTTCGCGCGGCTTACCATGCAGGGGCATTTGTGATGAGGTCCGAGACGGTCGAGATAAACGCCCGAAGACGCTGAAGACGTCGCAGGTCCCGATGATATCCCATCCAGATGTCTCGCGCGGGCGGGAGCTTGGGTAGTTCAAGTCTGCGGATACCCGGGATTTGGTTGCCCACTGCGCGGGGCAGGACTGCGATCCCAACACCCTGCCTGCACATTCGCCCCTGGACGTTTCGGTTGTTTGATCGCAGCACGGGTCGCGCGTTCGGAAAACTCTCGGAGAGCCAGGCTATGTCGGGGAATTGCCCTGTCGAAGTGTCGTGGGTGATCAGACGGAAACCAGTCCCGTCGCCGAATTTAGGGTCGGGCGACTCCTCGGCGATGTAGACGCCGTATTCGAGCCTAAAGAGCCGCCGTTGAATAACATCGGCAGTGTCGAACGGAACGATGCGAAAGGCAACGTCGGCCTCCCTCTGGGCGAGGTTGAACAGGCGAGTGCCGGTCAGGATCTCGACGTCTACATTGGGGTAGGCTTTCGAGAAATCCGCCACGATGGGAGGCAGGACATAAGCCCCGAACCAGTCTGCCGATGAGATGCGCAGATTGCCTTTGAGATTTTGCTCCTGCCCGGCGAGTCGGCGCTCCATTGCAAGCGCGCCTTCTTCCTCCTGCTCTGCCAGGGCGATGATCCCATGGCCCTCCTCGGTCAGCACGAGACCGTCCGCGGTCCGCTGGAAGAGCGTATGGCCGATGGCATCCTCAAGGGCACGAAGCCGCCTGCCGACGGTCGGATGGCTTGTATGAAGAGCACGCGCAGCGCCGCCGAGCGTGCCGGAGCGCGCAATCGCAAGGAAGATTTTTACGTCACTCCACTCCATGGCCATGCCCTTACAAAAGTGAACAATGAAAATACAAAACTGTCACTTCAAGTACAAATATAAACATCTAGATTCAAGTCATCTTCTGAATACACGCGGAGAAACGTCATGAAAACATGGTTCATCACAGGCTGCTCGAGCGGCTTCGGACAACGTCTCGCACTCGCTGCGGCACAGCGGGGCGATCAGGTTGTCGCGACTGCACGCAACCTCAACTTGATCAAAGAAATGGCTCGGCCATTCGACGGCCGCATGATCGCCTTGCCGCTCGACGTGACGGATGCGGCGGCGGCCAATACCGCGGTCGCAAAGGCCGTCGAGACATTTGGCGGTTTTGATGTGCTGGTGAACAATGCCGGCTACGGACTGTTTGGTGCGCTCGAGGAAGGCACGCCCGAAGAATATCGACCGATGTTCGAGGTGAACGTTTTCGGTCTTATCGAAACCACCAGAGCAGCGCTGCCGACCTTGCGACGTTCGGGCGGAATGATCGTCAATATGTCGTCCGGCGCAGGGATCGCGGGCAGCGGCGGGGCAGCATACTACAATGCAGCCAAGTTTGCGGTTGAAGGGGTTTCAGAGGCTCTCGCGGGTGAGCTGAAGCCGTTCGGCGTCCGCGTGCTGATCGTCGAGCCGGGGCCGTTCCGCACTGACTTCCTTGGACGCTCGATAACGATGGCTGCCAAGGAAATGCCGGAGTATGCCGCAAGTTCGCGCAGACATTATCGTGAAACCAACAACGGCAATCAAGCAGGCGATCCCGACAAGGCGGTTACAGTGATCTTGCAGGCGGTCGACGCCAATAACGCCCCGCTTCATCTGCCGCTTGGGCCCGTCGCGCATTCAATCGCCGAACGAAAGCTGGCTTCTTTCCGCAGCGATATCGACGCTTGGCGAGACATCTCGGTCGCCACCGATTTCGATCAGGCCTGAGCTGGCGCTAGCTCTGTTTAACATCAACATCGACGGGAAAGAGTTATGATCCCAACACTGGAAGATTTTACCCAGCAACTGGTGCCGGTGAACGGCATCAAGATCAATGCCGTCACGGGCGGCTCTGGCCCCCCGCTCCTTCTGCTTCACGGTTGGCCGGAAACTTGGTGGGAGTGGCACGACGTCATGCCGCTGCTGGCCGAACAGTTCAGCGTGGTGGCGATTGATCTACGCGGCGCAGGCTTTTCCGACTGCCCGCTTGACGGCTACGATAAGGCGACGATGGCGCGCGACGCGCACGAGGTCATGATCGCCCTTGGGCATGAACGCTACGCCGTATGCGGCCATAACATTGGCGGAATGGTGGCGCTTCCGCAGGCCGCTATCTATCGAGATGCCGTTACTCACCTTGCCGTCCTCGATGTTCCGCTTCCTGGCTGGAGTGAGTGGGAGGCTACGACGGCAAAGATCTGGCACTTCGCGTTCCATGCTAATCGGGATCTGCCGGAACGCCTGATTTATGGCCGCGAACATGACTATGTTTCGGCCTTCATGGCGGAGCGGTTTTACGATCACAGCACCTTTAATCCTGAAGACATCGTCATCTACGCGAAAGCAATGGCACTCCCTGGTCGCACGCGCGGTGGCATGGAATGGTACCGCACACTGACCGCCGACCATGCGGCCGCGCTCGAATACAAAAAACAACCGCTCCGAATTCCGGTTTTAGGTCTCGGCGGGGAGCAGCGTTTTGGTGCTCATATGGTCCCAATGCTCAAGGAGTTCGCCACAGATGTAACGGGCGGCTCGATTGCCCGCTGCAGTCATTATGTGGCGGACGAGCGCCCGGATGAAGTGGCCGCTGCTCTCATCGATTTCCTCAAGGCCAAGTGAACTCTGCGATCCGGGCAAATTGAGCCCTAACACGTTCATCGATTCAACAAGAAAGGAAACTGTCATGACTGCACCTCAAATTCGTGGCGTCAATCACATCGGCATCACAGTGCCCGATATCGAGGCAGCAAAATCATTCATGGTGGAAGCCTTTGGCGGCCAGGTGATCTACCAATCGTTCGGGCCGCAGGATCCGGCCAGGGAGGGACCCGAGTTCGAGCGGGCCACTGGTGCCTACCCGGGAACGGTTGTGCGTGCGCAGGCGATGGTCAAGATCGGATCCGGGCCTGACATCGAGCTCTTCGAAATGCACGGCCCCAAACAAGCGCAGCCGGTTACACCGAGCGACTTCGGCATTACGCATTTCGGTGTCTATACCCACGACATCGACGCATCGGTAGAGCGCTTTGAGAAGGCCGGCGGAACAGCCCTCACGGCACCACGCGCTATTCCCTACGCAACCGAAAAAGGTCCTGGAAACAAGGTCTGCTATTGCCGCACGCCGTGGGGCACGATGATTGAGTTTATCACCACGCCTGATCGCATGGCCTATCATGACCAGACGGATCTGCGCAGATGGCAGGACGAGGGATGAGCGTGAGCTTTGATACCTCGTTATCTCGCCGCAGCCTTCTGTCGCTTTCGGCGATGGCTGCGGCCTCGGCCGTGGCAGGTTGCACGTCAACCTCCGGAGCCGGCCGGATGCTGGATCCGCAGCCGACGCGCCTCCTGGATCGGGTTCGCCCTGTGCAGATTGCGGCCGCGCCGACAGATTCCGAACTTGCGGTCATTTACGGCCCCATTGAAGATGGTGGTTTCCTGATACCAGCGGTTCCCTACAAACAGATTGATCCGCGCTATTACCGTCAACAGGTCATTGATCCGACTGGGGAAGCGCCTGGCACCGTCGTCGTCGTTACCCCCTCACGCTTTCTCTATCTCGTCCAGCCGGGTGGGACCGCGATGCGGTATGGTGTCGGGATCGGGCGCGATGGCTTTGCCTGGCAGGGCAACGGCATCATTCAGTGGCGTCAGAAATGGCCGCGTTGGAAGCCGCCGAACGAGATGGTCGCCCGCCAGCCGGAATTGGCCAAATATTCGATCGAGAATGGCGGCATGGAGCCGGGCCTGAAAAATCCGCTCGGTGCACGAGCGCTCTACATCTTCTCCGGTGGCCACGACACACTTTATCGTCTGCACGGCAATCCGCAATGGCGCTCGATTGGCAAGGCAGTTTCGTCCGGCTGTGTGCGCCTGCTCAACCAGGACATTATCGACCTCTATGAACGCGTCCCGCTCAAGGCTCCAATTGTCGTGAAGCAGTAAGCGCAAGCGATCATGTCCATCCCTCCCTGGACCAGGGAAGACAGGTCCTTCAGCGCTTTCAAAGCCTCCGCAATTCCACGCACAGAACTCAAGGAACTACCGACCATGTCCAACTTCAGTAAAGCGGCCGTTGGCCTCATTGCAGCGCTTTTGTCTTCTGCTGTCCTAACTGCCCCAGCCTTAGCGGACGCGCGCAACATCGTGCTTGTCCATGGCGCGCTCGTGGATGGTTCGGGCTGGCGCGGCGTTTATGACATCCTGACCCGCGACGGCTATCATGTCAGCATCGTCCAGCAGCCACTGACAAGCCTGGATCAGGACGTTGCAGCCACGAAGAGCGTGCTTGATCAGCAGGACGGGGACGTCGTTCTCGTCGCCCACAGCTATGGGGGCACGATCATCACGGCAGCAGGTGATGATCCCAAGGTCAAGGCACTAGTCTATGTTGCGGCACTGCAGCCAGAAAAGGGCGAAAGCACCGCACAACTGCTCCAATCGATGCCGTCACCCACCAATGATATCAAGCCGACAAAGGATGGCTTCCTGCTTATCGACCCGGCAAAGTTCGCGGCTGATTTCGGGGCGGATCTGTCCAAGGTTCTGGGCGAGTTCATGGCCCACTCTCAGATGCCTGTTGCCGTTGCTGCCACTGGTGCGCTGGTGCCTGTTGCCGCCTGGCACGACAAGCCTAGCTACGGCATTGTTGCGAAAGACGACATGACGATCAATCCGGACCTTGAGCGCTGGATGTACAAGCGCGCCGGTTCAACTGTGACGGAGATCGATGGTAGTCACGCTATTTATATCTCGCAGGCGGCTGCAGTTGCGAAGGTGATCGAGGAGGCCGCGGAAGCTGTCGATTGACAGAAAAGGACCGCGGTAACTCTGCAAATTCACTAGCTGCAGCGTTTGCGAGTTTGAACTCGTGCCTTGGCAGTGACGTGATCGCTGCACCAAGGACCAACGTTGTCATCAAAGGGGTTCCCGCGATCCAACATCGCGCTTTAAAGCCTGATGTCGTCGCGGGCCTTCAATGCAGATCGCCATGGAAGGTACAGCAGGAGCGCACTCCGATGATTGTAGAATGTCTCAACTTTTCAGTCCCGTTGAAACGCAGCTCTGCATATCTGTTGCCCGGGAGCACTGTGCCCGGTAACTTCGTCTCGACTCGAATTCCTTCGTATGATGCAGGCCGAAGAACGGCCGAATGCAGTACCCCCTAATCGTGCCTAAACCGCAAGGTCGTTGCCATGTCCATCCCTCTGCATCAATACTTCATATTTGTCTCTATCGTTACCATGATCGTGGTGACACCAGGACCTAACCTCGCGCTGCTCCTAGCCAATGCGCCGAGCAACGCGAAGCTAACCGGCTTCGGGATGGTATTAGGGTTCGCCGCAGCCATCGTTTCGCATGCCGCGTTGGCACTTGTTGGAGTGGGGGCGGTGATCGCAGCGTCGGCAATCTTGTTCACAGTCATGAAATTGTTGGGCGCAGCCTATCTCATCTGGCTGGGGATTAAATCTCTCTTGTCGCTGCGAAGTCTGACGGCACCTGTCATGAATCCAAGCCGGGCGCCAGTGATCCTGACAGCTCCGAGAGCCTTCGTTCGCGGATATCTCAGCAACTTCCTCAATCCCAAACCGGCAATCTTTTACGTTGCCGTCTTCCCCCAATTCTTGGAGGGCCACCAACAGGATGTGCTTGCAAATGGCGCCGCGCTTGCTCTGACACATGCTCTGATCGCTCTAGGCTTTTACGGCGCAATTGTCCTCCTTGTCGGCAGCGTAACTGGTTTTCTCAATCGCCCGCACATCGCCAGAAGGATCAAAACGATCTCCGGGGCGGCTTTGATTTTGCTGGGCGGTCGCTTGTTATTCGCAAAGAGCCCTGCCTGATCGTCTCAACCTAATCCGGGCGAAGGCGGCTTCAACACAACGACCTCATCGCATCAGTGCATTCACTTAGCTAATTTGGTTTAGCCAATGCGGACGAAGAAAGGATCATTAGTGAAACGCGAAATTATCGTGCCGCTGGCAATGAAGCCCATTGTTGAGCGGGCAGGCTATGCCCCTGCAGTACGCTTCGAAAACCTGGTTTTCTGCGCGGGGCAGGTTGGACGTGATGCCAACATGAATGTCATCAACGACCCAGAGAAGCAATTCGAAGCGTGTTGGGACAACCTAGCTACCGTTTTGTCAGCGGCAGGTTGCAGCTTCGGAGATATTGTCGAAATGACTACGTACCATGTCGGATTGCAGCAGCACATGCATACGTTTCGTAAGGTAAAGGACCGGATCTTCCCTCGCGGAACATGCGCTTGGACTTGCATCGGCGTCGCTGAACTTGCCCATCCCGGTCTTCTTGTGGAAATCAAGGTTGTCGCAGCTATATCTTCGCCCCTGCACGAATAGAGCAGTAGGTGATGCTCCCCGAGGTCCGAGGCTATGACAGCTGAGTACCCTCACCATAATGTGCCCTCCCGCACCGCTCTTATCATACAAGAGGGTCTGCCGCTCAGATCGGGGCTGATCGGCAGCGCCAGTGTCGCGTTCTAGCTGGGTGGTGAGTACATTCCGATGTACCGAAATTCTCAACGTTTCAATCGTTTAGGGGAATGAAGGCGCATGCCGATAGTTCGATCCCGCTCAAGGCGAGGCCTTGAAAGGACACGCTCGTCGTTACGAACCTCAGGCCGCAATATTCGCGACATGACTCTCGTTCGTCCTCAGCATCGCCTCCCGGATCTGGCTTCGCAGCCACGCACAGCCAAGATCACTATGCGTCTGAAGCGGCCAGACCATTGCCACGGGTGGAAAAGAAAGCGCTAGAGGGACCGGGCTTACCTCAAGCCCCAACAGCGGGCCGTAACGGAGCGCGATCCGCGAGGATACGGTGGCAATTACTGCAGATGAGCGTGCCGTCGCCAATATCGACATGAAATCGGGAGCCGCCGCCACGACTTCCAGTTCTGCCCCCGCATGCTCCAGCGCATCCTTGACGCAGCCGTGCAGGCTGTCAGTTTGCGAAATCACCGCGTGTTGTGCTGTCATATACGCATCAAGGCCCACCGGATTGCTGAGCTTCACCAACTGCGGATTGAAACAACACAATACGCTGGATTGATAGAGAGGTTCGCAATGGTGCCGTGAGTCCGGCAGATAGCTGCAACCCACCGACAGATCGATAACGCCAGCCTCCAGCATCGCGTCAACTTCCTGCGCATCGCCACTGCGGGCCAGAATGCGGATACCTGGTGCTATATCACGCAACCGTGCCGTTAAATCGGGCAACAGCAGTAGTTCCACCTCGCTGGAAAGCCCTAACCGAAATGTCCGTCGTTCGGTGGCAGGATCGAATGCATCCGTCATCAACACCGCCGCCTGCGCTTGTCGCAATGCCTGCCGCACCGGGCCGGACAAATTGAGCGCCCGTGCGGTGGGCTTCATGACCTGACCAACACGGATGAATAGCTCATCCTGAAACAACGTGCGTAGGGTGGATATATTGTGGCTCATAGCAGGTTGCTGGATTTTCAACCGTTGCGCTGCGCGGGTTACACTCATCTCTTCCATCATCGCGTCGAAGGCCACGAGAAGATTAAGGTCGAACGAACGAAGATTGAAGTGATCGATGGCTTGCATGAACGGTATCGATTTGATTGCTGACCCCCATATCCATACCTGATGGGCAGGAACTTGCAAGTTCCGCCCCTCAACCAAGGAGCAAACCATGCCATCTCGTCGTTCCATTCTCAAAAGTGCTCTGACCGGTGTGGTCACAGCACCCTTCGTCACACCGTCAATCGCCTTCGCGAAGGCACCCTATGCCGTTGTCCAGGCACCCGGATTTTACAGGCTGAATATCGGCTCCGTGGAGGTCACAGCCCTGTCGGACGGCATTGTAGCTCTGCCGCTTGCGAAGCTATACACCAATACCAGCGAACAGCATGCACAGAGCGCGTTGAGTGATGCCTTTCTGCCGGAAAACGTACCGACTTCCGTCAACGCGTTCCTTGTCAATACCGGGGAAAGGCTTGTGCTGATCGACGCAGGCACGGGTTCCTATCTAGGGCCATCCCTCGGCAAACTCGTGGCCAACATCGAGGCTTCAGGTTACAAGACCGATGCCATCGATGATGTCGTGCTAACCCATATCCACACCGATCATTCCGGTGGGTTGATGAACGATGGCAAGCGCACATTCTCCGACGCGACCTTGCGGGTCAATGAGCGGGAGGCAAGGTTCTGGCTGAACGCGGAAAATGCCAGGGCAGCGGTCGGCATCGTCAAGCAGCATTTTGGCGAAGCGGATCAATGCGTGACGCCTTATGTGAAAGCAGGAAAGTTCGCAACCTTTGCGGATAATGCAGAGCCTGTTCCCGGTCTCGGTTCCATTCTCTATGCGGGTCACACGCCGGGCCACAGCGCCATCACGCTGGAAAGCGAAGGTGAAAAGATTGTATTCTGGGGCGACATCACCCATGGCGATATCTTGCAATTCGATGAACCTGGCGTCGCGGTTGAATTCGATATCGATCAGAAGTCCGCCGTTGCTGCACGCGATACCGCGTTCAGGCAGGCGGTGGACGGCAAATATCTTGTGGCAGGCGCGCATATCGCCTTCCCGGGTATTGGCCATGTGCGTAAAGACAGCACGAATTACGACTGGTTGCCGGTCAACTACGCTTAAGCTTTGAGGACTGACTACAATTCATTTGGGCAGGAGGATCAAACATGTCCTCGCTGGTCTTCAATGAGATACGGTACGGAACTGCTTGATCTGCAGCTCGGTTGCGAGGGGCGCGGCCACAACTGGCCGCGTATAACCCTCAAGGGAAGGCCCCGAACAGGATCGAGCACGCGTCGCTTGGGGTAGGAACATGAATTTGACTTCGAGCGACGATGCAGCGACGGGAGAGCTTTCAAATCACCGCAATAGTCGCTATTCAACTCAAACTGAATGTTTGTTTGGAAAAGACTTTGCCCGATAATACAACTGCTGAGGATCCGTTCATCGCTGAACCGGGTCCGGTCATTGCTTTAACGTCCCGTATTGTTGCGGCCTATGTCGTAAAGCACACTGTTCCGACTTCCCAGGTGCCTGACCTCATTGCACAGACCTTTATTGCGCTGAAAAGACTGGGGGAGGTATCTGTCACTCCTGAGGTAGCGGAGACAAGGAAACCAGCCGTCTCGATCCGCCAGTCTATTCAGGACGATTACCTAATCAGCCTAGAGAACGGACAGAAATTCAAATCGCTTAAACGGCATTTGAAGGTCCAGTACGGGATGACCCCGGAAGATTATCGCGCCAAGTGGGGTTTGCCGAAGGACTATCCGATGGTCGCGCCGAACTATGCGGCCAGGCGCTCAGAGCTGGCTAAGGGGTCAGGGTTGGGAACTGGTCGCGCGAAGTCATCAGTAACAACGCAAAAGGCGGGTAGCGATCACGACGCGTGAGGTCACGGGCTGTGTCAGCGACGCGATAGTAGGTTACGTTCTCGTCCCGCTTGCGGAGCGTAGATAGCCGATCTGACCGCAGAGAGAGATCCCCATCACCGCAGTTCGTTGTATCAGTCAGTGAAGCTTCAGCGCACTGGCGAAGGCTGGTTCGGTTTGTACCTCGTCGAGCCTGGCCATGACCAGAGCTGCGAGGCACTGACTACCCGTAACGAGTGAATAGCCCTAGGTTTGTAGACGGCTTCTTCCTTAGAACGAGGTAAGGAGCCCTACATGGGCAACGGCATTTAACGGAAGAGTTCAAGCGTTGCTGCCGAGGGCTTGTTTCTAGATAGAGGCTTCGACAAAGTTTCGCTTGATAAGATTGCCGCAGCCGCCGGGACAAGCCGGGGGGCACTCCACGAGAGTCCCGCTCCTTCATCGGCCCAGCCTTCCAATTCGATCGCGAAAGCGTTATACTGTTTTTGAAAAACAGTATAACCTGGGTTGCATTCGAATGAAATCCATCGATCTTATGTACCAGACTATGTTGGCCGAACTCGGTCAACGCTCACTCGACGCCGCTTGGACTGCCGATTTCCCTTCGGAAGGTCGGTTCACTCCCGCGAACATAAAGGGGCGAAAGTATTGGTATTTCGACATCCCGGATGGCCACGGTGGTACGAAGCGTCGTTATGTTGGTCCCGCAAACGATCCCGATATTGCGCAGCGAGTATCTGACCATAAGCGGGACAAGGGCGATCTACGCGCTCGCAGGCGTCTGGTAAATACCCTGACCCGTGAAGGCGGGATGGTTTCCCCCGATGCCATGTCGGGCGATGTCGTCGAAGCTTTAGCTAATGGCGGGCTCTTTCGGCTCCGCGGCGTTCTCATTGGCACGGTGGCCTTTCAGTGCTATTCAGGACTTCTAGGCGTCCGCCTCCCCATGGCATCCATCCTGACCGGCGATGCGGACATCGCTCAGGATTACGCTATCAGCCGGGAGGTTGAAGATAGTCTGCCTCCGATCGTAGAGTTGCTGCAGGACGTGGACGCCAGTTTCCGGCCCGTTCCACATAGATCGGGATCAGTGGCCTCGTCGGCATTTCAGAACGCTGACGGCTACAGGGTTGAATTCCTGACATCGAACCGCGGCTCGGATGACTATATCGATCAACCAGCGAGGATGCCTGCCCTCGGCGGCGCCAGCGCAGATCCACTACGCTTTCTCGACTTCCTCATCAAGGAACCCGTAAGGACAATACTGCTCCACCGAAGCGGCATCCCAGTAGTCGTGCCTGATCCGAGTCGGTATGCGGTCCATAAGCTGATAGTGGCCAGCCGTCGATACACTGACGGGCAGGGGCCAGCGAAGCGCGAGAAGGACATTCGCCAAGCCGCGCTGCTTTTTGAGGCGTTGCAGCAGACGAGGCGGTCCGCCGACTTGGCCCTCGTCTACAACGAAGCGTGGGAGCGTGGCCCTGCGTGGCAAGAGGCGATCCGCATTGGGGCGGGGATGCTCGCGGAACCGGATGGGAACCGGTTCCAAACGGTCCTGATCGAGGGCGCAAAGAAAAACCGCGAAGATATTGAACTTCCGTTTAGCGAATAGACCGTACTCGCTTTGGTCCCAAGCTGTGATTTCGCTGGAAATGGTGAGATATATTGGTGACGAGAGTCCGATTCTGCTCAAGGCGAAAGAGACGGCAGCATCATCGAGTGTGACCGAGGTTCAGTCGCTTAATGGTGCTGCCGTCGCAGAAGCTGCATCGCGAGCCACGATTGGGGAGCTTCCTTGATGTAGCGTTTACGGGAGCTTCTTGGTCGTGCTGTAGATGATATTACGGTTGGTGCCGAACCAAACACGAGCATCAACTGTATCCACACCAGCGCTGGCATTGACGATACGCCACATGTCCGCCTCCGAACGCTGCAAGAGCTCCCAGTTCATATAAGATTCCATATAGCCGTCGTCAGACATTTCATCGGAAAAGTTAGCGAACAAGAATACTCCGCCCGGCTTCAGCATCTCCACGCAAATCTGCGTAAGTTTAATCGCGACCTTATCGCTAAGGTAATCGTAGAGACCCGCGGCATAAATCAAATCAAATGTTCCGAGTTGATGCTTTCCCGTGAGGAGCCCACGCACAGATCCATCGATTGGATCGACAGACGTCCCTTTGAATTGTCTCATGATTGAGCCGATGCTCTGGGGATCCTGATCAAGGGCGACCCAGCGCTTGATTTCGCCCTTTGAAAGGGCCGTCGATGCCTCCGCTTCCCGGAGGTGTCCGGCGGCAATCGCCAGGATTTCAGTATCCGAGGCGGTCCTCGCGGCGGTCTCATCGACGTAGCGGGTCAGAATGTCTCGCCTTTCCCTGACCGCAACCGGCCCTGGTGCGTTTATTGTGTACTCAAAGATCTGAAGTCCGACAGGAGTCGACTTGGCGACTTCTTCAGCTACCGCTTCATGTCCATAAATGAAGTCTATCAGTCCGGCATCTCCCGAATACCCACGCGGCTTCTCGAACGACCATCGGGTAAAGGGGCACTGCTGCAATACCTGCGCGGAAGGATGCGCTTGTATAATTGGGACGAGCATCTGCCAGACTTCGGGCCCTGCTTTTTGCCTGATATCATGCAGTTGACCGATCAACCATCTGGTCATCTCGGGCAGATCCTTCCCGGCATCCAACCGCTGCATCGCCAGGTTTATGACAATGGCAAACTGAGCTTTTGCTTCAGCTAGAAGTTCTGCCTCGTTGGTCGGCTTTTGAGAGATAAGACTGTCGCTGACGGATCGGGGCATGATCAAGCTTTTGCCGTCAGGAGAGAAAAGGGGCTGGGCCAAGAAAAATAACCTCATGATTAATCGAATGTTAATACATTGTTAGATTTCTCACCATTTCCTCCAGGGTCAAGGATTATTCCGGCGTCCCACATCGGGACAGTCACGTGTCACCAACTTTTAGACATCGTTAAATAAGCTTCGGGTTTAATGCTCAGTCTTCCAGACGTAAGCCGGTTATCGTTTGTCAATGCGGGAACATGTCGCTACCGACATAGAGCGGCGGTCCACGACGCGTAGCTACAACCGAATTGGTTCTTAGGCCATGCTGCACATGTTTGCCGAGGCAGGTTACGTCGCAGCAGGTACGACGCCCTCGCCGGAAGACTTGCGTGATTTGTACGTGCGTGAGAGCGAGCGGGGCAGGAGACGCGTCACTCGCAAAGGCCTATGGATAGCCGTCGTCGCGTATCTGGCGTATTCTCTTACCGACTACCTCTTTATCCCCGACGTCGCTTACTACACCGTCGCGGGCCGTCTCGTCGTTGGGGTCTGTGCCTTAGCGATCTTAGAGGTCTTAATCTACGTCGGAGCAAGATCCGGCCTGATCGATACTGTCGCGGCTACAGCCGTATCCGTAGCCTATCTTGTTTGGATTCTCACTGCACAGATGTCCAGTGCTGTGGAGGCGCTCTCCTACTACATGGTTTTCGGCGCCATCTTCATGATGAGCGTGAACCTGTTTTTCAGCTTTCGGTTTCCCGTTGCACTCACAGCCTCTGCAGCGAATATGCTCATCTTTCTGGGCACGCTCTACCTGTATTCTCCTATGTTGCTGCTTTATAAGCTGATCCTTGGAGCCTTCTGCATCTCGTGCTTCATATTTACTTCGTACGTGAACCTGAAACTCAACCGAGAGCGTTACAACGTGTTCCTCAACGCTCTTGAGGCCCGTGTCCAGCACAACGCGGCGGAGGAGAGGGGCAAAGCTCTCCTCCTTTTGTCCAACACTGACTCGCTCACTGGGCTGGAAAACCGCCGGGCTGTCGATGAGCGACTGCGTGATTACTGGCAACGTTGGGTTGACCATAGGTCGATGTTCTACGTGCTGCTGCTCGATGTCGATTACTTCAAACGATACAACGACCGCTATGGTCATCAAGAGGGTGACCGGTGCCTTGTCGCTGTGTCCCATCTTCTTCAAGAGGTTGTCAATTCCCACGGAGCTAAGATTGCACGTTACGGCGGCGAGGAATTCATCATCATCGCGCAGCAGCAAAGCGTTGAGGACGCCATCGCTTTTGCAGAGGCGATCAAGTCTGCCATACGTGCGCTGGCTTTACCTCATGAGAACCGACGAGATGGAACCTCGATCGTTACGGTCAGCATCGGATTGTCGTTCGCTAGGAACCAGACCAAGCACCTCGACCGAGTTGTCCACGAAGCGGATCTTGCCCTCTACGCCGCGAAGAAAGGCGGTCGGAACACGGTGGTGGTGTTCGATCCTGGTGACGCGAGGACACGGGATGACGAGGAAGACATAGCAGCGATCCTAAAGGTCGCGGTAAACCACCAGCTTGTATCCCTCGTCTATCAACCGATCCGAAATGTTCAGACGGGCAGAGTGGCGGCTGCAGAGGCTCTGATGCGCTTGCGTCGGCCGGATGGCACATCGATCGCGCCGGTTGATTTCATCCCCGTCGCGGAACGATCAGGGTCAATAATCGAGCTCGGCCGTTGGGCGATACGCACCGTCTGCAGCGACATTCTGGCAGGAAATAAGGTTGAGGTAGCCAGTGTCAACGTTTCGCCGATTGAGCTCAAGATGCCGGATTTCTCAAGTTTCGTCGCTTCAACTCTCTCTGATTTCGGTTTAGCAGGAGCGAGGCTCGCTCTCGAAATTACAGAAGGGATGGAGCTGGAAATAGACCAAGACGTAGTGCGCTGCATTAACGATTTGCGAAAGTTGGGCGTCCAGGTCTGGCTGGACGACTTCGGTACGGGTTTCGCGGGCTTGTCGTGGCTGCGTCTCATAGAATTCGATACCGTCAAAATTGATCGGTCCTTCCTCCATGACTGCAACACGGAGAAAGGACGACGAATGATGTTGGACATCATCGGCCTGCTTCGTAATCGTGGAACCCGCATCCTTGTCGAAGGGGTAGAAACTATCGAGCATCAGCGTCTGATGCAGCAGTACGGCATTCATCAGCTACAAGGGTACTATCTTGGCCGACCGGCAGCTGCAGACCAACTTCAATCCATCAACGTGTTACCGTTCGATATGATGAAGAGCCGCGTAGGCTAGGTTCCAAGCATTGAGAGTAGTTTTGAGCCTGTTGGCACTGATACGACTAACGCAGCCTGTGTTCGACAACCTCGCCTGGCCTTGAGTTCAATTCCTCGCAATGCGATACAACTGAGCACGGATCTTTCATCTTGTCGCGAAACGGAGCGCTAGCACTTCGATGCAACGAACCGACCTTCTTACGCTATCCGCTACGACAAGCAGGGCGCAGGCCTCTGAGCCATCACGGCGCTGGTCTGCGCTTCCGCACTCCCTACGTCATCAGTCCAGAGCATTGGACCGCCGAGCCGCCAGGCACGCGATGGGCAGGCTGTCGCGCGGATTTGCTACGAGTTTTGAAAGGTCGCTCGCCTCGGTCTTGAGAAAACCCGCCATGGCAGCCGACGAGATTGACAAGAGCATGGCAGGTTGGAACGGCAGGAGTGATAAGCCAGAGAGCCGCTCGCGCTCCGATTCCAAGCTCGTCGGCTCATATGAAACTCCCAACCGCTCGGCCAGATCGACAACTGAGAACGGCGTTATCCCCGACAGCTCGTATGTGACGCCAGCATGGGCTTCGGGCTTCGCCAGCACTGCGACGGCGGCGTCGGCAAGGTCCGCCCGTGCCACGGCGGAAATGCGACCTGTGCCCAAGGGGGTGGTGATCCGGCCTTCGCGAGGTGCGGAAAGGGCGCCGATCAGTTCGGCATATAGGCCGTTTCGCAGTATGGTCCATGCCATGCCGCTGTTCATGACAGCCCGTTCGGTCCATCGATGGGCGAGCGCGAAGCCGAGATGATCACTCGCTTTGGAAAGGCTCGTATAAACGACGTGCTTGACCCCCTGCCGACCGGCTGCCTCCAGCACCGCGCCATGTCGACGGATCACGACATCGTCCTCCGCATATCCGGCGGAGACGAGAAACAGGGTTTTAACTTCCGAGAAATCCAAGGTCTGGGGTCGATCAAAGTCCATTCTTCTGTCAGCAGTAGGTGACCGGCTGGCTGTCAGAGCCGGCAAGCCCGACTCATTCGCCTTATCGGCAACAAGCGAAGCGAGTTGGCCTGATGCTCCCGTTATCAAAATCATGCTATGCTCCTTTTGTGTCAGTGCTGCCCGTCACTTAGGAGGTTCTGACCGCACGCATAAGGAGGCACAATCTTGTCCGAAACGAACATCGATGTTCGTCCCGCCGCAACGCTGATTCCATGTGGAGCGCTCGGCCACGAAGACTGCGGCCTGCGGCTCATCCTCGATCGATTGGGCGAACAGTGGACGGTCATGACGTTGGCGGAGCTTACTCCCGGTCCACGCCGTTACCGTCAATTGGAACGGGCCTTGTCGGGAATCTCACAGCGGATGATGACCTTGACACTGCGCCGCCTTGAAAGGGACGGACATGTTGTGCGCCATGTCGAAGCGAGCGTTCCACCAAGCGTAAGCTATGAGCTCACGCCACTTGGCCAATCCTTCGCTTCTCAGGTCGCGGCACTTGTTGAATGGAGCCGAGACAGCAAACATCAGATCGAGCTTGCGCAGGAGAATTTTGACGCACGACAAGGCGCCTGAGCCGTGCGTCTATGATTAGTGCGAGCAGCGTTGTCGATGATTAGTAACACCTGACCCACTGAGCAAGGCTGAACCGTTACCTCGCAATCGGCGGATTGATCCGTGCGAACCCTTCCTGCCGGTAATATGGGAAATGCGGATAGGGTGCCGTCACCTCGCTGGCATCGTTGAGCTTGGCGACATGTTCGGCAGACAGGGTCCAGCCGACAGCGCCGAGATTTTGGCGAAGCTGAGCCTCGTTGCGCGCGCCGATGATGACGGAGGAGACGGTTGGCCTCTCGACCAGCCAATTGAGTGCCACCTGCGGGACTGTCTTGCCGACGTCTGCGGCAACCGCTTCCAGCGCATCTACGACACGGAACAGAAGTTCATCGTCAACGGGTGGGCCGAAGCTCGCCGTATCGTGGAGGCGGCTTCCGTCCGGAATAGGATAGCCGCGCCTGATCTTGCCGGTCAGCCGTCCCCAGCCGAGGGGGCTCCACACCAGAGCGCCAAGCCCCTGGTCTGCTCCAAACGGCATCAGGTCCCATTCATAGTCGCGGCCAACCAGCGAATAGTAGACCTGGTTGGCAGTGTAGCGCGGCCAGCCGTAGCGATCGGCCGCGGCGAGCGCCTTCATGATCTGCCAGCCGGAAAAATTGGAGACGCCGATATAGCGAACCTTTCCGGCGCGAACGAGCGTGTCGAGCGTGGACAGGACCTCTTCGACCGGCGTTGCGGCGTCGAAGGCGTGAAGTTGCAGAATGTCGATGTAATCGGTCCCGAGCCGCTTCAGCGCATCCTCGATCGATCGGATCAGCCTGAAACGCGAAGACCCTGCATCGTTGGGACCATCGCCCATCGGCAGGCTGGCTTTGGTCGAGATCAGAACCTTGTCGCGACGTCCCTTGATGGCGGCACCGAGCACGTGTTCGGATGCGCCGTTCGAATAGACATCGGCAGTGTCGAACAGGTTGACACCAGCGTCCAGGCAGATGTCGATCAGCCGTCGTGCTTCTTCGACATCTGTGTTGCCCCATGCGCCGAACAGCGGCCCTGAACCACCGAATGTGCCGGCGCCGAAGCTGAGCACCGAGACCTTGAGGCCGGAGCGGCCGAGATAGCGATAATCCATTGTTTGTCCTTTGCAACGAGCGAGGGTTCAGCGGTCGCTCAAGGGGCAGGTCGAAGGCGTGAGCCACGATCTGTCCCGCAACCCCCGGTGACCAGGCCACAAAGTAGACGCTTGCTAATTTCCGATATAGTCTGCCTTTAAGAACATCATCTGTGAATTGAAAGACCAATGGCGCGCTCTGATATCAACCGATCCGGTGAAATGGAGGTCTTCGTCTGCGTGGTAGAACGCGGCGGATTTTCGGCCGCAGCGCGCGCTTGCCACATGACGCCGTCCGCAGTCAGCAAGCTTGTCGCCCGGCTAGAGGCACGGCTTGGGGCCCGATTGGTCAACCGATCAACCCGGGCTTTCCAGCTCACAGCCGAGGGGTGCTCGTTCTACGAAAGGGCGACCCGTATTCTTGCCGACATCGGCGATGCCGAGCGTAGCGCTGGTGCAGGCGAGCAGCCGGTGGGACGCATCCGTCTCAACACCAGCGCATCCTACGCCACGCACATTCTCGCTCCGATCCTGCCGGAGTTCCTGGAGCGCTATCCCGGCGTCACCCTTGATCTCGTCCAGACCGACGCGGTTGTGGACCTGCTGGCGGAGCGGACGGATGTGGCAGTTCGCGCAGGAGCGCTGAAGAGTTCAAGCCTTGTCGCGCGCAAGCTTGGGGATACAGCCATTGTTGTCGTCGGCAGCCCCGCATACATAGAAAGCTTTGGTGAGCCGCAGACCGTCGAAGACCTCGCTCACCACAACTGTCTTGGCTTCTCCTATGTTCGAAACGTGGATGGATGGCCGATGAAGACGGAAGCCGGAACTGTCGTCATTCAGGCCGTCGGGCGGGTTCAGGCGGGCGACGGCGAAGCGCTGCGCCGTCTGGCGCTTTGCGGTGTCGGGCTCGTGCGCCTTGCCCGGTTCACGGTCCAAGACGACATCGATGCCGGGCGTCTCATGCCTCTTCTGGAGGAGTTCAATCCTGGCGATCGCGAGGCCTTCCATGCGATCCACACCGGCCAGGGGGGACTGCTCCCTTCGAGGGTGCGCGCGCTCCTGGATTTTCTTGCAGAGCGTGGGAAAGTGCGGGGTTGACGGTGAAGACTTGTTCTTCATCGCTCTGCTAAGTTGCGACGGCCCCGTCAATTCCGACGGCGATTGCCGACCGACAGCGACAAGCGGCTGACACTGCTGTCCTTCCTCACCCAATCGTTGCTGCTGGCCGGGCGGAGAACCGATTCTCGTCGAGGACATGGGCAGATCGGACCGATCGTTCACGAATATGTCGACCGTCCCGGCGACAGCGTCATCAAGACAGCGGTGAAATGCGCCTAACTTCTCATGCGTATGGGCGCAGGAGAGCACAGATCGGCCGCTTCGTTGATCGCACCTCGCTGACTTCTGGGCAAGACTCGATGAGCTGATGCCCAAAGCCAAATTCATGGCCGACAACGCCATTCTCGCCACGTGAGATCGAAATGTTCCGCGCCGCAGCCAGCACGTCAGAATTGCCACGCAGGCGGCTTACCACGTAGCGAGACCCGGCGTGACGACCACGAGATCTATGAACCTTTCATGCGATTACAGCTCTCCTTCGGCGGCGAGACGGGTGACGGATCGGGATAAGCTTACCATGGCACCACCACCCCGTCGAAGTAGAAGCCGCCTGTCGGACCTTTTTCACCCAGCGTCGCAAGCCACACGATGCCGCTTGCAGCCTGCTGGACCGTGCGATAGCCGGAATGACCGTTGAAGTCGGTTGCTGTGTAGCCTGGATCAGCCGCGTTCACCTTGATGCCCGAGGCTGCAAGTTCCTTGGCAAGAGCCACCGTTATGGCGTTGAGTGCCGTTTTGGAGCTGTTGTAGCCGAGAAAGTTGACACCGTAGAACTGATTGCCCGGGTCCGAGAGCCAACCAAGGGAACCGAGGCCGCTGCTGACCATGACGATGTTTGCGTTCCCAACCTTCTTGAGAGCGGGTAGAAAGGTTTGGGTCACCAAAACAGGTGCGAAGACGTTGGTCTCGTAGATGGTGCGGATGTCATTGATCGACTGCTGAGAGGGCGGCACCATCTGACCTGGAATACCTGCATTGTTGATGAGAACGTCGAGCTTGCCATCCTCTGTCTGGACGCGATCAGCCGCCTGCCTCACCGACGCCTCGTCCGTTACGTCGATGTAAATCGGCCTCGCCTCAACGCCTTCAGCAGATAGCAACTGCACAGCCTCTTCGCCGCGCGCAGCATCGCGGCTTCCAATCCACACGCTGTAGCCATTGCGACCCATTTGACGCGCCGTTTCGAACCCGATGCTTTTGTTCGCACCTGTGATCAACACTGTTTTCTTGTGCATCATGTTTTCCTTTGAGATTGGCCATTGCGGTGGACTGCTCATGGAGATAGATGCAGATTTAGCGCCCGATAATCCCCCTAATCCTATATACCGTGATCGTCATGGCGAACAATGAAGACATTTCTGGCTTCAACGACCTAGCGGTGTTTCTCGACATTTGCGAGACCTGCGGCTTTCGGAAGACTGCGCAGCGACTTGGGCTGTCCCCGTCGTCGGTCAGCGAACGTGTGAAGCGTTTGGAGCAGCAGATCGGCGTTCCTTTGCTGACAAGGACGACACGCAGCGTCTCGCCGACGGATGCGGGCCGCTCATTGGCGGAACGCCTCTTGCCTCTTTATGCGGAAGCGCGCGCGGCCCTTCAGGATGCCGCAAGCTCCCAAGCCGAAACCCGTGGCTTGCTGAAGCTGAATGTAACCGGCGCAGTCATGGTCGATATCCTTCCGCCACTTGTCGAAGGCTTCCTTGAGAAGCATCCTGGCGTGCGCATCGAGTTCGTGGTCGAGGATAGGCTTGTGGATGCTGTGGCAGCCGGATGTGATGCCGGCATTCGCTATGGCGAGCATCTCGCTCAAGACGTTATTGCCGTACCGTTGGGTCCAGCAAGACAGCGAGCCGCGCTCGCGGCCAGTCCGTCATACCTCGCAAGTGGAAAAAGGCTTCGGCATCCGAGCGATGTGCTCGATCACGAATGCATCCGCCTGAGGTTCTCCAGCGGGGCTTACGTGATGTGGGAGTTTGAAAGGGAAGGCGAGGCACTTGCGGTCGACCCTCAGGGACGGCTGGTCGTCGGTGTGGATGCTGCCGCCGCGGCGATCGACTTTGCCCGGCACGGATGTGGCCTGATCTACACGTTCGAGAACTGGCTTCAACCGCACTTTGATTCCGGAGATCTCGAACCCGTGCTACCGGACTGGTGGACAAATTTTGACGGTCCACGACTGTATTTCTCCCGCAGGTTTATGCCTGCGCCATTGAGAGCGTTCATCGATTTTGTTGCCTCGGAAAGAAGTAAGTAACTTGCGCCACTCGGGATCCGCTTGGCAGGTAGGCGCACTTTTGCTTCGCGCCTTCACAGTGGTTGCCAATGCATACCTCCGGAAGCTGATATGGCTCCTGTGGAGGGCATGTCACTTGCTCGTTCGAACCAGCATGCTGCGATGACCGGCCGCGTTCGCACAGCAATAGAAGATGCGGCGGTCCAGTTCGCGGCGACCCTTTCCCTGGAACAGGGCACGCAACTTGCCATTTCCGAACGCAACCTTCATGGAGGCCTGCGAAACAGATAGCGCAGATAATGCAGCTAGTGCTCGACGATATCGTCGGATTTTTGTCCGGACGGTGACTGGAGTGGGTTGAGCACCAAGGCCATCGTGAGCGGAACCTTGCTTCAATCTAGCGGTTTGCGGCAGGCTAGGTTGGAGAATTAGGTTGCAAGACGGACCCGCGAAACCGGGTCTCTCCTATGCTCCACAACCGGGATGAAGAGGTCAGGCCGAACCGAGGCTGACCTCCCGTTGCTTTCTCTCCTTTCCGATTACACTACCGCGACTGGTCTGTCATGATAGGGAGTAGGAAGAGTTTCCGGGGTATCAAGTTGCAAAGACCGTGGTGACCTTTGGGGGCGTAGCTCGGTAGCTCGTTTACAAAACGCTCAAGCATCTAACTGACGATAGGCTGCAAACCGTTCGCCTTGGGACCACTTGCTGTGCTGCATTAAATAGCTCCTAGATTTGTTGACGCCCTCGCGCAGCAATGCGCAAATAACAGCCGATGAGGCTATCCCGCGGGTAACTTGGGTGACGCGCGCGTCCAGGAGCGGCAGGGTTGAGGATGAGGCAGTCGCGGCGGACCGCCTGTGGAGATGCGTTTGGTGCGGGCGCTCTTATTAGCTTTGCGCCCGGGCGGAAGGGTGGCTGTGAGACTAAACAAATATACGGCTTCTCCATTAGCGGGCTTATGAAAGCGCGTAATATATATTATGGAATATGGCGTGCCTCGATCCCGGATGGGCTCTAAGAAGCCACTCCCACTTTCCCAGCTCAGGAACAGTAACAGCAGAACGAACCCTCAAGTTTGCGAAATGTAAGGCCTACAAATCAAGGCTTGGCACTGGTGGATTCCCTTGGGCACTATCGGTGTACCGTAAGTGTCATTATCGGTAGTGCCACGCGTCCGGCGATGTAAACGTACATTAGACGTACTCCCGTTTCCCGGAACAATCGCACTTCGGCGATGTTCGGCGATCGAGGGAGAAAACGGACATGGCACATCAGCAGGACGGATCGAACGGCACCCCTACAGAGTACGAGACGAAGCATAGCAACTCCCGCCGAACCGGTCGGGGACGTTCCAGGTGGGCCATGGTGGCTCTCGCAGTATTCTTGGTATCGGTCGTGGGTTGGGCTCTTTTGAATTCAGTGGAAGGCAGCGGCTCGGCTCCCTCTTCTCCAGTCGGTATGGAGAATGCCAATCCCGGACCGTCAGCCAAGCCCTGACTACACGCGACGCTTTTCGGGTCAGCGTCGCAGCTGCGCGGCCTCGCGGTTAATGATGTCCAATCACTGCAATAATGCTGACGGGCCAGTGGGAGCGCCGCTTTAACGTCGGCGTAGCGCTTTGCCAACTGAATTACTCTTGCCGCACCGGATCGGCTGGAAAGATAATCGATCCGTCAACGGTCTCGTCGGCAAGAGCTGCTTCCAGAGGTTGCCTCAGTTCAGCGCCTAGTTCTTCCACTGCATAGTTTCGTGTAGCAACGGCTGGCCAGATCGCGATATCGATGATGTCCGGATCGAACGGGACGCTGTGATCCCTCCCGCCTTGGGATTCCATCCAGTTGATCTGGATCACGCAGTCTGTGCTACCCACGAGGAAGATCGGGCCGTACGGCAAAGGATCGGGCAACGAGGGGCTGAATATCCCGAACGACATCGAAGGGAACGAGGCTTGCGTCTGCTCTATTCGCGTCCACAGATTGCCGCTCAAGGACTCGGTGACCGGATGCTCCGGTTCGCTGTCGTAGATAGCGATCCTGATATGTTGCTGAAGGCTGGACCGGGTATAAATCACCAGCCCCCTGGGCGTCACGCACAGGCGGCGTGCCTCCATTTCCGCCGTTATCTCCACGGGAGCCTCAAAAGCTTCGTCCTCCCTGTCCACAAGGTAGAACTGACCGTAGTCGGACTGCCAGGCGAACGTCGCCCATCCTTTCGGCGATGGTGCCATTCCCGTCATCGTTCGTGCGCCTCCGCCCAGTGAGGATAGGTCACGTAGGCCGTCAACGCGCCTTCGCCTTCCGTGGTGATCGTCACGGACTCGCCCTTGGGCATGTAGACGATGTCGCCAGGTCCTGCCGTCACGGTTCCGTCCCCAGTGGAAACCGAGAGCCTGCCTTCTATGACTATCATGGTGTCGTGAACGGCCATGGTCTCTGTAAGCGACTGGTCAGGAGCGTAGCGGCCGTATCCGATGGTAACGGGACCACCATCCTTCTCGTCGATTAGGTTTCCGACAAAGATATCGGCATCCTGTCCAGGTGATCGCTCCAGTTTGGCGTCGGACAGACTGAATTTCTGAACCTTCATTTCTACCTCCCTATTCCCGACCGGAGGTAGTGTGGTGGCCGAGATCGGCAAGGCTGACAGTAGAGGAGACGCAGATCACCAAGAGCTCCACCTTACCGACACTCGACCAGCCATTACACGGAGATCAGAGGAGCGGCGGCGCGCACGATGACCCCTTCAGGTATCTGGCTATAGAAGTCGGTCGACAGAGCAGCGCTTCGGGAGCAACCATGCTGATACAGGTCAGAGACAACAACGTGGATCAGGCGCTGCGCGTTCTGAAGAAGAAGCTACAGCAGGAAGGCGTGCTGCGGGAGATGCGACGTCGCGAGCACTACGAGAAGCCATCCGAAAAACGTGCGCGAGAGAAGGCCGAAGGTATTCGTCGTGCCCGAAAGCTCGCGCAGAAGAAGCTGAACCGGGAGCTCGGCATAGCCCCTGCGAAGTCGAAGCCGGCCCGAGGGAAGTAAGCGCTCCCGCGCCAATGCACCCCTATGGTACTCGTCGAGTTAGCTGCAGCTTATGGCTGTCGGCTCAAAGAAGCTTCCCTGGCGGACCAGCATTTATTTCGCCAACAGAGGTCTCGATGCGAACACTGCATCCATCGCTTCCACGACCGCCTGCTCTACCGACTTCTCGAAAATTACTTTCGGTCTGGTCGCCAGAGCCAGAAATGTCGCTTCGATAAGGGCTTCTTTCTCCGGTCCCGCCAGATGGTATCTGAGCGCGCATCGCCCAAGCAGGGATTGAAGCACGAGCTTGTCGTTGTCCGAAAGACTACGCACGGACTTATTCATTCGAACCTCCCAGACTACGTCCTCCCGACATCGCCCTTCCACTCAAGGCCTGCAATCTAGAATAAACGTCGATCGCCACAAGCCCGAACGGAGACGACCGGCAATCGACGACTTAGCCTTTCGACCGCCGCACTGGCTCCGGTTGCTGTGCGGACTGCCACACCGTCTAAAGCGTCTCCTAGCAGCGATTGAGTACGATTTTCCATGACGGCGAGCTAGCGATTGCTCCAACGCTCTTAAGTCGCTCCCGTCGCGAACGACTTGGCTAGCCGCGGAACATATCGAATTCCGATGGGTTTCTCCAGCGCCACGAGGCGGCAACCATGACAGACCAAGACACAAATCATAATTATGATCGCCGCGGAATGTCAGTCGTCTCGTTCGGCATTCCCGCCACCAAGTGACGGGTAAGCCAAAGCGGCCGCCGGAAATTCCCGGCGGCTTTCTTTCCCCTTTTGAGAACGGAACAGAACCATGGCCGACACCAAGAATCTTGCAGACCTTTTTCATGACACGCTCAAAGACGTGTACTTCGCCGAAAAGAAGATCGTCGATACCCTACCGTTGATGAACGAAGCTGCCAAGAATGGAAGCCTCAAAGATGCTTTCACCCAGCACCTCGCCGAAACTAAGGTTCACATCGAGCGGCTGGAACAGGTGTTCAAGATCATTGGCAAGGATCCCGAGCCGAAGACATGCGCCGCTATCCTCGGCATCACCGACGAAGGCGACGAGATCATGAAGGAATATGCGGGTTCCCCCGCGCTGGACGCAGGGCTCTTGGCTGCGGCGCAGGCTGTAGAGCATTACGAAATGTCGCGCTACGGGACATTGCGGACTTGGGCGCTGGAGCTCGGCTTAAGTGATGCGGCCAGCCTTCTTCAGGCAACGCTGGACGAAGAGCAGGCGACCGACTTGGCTCTGACTTCGATCGCGACATCTGTCGTCAATCAGAACGCCGAAGGCTTATAAGAACTCTACGAGGAAGAGGGGCAGCAGCACAGTGCAGCCCCGCTTCCTCACAGACCAGTAAAGACGCACCAAGCCGCGAGACCACTCATGCCGGACTTCGGGAAAGCCATAATAAGGTACCGAGGTTCCGGGGGGAGACTGCCTCTCGGCTCGCCGGGATGAATGACGGCGAGCCAGTTTCGCCCACACTCTCGCAACGTCCAGCGAACTCCCACGAAGGTTCCTGCAGATTTGTCCATCCCGACTCGTCGGCGGGTGGTTTTCGCGGCACTTCAACGTGTAGGTTTAACCGGGCGATCGGACGCCTCCTGGTACGCACGGGGACCCCGATCATCTACACCTCTGCGATCGGCGCCGAACAACTGGACGACCCGCTCGAGATCGTAACGTTTCGGAATGAACTCGACATGGTCGGCAAGGTCCGCTACTTCCGGTCCTACTCTCGCAGGCGTCACGACCGTGCGAATTGTTGGCCATCGGCTGCACACCAGACGGGACAGCGCCAGCCCGTCGACCCTGCCGGCCTGTTGACGTCAGTGAATATGATGTCGATATCGCTTCGGGACGACAGAATTCACAACGCCCCGTCCCCGGTTAGGGCCTCTGTCGGCTAGAACCCGCATTCTCCGAAATAGTCGGAGGTGCCCATCAGTATCAGAGATTCGTCGTCGACGATAAGGACGACGGTCTTACCGGTGACGGCCTGGGTCATCTGATACTACATTCAGTCTGGCGCCGCCGGGATCGCTATCACCCAAATCTTCGATCCGCAGGCAGCGGTTTCTAGCTAAATCGTTCTCGAAGCATGAGCTGCAGCTTCGCGGAACTTCAATGCCAGTCTGCTTGTTTTTTTTTCGTTGCCGAGTTTCGTTGCGGAACGAAATCCGCTCGGTTCTGTTCTCCCGCCACAACGAGAGCGGGGGATGGCGTCGCAAGTTTCACAACGTCGTATCGCAACTCCTGACGAACGATATGGCGGACGTCGAAGACGACGACCTATTCAGCAACATCAACGGCAGACCTACATCCCAACTAGAAAAGATCGTCGTGCGCCAGGAGAGACCAGATTGCATACGACGAAGCTTTCGGAGGCGGAGATCGCCATGGCCGCGTGCCTCCTGACCGCCATGGGCAACAGGAAGCGTATGCTCATCCTCGATATTGTCAGCAAAAACGAGACGTCGGTCGGCAAGCTGGCGGTCATGTTGGGCATGGGACAGTCGGCGCTGTCACAGCAGTTGACTATACTGAAGAACGCGGAGCTGGTTCAGACCCGACGCGATGGGCACACCATCTACTACAGAACCGATTCCGAACAGGTCAGGATGATCCTTGCGACGCTCTACGAGCTATTCGATATCGCAGTGCCCTCGCCTCGCGACGGAGAGATAGCGAACGAGATCCTCGTCACGGGATAAGCGGGTAAGGACGAGAACCGGGAATATCGGCATGAACATCATCGGGGACGACTTCTACGCCCTCTAACGGTTGCCCGTCGTGAGAACCATAGACGGCTGGCACTAATGCCTCCGACGGCCAGCGAGCACAGCGACATGGACCAGGACAGCTGTCGAAAGCAGGATCGAAGAAACCAGCGCCGCGACCGATAGCAGTCCCCGGTTTGTGATCTCTACCTCCGCCCTTAGGCCGCTATGCCTGGTCACCATTAACGAGACTTCGGCTCTCTGGACATCATGGATCGACGAGACACCGGGGGCCTGATGCTTCTTCTGGTCAACGACATTTTGCCCGCCATCACTCATTTCTTCAGCTTGTCCTCGACCTTGGCACGGCTGTTGCCAGCTTCCTTAACTGTCTGCTTGACCTTCGCCTTGGATACGCCTTCCTTCTTCGCCTCGTATGCGACCTCGTGGTCCTGCCCTGCGGCGACCCGTGCCCTGTCTTGATTGCGCCCGCGTGTTGTCGTTGCCATCTGAGCCTCCCTGGTTTAAGTGGTCACCGATAACTGGGCAGGATTCGCGAAGTTCCCTGACAGGTGAAGTGCGAGCCGGCCGTTCTTTAACCTTTCCGTGGTCTCCTTGCGATCATGGCAAGGAAACCATCGGATCGCCCAAGACTTCAGAGCCTGAAAATCGAGCCCGACGCGCCGTTACGCGGGGGCCGACGGAAGCCACGCGATCCAAGCCAGCCACAGCTACCTCTCGACCCCATGCCCGCCCGCGTCGAGCCTTGTCTCGCGCTTCTGGCAAGCAAGCCGCCGGAGGGCCCGGCGGGGGGCTACGAGGTGAAGTGGGACGGCTACCGTGTCGCCGTGCATGTTGAACTCGGCGGCAAGGTCCGCATTCTGACGCGCGGCGGACAGCACTGGACCGACCGATTTCCAACCCTCGCAAAGGCTGTCAGGGAGCTCGGTCCGGGGACGATGATACTGGACGGTGAGGCTGTCATCCTAGACGAACAGGGGCGAAGCGACTTCAACCTGCTCGTGGCGTCTCTCAGTGGCCGAGGGGGCAGGAAGGTGTCCTCGGACACGGTGCTATACGCCTTTGATCTCCTGTATCTCGACGGTCACGACATATCAATGCTGTCTCTTGAAGAGCGTCGCATGCTGCTCGACCCGCTGTTGGAGAACGGCTCGGATGCGATCCGACTTTCCGAGATGTTCGACACCGACGGGGCCTCTCTGTTCGCGAGTGCGGCGGAACTCGGCCTCGAAGGAATCGTTGCGAAGAGGCTTGACGCGCCCTACAGGTCGGGACGTGGCGGCGACTGGCGCAAGGTCAAATGCATTCAGGCCTACACCTTCGTCGTCATCGGTTACGAGCCTTCCACTTCGTCCACGGGCGCCATCGGCAGCCTGATGCTCGCTGCACGCAAGGGCGACGACCTGGTCTACGTCGGAAACGTCGGGACAGGTTTCTCGGATGCGGTCGCGCGTCGGCTTAGGAAAGAGCTCGACGCGATCGCTACGAAGCGACCGATAATCCGCGTGAAGGCAAAGTCGGCCGTCTACGTCGAACCGATCATCGCCGCCGAAATCGAATACCGCGCGTGGACAGGCGACGGAAAACTCCGACATGCATCGTTTAAGGGCGTAAGGGAAGCTTCGGACGAAATCACGATCTACGAAGTCATAGACTGATCACTGAATGCGACAGGCCAGTTATCGTCTGGGCGCTCTCTCGCGGCAACAGCCAGCTGGTGTTCCTCCTCTAGCGTCGACAGACGCGCATTCGCGGCATCGAATTCGATTAGCCAACGGACGGCTAACGCCTGTCTACCGTCAGCGCCTTCAAGTGTCCGAACCCGCAGTCGCTGTCCTCAGTCGCGAGTTGACAATTCGTTTTCCAGCTCGAGAAGCCTTGTTCTGTGGCACGAAAGGAAAAATGAATACTGAGGGTCACCCTCGCCGCCAAACCCATGAGCGGCCTCGTATTGCTGGATGATCTCCCGCAGTTCCCGGTGATCTTTTTCCAGCGTTGCCCTGGCGATATCCATGCGACGCTCCTTATCGCAGCTGAGAATTTACAACGAGCGAAATTGTTCCAACTGCAACGCCGTATGGATAACAGGTCATAATCGCAGCCGAGCTGTGTCGTTGCCTCTACAGGTTACGCCGGAATACTCGGAAAGCAGGCGCTACGACCCGATATCCTGCATCGCAGCCAGTGGCGCTTTGAAAGCCGCCGTGAAGCCCGTAGGACGATAAGACCTCTCGACGGTCCGTGTCCCAGCGATCCCCGTCCTGATCAGCCTCGATCCAAATCCGCGCCGAATCCGCTCGGAGACGTGAGGTCCGCCGCGCTCGGTAATTTATCCCGTCGACACCGCCTCACGCGGAAACCGAATTTGGTCATCATCAGACTTCTTGGAGACAGTGCTTGACGAAGTACGCTAATCGCCTCTCTTTCTCGCGACCAGCCAGAAGCTCCTGGTAGTGAATTCGAAGACTCTCTGCCGTGATCGATCCGACAATCCACTCTTCGACAGCTTTTAGGTACGTGGGATCGTCCTCGAATTGCAATCCAAGTGCGTGGGCTCTGTTTCGGACCACTTCGAATATCTCACGGCGTCTCTCAGTCGTCATATGAGCCTTCAATGTTTCGCTGACGATAGCAACACTCGTCGAAAATGACAGTAACTCACGATTGTACGGGATCGTACCATGGGCTCTGAAGGGGAACGTCTCTGGCTAGAGATGCTTAAGTCTCAGCGGTCGTAAGGTCCGCCGCCTAAAGCGACCGCAGAGCAGGCGACATTCTCAATTGGAGTGTCGCCTGTTTGCTCCTCAGGACAGGAAGCCAGGCGCGTACTGAACTGAGAAGGTGAACCCTAGTACCGCTATAAGTCCCCGCGAGGCGTCAGACACCGTTATGGTGATGCTCTCTGCAGGTGGAAACTTACGAGCCACAAAAATGGCTAACGCGTTATAACCATCGTTCACTGCCGTGTGGGCATTCGCGACGTCAATCTCGACCTCTGCCTCGACACCGTCCTGAATATGCAGAATGAACTTTGGCATGCCATCTCCAGAAATTTGAGATTTCAAGGATGGTCATGAAAACGATCGCTACGCCACAGAATTCCGTACTTTAGAGCCTCATAACCGCTGGCGGCAGGTTTTCGGTAGAAGATGACGGTGAGTGAATTAATCAGTGTCATTGTCGGGCATGCTCCAGGCTCGATGAAGCGCTACGAGCAGCTGACATCCAGGCCATGGGCGGCGAGCCGGCTCGACGGCACTGGCTGGTCCTTCTGGTTCACGCGTAAGAACGTCGTTAATATCTTCCATTAGGACCATCACCTGCGTCGAACGCTCACTCTCGGGTAAATTTCGGCCGCCATCCCCTCGCCGCTCCGTAGCTGAGAAACGACGATGCCGTCCTCAGTTGCTCATGTAGAAAGGACGCATCAGCAATAACTTCACGTAAGGCTACTACGGCATCGCCGTGGTGCGCAGCGAGGATAACTTCTATAAGATCGTTCTCAATCTCATCAGGCGCGTTGGCTTGGGTAGTGTGTATCATCTTCAAACGTGACGTGAGTTGACTTTGTTCGCTCTATGTTCTCGTCCCTCTAAGCAAAGGAGTCAACGCTATCGAAGAGAAAATTCACAACAGATGCGGGCCTCAATCGCTCTCGTCACCCCAACTGAGCATAGGGGTATCTAATTTGAACACTACGCGGCGCGGGTACGCCATCGCGCGAGCGACCTCCCTCACCTAAATAACCATGGGCCTCTGATTACACTGAATGCTTTGGCGGGCGCTTAGTTGCCAATCAGGCGATCAAGGGTGTCTGCGCTGGTTCGCGTAGCTAGAGTCTCGCTGAATGCGGACTGCCTTGGGTATCCGGCTCCAACAACATGCGGTAGGTTGCGATTTGTCGGAGTATCCACAGCATGGAACCAGCTATATACATCCGAGTTCATCGGATTGGACGGCTGCGCTACCGGCGACATCGAGCGCTAGGCCAAAGCCATCCTGCTCATTGCGCGGCGCACACTCCCTACTGTGGTTGGAAGTATCTGCGGCAGCCGATACGTACTTTCACAAGAACTCGCTTACGCAGCGAGACTTGGCGGTGTTCCAGAAGCAGCTTTCTTCACAAGCTCGCACAAAAAAGCGAACCGTCGGTCAGCTTTTGCTAGAACGCTTGAGTCTGCAATTGGTAGTTCGATTACGCCGTGGAGCGAACGAGCGAGATTTCGAGCCGCCTTCCGAATCTCCGGAGAAGCCAGAGTTCCGGCCTCCCGGATCTCCAAAGCGATTGCATACATCTGCCTATGGCTTTTTGCTTCGATAGCCGCTGAGAGCCATAATCTCAAATAAGCGTTGGTCATAAGCGAGTGTACGCCCCAATCCGAGATTGGTTGCAAGATA
>Ga0213835_100443_pt1 | contig 40563 bp, 37 predicted proteins | sample SWPATP01_FD_160576 | JGI IMG/M metagenome (GOLD analysis project Ga0213835, IMG submission 160576) | Coastal seawater microbial communities from Marineland, Florida, United States - SWPA TP0 #1 | ecosystem: Environmental > Aquatic > Marine > Coastal | place: USA: Florida | collected 2016-08-05
CGCCCTCAAACACCAGTTTAAAATTCCCCTATTGGCCACCATTCACGCCACGGAATATGGTCGCCACAATGGTATTCACACCGATACCCACCGCTACATCGCCCGCAAGGAAAAAATGCTGTCCCACGAGGCCTGGCGGGTGATCGTTTGTAGTCAATATATGCGCCACGAGCTGGAGCGGGCCTTGCAAACTCCCTGGCCGAAAATGGATGTGATTTTTAATGGGATTCGGCCAGAAAAAAAACAACATGCGGTTAGTTTTGACCGTCAGTCTTTTCGCCGTCAGTTTGCCCCCGATGACCATCGGATTGTCTATTATGTGGGACGTTTAACCTACGAAAAAGGAATTAATGTGCTCCTGAGTGCGGCGCCTCGGATTTTGGAGGTGATGCGGGGGAAAGTCCGGTTTGTGATTATTGGGGGCGGCAATGGCGATCGCCTGAAGGAACAGGCTTGGAATTTAGGCATCTGGGAACAGTGTAATTTCACGGGATTTATGTCCGACGAGGATTTGGATAAGTTCCAAACCATCGCCGATTGTGCCGTGTTCCCTAGTTTGTATGAGCCGTTTGGGATTGTTGTCCTCGAAAGTTTTGCGGCGAAAGTTCCCGTGGTGGTATCCAATACGGGAGGCTTACCGGAGGTGGTCACCCACGGCGAAACGGGCATTGTCACCTACGCGAATGTGGCCAGTTCCCTCGCCTGGGGAATTTTGGAGGTCTTACAACACCCAGAATATGCCAAAATCCTCGTAGAAAATGCCTACGCGGATCTGCCCCGGCGTTTTAATTGGGCAAAATTGGCGATCGCCACGGAGCAGGTTTACCAACGTGTGGTTCAAGAGCGGGCCGCCGTGCTTTGGGAGTAGGACAAAACCTTAGCCCAAAAAGAGCTTGTAGGCGGGATTTTGATTTTCGTCCCAGTAACGATAACCGAGTTGGTCGAGGAACGTTTGCCAATCGTCCATTTCTGCCGGGGGCACCTGGACGGCGATCGCAATCCGTCCATAATCAGCACCATTATTGCGATAGTGGAACCCACTGATATTCCAATGGGGGCTCATGGTATCGACAAATTTCATCAACGCCCCTGGATATTCAGGAAACTCAAAGCGATAGAACAACTCATGGGTTGCCTTGGGACTGCGGCCACCGACCATGTGACGCAGGTGTAATTTCGTCAGTTCGTCATCGGTGAGATTGAGGGTTTTAAAGCCATTCGCTTCGAAGGTTTCGGCGAGGGTCTTAATTTCACTGCGGTCAGCAATTTGTACCCCCACAAAAATATGGGCTTCCTGTTCATCGGCAATGCGATAGTTGAATTCCGTTAAATTGCGATCGCCCATGCAACGGCAAAACTTTCGTAAACTGCCCGGTTGCTCCGGGATCGTCACGGCAAAAATTGCTTCTCGCCCTTCCCCTAATTCGGCTCGCTCGGCCACAAACCGCAGGCGATCAAAGTTCATATTGGCCCCACAGGCAACGGCTACTAAGGTTTCGTCCTGAATGCCTTCCCGCTCCACATAGGCTTTCATCCCGGCGATCGCCAATGCCCCAGCCGGCTCCAAAATAGAGCGGGTGTCCTCAAATACATCTTTAATGGCTGCACAGGTATCATCGGTGGATACCAGAATAATTTCATCGACATATTCCTGGCACAGGCGAAATGTTTCTTCCCCGACATAGCGCACCGCCACCCCATCGGCAAACAACCCCACTTGGGATAACTGCACCCGTTCCCCTGTTGCAAGGGATTGTTTCATAGCATCGGCATCCACAGGTTCGACGCCAATAATTTTGATCTCCGGCCGCACCCGCTTCACATAGGCCGCAATGCCTGCAATTAATCCGCCGCCGCCAATCGCCACAAAAATCGCGTGGATGGGCTGTTGGCACTGGCGTAAAATCTCCATGCCGATGGTGCCCTGGCCAGCGATGACATAGGGATCATCAAAGGGATGAATGAGCGTTAAGCCCTGTTCCTCCGAGAGTTTGCGGGCGTGGGCGTAGGCATCATCATAGGCATTTCCATGCAGGATCACCTCGCCACCCCTGGCTTTAACGGCATTGATCTTGACCTGGGGCGTCACCACAGGCATTACAATCACTGCCCTCGTGCCCAACTTTGTCGCGGCAAGGGCCACCCCCTGGGCATGGTTTCCGGCGGAGGCAGCGATCACGCCACATTGCAATCGCTCTGGGGTTAGGTGCGCCATCTTGTTGTACGCGCCCCGCAGCTTAAAAGAAAAGACCGACTGCATATCCTCCCGCTTCAATAGCACATGGTTGTGCAGGCGGCGCGAAAGATTGGGGGCCACTTCGAGGGGAGTTTCTTGGGCTACGTCGTAAACGCGGGCATTTAAAATTTGGATCAAATAATCGCAATGCATAGGGCGATCGCCAACGGGAATTTTAGGACAGATAAAGTGTGAGGATTTTACTGTAACCCCATCCCGTCAATCCACGAAAGCCTAGTTCAACGAAAAGGTTAATTTCTTGAGGGGCGATCGCCAATCTCGCGTTGTTTTCTTGGGGAGAGGTGGGGCTTGGCATTCCGGTTGTACCACGGGGACTAGGTGCTGCTCTTCAACCACCAGTTGCCCATTATCTAAAGCTTGTCGCCATTGTTTGCCTTGTTTCCAAGCCTGATATTTGCGGACATTCCAACGGGGATTACTGGGATAACCCGCAAAGCCAGACCGCAGCGCAGGATGACTTTCCCTAGGGATCGCAGTTTCGATGTAAATGCCTTCGGCCAATTCCACCAACCGTTGTACAGCATGGTTTGTCATCATCTGACTCTGCCTCCCTAATGTCAACGAATATTACAAGATCACATTACCCTTTACTAAATGCACCAAAAAACAAGACTGGCTTTTGGTATCAATGGTTGAGAAAAACGCCAGGCGAAATTTCTCACATTCACATATGTAACGATGGGCCGCCACAAAAAACAAGCCCAGTTCTTTTATTAACGAAAAAGTATTATTCCGGTATCTCCCCTTTAGTCTAGACGGAAAATGTTGTTTTTACAAATTTTTAAGATTGTGAACAATAAAAATATTAGATGGCATTCATCGGTGTGATTGTTGAAATTTTAGGAGGCGATTCTTGCCCCTAAATCAGCCTTGAGGGCCGTGAGGGTTGCTTGTAATTTTCCGGTTTTGACCCAGGTTTGGGCTAAATCTAAACCACTTTGGAGATCTTTGACTTGCCCACAATGCCACAAATAAAAGCCCCCATTCCACACAGCAGAATCGGTTAGCGGTGAAGGCTGTCCCTGGAGAAGCGCGGCGAGATCTTGATAGTATTGCTCCGGGCTTTCTAAGTGAATGTCTTCACCCCCTAAACCATAGTCATAGGGATTGGGTTTGAGATAGACAAATCCATCGGCGGATTCGGTTTGATTGGTGACCACAATGGTGGTCTGGGAAATCCGTAGATCGCCACTACCCTCTAAGCCCTTGATCAGGGTGTAGGGAGGATTGCCCCGCTCGGTAAAAGTATCGCGAATAATCGCTTCGGTGGGGGGGTGTACATAACCCGCGATGGTGTGGGCTTGGCGATCGCCAGAGGGCGACCAGACCAATTCGAGGGTTGCCAGGGACGGGCGTTTGCCTAATTCTTCACGGTAGGAAATCAGGGTTTGGCTAGCGGGCAGGAGCGTCGGCGTATAGCAGCAGGCAAAGTGGGTGCGCTGGAAGTAGCTTTGTAGTTGCACAAAACTGAGGGCTTGGAAATCGAGGCCCAGGGCTTGCCAAATTTCTCCGAGGGGGAGGCCATATTTCGTCGGCAGGCGATCGCCACCGTGCATGAGCACGGGCACCCCAGCGGTTTTAAGGATCAAAGCCGTGATTGGTGCAATGGGGGCTGTTTTTGTGCGGCCATCGTAGGGAATCCCTAGGATAAATACTTTTTCTCCGTTGGGGAGGGGGTCTAATTTTTGGCTGCGGCGGTCATAGGCATCGAGCATCCCTGCCAGTTCTACCCCGGTGGGTCGTTTAATCCGTTGGGAAATGAGGAAGGCCCCGATTTGGGCGGGAGTCGCGGTACCATCGAGCATCATGTCTAGGGCGATCGCCGCTTCGGCACGGGTCAAACTTTTGCTGGTGTGTTTACCGCTGCCAACTTTCTTCAGTAGCTCACGAAATTCGGTACTCATGGGGCCTTGCTGTGGGTGGGGAATGGATGTTCTCAGATTAAGAAATAATTAGCTTAACTGATTAGCTTCTAAAAATCAGCTAACTTCGGAACTTGCGGCGATGCCAATTTTTTTCAGGGCGGCGATCGCATGGAGTTGGATCGGTTTTTCGAGGCTTTGGCTAAAGGCAGTTAGTAAAGCCTGGGCGCGGGGATCCTGGAGCTGGCCGAGGGCATAAATGAATGCTTGTTGAACTGCCAAAGGTTGGGGCTGGGAAACCTTTTGCCAAAACTGCAGCAAAATTGTTGTTCCCTGCCCCCGCAGGTTAGGTTCGGTGATTCGGCCAAATGCCTTGAGGATTTCTAAAACTACTGTGTCAGCCCCATGGTAAAGCAAGGGTTCGAGTCGGGTTAAACTTTCTGGGATGGCTAACCAGCCGAGGGCTTGGATCAAGTTACATTGCAATGGTTCGGGCGTATGGGGAGACTGCAGCACGGTGGCGATCGCCTCGGCAGCTTGGGGAATCGGGAAACGACTGAGGGTAAACCCGGCTTGGGCACAAACCTCCAGGTTGAAATCGTAGAGCAACGGCTGGACTTTTTCGCACAACAAAACCGGATCAACGGACTGGCCCCAAAAGCCCAAACCCTTAACTGCTTCCCGACGCACTGGGGCCGCCGTATCTGTGAGGGCAGACAACAGGGCGGTAAAAATTTCTGGTTGGCGAAATTGACTAAGAGTTTCAATGGCTAAGGAACGGATTTGCGGATCTGGATCATCAATGACCGTCAGCAGGGGATCAATAATTTGCGGATAGCGTAATTTACAAAGGGCGTTTACGGCGAGGCTACGACTTTCTGGCTTGGCCAACAGCGGCACTAAATAATCCACGGCCTTTCCTTCTAGCTGCACCAACGTTCTCATGATTTCTTCGAGGAGGAATTCTTCTGAACAATGGTCAATGAGCAAGATCAGACGGGCGATCGCCTCAGGATCTTGGTACTGTCCTAAGATGCGAATCGCAAACCAACGTAATTCTGTTTCGGCGGTGTGATCTTCAGCGATGCTCAGGAGAGGGGCGATCGCCGTTGAGCCTAATTTTGCAAAAACCTTAACCAGTCGCCAGCGTTCTTGAAATGTCCCTTCCCGGAGTAACTGAAAGGCCCAGGCTTGGGCGGTGGGTTCCTGGCGAAGATCCGCCGTTGTACATAACTGCAAAAATTCCTGGAGTGTTGGCTGTTGGGCAACATCAGACAGTGCTGTATTTCTTCGCCCCATGAATTCACTCCCCTTACCAAGACATAAAAAGTTGACAGACCTTCAAGGTAAGTTCCTCTCGCCGGAAAACTGGTATCACAATTTACAGGGTGCCTGAAATGGTTGCATAAATTACATAAACCCTATGTATTCAACAAATCTTCTGCTGCCAAATTACGGAAGGCGAGCATCTCTTTAGCCGGAGTGCGATCGCCGTTGCAGGCAATGCGTCGTGGGGCGCTTAAGGTCGTCACGGTGAAGCCCAAACTTTGATACAGATCTAAAATTCTGGGCGTGGCTTGATTAGAGGCAATTGTTGGCGCGGTTTGTGCTGCTAGCCAGGTGGCTAATCGCTCTTGATCGGCCCAACTAAACCCCCCGGCGGCATACTGACGAAACTCAACATCATAGGGCGGATCAGCATAAATAAAACTATGGTCAGCAACTGGAATTTTCTCAAAATCTCCCCATTGAAACTGCCAAGCTTGAAATAACTTTTTGTAGGCAAAAAAATCATCCCTATAGTTAATCGAACGATATCGCCCGAAAGGGACATTAAATTTTCCCTGGGAATTGAATCGACACAAGCCATTAAACCCAGTCCGGTTTAAATAATAAAATAAAATAGCGGCTTCTTGGGTCTCGCTCTGATTATTTTCAATTAATTCATTAAAACGGTCTCGGCATTGATAATATAAGTCAGCATCATTTGCCATTAAAATACTACTTTTTAAACCTTTTTTGAGTTGCTGATAAAAATTAATCAAATGGAAATTAACGTCATTTAAAATTGCTTTTTGCGGAACCAAACCCAAGGCGATCGCCAAGCCACCACAGAACGGCTCAATTAATTGATAGTCTTGGTAGTCTTGCCAAATTAACCGTAATTTAGGGACTAACCAACGCTTACCCCCAGCCCACTTTAGGGGCGGTTTTAACTGCTCTGAATTAATCATAGCCATAAAAAAGATGGGGCTTTTTGGTCATTGTTCCCCATCCATCGTCTGATTTCACTGTGCAATGGTCGATCGATACTAACGACTAACGGTTTAAAACATCATTGCGGTGCTGCACTGAACCCACAATGGTGACGACTTCATCGATTAAATCTTGGGACACATTTAATTCCTGGAGGGTCAATACTAGATTTTCGGCGATCGCATCGAAATGGACATCCGTTAGACCCGCATTTTCAACTAAGTCCTGATGGGCAGCCCGCATCGAACGACCCGGAAATCGATCCGTGCCCCCAAAAGCATAGGTCATAAAATCCTTTTGGTGTTGCTTCTGTTTGGCCATGTCAGTATTGACAAAAAAACGATTAACTCGTTCATCGGCCAGAACCTTACCGTAGAATTTCTCCACCGCCAGATCAACTGCCGCTGCGCCGCCTAACTTTTCATACAAACTAGCCATGGACGAATCTCCGTTTATTTGGCACCATTTCATTCATCGTAGCAACGAAAACCTAGAGGTCAGCAAAACCTTTTTTCTTTTTCACCTTTTTCTTTTTCTTCGGTGCGCCACCACGACCGGGACGTCCCCCCATCCCAGGCATCCCCCCACCGAACAGATCACCGAGTCCTCCCATGCCGGGTAAACCTCCCCCTTGACCCATCTGCTGCATCATTTTCCGCATCCGGGTAAAGTCAGCAATGAGTTTTGAGACATCTTTTTCTGATAACCCAGAGCCCTTGGCAATACGGGTACGACGCTTGGGCGTTTGGGCTAATACATCCGGATTTTTGCGCTCCTCTTTGGTCATGGAGTTGATCATGGTCTCCACGCGCTTCAGTTGCACTTCCCCCTGTTCGAGCATATTTTTATCAATCTTGTTGCCCATGCCAGGGATGAGCTTCAGCATGCCGCCCAGGGAGCCCATATTTTTTAACAGGCGCATCTGCTTGAGAAAGTCATCAAAGTCAAAGCGGGCTTCGAGTAACTTGGCCTGCATTTCCTCGACGTCGGACAGATCAACGGCTTCCTGGGCCTTTTCGACGAGGGTCAGCACATCGCCCATGTTAAGGATACGGGACGCTAAACGGTCTGGATAGAATGGTTCTAGGGCTTCTACTTTTTCACCAACCCCAATAAATTTGATCGGTTGGCCAGAGATCATTCGCACAGATAGGGCCGCACCACCTCTGGTATCCCCATCCATCTTGGTGAGAATGGCCCCGGTAACGCCAATTTCTTCGTGGAAAGTGCGGGTTAAACTAGCAGCCTCTTGGCCCGTCATCGAGTCAACGACTAGCAATGTATCGTCGGGATTGATGCTTTCTTTAATTTGCTTGAGTTCGGCCATCATGTCGGCATCGATCTGCAAGCGACCCGCCGTATCCACGAGGACGACATCAACACCGAGTTCTTTGGCTTTTTCAACCCCTTGTTTGGCAATGTCAACGGGATTAGCGTCACTGCCCAGGTCGAACACGGGCACGTCAATTTGTTCACCGAGGGTTTTCAGCTGATCGATCGCCGCTGGACGGTAAACGTCGGTTGCGACCATCAGGGCGGTTTTATTTTGCTTGCGGAGATAGAGGGAAAGTTTGGCGGTGGCAGTGGTTTTCCCCGTCCCCTGCAACCCGGCCATGAGAATTACGGAGGGCTTATTTTCTGCTTCGGCGAGGGGAACGTTGCTTTCCCCCATGATTTTGACGAGTTCGTCGTAGACAATTTTGATGAACTGTTGCCCTGGATTAACGCCAGAAATAACTTCTGCACCGACTGCCGCTTTTTCCACATCAGAAATAAAGCCCTTGACCACCTGGAGGTTAACGTCGGCTTCGAGGAGGGCGCGACGAACTTCCTTTAAGGCTTCTTTGATGTTAGATTCGCTGATTTTGTCCTGGCCCCGGAGGGATTTCCAGGCATCTTCTAGGCGTTCGGCTAGGGCGTCAAACATAGGTCTTTTCTCTGGGTGGGCTGTTTAGTGACTGTCTAAATACTTTACCAAGTTGCGGACTGTAGCAGGTTCGGCAATCTCTCTTTATCAGGGGCGATCACCTTTTTGTCAAGAAAGGCAAAATTTTGGACAATAGGGAAAGGTAAAGAATTGTAACGGATGTTTCGGGATGAGTAAGAGCAAGATTGCGGTCATTGGGGCGGGCATTGGCGGTTTAACGGCGGGGGCTTTGTTGGCGAAACGGGGCTACGATGTCACGGTTTATGAACAGGCGGCGATCGCCGGGGGCTGTGCGTCCACTTTTAAGCGTCGGGGTTTTACCTTCGATGTAGGGGCGACCCAGGTGGCGGGCTTAGAAGTAGGAGGGATTCACCAGCGTATTTTTCAAGAATTGGGCGTCGCTTTACCCGAAGCAACGGTTTGTGATCCGGCTTGTGCGGTGTTTTTACCGGGCGAAACAGAACCCATCAACGTTTGGCGTGATGCGGAAAAGTGGGAAGCTGAACGACTCAAACAGTTTCCCACGAGCAAAAATTTTTGGCATTTATTAAAAATTTTATTTGCGGCGAGTTGGCAATTTCAAGGCCGCGATCCGGTGGTGCCACCCCGTAATCCTTGGGATATTTTGCAGTTAATCAAGGCATTTCGTTTAAATACGTTGATCACAGTTCCCTTTGCTTTGATGACGGTTTTAGACGCGTTGAAATTATGTAATGTTGCCGCAGATCAAAGATTAAAAACTTTTTTGGATTTGCAGTTAAAGCTGTACTCCCAAGTTGATAGTTCCGAAACTGCACTACTCTACGGTGCGACGGCCCTCGCCGTTTCCCAAACGCCCCAAGGTTTATTTCATCTCCAGGGTAGTATGCAAGCCTTGAGCGATCGCCTGATCGAAGCCCTCGAAAAACATGGGGGGAAATTACTCACTCGCCACCGCATTAAGGAAATTAACTTGGGTCAAAGCAAGCCTCAATTAACAGTCTTTGATCAGCGTCAAAATGAAATTGTTACACAAGCTTTTGATCATGTAGTCGCGAACACCACGGTTCAAGATTTAATTAAAATTTCAGAGCATCCGCCCAAATCAATTTTTAAAAAAATCTATCAAAAACGCATTGAAAATTTGCCAGATCCATCGGGAGCCTTTGTTGTTTACTTAGGGGTTAAGGAAGCGGCAATTCCCAAGAATTGTCCACCTCACCTGCAATTTCTCTATGATTATGACCAAGCAATTGGCGAAAATAATTCCCTCTTTGTTTCGGTGAGTAAGCCGAATGATGGTCGCGCCCCAGAGGGTCACCGGACGATTATCGCCTCCTCTTTTGTCGATCCTGATCCTTGGTTTGGGAAAGATTACGCCGAACTGAAAGAGCGTTACACCCAGGAGGCGATCGCCAAATTAAATCGCTATTTTGACCTTTCCCCAGAAAATATCATTGTTCAAGAAGCCGGAACGCCGCGCACCTTTGCTTTCTATACGGCTCGACACAAAGGCTTTGTTGGTGGCGTGGGACAGCGAATTTCTACCTTTGCGCCCTTTGGATTCGCCACCAGAACACCGTTTAAAAATGTTTGGCTCGTGGGAGATTCTGTCCATCCGGGAGAAGGTACAGCTGGGGTAAGTTATTCTGCCCTGACCGCTGTACGCCAAATTGAACAGGTCAGCTAAACAGCCAATAGATGAGCTTCAATTTTTTTCATTCGTTGATTAAATTCTCGCCAATGATCTCGATGAAAGAGATATTGATTAATATCTGCAATTTCTTGGGCGATCGCCACTTGTTCTTCTGAAACTAAACCTTGTTTAAATAGCCATTGAGAAACCCTTGACCAACTCCAGATCATTGATTTTTGACTCATTCCAGAAATAGGTAACGGAAAATTGCCTGTACCTCTTTCACCATTAATGAGCAAACGTACATATTCACGACTTTTTTGGATACGACGCGCTATTTCAGACACTGTCACTAAATCATCTGGCTGAATACTATCGACACGAATCTTAGGTTGAGCAATACTTTCAACTTGACGAATCGCCGACCAAACGGCTTCAGTAAAAGAAGTTGCTTCACGATCAAAATCCAAATAAACCACACCATTACGAGTTAATAATGAGGCATCGTCGCAGCCTGCTTCAAAAATGCGATCAACAAGCTGTTCATCAAAGTCGCGAACATTTGCTAAAACCAACGAAAATTCATAATTATTCATTGTTTTCTGAATGGGAACATTGTTTAATGGCTTTTCTGATTTGCTTAGCATGATTTTCAGGATTGCGGGGTGTAGACAGAACTGATTTTTTACAACCCAAACGATTATGTTCTGGACAAAGCAAAACCCCAAAAGCATGGGCAGAACCACTAGATTTTTTGAATGTCCAACCTTGCTCTAATGCTTCTTGTATGGCGGCCGCGATTTCTTTGTTGTGGTGTAGCTTGCCCATTGACGTCCCATGTTACTGGTCATCTGTATTTTGATTGGAATAGTAATACTCAATCTAGCTCTGCTGTTGCCATATGTCAACTGCCAATAACGTTGTGGATGAAGAATGTACTTCTTGATTTCTTTACGGGCGATCGCCCCTGACCACCCTTGCAGTACCATTTGGTTAAAGAGACGACATTTTTTAGGACAAGTAATCGTGAGCGAACAGCCCAACCCCAAAGTTTTTTTTGACATCACCATCGGCGGCGAAAGTGCCGGACGCATTGTTTTTGAACTACGGGCCGACGTTGCCCCCAAAACCGCTGAAAATTTCCGCGCCCTCTGCACTGGTGAAAAAGGCATCGGCAAACGGGGCAAACCCCTCCATTTCAAAGGCTCTAAATTCCACCGGGTGATCCCTGAATTCATGTGCCAAGGGGGAGACTTTACCAACGGTAACGGCACCGGCGGTGAATCCATTTATGGAGATACTTTTGAAGACGAAAGCTTTGAACTGCGCCACAATGTCCCAGGTTTGCTGAGTATGGCGAACCGTGGCCCCAATACCAATGGCTCCCAATTCTTCATCACCACGACCTTAACCCCTTGGCTCAACGGTAAGCACGTGGTCTTCGGTAAGGTTATCGAAGGGATGGATGTAGTCAAAGCTATGGAAGCCCAAGGTTCTGGTAGTGGTGCCCCGAAACAGGAAATTGCGATCGCCGATTGTGGTGAGCTCTAAATCTGGCAGCACGGGACGCATTTAAAAAAATACTGCTGTTTTTGTTACGAAATGGGGGGAGAATTCCTGTCTATGATTAGGGAACCAATATTCCCCCTTTTTGTTTTCCTGAAACCATGACCCAAGCTAACGATGCCCCAGTTCTGAATGTTTCTGATCTCAATGTCTATTACGGTGAAAGTCACATTTTGCGGAATGTGGATTTGAATGTGCCCCAAGGGGAGATGGTTTGTCTAATTGGTCGCAATGGCGTCGGCAAAACAACGCTTCTGAAAACAATTATGGGATTGTTGCCGCCCCGCACCGGAAAACTGCGTTTTATGGGCCAGGAAATTAATTCCCTCGCGACGGATCGCCGTGCCCGGTCTGGGATTGGCTATGTTCCCCAAGGACGAGAAATTATTCCCCGGGTTACGGTTAGGGAAAATCTCCTCCTCGGCCTAGAAGCTTTACCCAAGGGCCGTCGCAATAAGAGCAATATTCCCTCAGAAATTTTGAATTTATTCCCAATGCTCAAGGAGATGCTGCACCGGATGGGGGGCGATTTGAGTGGGGGTCAGCAGCAGCAGTTGGCGATCGCCCGCGCTTTAATGGGCCGACCAAAGTTACTAATCCTAGATGAACCCACCGAAGGAATTCAGCCGTCGATCATTTTAGAAATCGAAGCGGCTGTGAAACAAATTATTGCGGAAACAGGAATTTCTGTGCTGTTAGTGGAACAACATTTACACTTTGTGCGCCAAGCTGACCGTTACTACGCAATGCAGAAAGGGGGCATTGTTGCTTCTGGGAGTACCCATGAACTCAGCCAGGCTGTAATCCAGGAATTTTTGGCCGTTTAATAAACATCCCGCGCTGCCCGATGGAGCAGGGAATGGCGATATACAAGGTCATGGATATTTTTTGCATAGCCCCCACCAATCACACAGGCCACGGGATAACCCGCCGCCAAGCAGGTACTCAGCACCAGCCGCTCCCGTCGATACAGACCCGTGTTCGTCATCGCTAATTTGCCGAGGCGATCGCCCACATGGGTGTCCACCCCCGCATCGTAAAACACCAAATCCGGCTTCACCTGACTCAAAAGATCTTCTAGATGGTGCGCCAAAATTTGCAGGTAGCCATCGTCGTCCAATCCTTCCGGTAGGCCGAGGTCTAAATCACTGCGCTGCTTTTGGCTGGGAAAATTCACCTCGCAGTGCATCGAAAAGGTAAATACCGTCGGGTCATCTTGGAAAATAAACGCCGTGCCGTCCCCCTGATGCACATCGAGATCAACGATTAAAATCCGCTGCGCCAAGCCCCGTTGCTGAATTGTCCGGGTGGCGATCGCCAAATCATTCAAAATACAAAATCCTGACCCATAGCCCGGAAAAGCATGGTGTGTTCCCCCCGCCGTATTACAGGCCAACCCATGCTCTAGGGCCAACTGTGCCGTCAAAATCGTTCCTCCCACCGCCGTCAAAGTCCGTTGGACGACCCCCGCACTCCAGGGCAAACCAATGCGCCGTTGGGCCTTTGGGGTCAAGGTTCCCTGGCAATAGGCCGTCACATAGTCCGGCTCATGGACAAGTTCTAGCCAGGCTCGATCTGGCAATTGCGGTTGGTAAACTTGCTCCGGTTGAATCACCCCATCCTCCAACAGCAACCCATGCAATAATCGGAACTTCGGCATCGGGAAACGATGCTCCTCCGGAATCGGCGTCACATAATCAGGATGATAAACAACCGGAAACCCCATACAATGCCCCCCCCAAATCAGCAACTTATCCTCCCAGGATTGTAAAGAATTTTTGCAGTAAGAGTCGTAGGATTAACTTTTCCCTGCCCAAGACCCTCAAAAATTGAAACATCTGATTAAAAATCAAATCGAGCAGCTATAATCAGACGTAACAAGATAAGGATTTGATCCAGTTAAGTAAGATTGTCTAAAGTTTTCCTGACTGCGTAGCTTTCCGAATCTCTGCCCTCTACGATTCTCCGATTCGGAAGAATATTCGTTAATTATGTCGATTTACATTGGAAATTTGTCCTATCAGGTTACTGATGAGGACCTAAAAGAAACCTTCGCCGAATATGGCAAGGTAAACCGTGTCCAAGTTCCCACTGACCGGGAAACTGGCAGACCGAGAGGATTCGCCTTTGTGGAAATGTCTAGCGAAGACGAAGAAAATGCGGCCATTGAAGCCCTAGATGGTGCTGAATGGATGGGTCGTGACCTCAAGGTTAACAAAGCAAAACCCCGTGAAGACCGTCGTCCGGCTTCCCGTGGGGGTGGCCGTAGCCGCTACTAAAGCATTTTTCGTAGCATTACTACTCGACACAGCCATTTAGTCTAGCTGTCGTCACAAATAAATTAATTTGTTTCCCACTACCATCGGCAGTGGGATTTTTTATGGAGCTAGGTTGCCGTTTAGCAATCGTAATAAAGGGCAAATTCGTAGGGATGGGGCCGTAACCGGAGGGGATTCACTTCGGCGTCTAATTTGTACTCAATCCAATTCTCAATGAAATCTGTCGTAAAGACACCGCCTGCTGTTAAAAAGTCGTGATCCTGTTGGAGGGCTTCGAGGGCAGCTTCTAGGGAAGCGGGGGTTGAAGGAATTTTGCTCAGTTCCTCTGGGGTCAAATCGTAGATATCGACATCTAGGGGATCACCTGGATCAATGGCGTTTTTAATGCCATCAATACCCGCACAGAGCATCGCCGCAAAGGCTAGATAGGGGTTGGCCGTGGCATCAGGGCAACGGAATTCAAGGCGTTTGGCTTTGGGGTTTGGCCCAGACAGGGGAATGCGCACCGACGCCGAACGATTTCCTTGGGAATAGGCTAAATTCACCGGGGCCTCGAAGCCGGGAACAAGACGTTTGTATGAGTTGGTACTGGGATTAGAAAAAGCGAGCAGGGCTGGGGCGTGTTTGAGGATGCCACCAATGTAATGGAGTGCCAGTTGACTGAGATTGGCGTAGCGATCGCCCCAAAATAGTGGTTGACCTTCTTTCCAGAGAGATTGGTGGGTGTGCATCCCGGAGCCGTTGTCGTTAAACAGTGGTTTCGGCATAAATGTCACGGTGCGGCCATACTTACGGGCGACATTTTTGATCACATATTTATAGGTCATCAAATAATCTGCGGCCTTGAGGAGCGTTGCAAAGCGAAACCCCAATTCATTTTGGCCCCCGGTGGCAACTTCGTGGTGGTGCTTTTCGATGGGAACGCCGCATTTCGCCATGGTCAGTAGCATTTCTGTGCGCATATCCTGGAGGGTATCCGTTGGTGGTACGGGGAAATACCCTTGTTTGTAGCCCGGTTTGTGGGCGAGATTGCCCCCCGGTTCTTTGCGGCCTGAATTCCAGCGACCCTCGACGCTGTCAACGTAATAAAACCCTTTATTCTCCGTCTGGTCAAAGCGCACATCATCAAACACGAAAAATTCTGCTTCGGGGCCAAAATAGGCGGTATCGCCAATGCCGGAGGCAGCGAGGTAATCCACGGCTTTTTGGGCAATGCTGCGGGGATCACGGCTGTACCACTCCCCTGTGCGGGGTTCTTTGATGGAACAAATGAGGCTGAGGGTTTTTTCTTTACAAAATGGATCGATCCAAGCGGTTGTGGGATCAGGCACCATCGCCATATCAGATTCGTTAATCGCTTTCCAGCCTCGAATGCTTGAACCGTCAAAGGGCACCCCATCAACAAAGGAAGCTTCGTCCAGTTGATCTTGGTAAAACGAGCAATGTTGCCAAATGCCTGGCAGATCAACAAACTTGAGGTCAATAATTTGAATATTTTCCTCTTGGATCAGCCGTAAAACATCGGTTGCTGTCTGGGTCATGGTGGGGTGCCTCACAAACAATTCTTAATCTTCACTGCTAGGATCCGGCAAGCGATGGGATTCACGCCGACACAGTTCGCTTGATCCTAGAAAGAGTTATGGCAGTTCGTTGTAGTCTGGGTCACATCTCCACTGGTTGCGGCCCAGGAACTGTTTACTGTCAGGGTAGGTTAGATTTAAAGCTCTGGGTCAGGCGATCGCCAAAATTTCACCAAAATATTTACAGAAAGTCGCCCCATCTGGCATGGATGGCCACAGCCTCGGTACAGCTTGGGAAAAACAAAAATCGTCTTTTAGATCTCAGATTTAGAGCAGTTTTATTATTTTTTTTAAAGAAATGTAATCAATACGGCCCGAAACCTGGGATTATAAATGCCGTATAAAATTACGAGAGAAGACATCCTCCACTCCTTTGGGCGACGTAAAACAGGCTCGTCCTGGGGTCTTTACCCGAAGGAAAAACCATGTACTTCAGTCATGGGAGTATGTCAATATAAAACGAAGCTTCTCATCCCCCTGGGATGATCCTTTTCTAAACGCGCTTAATAAAACTGCTGTTCGGAGAAAATTTAATGCGGGACGCTGTTACAAGTCTGATCAGAAATTACGATACCACCGGGCGTTACTTTGACCGTGATGCCATCGAGAGCCTCAAAGACTACTTTGCTTCGGGGAATGACCGAATCACCGTTGCGGCGATGATCAATAGTCAATCTGCGGAGATCGTCAAGGCCGCGGCCAATAGTCTCTTTGAAGCGGTCCCTGAACTGCTCTTAGCTGGGGGCAATGCCTATACGACCCGTCGCTTTTCTGCTTGCTTGCGGGATATGGACTACTACCTCCGCTATGGCACCTATGCCTTAATTGCTGGGGATATGGACGTTCTCAACGAGCGGGTCCTACAGGGTTTGAGAGAAACCTATAATTCCCTAGGGGTGCCCATTGCACCGACGGTTCGGGGAATTCAATTCCTCAAGGATGCGATTAAGGAAATGGCGGCGGCGGCTGGCATTGCGAATACGGCTTTTATTGATGAACCGTTTGACCACATGACCCGTGAACTGAGCGAAGTGGATCTCTAAATTAGTTGACGGCAACTAACTTACACCAATGGTGGGCTGTCACCTCAGTTCCTTGCTCTGACCCTGGTCGGGGCAATTTTTTTATGGGTCTTTTTCTAAACCGAGACCTAGGCACTGAGGGTATCGAGGCGCGGTTGGGAAAGAAGTTGGGTAATGAGACTACAAAAATATTGAATTGGGGGAATCTCTAGGCGATCGCTAGTCGTGACGAGGACAACTTCCCGCATATCCATGGCATCGGGCAGAGGTTTGACCACGAGGGCAGAATCAGTACGGGCTTCGACGAGAGCAGATTGGGGCAAGAGGGCAATCATATCACCCTGGCGTACCAGGCCACGGAAGGCATCGAGGCTATTGAGTTCAACGGTGGCCGTGGGGGCGAGGCCGTGGTTGGCGAGCTGATCTTGCACGTAGCGTTGCATACCGTAGCCGTCCTTAAAGACCACTTGGGGGTAGCTCGCGATATCGATCCAGCTTAATTTCTCCTTTTGGGCGAGGGGATGATGTCTGCTGAGGAGGACTTCAACGCTTTCCTTGTAGAGGGGCATCACGACCATATCGGGGCTGGCGGTGAGAAAGCGATTATTCATGACAATGGCCACATCCACAAGGCTATCCCGCAGCACTTTTAGGGCGCGATCGCTACCGAGGGCAGTGACTCGCAGTTGGGTTTGGGGGTACATCCGACAAAATTGTTGGAGTACGGGCGGCAGATGGTAGGCACAGACGGAGTGAATGGCAGCGACGCAGAGTTCCGATTGATTACCCGCGAGGAGATCGTTGATTTCGGCACGGGCATTGTCCCAACTGCTACAAATTTTGCGGGCGTAGGGCAGAAACCGTTCCCCCGCCAGGGTGAGTTTAACCTGGGCACTGCGGTGAAAAAGGGGCATCCCGACGGCGGCCTCAAGGCTTTGAATTTGGCGACTGACGGTGGATTGGGTGACGCCACATTGCTGGGCTGCTTGACCAAAATTTCCGGTGGCGGCGATCGCCAAAAATGCTTGCAATTGCTCCAGGCGCATGGGTCATCCCCTTGGTTAAATGTTTTCCTGTCATGTGCCCAATGAGTTTACTGCATTGATTTTGGGGCTTTTTGTTCCGGATGTTACAAACCTCAAGAAAGGAAAAGGGCCAGAACTCAATAATCTGACAAAAATCTGGCAAGTCCTGCGGAAGAATCTATCATGGGGACAATTTGCGCCTGTGTTCAATCCGTGGCCGAGTGATTTGCCTCGGTTGCATCCCTAGCTATGCCCAATATGAATCACTCAAATCCTGATCCCCTGGTTCCCTCCCTTGACCATTGGGCCATGCCGTTTAGTAATCAGCTTGCCACCATTAAAGGTTTAGGAGCTTGGTTTGGGTCTGGGTTTGATCCGGCTCGACCACTGACCCGGACTGAGTTTGCCAGGGTGCTAGCCCAATGCTTTGATCTGCCACGACCTTGGGGCACTTTTGTGCCGGAATTCCCAGATGTTGCGCGCCAAGACCAAGCGGCGATCGCCCAAGCGGTCTCCATGGGATTTTTGACGGGTTATCCCGATAACACCTTTCGCCCCCAAGCTGTGCTGAAACGGTTTGAAGTGCTAGAAGCGTTGGTACGGGGTTTAGGGTTGAGTCCAGGGAATCCAGCGGTATTACGGGCTTTTCGAGACTATGTCCAGATTCCTTCGACGGTGATGGGGGCGATCGCCGCTGCAACCCAACACCATTTGGTCGTGACCCAGCCCCAAGTTGATCTGCGACCCCTCCAGCGAATCACCTGGGGAGAAATGGCTGCTTTTTTGCACCAAGCCTTGGTTTTACAGAGGGAATTACCCGTTTTGGCTGCGCCTGGGTTGGTCGATCCGCTGCCCTATCTGCCGACTTTTACCGATGTGCAAAACCACTGGGCCAAGCCCTTTATCCAGGCGATCGCCAATCTTGGTTACATTCACGGTTCAGCCCAGGGCCAATTTTTCCCCGATCAGCCCCTCAATCGCGCCCAGTTTGCCCTGTGGATCCAGGCCATATTTCACCCTAGTCCCCGACGGCCCCGGAAACAATTTTTCGATGTGCCGTCCCATTTGCCTGCCGCCGAGGCCATTCAACAGGGATATCAAGGCTGTTTTTTCTCTGGTTTTCCTGACCATACTTTCCAACCCCAGCAACCCTTACGGCGCGTCCATCTCCTCGTGGCGATCGCCCAGGGCCTGCGTTTACCACCAGGGGACATCGCCCTAACAGAACACTACGCAGATCAGGAAGAAATTCCCCCCTATGCCCAGGCAGCGGTGGCGACAGCTCTCCAAGCGAAAATTGGTGTGCTCCCCCAGGAAAAATTAATGCTCAAACCTCAGGCGATCGCCAGCCGAGCCGAAGGACTCGTTTATTGCCACCAAGCCTTGGTTTACGGCCAACGATTACTGCCCCTTACTGAGTAATTTGGGTTGGGCGCACGGGCACTTGATGCTGTTGGAGGTAGGTCTTGATTTCGGCGACGGTCAGTTGACCATAGTGGAGCAACGAGGCTAAAAGGGCGGCCTCTGCTTTCCCCGTCGTCAGGGCTTCGTAAATATGCTGGGTGTTGCCCGCTCCCCCGGAGGCAATGACCGGAATTTCGACGGCATTGGCGATCGCCTTGGTCAGTTCGAGGTCGTAACCCGCTTGGGTACCATCAGCATCCATACTCGTGACGAGCAGTTCCCCAGCGCCCCGTTGGGCCATTTCCTTCGCCCAGCCCAGGGCATCAATGCCGGTATTTTCGCGGCCTCCCCGCACATAAACATCCCAACCCGGATTTGCCGGATCTGGCCGACGTCGGGCGTCAATCGCCACCACAATGCACTGATTGCCAAACCGTTCGGCTGCTTCATTGATAAAATCCGGGTTCCGCACCGCCGAAGAATTGATACTGACTTTATCGGCCCCGGCCCGCAGGAGGTTTCTAATCTGGGCCGTGGTACTGATGCCACCGCCGACGGTGAGGGGAATAAAGACCTGTTCTGCGGTTTGGTAGACCACATCGATAATGGTGTCGCGGTCTTCGTGGGTGGCGGTAATGTCGAGGAAAACCAATTCGTCAGCCCCCGCATCGTTATAAACCTTCGCCAACTCTACCGGATCGCCAGCATCCTTGAGATCGACAAAATTCACACCTTTGACAACCCGTCCAGCATTCACATCGAGGCAAGGCAAAATTCGTTTGGCGAGCATTTTAAAGGGGGTCTCCTAGGTCGGGGGGCAAGGTCATATTTTACCCCTTGCTCGCAACACCACAATTGCGATCGCCCCCAAGAAATTAGCAGAAATTTCACGCATCGTTGATTACAAAAATTAGTCGCTGCCGCTGCTCGGCTTGACCTTGAGAATTTTGCGGTGATTTAAAATGGGCCTGTGTGTGTTTCGCCGAGCAGTGTTTATGCGTGTTGTAGCTCTCCAGGATGACATTCTCTGTATTCACCAAGATGATCTGCCCCCCTACAAAAAAGGCGGCTCGGTGGTGCGCAATAGTTATTTTTGGGCATTGAAATCCATTGCTTGCTATACGCCGCGCCAGGGAGATTGGGAATTTGACCGGGTGGTGTGGGTTGCTTTAGGGCGGATGTTGATGGCCTTTACCACCTCCGGGTACCTCGGCAGTTCGGAGACGACTTTAGAATTTCCTGAGGCGATCGCCATCCCTGACTCTTTACGCGCCGTTGCCACCTATCTCTAGGGGGTTTCCCGCCAAAAGACAATGGACTCATCCAAGGGTTGGAGGGTGGTGCCAGGATAGTAAAACTGGAGAATCCGCGCCGCTGACCAGCCCAAGTTAGCGAGATTGTAGGAGCCATATTGACTCATGCCGACCCCATGGCCGAACCCACCGCCCACAAAGGTATAGCCCGTGAGTTGATTTTGGGGATTGAGGTTGGGTTGTAGGTAAAACAGGGTACTGCGGGGCGGCCCCAGGGCACTGCGAATTTCATTTTTCAGGAGTTTGACAATGCCCCGGTCGGTGGTGACATCCAACTCCAGGACACGACCCGAAGGCGATCGCCGCTTAATCTCTAATTTTTGTACCGTTTGAATGCCCGCGAGGGGATTTTGGGTGCGCTCTAGGTAGGTTTGCAGGGTTGTGGCTAATTCCTGGAGAGTGGCGGATCTTTCCCAGCGAAAGACAGTCCGCCCCGTTTCGTTAAAGCCTTGGTTGAGAGCGATAAATTTCCGAAAAGCCTGTTCATCAGCGAGGGAGTTGCCTTTTAGATCCCAGACTGGATTTGGAGAATCAATCACGGCTTTGAGATAAGGCCGCTCTGCCCCATCCCACACATCGCTAAAGGAAGCGGTTACGCCGCCAGTGGTAGAGGAATACAGGGCATCGACTAATTCGTTGTTGTAGGTGAGCACTAAACCTTTAGTGCGGGCGATCGCCTGGTCAATGCGGGGACTAGTGCCCTGGAGACCTTTATAAACTTGGCAATGGATCGTGGCACAAAGTTCGTAATCGTCAGCTTCAAAACGCCGTAAATTGCGCAGGGCGTAGGTGCGGGCAATGATTGTCTGGGCTTCGACGGCATTATCAGGGGCATTGGGGCCAATTTCGTGGGGCACAACACCCCGTAAATACACCTCAATATCGACGTCATTAACGAGGGTAAAAGTACCGTAGGCGTTGGGCTGGAGCCTCAGTTCCCCGGCAAAGCGACTTTCTGGGCCGCCATCTTCTTGGACATTAAACAAACCGTTGCGCGAACGGATCGCCACATTGGCCCGATTGTACCGGTACCCCCCCACCACAAAGGAGGCGATCGCCTTTTCGGTACGCACCGTCGAACTGAGATAAGGGGTGGTGTAACCCTTCGCTTTTAATTCCTGGAGCAACAACCGCCGGAGGAGAGGCGTTTGGTAGACATCCCGTTTCGCCCACACTTGCCAGCGACCGGGTTGGGTAATTTCTACTTCAATGCCGAGGGAACGCCAAAATTTGGCGCTGTCCTCTGCCGTCTCAAAGGTACCCTGGTCACTGAGGACGATATATTCCGCTAATTCCGCCTGGGGCAAGGGTTGCTGGGCGACCTCTAGGGTGACTTGATTGGTCTGGAGCGTCTGTTGTTGGCCGCCGCTGATAATGTCCACCTCAAGGCGATCGCCCGACAGACTGGAGATGGTCAAAGTATCGTTTTGCTCTTCTCCGAATCGTTGGACAATGCCCACTTCGATCTCAACGGCATTACCGGGCAAAGCCCCCGGCCCCCATAGTCCAAGTCCGATCCATAGCCCCAATCCGAGCCACTGCCCCTGAAATTTAGCACTGCGCACCATGGCGAGTCCCCTGACACCTAAAACAATTGATGAAAATATAGACGGCGATCGCCAGCCCAAAGTTACGCCACCACCTTACCATTTTCGTCTAGTAAAATTTCCCCAGCCATTAACCGGGCCGCTGCCTCTAGCAAATGATCTTCCACATAGGGCTTTGTGAAATAGGCCTTTGCCCCCCGGTCCGCCGCAATTTTCCGGTGTCGTCCGGCCCCGCGCGAGGTCAACATCGCAATGGGAATGTGGGCCAATTCAGGATATTGTTGAATTTCTTCGAGCAACGCTAAACCATCTAGGCGCGGCATCTCAATATCACAGAACACCAAACTAAAATCGGGATTTTCCAACAACTGCTCTAGAGCCTCTTCTCCATCCCGGGCCCGCTCCACATGGTAGCCCGCCTTTTGGAAGGTAATGGCTAACAATTCTCGCACCGTCACCGAATCATCCACAATCAAAATCCTTGGGGCCGTTATTTTTACCGACGCATCATCTAGGGGTTCAAAATCGCCCATCCCGTCCCCAGGCTCCGAGACCGTGGGCTGTTTCGTACTGCCCGGCAGTAACACGTCTCCTTGGCGCATTTTTTGGGCCGCATCCAACAGCACTTCTTCTAAATAGGGTTTCGTGAAATAGGCACTCGCCCCCAGTTCAGCGGCCATTTGTCGGTGGCGATCTGCCCCCCTTGATGTCAGCATGGCCACCGGAATTTTTTCTAAATTCGGGTCTTTTTGAATGCGAGATAATAGCTCCAAGCCATCCATGCGCGGCATCTCAATATCGCAAAAGACCAGTTCACAGGGTAAGCCTCCCCGCAGTTTTTCCCAAGCTTCCTGGCCGTCCCGGGCCTGCTCAACCCGATAGCCAGCCTTTGTGAAACTCATCGAGAGGAGTTCGCGCACCGTGATCGAATCATCCACAATCAACACAATGGGCTCCCTTTGTACCATCTCTGGTACGAGCAAGTGTAAGGCCGGGTTATCTTGCCAGGTGGTAGCCTTGGCCCTGACCCGTCCCTGGGCCGCAAGTTCAATCAGCTCTAACACATCAACCACGGGCATAACTGTGCCATCCCCCAGGACTGTCGCCCCGGCGATCGCCGCTGGTTTCGGAATCGGCCCCTCGATCTGTTTAATCACGATTTCCTGTTCCCCTAGCACCTGATCCACCTGAATCGCCAGGAGATTGCCCGCACTGCGTAGGATCACAACGGGAATTTGGTCAGGATCCCCAACCCCTCCATAAATTGAGCCCCGCCCAATTTGTCGTTGGAGCGTCAATAGATTACTGAGGGGATACACCCGCAATCGAGAATCTCGCCAGCGAATATAACGTCTGCGGCCTTCCTGTTCCACTTGGTCGAGGGTGTAGGTCTGCATATCTTCAACCCCATCCATGGGCAGAGCAATGCGGGCGTGGCGATTGAGACAAAATAAAGCGCGGCAGATATTGAGGGTGAGGGGTAGCCGGATGGTAAACGTTGTACCTTTACCCAGGGCGGAGTCAATGGTGATTGTGCCTCGAATACTACCGAGGGCCGTGCGGACCACATCCATGCCAACCCCCCGACCCGAAAAGTCATCGGCCTGTGCCTTGGTGGTAAAGCCAGGATGGAAAATAAAATCATAAATATCCTGTTGACTGAGATCCGATAATTGATCAGGGGTAATCAGGTTTTTTTCAAGGGCTTTGTGGACGAGGGCTTCAGAATCCATCCCCGCACCATCATCGGCAATGGCAATTACAATTTGATTCCCCTGAATATAGGCTTTGAGGGAGACAACCCCCGCCGCAGGCTTACCCTTACTGAGGCGTACTTCCGGGGACTCAATCCCATGGGTAATGGCGTTGTTGATCAGGTGAGTCAGGGGATCATAGAGCTGCTCTAGGATCATTTTGTCAATGAGCACTTCTCGACCTTCGACATTGAGGGAGGCTCGCTTATTGAGTTTGAGGGAAATTTCCCGGACGGGGCGCACCAGGCGATCGGCTGCTTGGGCAAAGGGAATCATCCGTGATTTAGTCAAGCCTTCCTGGAGCTGCGTACTGACCTGCCGGAGATTACGGGCAACTTGTTCATTGTCATCGACTAGAAATTCGATATCCGAAGAAGATTCTCGCACCCGCACAATCAGTTCAATCATCTCCTGGGAGAGGAGGTGAAAGCCGGTGAACTGATCCATTTCTAGGGGGTCATATTCTTGGGAACGATGGCGACCGGGGGCATCCGCCTTATCGGTGAAACCTGGGGGAAAGTGATATTCACTACTTTGACCACGACTGGCTAGCAGGGAACGCTCCAGGAGAGAGCGTTCGTAAAGATCTTGCATCTGGCTACCAATGTCGTTGAGCCGTTGGACTTGGCCCGTGAGATTGTCGAGGAATTGCCGGAGTTTTTCTTGGCTTTGTTCGAGGGTATTGCGGTTGACAACGAGTTCTCCCATCAAGTTACTGAGGTTATCGAGTTGCTTGACGGGAATCCGCATGGTCTGCTCAAAGCTGTTGACCTTTTGGGAGCGTTGACGATTTGTACTAGGGCCGCTGGTGGTAGTAATGGGAGGCCCTCCCATGGTGTCTGCCTGTTGGAGCAGGGCTTCTAATTCACCAAAGTCCGTCTGTTTGGAAATGGCAATTTGGGGGCGTTTTTTGGGAGAGGGACTAGGGCTAGGAGCGCTCGGAGTTTGTTCAATGAGTTGGGTGAGGGCTTGCCAGTCAACAGAATTGGCCGACGAGCTTGGTGATACTTCTAGGTATTGACCGAGATCCTCTAGGGGAGGGTAGTAGGTGATCTGACCGTTGGTAACCGGGGAGATCTTGGAGGAAATGGCCTTGGGGCGTTTGAGGGGCGGGGAAACGGGGTCTTCGAGGGGAAAATAAGGTTCGCTCTCGGTGGCGTAAGTTTCTGTTTCGGAGGGTTGGTTGGGATCAGTATCTTGGAGGAGAGCTTCTAAGTCGGCTTCGAGGTCTGCTTCGTTTTGGGACGAGGCTTGCTGAGGCGTTTGGGACTGGGGGGAGGTCACTTCCTCGAAGGCTAAAAGTTCTTCAAAGTTATTTGCGAAGCTGATAAATGAAACTTTCGGATCGATCTCCTTGGGAAAATCGGTCGCTGGCTCCTTGGGAAAATCGGTCGCTGGGGGGGCAGAGGTTTCTGCGTCGAGGTCTTCAAACAGTTCTAGGAGTTCGTCTTCAAACTCAGAATCTTGATAGTTATGTGCTTCATTATGACTGTTGTTGCTCACTGGTGCCCCCATCCAACGCTGGTCAAAAAATACAGGAATTGTCAATTACAATCAGGATAACCTAATCTTTCGGGTGGATTACCTAAGGTAAAGTTTTACTGACAGGTTCAAAATCTGCTGTGTATTGGTGGCCTGTTATGGTTTAAGAAGAAAGCAACAGTGATGATTTGATTTGAGCATTCACCATGGCTGGACATAGTAAGTGGGCAAATATTAAACGACAAAAGGCACGGGTTGATGCCAAGAAGGGGAAAACGTTTACTCAGTTATCCCGGGCGATCATTGTTGCGGCTCGCCATGGTCTCCCTGATCCGGCGGGGAATTTTCAACTCCGTACTGCCATTGAAAAAGCGAAGGCTGCGGGCATCCCCAATGAAAATATCGAACGGGCGATCGCCAAGGGAGCGGGTACCTATAATGATGGCGAAGCCAATTACGAAGAAATCCGTTACGAAGGCTATGGGGCCGGGGGCGTGGCCATTTTGATCGAAGCCCTCACCGACAACCGCAACCGCACAGCGGCGGATTTACGTTCTGCCTTTAGCAAAAATGGTGGCAATTTGGGAGAAACGGGTTGTGTGAGCTGGATGTTTAGCCACAAAGGTGTGGTGACGCTCACGGGGGAGATCGACGAAGAAGCCCTACTAGAAGCTTCCTTAATTGGCGAAGCAGAAGGTTATAGTGCCATCGAAGACAGCGATGAGGTGGAAGTCCTCAGTGCCGTTGAGAACCTAGAACACCTCAACCAAACCTTGCAGGATGCGGGCTTTACGGTGAAAGAGGCGGAGTTGCGCTGGTTCCCGGAGACAGAAATGAACCTCACCGACGAAGTACAGATCCAAACGATCCTCAAAATGATCGAAACGATCGAAGCCCTTGATGATGTGCAAACGGTCACCAGTAATTTGGCGATCGCCCCAGCCTTTGCGACCCTCTAAAGGTCATTTAAAAATTGAGCCAAAGTGATCCCCTAGCGACAGAGACTTGATTTGAAGGCTCCTTTGAGGTTTCAGGGGCGCACAAAATATTTCTAGTTTGGGTACCTTGGAGAGAGAAAATAATCTTTTCACAGCAGTAAGGAAATCCTGAAGTGATGCGAACCCCCGAACCTTTGCCCCATGAAGCAGAACGCCTCAAATCATTGTTCCAACAGGATCTTTTAGATACCCCCCAGGAGCCTGAATTTAATCGCATTGTCAACCTCGCGGCGCGACTGTTTGGGGTCAAAATCGTTTTGATTTCCCTCGTGGATGATTGTCGGCAGTGGTTTAAGGCTAAGGTCGGCTTGGCAGCGAGCGAAACCCCCCGCAATATTTCCTTTTGTGGCCACGCAATTCAGAGGGCAGACATTTTTGAAATCCCGGATACCTTAGCCGATGAACGCTTTTGGGACAATCCCCTTGTCACTGGAAAACCCTATATTCGTTTCTATGCGGGTCATCCCATCCGCTCTGGGGACGGCTATCCCCTGGGTACCCTGTGTTTAATTGATGAACAACCCCGTAAATTGACGGCCACTGAACGGGAACTGCTGCAAATGCTGGCGCACCAGGTAGAAGATTTGCTCCGTTTACGCCGTAATCTAAAACGCAAGCAAAACAAAATTAAGCTGCTCACGGTGCAAGTACAATCCCTAGATCGAAGCAATAACCTCAAGGATCAACTGTTAGCGGTGTTGTCCCACGATCTGCGCAGTCCCCTGATTAGTTTCCGGTCGGTGATAGAACTCTTGGCCGCCCAGGCCCTAGAGCCGGAGGAGCTAGAAATTTTAATTCCCGAAGTCTGCAACAAGTTTGACCAAACAGAAATGAAGGTGATGCAGATGTTGCAATGGGCGCAGCAGCAACTCCAGACGGAAGTGGTTCCCATTGAGATGATCAAAGTCGAGGCGATCGCCGCCCATGTGTTGCCCTGGTGCCAGGACTGCGCCCAACGAAAAAATGTGACCTTACAAGTTGAAATGGAGCCCCAATTACAAGTCCTAGGCAATTTAGAGCTTATCGGGGTTGTGCTGCGTAATTTCCTGGGCAATGCGGTGAAATATTCCCGTCACGGTGAAACGATCACCTTGTTCGCGCGCCGGAGTGGTCAATATGTAGAATTGGGGGTTCGGGATACGGGGCTGGGAATGAAGCCCGAAACCCTTAAAAAAATTCGTAGCCATAGCTATCAGCTGTCAGCCCCAGGCACCGACAATGAAAAAGGGACTGGCCTGGGGTTATTGCTCTGTCAGACTTACCTCAACCAGATGGGCACTGCCCTAGAGATTGAAAGCCGTTGGATGGAAGGATCGACGTTTTCGTTTCGCTTGCCGATCGCCCCCAGTGCCTAGAGGGTCACTTGACCCTGGAAGCTAATGGCTGCTGGCCCGGTCATATAGATGTGATTGTCTGCTGCTGACCATTCGATCTGGAGACAGCCCCCCGGTAGTTCTACGGTACAAAGGCGATCGCAATGGCCCGTTAAGACCCCAGCCACCACCGACGCACAGGCCCCTGTCCCACAAGCGAGAGTAATCCCCGCGCCCCGTTCCCAGACCCGCATTTTGATGTAGTCGGGACGTACCACTTCAATAAACTCGGTATTGATCCGTTGGGGAAAAGCCGGGTGGTGCTCAAAATCTTTACCAATCACCTCTAGGGCGATCGCCGCCACATCTTCGACAAAGGTAATGCAGTGGGGGTTCCCCATGCTCACACAGGTCACCATCCATGTTTTTCCGGCCACTTCGAGGGGCTGATTAACGGCTTGGCCATTACTGTCTTTTAGGGTGGTGGGAATATCCGTTGCCGTGAGAATCGGTTCACCCATATCAACCCGCACGAGTGCGTCAGTTTCTAAACGGGGTCGAATCATCCCCGCCAGGGTATGGATGCTGTAGGTTTTGCCGGGGGCATTTCCCCCCTCTAGGTGGTCAATGAAGCGGGCTAAACAACGAATCCCGTTGCCGCACATTTCCGGTTCAGAACCGTCGGAATTGAAAATGCGCATGGTATAGTCGGCACCAGCCTGGCCTGGCAGAGCGAAAATCACACCGTCCGCACCAATGCCGAAGTGGCGATCGCATAGTTGAATGGCTTGCTCCGGGGTGACGAGGGGCGTCGTCTGCTGGCGATTATCCAGCAGAATAAAATCATTACCCAGACCTTGATATTTCGTAAATTCCAGCACCATACTTGTCGGTTAAGCTAATCAATAAAAGTTAATTCGCCATTATGACAGAATTTAATACGGGCTATCCGAGTGTGCGTCGCATCCAGAGCTTCGTCAAAGTAAAGGGGGAAGTGGAGATTAAACTCCTTACCAATGATGTCATCATTGGCAAAATTTTATGGCAAGATCCCCACTATCTTTGTGTCGTAGACCGCAGCTCCACTAGGGAATTTATGATTCCTCGCCAGGCGATCGCCTACGTCAAAGCTTAAACTGTCGGTAAACTTTTTCGTCTGCGATCCGTCCCTGTAATCTGTTGACCTAACGCAATTTACCATGACTGTTTCTTTCCCCCGTTTTCTCCCCCTCGTTGCCAGCCTTGCCCTAGTTGTGGGGTTTTCAGAATCAGCCACCAGCGAACCGCAACTCCAAGTCACAGTCAATCCCAGCAGTCCCAAACTTGGGGAGAGCATGGCCGTAATTATTGATCCCCCCGGCACCCTCGATCCCCAACAGGCCGATACTTTAACGGTACGCTTTACTAAAAGTGGCGCGACCCAGGCCGATACTTATCCTGTTTTCCCCCTCGATCCGGCCGGCGATCGCTACCGAGCTTTAATTCCGACATCTCCCCTCGAATCCCACGGCAAAACCCTCCTCCAGGTGAGTGATGGCAACGAAACCCGCAACCTCGCCGTTTGGATCCAAGACCGCCGTTTTCCGACCCAGCGCATTACCCTTTCTGGCAGTGGCTCTGGCCCTGCAACCCAATACGAACTTGACCGCGTCGCCGCCCTCAAAGCTATCGTCTCCCCCACAAAACATTGGAATGGCCCTTTCCTGCGGCCGAATAGTGGTCGCGTTTCAACGATTTTTGGCGTACGGCGCTACTACAATGGCGTTTTTGCCCAGGATTACTACCATCGCGGCATTGACTATGCAGCAGGCTATGGTTCCCCGGTGGTCGCTCCTGCCCCTGGCAAAGTGGCCCTGATTGACTTCGAGAAAAATGGTTTTAAAGTACACGGCAATACCGTCGGTATTGACCATGGCCAGGGCGTCATTAGCGTTTTCCTACACCTCAACAGTATTCCCAGCAACCTCAAGGAAGGAGATTTTGTCCAAGCAGGTCAAGCGATCGGCACCGTCGGTTCTAGTGGTGCTTCCACCGGGCCTCACCTCCACTGGGGACTCTATGTCAATGGCGTGGCGATCGATCCAGAACTGTGGCGTAACCAAACGGTTCAATAACCTACTTACAAAAATCTGCTGCCATTTGTTCTGGAGCCCAAGGTAAAGTCTGGGCTAGGCATTTTTGGGGACAAATGAATAACTTGATGGAGGCGCTTCCCTCTAAAAAAACTAACGTATAGTAGAGACCAAGCTAATTCTACATCGGGTGTTCCATGGTTTTTTCTCTGACCCAGAGCAGTTCACGCCAGCGGGAAATTATTGAAATTGTTTTCAGTAATGGTTGGGACTTCATGAAGAGTCTCCTGACTGGTGGTAAAGCCGATAAACCACAGATCCCCCCCCCTGAAGTTTTTCGCAATATTCTGGTGGAGCTAGGGCCTTTTTATGTCAAGCTCGGACAGCTTCTGAGCACTAGGCCCGATCTTCTACCCCCGAAATACATTGAGGCCCTCACTGCTCTCCAAGCCAAAGTCCCCACGGTGCCTTGGTTTGAAATTGAGCAAACCATTCGTCAGCAACTTTCCCAACCCCTCGAAGACGTTTTTCAAGAAATTAATCCCAACCCCATTGCAGCGGGTTCCATTGCCCAAATCCATCGGGCGGTTCTGCGGAATGGTCAAGCTGTCGCCTTGAAGGTACAACGGCCAGGCATCGATCAAATCGTCGCCCAGGACATTGCCCTCATCAAAGGGATTGCAGAACTCGCTGCTCTCACAGAATTTGGCCAAGATTATGATGTAATTGCCCTCGCGAAAGAGTTTACAAAAGCTGTCCAGGCGGAGCTCGATTTTCGTACTGAAGCAGGTTATACCGATCAGCTCCGGCGCAATTTAGCGAAAAGCAGTTGGTTTGATCAACAAAAACTGACGATTCCAGAAATTTATTGGGAGCTGACCACCGAAAAGCTGCTGGTTATGGAATGGCTCGATGGCAAGCCCTTGCTGGAAGCGGAGGTCACTTCAGAAAAACAACGTCAAGCAATCACGACAATTTTGTTTCGGGCTTTTTTCCAGCAAATTTTTGTGGATGGTTTTTTCCATGCTGATCCTCACCCCGGTAATATTTTCTACCTCGATAGTCAGACGGTGGCGTTAATTGATTGTGGGATGATTGGCCGCCTCGATCCGCGCACCCAAAAACTACTGACAGAGATGCTACTGGCCATTGTGGATATGGATGCCCAGAGCTGTGCCCAGTTGACCCTAGAACTATCCGAAGGGGCGCACACGACGAACTTAGCCCGCCTAGAAGCCAACTATGATCGCCTGCTGCGTAAATATTACGACCGGAGCTTAACGCAGTTAAATTTTAGTGAGGTGTTCTATGAAATTTTGCAGGTAGCCCGCAACAATAAGGTTAAACTGCCGGGAAATTTGGGTTTGTATGCCAAAAGTCTCGCCAATTTGGAGGGGGTCGCCCGCAGTTTTAATCCAGAGGTTAATTTACTCGATGAGATTAAGCCGCTGATCACTGATATTTTCCGACGGCAATTGGTGGGGGATACTCCATTTCAGACCATGTTCCGCACGGTCCTCGATCTGAAAACGATTTCTTTGCGATCGCCGCGCCAGATTGACGTGATTCTCGACCGCCTCAGCTCAGAAACCCTCCAGTGGAATTTAAACCTGCGGGAACTCGATGGCCTGCGCCGTAGCATTGACGACTCCGCTAATCGCCTATCCTTCAGTATTGTGGTGGGGTCGTTAATCATGGGAGCCGCGATCATTACCATTTCGCCGAACCGTCAGTTAATGATTGTGAATGAAATTTTGTTTGCGGCAGCCAGTCTTTTAGGATTGTGGCTAATCATTAGTATTTTGCGGTCAGGACGCCTAAAGTAAATATCCCCTGGGTGATGAAATCTAAAAAATTGCCCCAGGCAGAACAACCAAAGGATACTATAGAAAATGGCCTTGACCTTTGGCATGAATTATCGCTCTGATTAGAATTCATTATGCTCTCCACCCTCTTCGCCGACTTCCGCATTATTTTTGAACGGGATCCTGCTGCGCGTAACTGGCTTGAAGTTCTATTTTGCTATCCGGGCCTCCAAGCGCTGTTGTTTCATCGCGTCTCCCATGCCCTCTATCGCTCTGGTCTGCCGTTTATCCCCCGGTTTCTTTCCCACATCGCCCGCTTTTTAACGGGAATTGAAATTCACCCAGGTGCCCGTATTGGCCACGGGGTTTTCATTGATCATGGCATGGGCGTTGTCATTGGCGAAACAGCGATTGTTGGTGACTATTGCTTGATCTACCAAGGCGTCACCCTCGGCGGTACAGGGAAAGAGAGTGGAAAACGCCACCCGACCCTCGGTGAAAATGTCGTTGTTGGTGGGGGAGCCAAGGTACTCGGCAATATTGAAATTGGGAATAACGTGCGCATTGGGGCCGGGTCAGTGGTCTTACGCCATGTCCCTTCGGATTGCACAGTAGTCGGCATTCCGGGGCGGATCGTCTATCGTTCTGGGGTCAAGGTCAATCCTTTGGAACACGGCAGCCTACCCGATTCGGAAGCAACGGTGATTCGTACCCTCTTAGACCGCATTGAGGCCCTAGAAGAGCAAGTCCAAACCCTCCAAGGTCAACAGCAGCCGGATCTCGTAACAGCCCACCGTCGTCAGAATCACAAAGATAGCTGTCGCTTGTCTGACCGAGAAATTCAACAATATTTAGATGGTGCGGGAATTTAATTTAGCTGAGATCATTTAAAAAGTCGTCGTCTAGTTCGTAGCCTAATAATTGGGCGATCGCCTTTACCCGTGACTGAGGTTGAATGCCGAATTTCGGTAAAGTCTCACTGAGGCAAAATACTTTACTCATCACAAAAATTTCGAGGGCTTCGGGATTATATTGAATCCCTTCGGTGCGATGAAATTGATGGGGCACGAGCATCGCCGTATAACGGCCTAATTCCCCTGCTTTCCAGTCGAGGAGGAACGGAAACCAAGGAAAGATCGCATCGAGACGCACAAACCAGAGACGAATTTCTGGGATTTCTGAGAGTTCACGGGGATCATTCGCTTCCTGGGGAAAATCAATCTTTAACTGAAACTTTTGCTCATGGTCTGCGAGGGCCTCATCGAGCAGGATCGATTGCACCAGGGTTTTCAGGGGGGCCAAATTAAGACTGAGGATGTCGCGTTGGGGAATTTTGATCTCTGCCATGGTTGCTTCGGTCAACAGCTTTCCCATTGTAAAGCTTGGAGATGGGCGCTGAGTGCTCCAAGGCTCATGAATTGCATTTGGCGATCGCCTTGGGACAAAATCCAACAAGTCGGCTGTTCCTGGAGATCAAGACGCAATGGGCAGGGGGTCTGTACGGCTTCAAACCCCAGACGCGTCAAGGCGCGTTCTGTCCAGGTGGCCGCCAAGCCTTGGCCGGTGAATTGGATGGGCGATCGCCGCTGGTACTGTAACTGAAACTGACCACTCATTTGATCAAAATAAAAGCGATCGCTACTAAAAGTTGTCCCCAAATATCCCTCTAGGGCTAATTCCTCCGGTGTACCCACTACTAACCTTTGGCTGGGGGTAATGAGCCAGAGCTGATCCGCACTCCGCAGGGCTAAATCGAGGTCATGGGTAGACATCAAAACGGTGCGCCCTTGTTGGTGCGCCAAAAACCGCAACAATTGCATCACTTCCACTCGACGAGGTACATCGAGATAGGCCGTCGGTTCATCCAGCAACATTAAATCCGTCGCCTGGGCCAAGGCCCGCGCAATCATCGCTTTTTGTCTTTCCCCGTCGCTAATGTTATTCAGGGGTTGGGCCTGGAGGTTCGTTAAACCAACAGCGGCGATCGCCTCCCGGACAATCTGTCGATCCGTTGGCCCCAAACGCCCTTGCCAATCGGTATAGGGATAACGCCCCAGGGCAACCAGTTCTGTAACCGACATCCAAGGGAGATCAACCCGTTCCGTTAAAACCAAGCTCAGGCGTTGGGCGCGCTGGGCCGCATTGAGGGCCGTCAAGGGTGTCCCATTCAGCCAAACCTGACCCGCTTGGGGGGACTCCAGACCCGCCAACGTCCGAATCAAAGTCGATTTTCCCGATCCATTCGCCCCCACTAAACAGACAAACTGTCCCTGGGCGATCGCCACATTGAGATCTTGAAGTAAGGCACGCCGTTGGTAGCCCACCGTTAAATTTTCCGTCACCAATAAAGATTGGGACTGCAATGTTACCGTCAAATGCGATCGCCTCGATTAATGGAGATGGGTTTGGGCTTTTTCCCGCGAACAGACCCAATCATGGGGGAGCGCCGAGGGCCAACCCATCAAGCGGGCCTCCGGACAAATGGTGGTGATGGTTAACTGGCAGTCGAGTAACTCAAAACCCTGCTGTTGGCATTGGGCAATGCTGTGTTTGTTGATCGCGACATCCTCAAACTCAATGGTTTTATTGCACTGGACACAGACCAAATGGTGGTGGTGGGCTTGGGATTGGTTCAGCTCATAATGTTTGTGGCCCTCGGCGAGCTCTAGCTCCCGTAAAATGCCCATGCGGGTCATGAGTTTTACGCTACGGTACACCGTTGAGAGACTAATTTTTTCCCCTTGCTCCAATAACTCATTGTGCAAATCTTCAGCGCTGAGGTGTTCACCCTTCGGCAAATTTAGAAAGGTGCGGAGAATTTTTTCCCGCTGGGGCGTTAACCGCCATCCTTTAGCATTGAGTTCGGTCTTGAGGGCGCTTACGTCGTAGGAAGGTACCAGCATATTTTTCAACAAGTTCAGCTTATTGACAATAATAAACGCCCTTTTCTACTTTTGCAACAATCTGGCCTTATTGCAAATAAATACTAACATTCAGGTCACCATCGGCCCCAAAAGGCGATCGCCTGCTGTAATCTACGCCAACAAAAATATTGCCCCTTTTTTTATCAACCGAGGACGATTAATCGGCATCCTCTAATAAAATCGTCGGATCAACATATTGCTCAAGGTGATTGGCGAGGGCTTCGAGGATTGCTTCTTGCCGTTCGTTGAAATTAGCAATACCTGTCGGTAGAGAAGAGAGGCCCCGTTTTTGGCGGAGGGCATTGAGCCAAAAGCGACACCAGGGGCCATTATTAAACAAACCTTGCAAGTAGACGGCCCAGATGTTTTGACTTTGGTTAACAAGACCCAAATTTGGGGTTTCAAAGAGTTGGGTATAACCGCTACTGGGAGCATAGTTCAGGATGTCACAGGGGAGGGTCATGCCGCTCAGGGGAAGATTTGGAAAGGGGAACCGCGAAAATGTTTCGGCGGGGAAGAGGGCGGCCTTGGTATGGGGTTGGCTATCAAAGGGCGTTAAACCGAGGGCTGGTTGAAAATCGCCACTGGGGAGGGCAATTTTTTTACTGAGGAGATTAGCACCATTGCCGATCCCTATCACCGTGCCGCCTGCATTGACATATTGCTGCAGCTGTTGGGGATAGCCGTATTTGTGGAGATAGTCGAGGTCGGCGATCGCCTGGCTGGTGTGGGGCACAATCACCGCATCGGGATAACCCAGGGTCTCGGTCGGATTAATAAACTCCAACTGTACCGAAGCCTCACCCATCAGGGCATCAAAGTCTGCATAGGGACAGAGGTGAGGGAGCTGGATTACCTGCAAGCGCAGTTTATTTTGGGGTAAATTGACAGGGTTATGGGCAACGGTAGTACAGAGGCTTTCGGGGTCAAAGGCCAGATTTTGGAGAGGCCGAATATAGCCGAGGACGGGTCGTTTGAGATACGTTTTGACCCACTGACTGGTTTGGGTTTCTTGGGGGCGATCGCCTTGCCACTGATTGAAGATTACCCCCCGAATCAGTTGACGATTTTCTGGGGAAAGCCGTTGCCAGAGGCCCCAAAGCTGATTAATGGCCCCTTCATGGGTGCAGTCAATCAAAATAATACCCGTGACGGGCGCCTCTAAACCCTTGAGAATCTCAAAATTTTGGTCGGTATCGCTGGTGAGGGGATGGTAAAGACTGTCGCGATAGCTATCGAATAGCAGCACATCGTATTTCGGCGGCAATGCCATCAAACATTCTCGAATCAGCGGTCGCGCAATATCGTAATAGCTATCGTAGTAAGCTGTTCGTTTGACAGTACCAATCCCCCGCCCTTGAATCAGCAGTTGAAATTTAGGCTTTGATTCACCAGGGGGACTACAGGCTTTTAGTAAAACTGGGTTGAGATGGGTTGTTGGTTGAATTTTTGCGGCCCACGCTTGCCAAGCCGCTGATTGACTGACTTCTGCGTCGGCACTGACCCGATAACCTTTTGTGATTTCCGTTTGACTTTGGAAAGGAACAACTCGCAACCCCTGCCGAGTTAGGGAACGGGCCAGCGCCGTAATTAACCATGATTTTCCAGACCGACGACTAGGGCTAAAAATGGCGATCGCCCGCATGAAGCTTCCTCACATTAAACCGAAAGATAGATGCATAGATTTAGATTGTACAGTCTAGACCGAAAACCGACTCAGCCAACGTTGTAAAGCATTTTGGCACCGAGCCAACCACGACACCTTTACCGCCTGGGGGGCCGCTTGCCATTGGGCCAACACCTGACGACCCAGAGGCGTTAAGCGAAAACTATCTGTCAAACCTTGACCATCGACCTCCCGCCGGAGCAATCCCACTTGAATCAGCCACATCATCAACTCTTCCACGGCCCCTTCCGGCAGCGATCGCCCACTATAACTCGCCCGGAGTCCAGCTTCTCCAGCAATATCAGGGAGCGCCACACTCTGATCTTTCATCGCTGCCAGCAGTTCCCACCGGAGCGGTGTGCAAGCAAAAGCCACCAGTGCCCGCTGTATTGTTTCAGGAGCGTATTGAATGGGTTTTGGTGTAAAAACTTGGGTCATGGCTAGGAGCAGAGACAATTGCAATCAAACGAAATTCATTAATAAAGTGCATTGTATATCCTTCCCCAAAGTTCTTGACGGCGAATCATCATCGAGGCAGAGCTTGAAATTCGTTGAAAGAAACAGATGATGAACCTTTATTTGTAGAGATATCCCTTGAAATGAAACCATTTTCTTTGCGAGATACATCGTTTTATTGACTTTTGTTTTCTTCTCCGAGAACCCGAAAATCATTTGCGAAAATGACACTGACTGAGATCACTTTTGATCACAAACCAGTTTTTTTTGGGAGTAAAAATACCTATGAAACTTGCCTATTGGATGTATGCAGGCCCAGCCCACATCGGCACATTACGCATTGCCAGTTCTTTTAAAAATGTCCATGCGATTATGCACGCTCCCCTAGGCGACGATTACTTTAATGTGATGCGTTCGATGTTAGAACGGGAACGCAATTTCACCCCTGTCACCGCCAGCATTGTGGATCGGAATGTTCTGGCACGGGGCTCCCAAGAAAAAGTTGTTGATAATATTGTCCGCAAGGATCAAGAGGAACGACCCGATTTAATTGTCTTGACCCCCACTTGCACTTCAAGCATTCTCCAGGAAGACCTCGAAAATTTCGTCGCCCGCGCCCAATTGGATGCCCAGGGAGACGTCATCTTGGCGGATGTGAACCACTACCGGGTTAATGAACTCCAGGCTGGCGATCGCACCCTCCAGCAAATTGTCCAGTTTTATATCAATAAAGCAAGAAAAAAAGGTGACTTAGCCACGGAGAAAACCCCGCAACCGTCGGTGAATATTATTGGGATTTCGACCCTTGGTTTCCACAACAACCACGACATCCGCGAACTAAAGACTTTGATGGCCGAGTTGGGGATTAGTGTGAATTTAGTAATTCCTGACAAAGCCTCTGTCCACGATTTGAAAAAATTGCCCCAGGCCTGGTTTAACCTTGTGCCCTACCGGGAATTGGGCCTGCCCACGGCAAAATATTTAGAACAAGAATTTGACCAACCCTATGTGGACATTACACCGATGGGCGTTGTGGAAACGGCCCGTTGCATCCGCGCGATCCAGGGAGCGATTAATGACCAGGGAGCCACGGCAGATTATGAAGCCTTTATCGAAGAACAAACCCTCCATGTGTCCCAGGCCGCTTGGTTTAGTCGTTCCATTGATTGCCAAAATTTAACGGGCAAAAAGGCGATTGTCTTTGGGGATAATACCCACGCTGTGGCAATGACGAAAATTCTGGCGCGGGAAATGGGCATCCATGTGGTGCTGGCGGGAACTTATTGTAAATATGATGCTGACTGGTTCCGTCAAGAGGTGAGCGAATACTGTGATGAGATTTTAATTAGCGAAGATCATGGCGAAATTGCTGATGCGATCGCCCGCCTAGAACCTGCTGCCATTTTCGGTACCCAGATGGAACGCCACGTGGGTAAGCGGCTGAATATTCCCTGTGGCGTGATCGCCGCCCCGATCCACATCCAAAACTTCCCCATTGGTTATCGGCCTTTCGTGGGTTATGAGGGCACTAACCAAATCGCGGATCTGGTTTATAACTCCTTTACCCTAGGCATGGAAGACCATTTGCTCGAAATTTTCGGCGGCCACGATACCAAGGAAGTCATTACCACAACCATGTCGGCCAGTTCTGATCTGAATTGGACAACGGAAGCCCAGGGACAACTGAACAAAGTCCCCGGATTTGTGCGGGGCAAGGTGAAGCGCAACACCGAAAAATATGCCCGCGCCCAGGGACTGAGTGAAATTTCCCTGGAAGTGCTCTACGCCGCTAAGGAGTCTGTCGGTGCTTAACAAGGCCCCCCTGCCCCCAGTTTGGGGGAGATTTAGGAGCAGTTCAAAAGACCGATGAGGTTTGCATAATCGCTAAGGTCGGGGGAGATCTGCGCTAAAGTGAAAGGCTGATCGCACGCTTGGTTGCTCTTTTTCCCATGCTTAAAGTTGTCTTTTTCGGTACGCCTCAGTTTGCAGTGCCCTACCTAGAAGCCCTTTTGAACCACCCGGACATTGAAGTGCTGGGGGTCGTTACCCAACCGGATAAGCGGCGAGGTCGGGGCAGTCAACTGATTCCGTCGGCGGTAAAAAAGGTGGCGATCGCCCATGATCTCCCCGTCTGGCAACCGAAGCGCATCAAAAAAGATCCTGAAACCTTAGCGATTCTCGAAAACCTCCAAGCCGATGTGTTTGCGGTGGTCGCCTACGGGCAGTTGCTCTCGCCGCAAATCCTCCAGATGCCCCGGCTCGGCTGTGTCAATGGCCATGGTTCCCTGTTGCCGAAATATCGCGGCGCCGCGCCGATCCAGTGGAGTCTCGTCCAGGGGGAAACGGTGACGGGGATGACCACCATGCTCATGGATGAGGGGATGGATACCGGGGCAATGCTCCTCAAGGCTGAAACGCCCATTGATCTTTGGGACAATGCCCATGATTTGGCAGTGAAATTAGCGACCTCCGGGGCGGCTTTATTGACAGAAACGCTCATTCAACTGGCTCAAGGAAAAATCACCCCCATCCCCCAGGATCCAGACCAAGCCACCTATGCGCCGTTGATTCAGAAAGAAGATTTTCAGCTAGATTGGCAAAAAGGGGCGATCGCCTTACATAACCAAGTGCGCGGTTTTTATCCCAACTGCCTCACCACCTGCCGCGATAAACCGTTAAAAGTGTTAGAAACGATCCCCCTCGTGCCGGAATGTTTTGCGCAATATCCCGCAGCATATGAACCCCTCAAGGAATTTGTTGGGAACACAGGGAAGGTTGGGGAAATTGTGGCGATCGCCAAAAAATTTGGGCCAATCATCCAAACGGGGGACGGACTTTTGTTGCTCAAACAGGTGCAACCCAGCGGCAAAAAACCCCAGTCCGGTTGGGATATGGTCAATGGGATGCGCCTAACTGTCGGTGAATCCTTGGGCTAGAACGCAAAAAAAGTCCCCAGGTTGTGAACCCGGAGACCTTGGGGGAAATTTCAACTTAAAGAACTTATGAAACCCCTTGCATTTGTGCTGTTCTCAAGGTGAGCTCTGAGGTGCGATCGCCCCGGCGCAGTTCCACCTTCAAGCTAGCATCAACGCCACTCTGTTCAACGGTTTCCTGGAGTTGTTGGGCATTGGCGATCGCCTTACCGTTGATTTTTGTAATCACATCGCCCCGACGCAGACCCGCTGTTTCCGCTGGACTACCCGGCACCACACCCAGCACCAGCGCTCCGTTCACTTCCGGTAAGAGCACGATGGAATTGGGGTCAGCATTATTTTCCTTGGCCATTTCTGGGGTGAGGCTCACCATCCGAATCCCGATGAAGGGATGGGGTACTTCTTTCCCAGCGGCGAGGGTGGGTTCAAGATCCTTGGCTTTGTTGATCGGGATCGCAAATCCAATGCCCATGGCATCCCGGCGGATCGCGGTGTTAATCCCAATCACTTCACCGTCGGCGTTGAGGAGGGGGCCACCGGAGTTACCAGGGTTAATGGCGGCATCGGTCTGGAGAAAATCGACCCGCTTATCGGGAATTCCTGCCTGGGCCGAAGACCGTTCTAGGGTACTGATAATGCCGAGGGTAACAGTATTGTTTAAACCCACCGGATTCCCTACGGCGATCGCCCAGTCACCCACCTGCACAGACCCAGAATCACCGAGGGGAGCCACGGGAATAGACTCATTTTTGGGGTCAATTTTCACGACGGCCAAATCAGTTACTTCGTCGGTACCCTTTACTTCCCCTTCAAAGCTGCGGCCATCTTTTAGCGTTACGGTAACTCGATCAGCACCGCTCACAACATGGGCGTTGGTGAGGATCACCCCAGACCGATCTGTAATAAACCCAGATCCTTGTCCGGTGAGCACCTGACGTTGTTCATCGGGAAATTGCATCCCAAAGCGATCGCCAAAAAACTCCCGGAAAAATGGATCATTCATAAACGGGTCCTGGAAGCGGCGCACCACGGTTTTTTCTGTGTCTAGACGCACTACCGCTTGCCCTGTCCTGGCCACCGCATCGGCGACAAAACTTCGACCTGCTGCTACGGGTACCGCTGCCACTTCCTGGGGCGGATTGGTATCAGCTAAAGGTTGGTTGAGGGTTTGGCTAGAGCCTTGCATTGCCCCGAAGGTAATGGCACAGCCCACACAGAGGGCAACAATGTGGGTTGTAAATCGTTGGACAAATTTTGATCGTCTCATAGAAGTTTTTCTATCCAGTCTGTATAAAGTTTTAGGATGATGGCCACATCGAGCCGGGCGTTAGGGGGACACCGCAGGAGGTTTTATCGTCAATCTTAGCAATTGAATTCTCCCGGTTTAGGTGAGGTTTTCCCGCCATTACTAAACCCTGAGCCACAATTTTTGACGTAAATTTGCTGGTTTTGGTTCACAAAAATGGAGATTGTAATGGCTTAACCCAAACCAAGAATCTGTTCAAGA
>Ga0213835_100444_pt1 | contig 40508 bp, 37 predicted proteins | sample SWPATP01_FD_160576 | JGI IMG/M metagenome (GOLD analysis project Ga0213835, IMG submission 160576) | Coastal seawater microbial communities from Marineland, Florida, United States - SWPA TP0 #1 | ecosystem: Environmental > Aquatic > Marine > Coastal | place: USA: Florida | collected 2016-08-05
GCTCATAACCTGAAGGCCGCAGGTTCAAATCCTGCCCCCGCAACCAAATCATCATTATCGAAAAACACCCGTAGCCATAAGCTGCGGGTGTTTTGCGTTCGTGGGATTTTGACGCGGATGTTCGGTATCAGGGGCGATATTTTGTGTTTGGGATTTTGCCATGACCTGGGACTGCGAATCGCGGCGTTGGGCCTCAAGTTTTTTAGGAGCGATCAGCCATGGCTGGAGCTGCCATTATTGGAAGCACCTTGGAACTCCCAGTCAGCTTTTCGGCACTACAGGCGGATTTGTGGGTAGCCATCAACTACCGGACGATCCCCTTTTTTGGCTAAACGGACGCGACGCTGTCCTTCAACTCATCCAGTGGTCCTTCGAGGGCCGTCCGTGGGAGCACGAGCTGAGGCTCGATCAGGACAATGCGGGGCGCATCTTCCGTCGTGTCCAGAAGCTCAAAACCTTTTTCCAGCATGTCCGTAATATTGGGTCTGATCATGTAGACGGGAAACGGCAGGAAAGATCCGAAGGGGTCATAGTCGAAACAGCCAACGACTATATCGCCGAAGGCTTCGCCATCGTGCTTGCCCATGAAGCGAAGCAAACCCTCGAAATTGATCGACGAATTGATGAAGAAGCAGCGCGGCAGTCGTCCGTGGCGCTCATAGAAGCGTTCGAAGGCGAGGGCGGTCATGCTGGGCGAATAGCCGGTGCTTTCCATGTCGTCGCCTGTAGAGGGCCCCAAGATCTCCGCTTTCGCAGCATGGAAGCCGATGGTGCGCTCGCGGCTGGCGTGATCGTCGCGACCGCCAAACATGTAGACATCATCCGGATTGAGAGGCCCCGCTTGCTGGGCGTGCCGGATGATCGCCGAGGTCAGCGTCCTCGCACCCTGCCTGTTATCGGAAATGACCGAAGAGGCCAGTGTGCCCGGCAGGTCGATATTGACATGGGGTACTCCCGTCCGAACGCAAACGTTATGAACGCCGTCCGGATCGGTTGCCCCGACAATGAAAAGCGAATCGATGGAATAGGCGACGAGCTGCTCGACAGTCCGGCGCTCCTCGTCCGGATCACGGCGACCTGCGACCACAAGCGGCAACAGGCCGCGTGTGCGGGCCTGCAATTCAAATGTTTGCGCCATGGAGGAGAAGAAGCGCGTATCATAGACCGGCAGAAGCAATCCCGCCAATCCCGACCGCGAACTCCTGAGCGCCCTGGCCTGCTGGTTGGCGGTGTAGTCATGTTCCTCTGCCAAGGAGATGATCTTTTTGGCGGTCTCCTCCGAAATGCGGCGCTTGCGCCATGTGCCGTTCAGGACAGCACTCACCGTCGAAGCCGATGCGCCTGATTTGACCGAAAGGTCGTAAATCGTTGCTTTCCTCTGTTCCTTTTCAGTCATGCCTGAATCACCCCTCACATCTTGCATGTTGTAGATGGCAGACCCTCTTGACGAAAGCCCGCTTGGTGATAATGTGCCTGCACCATCGATTGTGCAACGTAGAAATATCGATTGTGCTGGTGGTTCGCTTGAGGAGCGACGAGGGAGGAGCCTGTATCAGGCACAGGAAATTCGACCGCTGGGCACGAGCTCTTGCAGGCAGGCATTTTCGCGTCAGGGATGTTCTAAGGAGGAGGACCCCATGAAGAAACTTATTTCAGTTGCGCTTGGCATTTCGCTGGCGCTGTTCGCATGGACGGTATCATTTGCTGCCGAAACAAAAATCGGCGTCGTCGTGAAGATCGGTGGCATTCCATGGTTCAACGCCATGGAGGCAGGCATCAAGGAGCGGAGCGCAAAGCTCGGGGTCAATGGTTTCATGGTGGGTCCCACCAGTGCCGACCCGGCCCTGCAGGTTCGCGCCATCGAAGACCTGATCGCTCAGAAGGTCGACTTTATCGGTGTGGTTCCCAACGATGCCAAAGTGTTGGAGCCGGTTCTGAAGAAGGCTCAGGCCGCTGGCATTAAGGTCATCACCCATGAATCGCCCAAGCAGGCGGGTGCAGACTGGGATTTCGAGCTGGCGTCCGCGAAGGGCTTCGGCGAAGCGCATGGCAAGCTTCTCGCCGAGAAGATGGGCGGCAAGGGCTCCTATGCCGTTTTCGTTGGCTCGCTGACAGTGCCTTTGCATAACGCCTGGGCCGATGCGGCGATCGCTTATATAAAGGCCAATTATCCGAACATGAAGCTGGTGGGGGATCGTTACGGCGTTGCCGAAGATCTCGACAAGAGCCGTTCTACGGCGCTTGACCTCATGTCGGCCAATCCCGATCTTGCCGGCTTCATGGCGTTCGGTTCGCAGGGTCCGATCGGCGCTGGCCGAGCCGTGGAAGAGCGTCGCAAGGATGGCAAGATCTTCGTTGTGGGACCTTTCTCGCCGGGACAGGGCGCCAAGTTGATCAAGAGCGGCGCATTGACGGGCGGCTTCATGTGGAACCCGAAGCAGGCCGGCGAAGTCTTCGTGACCCTTGCCGACCGCATTGCCAAGGGCCAGACACCGGCTGCCGGTGAGACCATCGAAGGCCTCGGCACCATCACGCCAGATGGTAACACAATCGTCGTCGATCAGCTTTTGAAGATCGACAAGGAAAGCATCGATAAGCTGGTTTCCATGGGGCTCTGATCCTCCCGGAGCCTGAGGGCTGCGCGGGCGGCAACGTCCGCGTGGCCCACTTCTTTCAAAAAATGCAAGTCAGTCGAATGGTCGCGCGGCAAGCGTGGCCAGACGGAGTACACGTTAATGACGGTCTCACACCCGCTTCTCTCCCTGAAAAACATCAAGGTTACGTTCGGCGGCGTCCGTGCCCTGAAAGGCGTATCCTTCGAGGTCAAGCCGGGAGAAGTCCATTGCCTGGCGGGGGAAAACGGTTGCGGCAAGAGCACGCTCATCAAGGTCATCACTGGGGTTTATAAGCCGGAAGCTGGCGCAGAACTTCTATTTGACGGCAAACCGATCGCCGCGATGACACCGACGCTGGCCCAGTCGCTCGGCATTCAGGTGATCTGGCAGGACCTTGCGCTTTTCGGCGAAATGTCCGTCGCTGAAAACATAGGCTTCCAGCTTGCGGTGAAGGGCAAATACGGCCTGATCGACAAGCGCGCCCTCGAGGCTGCAGCGGAAAAGGCACTGGCCCGACTGGGTGTCAGCCTGGACGTTCACCAAGCGCTCAAGGAATTGCCGATCGCCCAGCGTCAGATCGTGGCGATCGCCCGTGCGCTGGTCGGCGAAGCGCGTCTTGTCTTCATGGACGAGCCGACGGCGTCGCTGACGCAATCGGAAACCGACTATCTGATCGAGATTGTCCGCAATCTCTCGGCGTCCGGTGTCGCCGTGGTTTTCGTTTCTCATCGTTTGGCGGAAGTGCTTGAGATCTCCGACCGCATCACCGTACTGCGCGACGGGGGACTTGTTGGCGTCTATCCCGTCGAGGGCATGACCCAGTCACGTGTGACCGAACTGATGACCGGCCGCAATTTCGACAGTGCCGTCATCGCCTCCGATCATGACGATGCGCCGGTCGTTCTCTCGGTCAGAAACCTGACGCGCAACGACGAATTCAGCAATGTTTCGTTCGATCTCAGGCGCGGCGAAACATTGGGTATCACCGGCCTTCTCGGTGCTGGACGCACGGAACTGGCGCTCACTCTGTTTGGAATGCGCCAGCCGCATTCCGGCGAGATCCTGCTGGAGGGAGAGAAGGTCAGCTTTGGGTCAAACAGGGACGCGATCCGCGCAGGTGTTGCCTATCTTTCCGAGGATCGCTTGTCGCTCGGTCTCAACCAGCCGCAGTCCATCGCCGACAATCTCGTGATGGCCTCGCTGAACCGCATTTTGTCGGGGGGACTCATCTCGTCGACCCGCAAGTCTCATGTCGTTTCGCACTGGATTTCGGAACTCGGCGTCAAGATCGGTACGCCGGATGATCCGATCCGCACCCTTTCCGGCGGCAACCAGCAACGCGTGGCGATTGCCAAATGGCTGGCGATAGGCCCCAAGATTCTGATCCTAGATGCACCGACCGTTGGCGTCGATGTCGGGGCGAGGGCCGGCATATTCGATATCGTCCGAAAGCTGGCGACCGAAGGCCTTGCGATCATCCTCATCTCCGACGAGCCGCCGGAAGTCTATTTCAACGCCGACCGCGTCATCCATATGGTGGAGGGTCGTTTCCAGGCTGTCTACGACCCGCGCCAAACGTCGCTTACAGAATTGGAGTCCACCGTCTATGCGTAGGCTCGTCTTAGGTCATTCGACCGAAACCACCCTCATTGCCGGCATGGTTCTTCTCTGCGTCGGCCTGTCTTTCGGGACGGACCGCTTCCTGACCGTCGCCAACGCCTTCGACGTGTTGAACATTTCCGCCGTCAACATCATCTTCGCGGTCGGGCTTCTGGTCGTGTTGATCTCGGGTGGCATCGACATTTCCTTCGCCGTCGCCGCTTCAGTCGCGCAGTATCTGACGGTGCTGGCACTTGGCGCTCTGGGTGGCGGCAATTGGGCCGAAGGATTTCTGATTGCAGGCGTCGTTGGCACCGGCCTTGGGCTGATCAACGCCTTTCTGATCTACCGGCTGCAGATCATTTCGATCGTCGCGACCATTTCGACCTTCAACATCTTCTTCGGCCTGTTGATGTTCTTCACCAAGGGCGTGTCGATCTACAATCTGCCGGATTGGCTTTCCAACCGTGTCGTCTTCTACGAGCAAGAGATGGCGGACGGGTCATGGGTGGAACTTACCCTGCCGGTCGTGGTGATGATCCTCTGCTGCGTCGCCACGTCCTTCATGATCTCGCGCACGACGACCGGTCGCAAGCTCTACGCGTTCGGCGACAACCCGGAAGGCGCGCGCCGCTTCGGCATCAATATCGGTGCCATGCATTACATCTCCTTCGGCTGGCTTGGCCTCATGGCCGGTATCGCCGGGCTCATGCAGGCGCATTACGCGCAGGAGGTAGTGCCGAACGCGCTTTATGGCCGAGAGCTCGATGTGCTGGCTGCGACAGTGCTGGGCGGCGCACGCCTCGGTGGCGGCAAGGGTTCGGTGCTTGGCTGCGTGCTGGGCGTCCTCCTGGTTTCCATCACGCAGAACGGGCTCAATCTGATGGGTGTTTCCCCCTTTGCCTTCAAGATGATTGTCGGTGCCATCATTCTCGCTGCCATCACGCTTTCGTCCGCCCGGCTCGACAAGCTTTTGCCTGAGGCCCTGAAGAGTTCCTCCCGAAAAGGAAGCCAGCGCTCATGAAGACCTTTGTGCAGAAGTTCAACGCGACCTTCGGTGCGGACATGGGCGGTCCGGTCATTGCCTTCGTGGCCGTCATGCTGATCTTTGGTCTTGCGGCGGATAATTTCCTGTCGCTTGCCACGTTCGGCTCGGTTGCCTTCCAGCTTCCGGAACTCGGCCTGCTGACGCTGGCCATGTTGCTGCCGCTTCTGACCGGCGGCATCAATCTTTCGATCACCTTTACGGCCAATCTTGCAGGCCTTGCGGCCGCCTGGGTGCTGCAGGCGCATGGTGGGGCGGATGCTTCGGTCAGCGTCTTCTTGCTGGCCTGCCTTGCCGCACTTGCGACCGGTGCCGCAGCCGGCGCCTTGACGGGCGTTGCCATCGCCTATACCCGCGCACACCCCATCCTGGTCACACTTTCGATGATGATCTTTCTGCGCGGGCTGGGAGAGTTTCTGACACGCGGCGGCGATGTCTCCGGCTTTCCGGCCTATGTGGCGCCGCTTGGCCATGGATCGCTTTTCGGCCTTCCCGTCCCGCTCCTGATCTTCATTGTCTGCGTGGCCGTCTGGCACGTGTTGCTAAGACGCAGCAAGCTCGGCTTCGGGCTGTTGATGATTGGCTCCAACATGGAAGCGGCCAACTATTCCGGCCTCAACACGCGCAAGATCGTCGTGCTCGTCTACACGCTCTCAGGGATCATGTGCGCGGTCGCGGGCATCATCATGCTCGCCCGGTTCAATTCGGTGCGCGTCGGCCATGGTGAATCCTATCTTCTGATCACCGTGCTCGCGGCATTCCTGGGTGGCGTCAATCCGTTCGGTGGGTTTGGTCGGGTGCTGCCGGTCTTCGTTGCATTGGTCGTCCTGCAACTCCTGTCGTCAGGCCTCAACCTAATGGGCGCGAACCAGCATCTGGCGACAGCGCTCTGGGGCGTGTTGATGATCGTGGTGATGGCGGCACGAACGCTTGCTTCGAACTATCGCTTTTTCAAGAGAAAGAAGGCCTGACGTGCAGGGACTTGGCATACATGCAATGATGTGGACCACGGTGTGGGACCACGCAGGGGCAGAGCGCGCCATCGAAGGTGCGGCCCGCTACAAACAGGATTTCATCGAAATCCCTTTGATCGATATTTCGTCCGTCGACGCGAAACACAGCCGCGGGCTTCTGGAAACGCACGGTCTTCGGGCTGCCTGTTCGCTGGTGATGCCTGAGCCTGCATGGCCGTCGCGGCGCCCGGATGCAGCCGTCGAACACCTCAAGGCTGCGCTGGACACGGCCGCTGAGATGGGTGCCGAGGCGCTGACCGGCGTGACTTATGGCGGGACCAATGAGCGCACCGGCTTTCCCCCCACCGAAGCGGAATACGACAATCTGACCCGGGCTCTTGGGGCCGCAGCGAGGCATGCCAAGAGCCTTGGACTTCAGTTCGGCATCGAAGCCGTCAATCGCTATGAGAACCATCTCGTCAATTCCGCTGCCCAGGCCGTTGCGCTGGTCGAGCGGATTGGTCTCGCCAATGTCTTCGTCCATCTCGACACCTTCCATATGAATATGGAGGAAAAGGGTGTTGCAAACGGCATCATCGCGGCTCGCGATCACCTCAAATACATGCACATGTCGGAGAGCGACCGCGGCACCCCGGGCTACGGAAACGTGCCGTGGGATGCGCTCTTTTCGGCACTCGCCGCCATCGGCTTCAAGGGTGTGCTGACGCTCGAAAGTTTTGCCGGAATGCCGGTCGAGATGGCGGGCGCCATCTCGACATGGCGTCCCGTTGCCCGCGATGCTGACGAGGTCTTCGAAAACGGCGTCTCATTCCTGCGCAACAAGGCGGTTCAGTACGGGCTGGCGTGAGCTGGTTCGCACCGACAGGGTGGAGGCATCCAATGGCTGATACGGTATCACTGGGGATCGAGGCGACGGCAGTAACCATCGCCACGGTGTCTGCCGAGCGCTTCGATGCGCTGGGTCGCCGGCGAATTCTCGTCGCCATTGCCGGAGCACCGGGTTCCGGTAAATCGACGCTGGCGGAACAGGTTGTTGATCTGCTGGCATCACAACACGGGCTTGAAGCTGCGCTTTTTCCCATGGACGGCTATCACTATGATGATGCCGTGCTGAACGAGATGGGTCGGCGTGCGTTCAAGGGCGCCATCGATACCTATGATGCGCACGGTCTGCGGCACATGCTGCAGCGCCTGAAGGCGAATGAAGACGATGTCATCGCGGTTCCCGTCTTCGACCGGTCGATCGAGATTGCCCGCGCTGGCGGTCGGCTCATTCCCCAGTCGACGCAGATCATCGTCTGCGAAGGCAACTACCTGCTGGCACAGCAGGCGCCCTGGAACAGGCTGAAGCCGATCTTTGATCTCACCGTTTTCGTAGACGTGCCCTTGGAGGACTTGCGGCAACGGCTTCAGAACCGGTGGCGCGGCTTCGGCCTTTCTCCTGGGGAGATCAACAAGAAGGTTGAAGAAAACGACCTGCCGAACGGCATCTTCATCGCAGCCAACAGCGCCGAGCCCGATCTGCGCGTGAGCAATAGCGGGTAAGCCGACCTGCACATTAGCAAGCCACTTAAGATTTCAATTCCAAAGGGAGACATTCATGAAACACGGCATCTACTATTCCTATTGGGAGCATGAGTGGAGCGCGAAATTCGGCCCCTATATCGAGAAGGTCGCCAAGCTCGGCTTCGATGTGATCGAGGTGGCTGCGCACCATATCAATGACTATGACGACGCCGAACTTGCCGCCATCAAGCAGAATGCCATCGATAACAACATCATTCTGACTGCCGGCATTGGCCCGTCGAAGAGCAAGTATCTGGCCTCGCCGGATGCAGACGTGCGTGCGGCCGGCAAGGCCTTTTTTGAAGAGACGCTGACCAATGTTGCCAAGCTCGATATCAAGACGATCGGCGGGGCACTGCATTCCTACTGGCCAGTCGATTATTCGCAGCCGGTGGATAAGGAAGGCGACTGGGCGCGTGGTGTCGAAGGCATTCATGGCATAGCCGACTTCGCCAACAATCTCGGCATCAACCTGTGCATCGAGGTGCTGAACCGCTTCGAGAACCACGTTCTCAACACCGCGGCCGAAGGCGTCGCCTTCGTCAAGGAGGTCGGCAAACCGAACGTCAAGGTGATGCTCGACACCTTCCATATGAATATCGAGGAAGACAGCTTCGGAGATGCGATCCGCACCGCCGGATCGCTTCTGGGCCACTTCCATACCGGCGAAAGCAATCGCCGTGTCCCAGGCAAAGGCCGGATGCCCTGGCACGAGATCGGTGCCGCCCTCCGCGAGATCAACTACAGCAGCGTGGTCGTCATGGAACCCTTCGTCAAGACCGGTGGGACCATCGGCTCGGACATTCGCGTCTGGCGTGACCTGACCGATGGTGCAAACGAAGCCAAGATGGATGAGGATGCTCGCAATTCGCTGGCGTTTTCAAGGTTTGTCCTCGGCGGCTGACCTGTCGCCCTGAGATATCTCCAAGCGAGGTTGGTTCTTCGGTCAAGAAGAGCGAACCTCGCGCAGGGGCAATATGGCATTACCAGCCGATCCCTCACATGCCCTCATCGCGCATTGCACTGATGCGCTTGAGATTGTCGAAGACATTGCGGTTTCCCGCCCATATCTCTCCCGGTTCCGACAGGCTGCCGGCGAATTCCGCCAGCCCGCCGGCCTCGCGGATCAGCACGATGCCGGCCATGCAGTCCCAGCAGAACAGCGTCGGGTCGTAATAGCCGGCAAGCCGGTTGGCTGCGACATAGGCGAGCATCAAGGCACCCGAACCAACGCGGAAGAGGACACCCCCTTCCTGGTACAGGCGCGTGACGAAGGCACCGACCTTCAGGGGATCAGCTCTTTCAGTGCCGCCGAAGCCGACTGTCGTGGAGCGAATGGTCCAATCCTCGTTGATCGCGAGACGCCTTCCGTTCAGGGTCGCACCGCAGCCCAGACTGCCGACATAGACTTCGTCCAGGATGGGAGCCACGACCACGCCGATCACTGGTTCGCCTTGATGGAGCACTGCGACCGAAACGGTCCAGTTTGGCTGGCCCACCAGAAAGGCCATCGTTCCGTCAATGGGATCTATGACCCAGTCGAAGCCGGAATTGCCTGTCGTTGATCCCGCTTCCTCCCCGACGATGCCATCCTCCGGAAAGGCCTGCCGCATCATTTGGCGCAGATAGGTTTCCGTCGCCTCGTCGGCGGCGCTCACGATATCCTGCGAGGATGCCTTCTCTATCCATCCGAGCTTTTCCGGTGTCGCCAGGAACGAACGGGCCTTGTCTCCCGCTTTCCGCGCAACGTCTTCGGCGAGCTTGCAGCGAAGGGCAATATCGTTGGGATTGCGGTGATGATGAACCAACGGCTGCCTCCCGTTTCCTGTGTCTCGTGACATCCTAATTCGCGCAGCGATGCTATTGCAAATATAAAAATACAGATGTATCAATAATCCACCCCGCCGCGAGGAACGGCGAGCTTAAGTCACTGATATAAATTGCCAAACGCGCTTTATGCGCGAATGGTGAAGCCATGTCTCTGAGTAGGCTCGAAGGGGTAAATGCCGGTTCTTGGGAGGCCCGGATGGAGGCGGTGCCGCGACTGGGACCTTCTCGGACCCCCTTCGTCTGAAGATCGAACGAGGCTGCCGGGGAGGCGGCTTTCACCGTAGGAGGAGTGGAATGAAACGTCTGTTGAGAATCTGCGCCAGCGTACTGGCTCTTGCGACTGCCAGCGCCGTGATGCCGCATGCGGCGCATGCCGATTGGCTGGAAGATGCCGCCAAGCCGCTGAAGGGTACGGAAATCAGCGGCATCTTTCTGGATCGCCCTGGCTATCGCGCCATCATCAAGCTTCTGCCGGAGTTCGAAAAGAAGACCGGCATCAAGGTCAATTACGAAATCGTTCCCTACGAGAACACCCGCGAGAAGGAAGTCCTGAACTTCACGTCGCAGGGTGACATCACCATGGCGCTCGTCGATCTGGTCTGGATCGGTGAGTTCGCGGAAAACGGCTGGATCGAGCCGATTGATAAATTTGCCGGGGACAAGTCGATCACCGACCCTAACCTTAAGCTGGATGGCTTCTTCCCGCTTCTGCTCGACGCCTTTGGCTCTTGGGGTGGCAAGACCTATGGCTTGCCCTTCGACAACTATTCCGGCCTCTTGTTCTACAATTCCTGCAAGCTGAAGGAAGCCGGCTTCGACAAGCCACCGGCAACCTGGGACGAGGTGATGAACGTCTACGGCCCCAAGCTGACGGATGCATCGAAGAACCAGTATGCCTTCGCGCTTCAGTCGCTGCGCGGTGAAACGCAGTCGGCCGACAGCTTCATGCGCTTCCTGTGGCCCTTCGGAGGCTCGCTGCTCGACAAGCAGTTCAAGTCCAATCTGATGAGCAAGGAAAGCCAGGCCGGCCTCAACTTCCGTCAGGCCCTGATGAAGTACATGCCGCCCGGCATCGTCAGCTTCGACCATGCAGAAGCGGTCAATGCGCTGGCACAGGGCCAGGTCGCGATGATCACGGAATGGTCGGCATTCTATGGAACGCTGGTCGACCCGGCCACGTCAAAGCTTGGCGACTGCCTTGCTGTTGCTCCAGAACCGGCTGGCCCGGCAGGGCGTCTGCCGGCCCTGGGCGGTTTCTCGCTGGCGGTGGCTGCACAAGCCACCGAGGAGCAGAAGAAAGCCACCTGGCTCTTCATCCAGTGGGCAACCTCGGAAGATATTGCCAAGTCATACGTGGAAGCGGGCGGCGTCTCGGGCCGCATGTCGATCTACAACGACCCGGCGATCAAGGCGAAGTACAAGTTCGTCGAGCCGATGGTGGCCTCCTGGCAGAAGGGCGTGCCGGAATTCCGTCCGCGCTTCCCGGCATGGCCGGCCATTTCCGAAGTCGTTGCCGAATGGGGCTCCAAGGTCATGCTGGGTGAGGTCTCCGTTGAGGCTGGCTCCAAGGAGATCGGCACCCGCATGGAAGATATCCTGAAGAAGGAAGGCTACTACGACGGCAAGAAGAAGCTGTTGCAGTAAACCTCTGACACTCTCCAGCACCTGCCAGGGTGTTTGCTGGTGGATGGTGGCGCGCGGTCGCCATCATCCACGTCCCTCTTCGGATCCCGCGGAACAGAACCCATGCTTCATCTTCATGAAAAGGCGCTGGCGGAACTTGGCCATTGCCTCGCCGGGATCGATCATACCCCATTTGCGGCGGCAACCGACGCCATCGCTACGGCCAATCGCATCGCACTCTACGGTGTGGGCCGCGAGGGACTACAGATCAAGGGGCTGGCCATGCGCCTCTTCCATCTGGGCCTGAAATCCGCGGTGGTGGGAGATATGACCACTCCACCGGTCGAAAACGGCGATCTCCTCATCGTCTCGGCAGGCCCCGGCGATTTCTCAACCGTGTCGGCGCTGATTGGCATTGCAAAGGCTGCTGGTGCCCGGGTTCTGGTGGTGACAGCCCAACCTTCCGGAGCAGCTGCTGCGAAAGCGGATTTGGTGTTGCATGTTCCGGCACAGACCATGGCGAATGATCAAGGTGGGGGCACCTCGGTGCTGCCCATGGGTTCGCTTTACGAAGGCGCTCTTTATGTTGCGTTCGAGCTGCTCGTGCTTGCCGTGCGGGACAAGCTCGGCGTGACGCCCGCTGCCATGCGCGCCAACCATACCAATCTGGAATGAGGGAATTTGCGCTGCTCCCCAAGGGCCAACGCTACCCCTTCCATCCGGGCATGAACAGGATAAGTCGATGACGAGGATGACGTCTCAACCCAAGCTCAGACCCAATCGCGGTTACGGCCGCTGGACACCGTTCTGGTTTCTGGCACCGGCTGTCTTCACGCTGTTTATCATCGGCATATATCCCACGATCTTTGCGGTGGTGACATCGTTCAGACGCTACAACATCGCGCGTCCGCGGGATGGTTTTCCGTTTATCGGGCTGGAAAACTACATATCCGTGCTGACCGATGGCACCTTCTGGGCTTCGCTGTTTCTGACGGCGAAGTTCTACATCACGGTTCTGCCTGTCGAGATTGCGCTCGGCCTGATGATCGCGCTTCTTTTGCACAAGACCGGCATGGGTTTCCTGAAATCGTTGGCGCGCGTCACTCTGGTGGTGCCGCTCGCCACCACTTATGCCGTTGTCGGCCTCATCGGACGCCTCATTTTCAATCGCGATTTTGGGGTGGCAAACTGGTTCCTCGATGCGCTCGGTATCGGCGGGCTGGATTGGCTGGGCTCGCAGTCGGGTGCCTTTGCGGCCATCGTCATCATGGATATCTGGCAATGGACGCCCTTCTGCGCTCTCATCTTTCTGGCTGGTCTCTCCATGGTGCCGGGTGAAATCGAGGAAGCGGCGCGGCTGGAAACCTCTTCCAAATGGGCGCTCCTGAAGCACGTGCAGCTTCCCTATCTCATGCCCGGTTTGACGGCGCTTCTGATCCTGCGCTCGGCCGATGTGCTGAAACTCTTCGATATGGTGTTCGTCATGACGCGCGGCGGGCCGGGCTCCGCCACAGACCTCGTTTCCATCTACATCCAGCGTGTCGGCTTCCGCATCTTCGATCTCGGCACGGCGTCGGCACAGGCCATCCTGCTGCTGGTGATCACCGTCCTGCTCAGCCGTCTTTACATCCGCGTTCTCTACAAGGAGGTGAACTGATGCGTCTCTCGTCCGGTACCATCCTGCATGCCCTTGGCCTAACCGCCGTCATCCTGTTCACACTGTTTCCTTTCTACTGGATGGTTTCGGCGAGCTTCAAGACGCAGGCCGATATCCTGGCTTCGCCGCCGGTCTGGGTCTTCACCCCGACGCTCGATAACTACCGGGAAATCTTCGCGGATTCGAAGGTGATTGGAGCTGTCGGCAATTCGCTGATCATAGCCACGGCCACAACGGCACTTGCCGTTCTTCTTGGCGCACCCGCCGCCTTCGCCCTTGCCCGCTACGAGTTTCGCGGCAAGTCCGACCTCTGGTTCTGGTTCATTTCCAACCGTATGACGAGCCCGATCGTTCTGGCGCTCCCGGTCTATATTCTGGCACTTCAATTGAGGATGCTCGATACGCATCTCGTGCTGATCCTGATCTATCTCACCTTCAACCTGCCGATCGTCGTGTGGATCTGCACGGACCAGTTCAAGTCCATCCCGCCGGATCTGGAACAGGCGGCCCGTCTGGACGGTGCCGATCAGTTCACCATTTTCCGCAAGATCTACCTGCCGCTCGGCGCACCGGGCATTGCGGTCTCGGCCATCTTCTCCTTCATCTTCTCCTGGAACGAATTGCTCTACGCACTCGTGCTGACCCGCCGTGATGTGCAGACCGCCCCGGTCGTCGCGACCAGTTTCATGTCCGGCTATGAACTCCCTTGGGGCAAGATCATGGCGACCGGGACCGTCATCGTTCTTCCTGTCACCATTTTCGCGCTGATCGTATCGCGCCACATGGTGCGCGGCCTCACGATGGGAGCGACGAAATGAGCACGGCGAACCCTTTGGGCATCAACCTCTCCTTCTGCGTGAAGCGTTGGGTTACCCCGGAGCTCTGGGCGCCCGTGGTGCGGGATCAGCTGGGGCTGAATCTCATCCAGTTCTCTTTCGATCTGGTCGATCCGATGTGGCCAGCGCCTGTGCTTTCCCGCCATGCGAAAGATGTGAGAAAGGCGGCCGACGATTACGGCATCTCAATTCACAGCGCCTTCATCGGGCTTGCCCATTACACCTTCAACCAGTTGCTGCACCCGGATGAGGACGTGCGCGCCTTCGCCGAGGCATGGCTTGAACGCGCCTATGGTTTCGCCGCCGAGGCAGGTATTCCCGGCGTCGGCGGTCCGCTGGGCGCCATTGCCGCCCGCGCTGATGGAAGCGAGGCGCAAGCCATCGATGAACACGATTATGCAGGCCTGATTGAGCGGATGCTGCGCCTGGGCGACAAGGCAAAGGCGGCCGGCCTTTCCGAGCTTTACGTCGAGCCCACGCCGATGCGCCGCGAATGGCCGTGGACCATTGACCAGGCGCACCGGATGATGATCGATGTCGTCGGATCCGCGACACCCTGGAGCCTCTGCGTTGATTGGGGGCACGGCACCTTCCTGCCGCTTTATGGCGAGCGGGCAGATACAATGGAGCCATGGTTCGCCCAACTGAACGATGTCATCGGCGCTGTGCACATCCAGCAGACGGATTTCCAGTTCGACCGCCACTGGGATTTCACGCAACAGGGTCGCGTCGATCCCACAGAGGCCAAAGCGCTGCTTGCCCGCACGGGACTTGCGCAATTTCCGGTATTCCTCGAAGTGTTCTACCCATTCGAACGGGATAGCAAATCCATACTGGATGCATTGAAGGCATCGGCCGCGTCGCTCAAGCAGGCCTTTGCCTGAATTAGGAGACGACGAACCATGCCGCCCAAGGGAACAGAGACGCCGACGACAACGATGGAAGACATGGACGCGCAGCAGATCCGTGCGCGTGTCGCATGGCTCTATTTCATCGGCGGCCTGACCCAGCAGGAGATCGCTGATCAACTGGGGCTTACCCGTCTTCGGGTGAACAAGACGCTTGGACAATTGCGCACGGACGGTTCGGTCGTGGTGGACATCCGCCTGCCGATGGCCAATTGCATCGAGCTTGAGAACAAGGTGAAGGAGCGATACGGGCTGGATGAGGTCTGCGTCATCCCGACTTTGCCCGACGATCAGGAAAACCAGCGGGCCGTCGGCGATGCCGCGGGCGGCCTTCTCGACAAGCTGTTGGAAGATGGCATGGGGCTTGGCGTCGGGTGGGGAAAAACCCTGACGGCAGGTCTCAAACGGCTGACGCCACGTCCTCTTCCCGATAGCTGGGTCACGTCCGTCATGGGCGGTCTGACGCGCGGTTCCGGCTCCAGCACTTTCGAGGTTGCGACAGGCTATGCGCGGGCGATCTCCGCCGAATGCTGGTATCTCACGGCGCCTCTCTATTTTCCTTCGGTGGAGAGCCGGGAGGCGCTGCTTGCCCATCACGGCATTCGCGAAACCATGCGTCGCGCGCGATCCGTCGATGTGGCGCTAGTTTCCTGCGGCGACATGACCACACGTTCCATCCTCGTGCAGACGCCGACCGTTTCCGAAAATCTGGATAGCCTTCTTGCAGCCGGCGCCGTGGGCGACCTGCTCGGCGTGTTTCTGGACGCCGATGGCAAGCCTGTCGATCATCCGTTGCACGAGCGGGTGCTGTCGCTGACACCGGAGCAGTTGAAGTCGGTCAAGCATTCCATCCTGGCCTCGGGCGGCTGGTACAAGGTCGATATCATTCGCGCCATCCTGCGCGGCGGCTATGTCAAGCGTCTCGTGACCGATGAGAACTGTGCGACCGGCCTGCTGCAGACCGAAATCCAGAGACACACCAAAGGCAAATAGAGAAGGCGCTGCTGGAGGATCTGCCCCGGTATCGCGGAATTGGGAGTAACGTGAACATGACTTTCCTGCAGCTGGACAACATCAAGAAGACGTTCGGGGAACTCAGCGTCATCAAGGGTGTCAACATTTCGGCCTCCAAGGGGGAGTTCGTGGTTTTCGTCGGCCCCTCCGGCTGCGGCAAGTCCACGCTGCTGAGGATGATCGCCGGTCTTGAGGACGTATCGTCAGGAACGCTCGCCATCGACGGCAAGGACGTGACCTACGAGGAGCCGGCGAAGCGCGAAGTCTCGATGGTCTTCCAGTCCTATGCGCTATATCCGCATATGAGTGTGTTCGAGAACATGGCCTTCGGCCTGCGCATGGCGAAACTGCCGGAAGACGAGATCAAGCGTCGCGTCGCCGAAGCGGCCCGCATCCTGCAGATCGAGCCCCTCTTGGAGCGCAAGCCGCGCGCGCTTTCCGGCGGTCAGCGCCAGCGCGTTGCAATCGGTCGATCGATCGTCCGCAACCCGAAAATCTTCCTGTTCGATGAGCCGCTCTCGAACCTCGATGCGGAACTGCGCAGCCAGATGCGTGTGGAAATCGCCAAGCTGCACCGCAATCTCGGTGCAACCATGGTCTATGTCACCCATGACCAAGTCGAGGCCATGACGCTGGCGGACCGCATCGTTGTCCTGCGCGCCGGTCTCGTAGAGCAGATCGGCTCGCCGACCGAGCTTTACGATCATCCGGCGAACACGTTCGTGGCGGGCTTCATCGGTTCGCCGAAGATGAACTTTCTCAAAGCCAAGGTGACGGGTGCCGACAGCGCCACCCTGCAGCTTTCGCATCCGGCCTTTGAGGCTGGATCCCTGTCTCTCACGCATCTCTCCGCAGGTAAGGCGAAGGTTGGCGACACACTGACGGTCGGCCTTCGACCCGAACATCTGGATGTCGCGGCTGCGACGCCACTCCTCAAGCTGACCGCTGACTTTTCCGAGAACCTGGGTGGCTCAACGCAGATCTACGCACGAACCGGCGAGGAAACCATCATCATCCTCGCCAACGGGCGGCCGGATCTGACGCCTGGCGCTCAGATCACCGCTGGCATCGATCCGGGCCACATCTATCTCTTCACCCCGGATGGCCTGGCACTCTGACCTGAGGATGTGACCACATGAAAGCTCTGGTACTGGAACGCAAAGGCGAGCTGGCGATCCGCGATATCGATCTGCCGCGCGAAGTCGGCCCCGGCGACGTCAAGGTCGCTATTCACACCGTCGGGGTCTGCGGCAGTGACGTCCACTATTACACCCATGGCGCAATCGGTTCCTTCATCGTCAAAGAGCCGATGGTTCTGGGTCATGAAGCGGCGGGCACAGTGATCGAGGTCGGCTCGCAGGTGAAGACGCTGCAGGTCGGCGACCGGGTTTGCATGGAGCCAGGCATTCCCAACATGGAATCGCGGGCCTCCAAGCTTGGCATTTATAATGTCGATCCGGATGTCCGCTTCTGGGCGACGCCGCCTATTCATGGCGTGCTGACGGCGGAGGTGGTTCATCCGGCCGCGTTTACCTACAAGCTGCCCGACACTGTATCCTTTGCCGAAGGCGCGATGATCGAACCCTTTGCGGTCGGCATGCAGGCAGCCACCCGTGCGCGGATCACACCCGGCGATGTCGCTGTCGTCATCGGCTGCGGCCCGATCGGCATCATGACGGCGATTGCCGCACTCGCCGGAGGCTGCTCACGCGTCATCATCTCGGATCTCAGCGCGCCAAAGCTTGCCATCGCCGGGCAATATTCGGGTGTCACGCCCGTCAACTTCAAGGAAACGTCGCTGCAGGATGCCGTGTTGAACGCAACCGATGGCTGGCGCGCGGATGTGATTTTCGAGGCGAGCGGCAGTCCGAGAGCTTACGAGGGTATCTTCAATCTCATGCGTCCAGGTGGCACGCTGGTGCTGGTGGGCCTCCCGATCGAACAGGTCACCTTCGATGTGCCTGCCTCGATCTTCAAGGAAGCACGCATCGAAACCGTGTTCCGTTACGCCAACAATTTCGATCGCGCGGTCAACCTGATCGCATCTGGCAAGGTCGACCTGAAGCCGCTCATCACGGAGACCTATGCGTTTTCCGATAGCATCGCTGCCTTTGAACGGGCGGCGAAAGGGCTGGCGGAAGATGTGAAGCTGCAGATCCGGCTTGCCGATCAACCGAGGCGCAACGCCACAGGAGTTTCATCATGACAAAGAGTATGGACGGAAAGGTCGCGGCTATCACCGGGGCCGCTTCTGGGATCGGGCTTGCTTGCGCGAAAAAGCTGCTAGATGAGGGCGCGACTGTCGTGCTTGTCGATCGCGCCGAGCACAGGCTGAAGTCACTCTGCGAAGAACTGGGTGAGCGTGCCCGCATGGTTGTGGTTGATCTCCTCGATGGGCCACGCGTCTCCGGCCTTCTTCCGCGCATTCTGGACGTGGCCGGAAGGCTCGATATCTTCCATGCCAATGCGGGTGCCTATGTCGGCGGGGCCGTAGCTGAAGGCGATCCTGACGCCTGGGACCGCATGCTGAACCTCAACATCAATGCGGCATTCCGCAGCGTCCAAGCGGTTCTGCCGCATATGATCGCACAGAAGTCCGGCGATATCCTCTTCACCAGTTCGGTTGCCGGTGTGGTTCCCGTGGTCTGGGAGCCGATTTATACCGCTTCCAAATTTGCGGTGCAGGCTTTCGTGCACACGACGCGTCGCCAGGTTTCAGAGCATGGTATTCGCGTTGGTGCTGTTCTTCCCGGTCCCGTCGTGACGGCTCTCCTGGATGATTGGCCGAAGGAAAAGATGGATGAGGCTCTGGCGAATGGCAGCCTGATGCTGCCGCAGGAAGTGGCGGAGGCAGTCTTTTTCATGTTGTCGCGTCCTCGCAATGTGGTCATTCGGGATCTTGTGATCTTGCCGAATAGCGTCGATCTATAGGCCCGACACGATATCGATTAGCCGAAGGAGTAAGGCATGAGCGGTTCTAGGTATTTTATCGGCGTGGACGTCGGCACGGGCAGTGCGCGCGCCGGTGTCTTCGATGAGAAGGGTGAGTGCCTTGGAACCGGCAAGCGCGACATCGAGATCTATCGCGATCACGCTCACATGGTCGAGCAATCCAGCGCCAATATCTGGGCCTCGGTCTGCCATGCAGTTCGCACGGCTCTTCAGCAGGCAAAGGTTTCGTCAGATCAGGTCGCGGGCCTCGGTTTCGATGCGACATGCTCCCTCGTCGTTCTGGGCGAGGGCGGACGTCCGCTGCCCGTTGGTCCTTCGGACGATCCGGCGCGAGACATCATAGTCTGGATGGATCATCGCGCTGTCGAACAGGCCGAGCGGATCAATGCGCTCGGCCACGGCGTGCTAAGATATGTCGGCGGCCGTATTTCTCCGGAAATGGAAACGCCGAAGCTTCTTTGGCTCAAGGAAAACCGCCCGCAGGTTTTCCTTGAGGCCTGGCAGTTCTTTGATCTGGCCGACTTCCTCACCTGGCGCGCCACGGGCAGCCTCGCTCGCTCTACCTGCACGCTTGCCTGCAAGTGGACCTATCTCGCGCATGAAAGCCGCTGGGACCCCACCTATTTCCGCCAGATCGGATTGCAGGAACTCGCCGACGAGAATTTCGCCCGGATCGGCCAGGAGATCGTCGAGCCCGGCACCGCAGTCGGGCAGGGCATGACGGACGCGGCGGCAGAGGAGCTTGGTCTTCGTCCCTTCACGCCGGTGTCCGCCGGCATGATCGACGCGCATGCCGGCGGTATCGGCACCGTTGGCATTGGCGGCACGCCGGAACTGAACCTCGGCTATGTTTTCGGCACCTCATCCTGCACGCTGACCTCCACCAGCAGCCCGAAATTCGTCCCCGGCGTCTGGGGGCCCTATTTCTCGGCCATGGTTCCCGGGCTGTGGCTGAACGAAGGTGGTCAGAGCGCGGCTGGCGCTGCGATCGATCAATTGATCAGCTTTCATCCCGCCTTCCATGAGGCGAGCGCGCGGGCGAAGGCGGAAGGTCTTTCCCTGCCCGTGATGCTGGCCAATCTGGCGGTACAGGCAGTATCCTTGACGTCGCACGTCGTCTCCCTGGCGAAGGGTCTGCATGTTCTTCCAGAGTTTCTCGGCAACCGTGCACCTTTTGCCGATCCCGCCGCACGCGCTGCCATCGCCGGTCTCGGCATGGAAAGGGATCTCGAAAATCTGGTAGCGCTCTATGTGGCTGGGCTCTGCGGCATAGGCTACGGCCTGCGCCAGATCATCGAAGCACAGGCAGAGGCTGGCGCAGATGTGCAGCAGATCATCATCAGCGGTGGCGCTGGCCAGCATGATCTGACCCGCCAGATCCTGGCAGATGCGAGCGGAAAGCCGGTGGTTGCACCAAAGACGTCGGAGCCTGTCCTGCTCGGAGCAGCGCTCCTGGGAGCGACTGCGGCGAAATCTTTCACTGATCTGAGGCAAGCCATGCAGGCGCTCAGCAAACCAGGCCGCATCTACGAGCCAGCTTCCGGCGATATCCGAACCATTCACGACAGGCGCTTCCAAGCTTTCCGGACGCTCCAGTCGGAATTACGCAAGATCAGGGACTTTTAGCTCTCCGTCACGGACGTTGCGACACCAAAGCAAACGCGATGACAGCTACGGACGCGTCACGGCAAGTTATAGAAGCCTCTGTGCACTCAGGCCCGCGCATGCCACGCTAGGTTCAAGGCCATGAAAAAGGTCTTCAATCCTTTTTCCGTCTCAGAAGTTTTCGATCTCGCGGCGGACCCTGGCCATGAATGCTGCGCGCGTTTCTTCGGTGCAGTTGTTCATGTCGTAATGGGCCAGATACTTCACTGGGGCTCCGATCTTGATCTGGGCGCGGATGACGCGGTTGACGATCTTTTTCGGCGGATTTCCGGCGAGGAAGGCGCGCATCGGGGTGGCGCCGTAGGTCATGACGGCTGCGAGTTTCCTGATGTGGCGCAGCGTCGGGGTGAGTTTGCCATCCACGAGATCAAAGGAGACGCCCGGTAGCCAGACGCGGTCGAAATAGCCCTTCAGCATGGCGGGGAAACCGAAGTTCCAGACGGGGGTGACGATGACAAGTGCTTCCGCTTGTCTCAGGCGCTTGACATAGGGCTGCACGAGGGAGAGGTTGTCGGGAATGTCGTGATAGACGCGGCGGTCGTGGGCCGAGAGGACAGGATCGAAACCCTCCTCATAGAGATTGCAGCCGTCGACCTCGTGGCCGGCCTTTTCCAGGCTTTCGCAGGTGAGCTTGTAGAGCGCCCGGCCGAAGCTTTCTTCAAGCGGATGGGAGTGGAGGACGAGTACGCGCATGTCAAAGCTCCCAGTCGTTGCCCGGCGCATCGCGCCCGGGGTTCCAGTTCGAAAACTTCCGCGCCGTGATGGCAGTCCGTCGCTGCGGTTCCGCAACGGGGAGCCGCAGCGCATCGTGTGCGTCTACGAGGCTTCGGAAAACACCTCCAGCCCCGGAAACAGGTAATTCTTGCCCGCCGCGAAATCGAAATCCGGGTTTTCCCAGGCGATCATCTTGCCGGGGTTGAGGAGGCCCTTCGGATCGGTTTCCTTCTTGAAGGCAAGCTGGACCTGGTCGGTCTGCTTCATGCCGCCTTCTTCCAGCGTGTAGCGGTGCGGGTTGAAAATCGGGCAGCCGTTTTCCTCGTGGATACGGATGATTTCCTCCAGCCGCTCCTTCGTCGTGTAGCGCACCAGCGGCAGGCCGGAACACTGGATGTGGCCGTCGAACTTGATGAATTCGAGATGGCCGATGACCTCGTCGGGGAAGAGTTCCGTCATGGTGCGGACCTTCTCGACATGGTCGGGGCCGGGATACTGGACCTGCAGATAGGTGATCGTGGGATCGACCTTTAGCGCGCGGAGCGTCGTGTGGTTCCAGGTCAGTTCGAAGGCATGCGGGATGCCCTTCATGCTCTCGACGGTATCGGAGCGGAAGCGGACATCGCCCTTCATCTTCTCGACGAAAGCGAGAAAGGGTCCGATCGAATGGGGGGCGACCATCAACACGACCACCGACTGGCCTTCCTTCAGCCAGGGCTTGTGGCGGGTGAAATAGTCATAAGGGATCGGCGCTGCGATCGGGGCGACTTCCTTGAGGAGGATGCCGTTCTTGTGGGCAAGCGCATCGGCGAACTTTACCGCATCCATGAAGTCGTCATAACCGACGATGATATCGACCCAGTCATAAGCGGGCGCCAGCGGCATCTCGACTTCGGTGATGATGCCGTTGGTGCCATAGGCATGGCTGACCTTTTGCAGGTCCCAGGCGGAGAGTTCGAGCACGCGCGGTTCGGCTTCCATGGTGACGACGCGCAGGCTCAGGATGTTGCCGAGATCGCGCAAGCCACCCCAGGTGATCGAGCCGACGCCGCCGGAGCCTCCGGCAACGAAGCCGGCAACGCTTGCGGTCTGCTTGGTCGAGGGATGAAAGCGCAGTTCCTGGCCGGAATGTTCCTTCGTCTGGCGATCGAGCTCGGAGATGATGATGCCGGGTTCGCAGATGACGCGGCCGGGCAGGATCTCTTTCACCTTGTTCATGTTGATCAGGTTCAAGACGATGCCGCCCGAGAGCGGCATGGCCTGGCCATAGTTTCCGGTGCCGCCGCCGCGCGGGGTGACGGGCACGCCATGGGCATAGGCGACCTTCAGGGTGCGGATCACCTCTTCTTCCGATGTCGGCGAGACGATCAGGTCACCGATCACGTTATCCAGTTCGGCCTTCAGGATCGGCGAATACCAGTAGAAATCGCGGCTTTTCATTTTGATCAGAGCCGGATTGTCCTCGACGGCGATGCCTTCCAGCTCCTCGATGATTTTGGCGTAATCAGCCATGTCTAAGCTCCAAGAAGTGGGTCAAGGTCGCGGTAATCCGGCAGGCTGCGGTCGATGCCCATGCCATTCCGCATCACGATGCGGTCGGCCTGCGGACGGGAGAGGAATTCGCTCCAGCGGCGGGCGCTGAAGAGGACGAGATCGGCACGGCTGCCAACCGCGATGCGGCCATGGTCGGTGCGCTTGAGGATGTCGGCGGGCGTGCGGGTGACGACGCGGGCGGCGGTGCCGAGCGGATGGTCGAGATGGATGATGCGGACCGCCTCGCGGAAGACCTCGACGGGGTCGAGATCGCCATAGGCGTAGAAGGGGTCGCGGGTGTTGTCGGAGGAGACGGCGGTGGCGACCCCCGCTGCCGTCAGTTCGTGGAAGAGGGTGACGCCGCGCTGGCGGGGTGTGCGGCCGGGGTGGCGATCCTGCAGATACATGTTGCACATCGGCAGCGAGACCACCGAGAGGCCGGCCTCGGCCACCAGATCGATGGTGCGTTTCGCCATGTCTTCGTCCTGGAGGGCGAGCGAGCAGCAATGGCCGACAGTCACCGAGCCCTCAAAGCCATTGCGGATCTTGGCTTCCGCAATGGTCTTCAGCGTCAGTGTTTCCTTGTCCTGCGTTTCGTCGACGTGAAGGTCAATGTCGAGGCCGTTTTCGGAGGCTGTGCGGAAGAGGATGTCGAGCTTCTCGTCGAGTTCAGGCATCATATAGGTGACGCCGCCGAGCAGGCCCTTGTTGGCGACGATGACCTCGACCAGTTCCTTGAAGAAGATCTCGTCGGTGATCTGGTCGAAGGGAAAGAGGGCGGCCGCCTGCAGGTCGACCTTACCAGCCCAAGTCTCGCGGACCTCGGAAAACACCTCAAAGGAGATGCGGTGCTGGGGCGCCAGGCTGTCGAGATGGGTGCGGATAAGGCTGGTGCCGTGGGCGTAAGCCGTGCGCAACGAGAATTCCATGCGAGCCTTGACGTCAGCTGCCGACCACCTGGCTTCCCGGTCGGCTTTTACGGCTTCGAGCGCGCCCATGAAATCGCCCGATGGGTTCGGCCGGCGGTCCCAGATATGGCCTTTGTCGAGATGGGTGTGCATGTCGACGAAGGTCGGCCAGACCATGCCGTTCCTGAGATCGGTCGAGGGCAGGCCGGCGGGTGCCTCGCCGGGTTTCAGGATCGCCTCGACCTTGCCGTCGGCAACAACGATGTCGGCGCTGATCAGGCCCTCGCAGGCGGGCGCCTCGACGCCGTCGACGCAGATGTCCGGCAGCGTCGCGTTGGCAAGGACGAAGCGCTTGGCGGCGGGGAGGGCGGTGATCGGGCTCGACATCAGTTTTCTCGTTTCAGGCTGCTCTCGTGCCAGCGATGTAGCGCCAGCCAGGAAATGAAGGAGGTAATGGCAAAAATCACGACTCCGAGGCACGACAGCAAAAAGAGCGCTGCGAACAGGCGGGGAATGTTCAGACGGAACTGAGCCTCAAGCAGGCGGAAGGCAAGACCGGAGCCTGCACCGGCGGAACCCGCGGCAAATTCGGCAACGACGGCGGCGATCAGCGCCAGGCCGCCACCGATCCGCAGGCCCGTCATAAAGTAAGGGAGCGAGGCCGGCAGTTTCAGATAGAGCAGCGTCTGCCAGCGGGAGGCGCCGTAGAGGTCGAAGAGATTGAGCAGGTTATGATCGACGCTCTTCAGTCCCTGGACCATGTTGGAGAGGATCGGGAAGAAGGCGACGAGGAAGGCGCAGATCAGCAGCGCAACTTGGGTCGAGGGGGAGTAGATCAGGATCAGCGGGGCGATCGCAACGATCGGGGTGACCTGCAGGATCACTGTGATCGGGTAGAAGGCGATCTCGATCCATTTCGACTGGACGAGGGCAACGGCAATGCCGACGCCGCCGAGAAGGGCGAGGCCCAGCGACATCAGGGTGATCTTGGTGGTGACCCAGAGCGCCGGCGACAGCGTGCCCCAGTCCTTGATGAGGGCACCGGCAATCGCGATCGGGCCGGGGAGGATATATTGCGGCACGCCCGAGACCCAGACGCCCACCTGCCAGATGACCAGCAGCGTGCAGACGACGAGGATGGGCACGAGGATTTTCAGCAGGGTTTCGCCATAGATCGAGGCAAAACTCGGTCCGGACCTGGATACGGGCGTGGGAGAGACGGGCGTGAGAGTGCTCATCAGTGAAGCTCCATACCGTCTGCGAGCGGAAACCCGATGGCCTCGATCAGCGAGCGCGAGACCTTGTCGCAGGTTGCCCGATATTCCTCGGATGTGCGGTATTGCAGGCCACGCTCCGCGCTGGTCACCAAAGGGAAATCGTCGTGGACGCGGCCGGGGCGTGCCTTCATGACGATGATGCGGTTCGACAGATAGGCGCTTTCGAAGACCGAGTGGGTGACGAAGATGACCGTGATGCCGGTTTCGCGCCAGAGCCGCAGAACGTCGTCATTGAGCTTCTGGCGGGTGATCTCGTCGAGGGCGGCGAAGGGTTCGTCCATGAGGAGGAGCCTTGGCTTGGTGACGAGCGCGCGCGCGATCGAGACGCGCATCTTCATGCCGCCGGAAAGTTCGCGCGGATAGGCGTCGACAAAGTCCTTGAGGCCGACGCTGTCGAGGGCGGCGAGGATATCGGCTCTGGCGGCAGCCTTCGAAATGCCGCGCAGCTTGAGTGGCAGGTAGACATTGCCGAATACGGTCGCCCAGGGCATCAGCGTCGGCTCCTGGAAGACGAAGGAGATGTCGCCGTCGGGCAGGCCCTTTGAGTTGATGCGGGAACTCGGCCAGTCGATCGTGCCTGATGTCGTGTCGCCCAGGCCGGCGATGATCCGGAGCGCTGTCGACTTGCCGCAGCCGGAAGGGCCGAGCAACGAGACGAATTCGCCACCGTTGACGGTGAGCGACATGTCAGTCAGCGCGACTGTGCCGCTGGAGAAGACCTTGGACACGTCCTTCATCACCAAGAGCGCCCGGCGCTGTTTGGGAGGGGGCGGGGTGATGGGGTCTATCTCAGCCATGCGATACTCGGTTTGAAGGAATGCTGATCGGCGTTTCCAGCGGGCAAAAGACCCCCTCTGGCCTGCCGGCCATCTCCCCCACAAGGGGGGAGAGGACTTGTGGAAACCGCTCGATTCCCTTTAGCGAGGCGAGGGTGGCGACTGGATTAAGCCCTCCCCCTTGTGGGGAGGGTTTGGGAGGGGCCTTTGCTCCGAACAAGAGTGAACACCCCCACCCGCAGCTTTGCTGCAACCTCCCCCCTCAAGGGGAAGTGGAGATCAATTCTTCAGCGCCATTCCAACGCCCTTGCAGACGAACTTGGTGGTGTATGCCTTCTTGTAGTCGAGGTCGGCCGGCTGGACGGCGATCTGGACCATGGAGTCAAAGAAGGCCTTGTATTTCGCGTCGGTCATGCAGCCGATGCCCTTGTCCGTCGCTTCGCCTGACACAACGATGCCGTATTCCTTCATCTTCTTGATCGAGTATTCGATCTGACCATCCGTCATTTCCGGATTGTCCTTCTTGATGAGGTCGTTGGCGGCCTTGTTGTCGCCGTAGAGGTATTTGTACCAGCCCTTGGCCGAGGCATCGACAAAGCGCTGCACGACATCAGGCTTGCTTTCGACCATGGCCGTCGTTGTGGTGATCATCGTGGAATAGGGGTTGTAGCCGTTGTCGGCGAGCAGGAAGACCTTTGGTGCCCAGCCGGCCTGCTTCTCGATCTCATAGGGTTCCGAGGTCAGGTAGCCCTGCTGGGCGGACTTCGGATCGGTGATGAAGGGGGCCGGGTTGAAGGTATAGGGCTTGTACTTCTCGTCGGTGAAGCCGGAAAAGTTCTTCTTCATCCACTCGTAATAGGTGACGTAACCGTCCTTGCCCATGAAGATCGAGTTGAGCTTGGCAAGGTCGGCGAACTTCTCGATGCCTTGGTCGGGATGGGCGAGCAGGACCTGCGGGTCCTTCTGGAAGATCGCCGCGACGTCGATCAGCGGGATGCCTTCCTTGACCGCGTCCATTTCACCGAGCGGGCTGCCCATGTAGAAATCGACCTTGCCGGCGATCAGCAGTGCACGGTTGGCGGCCTGCGGGCCACCCTGCACGACGGTGACTTTGAGGCCGTGTTTTTCATAGGTGCCATCGGCCACGGCCTGGTAAAAACCACCATGTTCGGCCTGGGCGAGCCAGTTGGTGCCGTAGGTGACCTCGTCGAGGGCGAAGGCTGTCGTGGTTGCGGCCAGCGATGCGCTGAGGCCGAAAAGGGCGAGAAGACTGGTCTTGGTGAGCATGTCGCGCATTGATCGTTCCCCTGTTCGTTCCGGGTCCCGTTTTCGGGCTTCCTTTGGCGACATTTGATCGGCTGCCATGCGTCTTGAAAAGCATCAAAATTCGCCCGCATCGATGCTTTTTTTGCACTGCTCCACTGATTGCTGCATAGTGAAGCGGCATGGCTATTTTTTGCGCAGCGGAGGTCTCGTGCTTCACTCTCGAAAGCTCATCTATATCAATGAAATCGTTCGCTGTGGCTCGATCAGAAAGGCGGCTGCGCGGCTCAACGTCGCTTCGTCAGCCGTCAACCGGCAGATCCTCGCGCTGGAGGAAGAGTTGGGGGCGCCGATCTTCGAGCGGTTGCCGAAGGGTTTGCGGCTGACGGCTGCCGGCGAACTCTGCATCGAGCATATCCGCGACGTGCTGAAGAATTACGAGCGACTGGAGGGTCGGTTGCGCGGCTTGAAGACGCCGCAGATCGGCAAGGTGTCGCTGGTGACGACCGTTGGGCTCGCCTCCGGGCCGCTGCCGGCAATCCTGTCGGGCTTTATCGCCAAACATTCGCGCGTGCAGATCAAGCTGCGCAGCGATGGCGGGGTGACGACGATTAATCCGGTGCTCACAGGCGAGGTGGATGTCGGCCTCGGCTTCAATATTCCAGCGACGCCCGGTATCCGGACGCTTGCCAATTTCGACGTGCCTGTTGGCGTCGTGCTGCCGCCGGGACATCGGCTGGCGCTGAAGGAGGGGCCGATCGATCTTGTGGAGGTGGTGCAGGAGCAGCTGATTCTCGCACAATCGGGCACCAGCCTGCGCAACATTATCGATCTGGCGCTCGCGCCGCTGCCGCTGCCGGTCGATCCGGTGGTCGAGACGAATTCATCCGAGTTGATGAAGCAACTGGTCAAGGCGGGCACCGGGCTGACGCTGCTCAACCCGCTCGATGCGCTGGCCGAATGCCGACGCGGCGAGCTCGTCTTCCGGCCGCTCACCGAGGCGCATGTGCGCCATCAGCCGATGAAACTGTTTGCCCGGGCCCGGGCACCACTCGATTCGGCCACCAGCCTGTTCATCGAATATCTGATGCAGGAATTGCTTCTTCTGGTGCAGGACCTGAAGGACCGCGGGCATATTCCTGAAAATATCCGTGCAACAGCGTGACGGTTTGTGGCCTCAGCCGGGCGTATAGAGGTTCGACAGGGGATAGGCGGCGATGTCGCGCAGGAGTTCGATGAAGCCTGCCGCCTGATGTTTGCAGATGGCCTTGCCCTTTTCCGCCGTGCCCTTGGAGGCGTCGCCGACCACGCCATGCGGGTTGAGGTCATGGGCGATCCAGGCCAGCGAATGGGGCGGCAGGGGCGTGAGGAATTTCGAGCTTGCGCGGATTTCCTCGGCTTTGGAAACAAAGTTCTGCGCTTTTTCCATGCGCACCAGTTCGGGCCAGAAATGCAGCATCAGCGAGGTCTCGACCTCACCGCCATGAATACCGTAGCGGCTTTCATGCTCGGAGATCATGCCGTCGGGATTGCCGAAGCGGCTCCATTGCGTGGAGACGACGGCCATCTGGTGGCGCACGCGCAGTTCCCGGGCGACGATGCTCATGACATCAACATTGCCGCCGTGCGAGTTGACGATAACGAGCTTGCGGATCCCGGCTTCCGCCACCTTTGCGCCGATCGCCGTCCAGGCGGGGATCAGGATCTCCGGGCCGAAGGACAGGCTGCCTGGACCATAGACATGTTCGTTCGCCTTGCCGATTTCCTGGGTCGGCAGGACGAGAAAGTCCAGATCATCGGGGCGCTGGGTCTTCAATTCGGCAAGCATGCCATTGGCGATTGCAACATCGGTGGCGATTGGCAGGTGGGGGCCATGCTGTTCGGTAGACGCGATCGGCAGAATGGCGACCGTCGTCTCTGCCGAAAGCGAGGCGAAATCATAGGTCGTCAGTTCGTTCCAGAAGAATGGTCTGGCCATGGCCTTGCCCCGATGTGTGTTCTTATCCCGTTCGATAAGGCAAAACTGCAGTGCGCGAAAAGCACCATATTTCGCTCGCGGCGATGCTAATTTGCGCTCGCCAGGATCGAGATCGGGAGGATTCTGGCACCAGCGGTGCCAGGTTAATGTTGGCAGGTGCGCTTTCGGCGTGCTGGTTGCATGTGCCGGGCCGCTTTGAAGTTCGAATTTACAAGTTTCAATAGCATCAGGTCCCCACAACCAAAATCATTCAAAAACAAACCCGTAGCTCATGATGCGGGTGTCTTGTGTTGTGGGAATTGTGACATGAACGATCGGCATAAGACGCTGCTTGGCTTCTTCCTCGCCATTGTACGGGCGAGAAACAGCCGTTTGCGGTCGCTACCTCGACATGTTCAGGTCGAATTGCTGCTTCAGCTTGGCGATCTTTTCCTGATAATTGTCCGCCGGCATGCCGCTAAACATCGTCTCCTCCGGCAGTCTCACAAACACGGTCATGCGGTCTTCCCCCGTTGCGAAGATGCCACTCTGGGTGAAGTTCCAGGCGATGTGAAAGCCGATGCTCAAACAGAACCGGTGTGTTGCGGATACCGTTGGGAGGCTTGTTATAATACTTCAGCCTCACAGGTTTCCACCAGCGCCGTGTCGCCAAGTACACTTTATGATTGCGCAGCTTTGCCTGCTGAACGCGAAGTGCAACGCGCAGCACACAACGCCTGTACGCCAGCATTTCGTGAAATATTATGCGGTCCAAGCGGCAAATACCGCGCAACAGCCATCCTGAAGCGGGCAATAGTGGATGAAGCGAGAATTCCTGCCCTTCGTAGGCTCTGTGAGGCCTCAAAAGGTTCGAAAACGCTGATAAACCGATAATAAAGGGAACAGCATCGTCATGACACATCAGTTCGATAAGTCCCGCTGGAGCCGCAACGACGACAGCGCAGTTGAAAATGCCATTCGTCGCGGCGCGACCCGTCGCGATCTGCTTCGCATGCTCGCTGCCGGCGGCGTTGTCGCCGCAACTGCTGGCACGTTCATCGGTTCAGCACGAAATGCTGTCGCCCAAACGCCCAAGAAGGGTGGCGCGTTGCGCTTGGCGCTCAACTCGACCTCGACCGCCGATACGCTCGATCCGGTCCGCGCCTCGGCGCAGGGCGATTACATGCGCATGTCCACCTTCTACAACAAGCTGACGGTGCTCGATAACTCGCTGACGCCACAGATGGAGCTGGCGGTAAGTTTTGACACCACGGACGCCAAGGTCTGGACGATCAAGCTGAAGACCGGCATCACCTTCCACAACGGCAAGACGATGGATTCCGCCGACGTGGTCTATTCGCTCAGCCGCCATGTCGACCCGAAACTGACCTCGCGCGCCAATGCGCTGGCCAAGGCAATGATCAAGATCGAGGCCCTCGACAAGACCACGGTGCGCATCGAACTCGACCAGGCGAATGCCGACCTTCCGGCCATCCTCGGCACCTATCATTTCGTCATCATCCCGGAGGGCACCTCGGATTTCACCAAGGCTGTCGGCACCGGTCCCTATATGACTGAAGTTTTCGAACCCGGCATCCGCACGGTCGGCAAGCGTAACCCGAACTATTTCAAGTCAGATGCGGCTTATGTCGACAGTATCGAGATGTTCGGCATCCCGGATGAAAATGCCCGCGTCAACGCGTTGCTCTCCGGCGATATCCATATCGGTGCTTCGATGGATGCCCGCTCGGCGCCGCTCGTGAAGGCCAACCCCAATCTTCGGCTGATGGTCGCTCCCGGCGGCAGCTATACCAACCTCAATATCCGCATGGATATGGAGCCGGGCTCCAAGAAGGACTTCATCGACGGCGTGCGCGCGCTCATCAACCGCGATGCCATCAACCGCGCCGTCCTGCGTGGCTTCGGCGAACCGCATAACGACCAGCCGATCCAGCGCGCCAGCCGCTATTTCAATGCGGATGTCGTCGCGCCGGCCTTCGATCCCGAGCGCGCCAAGCATCATTTCGAAAAGGCCGGCCTTTTAGGCGTCGGCATTCCGTTGATCTGCTCGGACGCTGCCAAGGCTTCGCCCGACATGGCGATGGTGCTGCAGCAGGATGCCGCCAAGATCGGCGTCAAGATCGACGTGCAGCGCATGCCGGCCGATGGATACTGGTCGAACCAGTGGATCAAGGCGCCGTTCCACTTCGGCAACATCAATGCCCGCCCGACCGCGGATATCCTGTTCTCGCTGCTCTACAAGTCGGACGCCGCCTGGAACGAAAGCCGCTACATCAACCCAAAATTCGACCAGATGCTGCTCGAAGCGCGCGGTTCTCTGGACGAAGCCAAGCGTAAGCAGATCTACGGTGAGATGCAGGCTATGGTGGCCAAGGATGCGGCAACCATCATCCCGGCCTATATCGCTAGCGCCGATGCCATGAGCACCAAGGTCGGCGGCCTCAATCCACATCCGCTCGGCATGCTGCAGGGCTATAACATTGCCGACACCGTCTGGCTCGACGCCTGATCGATCATGGCGCGCGGGATACCGCGCGCCTTTTCTGCGGGATTTCCAGACTGAGCGAGAGGCACAGCCTATATGAATAAACGCATCCTTGAGATGATCGGCGGGCGATTGGCGGTAGCCGTTCTGTCGCTGTTCCTCGTGTCGCTGGCGGTCTTCTTCATCACGGAGTTGTTGCCCGGCGATACCGCACAGGAACTGCTTGGCCAGGCTGTGACGACGGAAGCCGCAGCCCAGCTTCGCGAAACGCTCGGTCTCGATCGTCCGGCCATCCTGCGTTATTTCGAGTGGATCTTTGGGCTGCTGACCGGTGATCTCGGTTATTCGCATGTCTCTGACCGGCCGGTTGCCAACCTCGTTGCCGAACGCCTACCGAACTCTCTCACACTCGCTGCCATCACCATGGCCATCACCATTCCGCTGGCGCTCGGTCTCGGTATCGTCGCCGCCATCTGGAGGGGTTCAATTTTCGACCGGGCGATCTCGTCAGCTGCGATTATGCTCGTTTCCTTCCCGGAATTCATGATCGCCACGCTGCTGGTGATGTGGCTGTCCGTCTACATGCAATGGCTGCCGGCTTTGTCCTTCATCCCGGCAACGGCCGATTTTCGCACCATCGTGCTCGCCTTCATCATGCCGGTTTCCGTTCTGGTGTTCGGCAGCTGCTCGCAAATGATCCGCCTGTCGCGCGCGGCCATCGCCGATGCGATGGCGACTCCTTATGTGGAAATGGCCGTGCTGAAGGGCGCTTCGCGCGGCCGCATGGTGCTGCGCCATGCGCTGCCGAACTCGGTCGCGCCAATCGTCAATTCCGTTGCGCTCAGCATGTCGGGCCTTCTCGGCGGTGTGATCATCGTAGAGACGGTGTTCAACTATCCAGGCCTTGCCAAGCTGATGGTTGATGGTGTCTCGACGCGCGACATGCCGCTCATCCAGACCTGCTCGATGATTTTCTGCGGCTTTTATCTCGTGCTGATCACTGCAGCCGATATCATCGCCATCCTGTCCAATCCGAGGTTGCGCTGATGACCGTTTCCGCTGCACCACGACGCAAGATCCGCATGCATATTCGCCCGATCGCTGCCGTCTGCTTGGCTGTCGTCCTGTTCTGGACGATCGTCGCGATGTTTGCACCGCTGCTGGTTCACTACCCTGTCGGCGACATGGTCAGTTACGATTATTTTGGTCCGATGAGCGGTGAATACTGGCTCGGCACCGATTATCTCGGCCGCGACATCTATTCCCGCCTAATCGTCGGCGCCCGTTATACGATCGGCATCGCCTTTGTCGGCCTGATCCTTGCGGCGCTGATCGGCATCACGCTCGGCCTGCTGGCTGCCGCTTTCGGTGGCCTGTTCGACATGGTCCTCAGCCGTGCCATCGACACGTTTGTCGGCATTCCAAACCTGCTTCTGGCGCTGGTCATCGTCGCCGGCGGCGGCTCCAGCATCCCGATCCTGATCTTTGCCATCACCATCATCTTTTTCCCCGGCTGTTTCCGCTTCACCCGGTCGATGGCGGTCAATGTCAATGCGCTCGATTTCATCTCGGCGGCGCGTGCACGCGGCGAAGGCCATTTCTATGTGATGATCCACGAGATCCTGCCCAATATCGTCGGGCCGATCATGGCGGATCTCGGCCTGCGTTTCGTCCACATCATCCTGCTTCTGTCGGGTCTCAGTTTTCTCGGCCTCGGCGTGCAGCCACCTTTCGCGGACTGGGGCGGACTGGTGCGCGAAAACATGATCGGCATTTCTTACGGATCGCCGGCCGTGGTCGTGCCGTCGCTGGCGCTGGCCAGCCTGGCGCTAGCCATCAACCTCCTGATCGACAACCTGCCGCAGCGCATTCGCGACCAGCTGGAGTAGACCATGACCATTCATTCGAAAACCGTGGGCGACACTCTGGTCAAGGTCGAAGACCTCAGAGTGACCGCAACCACTGACAGCGGTCGAGAAATCGAAATTCTCAAGGGCGTGTCCTTCGATGTCCGGCGCGGGGAAGTGCTGGCCCTGATCGGTGAATCCGGCTCTGGCAAAACCACGATCGCCCTGTCGCTGCTCGCCTATGCTCGCTCCGGCTGCCATTTTTCCGGTGGCCGTGTCCTGCTCGATGGTGTCGACCTGATCGCGCTCGATGAAAATGCCCGTCGAAAGCTGCGCGGCAACACGGTGTCCTACGTGCCGCAAAGTGCGGCGGCGTCGTTCAATCCGTCGAAAAAGATCATGGATCAGGTGGTCGAAGTCGCCGAGATCCACGGCATCATGGATAAGGCGGCTGCGCGTAAGAAAGCGATTGGCCTGTTCCGTAGCCTGTCGTTGCCATCACCGGAAACCATCGGCGACCGTTATCCGCATCAGGTCTCGGGCGGCCAGTTGCAGCGCTTGGCCGCCGCGATGGCCCTGCTTGGCAATCCCGAACTGGTCGTTTTCGACGAACCAACGACCGCGCTCGACGTCACCACCCAGATCGAGGTGCTGAAAGCCTTCAAGGCCGCCATCCTCGATCGTGGCATGACCGGCGTGTATGTCTCGCATGATCTCGCGGTTGTGGCGCAGATTTCCGATCGCATCATCGTCTTGAAGGATGGTGAGGTTCAGGAAGCCGGCGAGACAGAACAGATCGTCGGCGCCCCGGCACATCCCTATACGCAGGCGCTGATTTCGGCTTTCGAGCCGGTGGAACCGGAAGCTGCAGGCTCGCGCCCCGGCAACAGCGTCGTTCTGGAAATGCGCGATGTCGTTGCCGGTTACGGTCCTGTCAACAGCGACGGCCGGCCGCATATCGTTGCTGTCGACGGCGTTAGCCTTACCCTGCAACGAGGCCATTCGCTCGGCGTGATCGGCGAATCCGGCTGCGGCAAGAGCACGCTCCTGCGGGTTGCCGCAGGTCTGCTGCCGGCCGCAACGGGTGCCTGCATTCTCGATAGCAAGGAACTGCGCCCGCAGGTCAGCGCCCGCAGCAAGGACGAACTGCGCAAAATGCAGATCGTTTTCCAGCTGGCTGACACGGCGCTTAACCCGGCTCAGACGGTCGGCAACATCATCGGCCGCCCTTTGACCTTCTACCACGGCATGAAGGGCGAAGCGGGCGACAAGCGGGTCATCGAGCTTCTCGACATGGTGCGCATGCCGGCGCAGTTCCGTCACCGGCTTCCGCGCGAACTGTCGGGCGGTCAACGCCAGCGCATCAACCTTGCCCGCGCGCTTGCCGCCAAGCCGGATGTGCTACTCTGCGATGAAATCACCTCAGCGCTGGACACTGTCGTAGCCGCCAAGGTTCTCGAACTGTTGAAGGAGTTGCAGCGCGAACTGCATCTTTCCTACCTGTTCGTCAGCCACGACATCCACACCGTGCAATCGCTTTGCGACGAGGTAGTGGTGATGTTCGGCGGCAGGAAGCTGGAAACCTTTGCCGCCGCTCACCTGCATGCAGAGGCGCGCCATCCCTATACGAAACTGCTGGCCTCTTCGCTGCCGACGCTCGATCCGACATGGCTCGAAAATTTGCAACAGGACCCGGAACTGGTGCGCAAATTCGCCCACGCGTGACGCTTGGAAATACAGCCCAAAGACAAATGGCCCGGATCGCTCTGGACCATTCTCGTTCGAACGATCAGAGATCGATCAGCACCGACTTGGTGCGCATCGCCCCCATATAGGCTTCGCGGCCGAGATCCTTGCCGAGGCCGGAACTCTTGTAGCCACCGGTCGGCAGGATCATGTCGCGTGAACGACCATAGCGGTTGACCCAGACGGTGCCGGCTTCCAGCTTGCGCGACATACGGATTGCCCGCGACAGGTCGCGGGTGAACAGGCCCGATGCCAGACCGTAGGTCGGGTGGGTGGCGAGTGCTGTTGCTTCTTCCTCGGTTTCGAATGTCTGGATGCTCAGGACCGGTCCGAAAATCTCTTCCGTCACGGCCGGGTTGGTTTCATCGACACCGGCCAGAATGGTCGGCGCATAAAAATAACCCTCCGATTGCATGCGGCAGCCGCCGGCCACGACTTCCGCACCCGCAGATTTGGCGGCATCGACGATGGCTTCGATGCGGGCGATCTGGGTCTCGGAAATGATCGGGGAATACGTGGTGTCGGCATCCCATGTCTTGCCAGGCCGCATCGCCGCCATATGGCCGGCGATCTTGGTGGCGAGTTCTTGCGCCACTGATTTCTCGGCGATCAGGCGGGATCCGGCGACGCAGACCTGGCCGGCATTGCCGGTGATTGAGCGGGCGATACAGGCGGCGGCGAGGTCGATATCGGCATCGGCAAACACCACCTGCGGGCTCTTGCCGCCAAGCTCCAGCGTCATCGGCTTGATGCCGGTGCGGGCGATATCCTGCATGATCTGCGCACCGGCGCGGGTGGAGCCGGTAAAGCTGACCTTGCCGACCAGCGGATGCGTGGTGATGGCAGTCCCGGTCACCGGGCCATCGCCGAGCACGACATTGACGAGACCGGCCGGGATGCCGGCGCGCACTGCCAGTTCGGCGAGATACAGCGTCGAGAACGGCGTCATTTCCGATGGTTTGATGACAATGCCATTGCCGGCGGCAAGCGCTGGGCCAAGTTTCCACGCGGCCATGGACAGCGGCACGTTCCAGGGCGCGATCGCGCCGATCACGCCATAGGGTTCATGCAGGATCATGCCCATCTGCGCGCCGGCGGTCGGAACGACCTGGCCACCTTCCTTGTCGGCAAATTCCGCGAAAAAGCGGATATGGTCGGCGCAGTTGACCACGTCGCTCTGGCGCGCCTGGGTGATCGGTCGGGTCGAGCAGACGGCTTCCAGCTGTGCCAGATAACCGGCTTCCTCATCGATCAGGTCGGCGAAGCGCCGCAGGATGCGCGCGCGATCCCGCGGCATGCAGGTCGCCCAGTCGGATTCGCGCTGAACGCGTGCCGAAATCCGGATTGCCTCATCCACCAGCGCCGCGTCGGCGACCGGAATAGCGGCCAGCGGTTTGCCGTCGCTCGGGCGCCGGATTTCCAGCGCGTCCGCGCCCTCGACATAACGTCCGTCGATAAAATGGCCCTTCGGCAGGCGAAGCGTGGCGGGATCAAAGGAGAGCGTCATGCAAGGTCCATCCGTTTTTCAAGCGATCGGCCGAGGATGTGTGCTCGACCGTAATGCCGACAGGTTACCGGAGGATGGATGGGCATTTGTGCCGTATGGACCTCAGGGGACCGAAGATACTGCGCATTTGGCGCCCTGCCCAAGAAACTCGGCAGAAGAAAATGATGCGCAGCCACGGGTAAAGCGCGGAATATGCTGCGATACCTCTCTAGAGTGTTATTCTGTCAGAAGCGGCGGTGAGCGGATAGCGGCATGGAAACGAGAAAAATCGACAATTTCGAGCTTCAGCTCGTTCCGATGGCGGAGGAGCATATTCCTCGGTTGCACGAGCTTTCGATCGCCGTGAACTGGCCGCATCGCCCCGAGGACTGGGCCGTGGCACTGGCGCTCGGCGAAGGTGTCGTCGCTTTTGACGAGATCGGCCGCCCGGTCAGTTCGGCCATGCTGTTTCCACTCGGCGAAGGTGTCGCGAATATCGGCATGGTCATCACCTCGCCGCGCCTGCAGAACCATGGCGCCGCCCGGTGGCTGATGGATGAAATGCTGCAGCGGACAAAAGGCAAGGTACGGCGGCTCAACGCCACCAAGGCCGCCTACAATCTCTATCTTTCGATGGGTTTTCAGCCATATGCGCTTGTGCTTCAGCATCAGGGCACCGCAATTGCCTTGCCGGGCGAAGATACGCGGGTGCGGTCCATGACCGACGCCGACAACGGCGCGATCATCGACGCCGACCGTCGCGGTTTCGGCTCCGACCGCAGCCATGTCGTCGAACATCTTCTGCCGCTGTCGGAGGCGACGGTGCTGGAGGAAAATGGCAGGATCAATGGTTACGCCCTGTGTTGCCGTTTCGGCCGTGGCCATGTGCTCGGCCCGGTCGTGGCCGCCAGTGAAGAGGATGCCATCGCCTTGATCCGCCCGCTCATTGCGGCTCACGAAGGCAATTTCCTGCGCATGGATACGCGCCATCCGAACGGACCGCTGCAGGCAGCGCTTGAACAGGCAGGTCTCGTCCTGTTCGATCACGTCACCACAATGCAACTGGAGCCGATCGGCAAGATGCCGGAACTGACAGTGTATGGACTTGCTAATCAGGCATTGGGATAGGATTTGCCGCGCCAACCTCCACCGGTGGAGAGACGTGACTTCTGCTCTGGCTGGATCGCAAACTCCCCGATATCATGCACGCGATGGCCGGATGGCCGGATAACGCAAGGGTACAGACGTGAAGCTTGACCGCATCGACATTCGGATTTTGCACGAGTTGCAGAAAAACGGACGCCTGACGAATGTCGAACTTGCCGACCTAGTTCACCTGTCGCCCAGCCCCTGCCTGATGCGGGTGAAGAAGCTGCAGCAGGTCGGCTATATCACCGGTTATTCCGCCCATATCGATCTGGCAAAACTCGGGCCCACCGTCACGGTGTTTACCGAAGTTACGCTCAGCAACCATCGCCAGAACGATTTTTCGCGCTTCCAGCAAGCAATAGAAAAGGTTGAAGAGGCGATAGAATGCCACCTTATCTCCGGTGGCTATGACTATTTGTTGAAATTCGTGACGGCCAGTATTTCCGACTATCAGGAATTGATGGAGCGTCTGCTTGAGGCCGAGATCGGCATCGACAAGTATTTCAGCTTCATCGTGATGAAATCACCCTTCGTGAAACACCACCTGCCGCTGCGCACCCTGTTTCCCGAGTCTTGAAGATGAATCCGCCCGCCAGTCGGACCGGCAGGCGCTCGTCCTGTCGTTGCTGATCAGACGATGCGGTCGCTGACCGCCCTAGTAATTTCGTCCGTCGAATTCTGTCCGGGTGTCGTGCCGATGCCGGCTGCCGTGGTCGCCTCGATGGCCGCCATGACCCGAGCGGCCAATGCGGTTTCGCCCAGATGTTCCAGCATCATCGCCGCGGACCAGATGGCGGCGATCGGGTTGGCAATGCCGAGATGAGCGATATCCGGTGCCGAACCATGGACAGGTTCGAACATGGACGGGGCAGAGCGGTCCGGGTTGATGTTGGCAGACGCCGCAAAACCCAGCCCGCCCTGGATGGCAGCACCGAGATCGGTAAGGATATCGCCGAACAGGTTGGAAGCCACAACGACATCCAGTGTTTCCGGCGCCATCACGAAGCGGGCAGCAATCGCATCGACGTGATAACGCGACACCTCGATATCCGGATATTCGGCGGCTAGCTGATCGGTGACCTCGTCCCAGAACACCATCGAATATCTCTGGGCATTCGACTTTGTCACCGATGCCAGTTTGCCGCGCCGTTTCCGGGCCTGCTCGAAACCGAAACGCAAGATTCGCTCGACGCCCTTGCGGGTAAAGATCGAGGTTTCGACCGCCACTTCATCGGCCGTGCCCTGATGCACCCGGCCGCCAGCACCGGAATATTCACCCTCCGTGTTTTCCCGGATGCAGAGAATGTCGAAATTTTCAGTGCGCAACGGGCCGACCACGCCCGGCAGAAGGCGATGCGGTCGAATGTTGGCGTACTGGGTGAAATTCTTGCGGATGGGCAAAAGCAATCCGTGCAACGAAACCGAGTCCGGCACTATCTGCGGCCAGCCGACGGCACCGAGCAATATGGCATCGAATGCGCGCAATGTCTCAATGCCGTCTTCCGGCATCATCCGTCCGGTCTTGAGAAAAGTGTCGCAGGACCAGTCTAACCAGGTGCCGTCCAGCTCCACGCCATCGAGCGCGCAGGCCTGTGAAATCACCTGCCATGCGGCCTGAGTGACCGGTGTTCCGATCCCATCGCCGGGGATCAATGCAATCTTGTGGGCACCCATCCATGTCTCCTCATGTCTTTGTCGCAAGGGTCGCAGACCTGTCCGTGATTTGCTGCCGGTCTTTTCGACGAGCGCAGCATATTCTGCCCGGCGCTGGAAAAGAACCGCATGATCGTTCGCGCCCGACGTTGCACATATGGATCAAGACGAAAGGATGTTTTCATGCTTGGGCTTTCTGATACCTCTCTTTTCCAGACCGGCTTCCTGATCGGCGGCGAATGGCGTGATGCGTCGGACGGCGCACGTATCTCGGTGGTCAATCCCGCCGATGGACAGGTGATCGCCGAGGTGCCCGACTGTACGGCCGGGGATACGGCGCAGGCGATTACCGCTGCGCAAAAGGCCCTTCCCGAATGGCGCGCCCGCACGGCCGCAGAGCGTGCGAAACTTCTGGAACGCTGGTCAGCGCTGCTTGTCAAGCACACGGAAGATCTGGCACGCATCCTGACGCTCGAACAGGGAAAGCCGCTTGCCGAAGCGCGTGGCGAAATCGCCTATGGCAATGCCTTCATCAAATGGTTTGCCGAAGAGGCCCGCCGGATCGGCGGCAGCACTATCCCGTCGCCGACAGCCGGGCGCCGCATCATGGTGATGAAGGAAGCCGTCGGCGTCTGCGCCATCATCACACCGTGGAATTTCCCAAACGCGATGATCACCCGAAAGGTCGCGCCGGCACTGGCTGCCGGCTGCACCGTCGTCATCAAGCCCTCCGACTTCACACCGTTGTCGGCGCTCGCGCTTGGCGTTCTGGCCGAGCGGGCCGGAATCCCGGCCGGTGTCATAAATGTGCTGACAGGCAAGCCGGAGGCGATCGGTGGCGTGCTGACCTCCAGCCCTGTGGTGCGCAAACTGTCCTTCACAGGCTCGACCCGCGTCGGTTCGCTGTTGATGCAGCAATGCGCCGGCACAGTGAAGCGCCTGTCGCTGGAACTCGGCGGCAACGCGCCGTTTATCGTGTTCGATGACGCAGATCTCGATCTCGCCATTGAAGGTGCGTTGCAGTCGAAATTCCGCAATGGCGGCCAGACCTGCGTCTGCGCCAACCGCATTCTTGTCCAGGCCGGCATTTACGACGCCTTCTCGCAAAAGCTGGCGGCACGTGTGTCCGCAATGAAGGTCGGCGATGGCCTGACGGATGGCATGGATATCGGCCCGATGATCAACTCGGCCGCCGTGGAGAAGATCAACCGCCATGTCGCAGATGCGCTCGCCAAGGGTGCCAAGGTCATTTCCTCGGCGGCTTCTAGCGCAGAGGGCGCGCAGTACGTGACCCCCGTGGTTCTGAGCGGCGCGACCACGCAGATGATGCTCGCCCAGGAAGAAACCTTCGGGCCTGTGGCGCCGCTTTTCCGTTTCGAAACGGAAGAAGAGGCGATCGCGATTGCCAA
>Ga0213835_100445_pt1 | contig 40451 bp, 35 predicted proteins | sample SWPATP01_FD_160576 | JGI IMG/M metagenome (GOLD analysis project Ga0213835, IMG submission 160576) | Coastal seawater microbial communities from Marineland, Florida, United States - SWPA TP0 #1 | ecosystem: Environmental > Aquatic > Marine > Coastal | place: USA: Florida | collected 2016-08-05
CTCTACAACCATCACGTTCCCCAGAAGGCAATCAACCACCAGACCCCGGTGCAAGCCCTCAAACAGTGGCAAGCTTCACACCCTGAGATCTTTGTGCGGCCTGTATGTAATCAGCCGGGACCCAACAAGTAGGGAAGGGGGAGGTGGCAGCCCTGTGCATCGGGCCCCAGCCACCTCTCTCTCTACGCACTTTGCTTTTTCCCGGCCGCATGCAGGGCGCTCCACCCCAACTACCCCGCTACCGCCACCACCCGTTTCCCACTCCCCTTAACCCGTTCCCCGCTCTCCTATCTGCCCCGCAGCGCCAGGAAATCCGGCCCCGCGACCAGGCGCAGGGCGTCCAGGCGCAGCCGGGACCGGGGCAGGGCGTCGAGCAGGGCGTCGCGTTCCTCGCGCAGGGCCTGGATCTCCGCCGGGGTGATGGCGGGGTTGAGGCGGGCGAGGCGGTGCAGGCGGTCGATCTCGTGGTCCATGACCGCGCGGGCGGCGTCGCCGGCCTGCTGTGACAGGGTGCGGGCGGTGTCCTCGGCCTGGCGCCGGCAGGCCTCGAGCATCGGCGGCACCAGGGCGCCGAGCAGCTTGCGCTGGGGCTCGAGGTCGAAGCTGCGCTCGCCGGCGCGGCGCAGGCTGCGCTCGGAGGGCGCGTAGTCCGGCCGCGGCTGCAGCCGGGTGTCGCTGACTACGTGGACCGGCGTCGGCGGCAGGAAGCGACCGGCGTCCAGCCGCGCCGGGGCCACGCACTCCAGCACGAACACCGCCTCCAGCAGCACCGTGCGCGGCGGCAGCTCGTCGATCATGAAGGCCGCGTTGCCGGATTCGCCCGACAGCAGCATCTCCTGCGCCGAGAGCAGCATCGGGTGGTCCTCGCGCAGGTACAGCAGGTCCTCGCGCGACAGCGCCAGGCCGCGGTCGAAGCAGGCCATGCGCGGGCCGCCTGCCAGCTCCTGGAAGCCCTCGATGGCCTGGTACTCCGGGTCCAGCCGCCACAGCCCCTGGCCGTGGTCCTCGTGGTGGATGCCGAAGGCCTCCAGCAGGCGCAGCGGGAACTCGTCGCCGGCCACCTCGGCGTCGTCCCGGCGCAGGGCCTGCAGCAGCCGGTCGCCGCCGCTGCCGCGCTGGCTGGCGATCTCCAGCAGCCGGTCGCGACCCTGGTTGATCCGCTCGGCCAGCTCGGCATGCAGCGCGCGGGTGCGCGCCAGCAGGCCGTCGAGCCCGTCGGCCGGGCGGCCCGAATCCGATGCCAGCGCCTCGGCCACCAGCTCCGGCCCCAGCGCCGCGGCGATGTTGGGCCCGTCCATGACCACCGCGTCGAAGGCGCCCAGGCCCTCGTGGTACCAGCGCAGCAGGGCCTGCTGCGGGCTGCCGTCGACGGCGGCGGCATGCAGGTGCACGTCGCCCCTCTGGCCGATGCGGTCCAAGCGGCCGATGCGCTGCTCCAGCAGGTCGGGGTCCAGCGGCAGGTCCCACAGCAGCAGGTGGCTGGCGAACTGGAAGTTGCGGCCCTCGGCGCCGATCTCGCTGGCGACCAGGACGTCGGCGCCGTCGGCCTCGGCGAACCAGGCGGCGTTGCGGTCGCGCTGCACCAGGCCCATGTCCTCGTGGAAGCGGGCCACCTTCAGGTGGCTGCGCTGGCGCAGCGCCTCCTCGATCGCCTGCACCCGCGCCCGGGTGTGGCAGATCACCAGCAGCTTGCCCGGGGCCGCCGCCTCGACGGTTTCCAACAGCCAGTCCAGGCGCGGGTCGCGCAGGTAGTCCGGCGTGGCCTCGGCCTCGAGGCGGCCGGCGTCCCACTGGAACTCGGCAAGCAGGGCGGCGTGCAGCGCATCGGCGTCGCCGTCCGGGGACAGGGTCGCCAGGTGCCCGACCCGGCGCGGGAAGCCGCCGATGGCCGCGCGGCGGTTTCGGATCATCACCCGCCCGGTGCCGTGGTGGTCGATGAGCTCGTCGAGCAGGGCGGCGACCGCAGCGGGATCGGAGGCGTCCAGCGCGTCCAGCCGCTGGCGTCCGTCCGGGCCCAGCAGCGCCGCCACCGCCGCGCCGGCGTCCCCGTCGGGGCGGTGGCCGGCCTCGAGCATGCGCACCGCCTCCGACAGCATCCGGTAGCCGTCGAGCTGTTCCCGGAAGGCGGCCAGGTCGTGGTAGCGGGCCGGGTCGAGCAGGCGCAGGCGGGCGAAGTGCCCCTCCAGCCCCAGCTGCTCGGGCGTGGCGGTGAGCAGCAGCAGGGCCGGCGTGGACGCCGCCAGCGACTCCACCAGCCGATAGCCGTCACTGGGCGAGCCCGGCTGCCAGGCCAGGTGATGGGCCTCGTCGACCAGCAGCATGTCCCAGCCGGCGTCGACCACGGCCCCGGCCGCGGTCGGGTCGGCGGCCAGCCAGTCGACGCTGGCCAGCACCAGCTGGTCGGCGTGGAAGGGGTTGGCGTCGGCGCCGATCGCGGCCACCCGTTCGGCGTCGAAGATCGAGAAGCGCAGGTTGAAGCGGCGCAGCAGTTCCACGAACCACTGGTTGACCAGGCTGTCGGGCACCAGCACCAGCGCCCGCTGGACGCGTCCGGCGGCCAGTTGCTGGGCCAGGACCATGCAGGCCTCGATGGTCTTGCCCAGCCCGACCTCGTCGGCCAGCAGCAGTCGCGGCGGCCGTCGGGCGGCGGCCACCTCGGCCACGCGCAGCTGGTGGCCGATGAGCTCGATGCGGGCGCCGAGGATGCCCCAGCCCGGGTGCGCGCGTGCGCGGGCCCGTCGCTGGAGCACCTCCAGGCGCAGGGCGAACTGGTCGCCGCGGTCGACCCGGCCCGACAGCAGGCGGCTGTCGGCGCGCGAGACCGGCTGTTCGGCGTCGAGCTCGCCCTCGTGGAAGGCCTCGCCACCGGCGTGGTAGCGCAGCAGGCCCGCGTCGACCTCGACCCGCTCGACCACCCGCTCCCGGCCTTCGATGCGGATGCTGTCGCCGACGCGGAAGGCGGCGCGCACCAGCGGCGCGGACTGCACCGCGTACATGCGCACCTCGCCGCTGCCGGTGAAGACCAGCTGCACGCTACGGGCCTCCACCCGCATGACGGTGGCCAGCCCCAGCTCCGGCTCGGCGGTCGAGAACCAGCGTTGGCCGGGCCGGAAATCCCCGCTTGCCGCGCTCATCGGGTGCCGGTCACTGCCAGATCCGGATGCGCTCGTCCTCCGCACGCACCATGGGGCTGCCGGCGGCGCAGCCGAAGGCGGTGGCGAAGGCGGCCTGGTGCATCAGCGGGCCGTTGACCCGGAAGCGCGCCGGGGACTGGGTGTCGGATGCCAGCCGCAGGCGCAGCTCGTCGTTGCTGGTGTTGCGCTGCCAGGCGCGGGCCCAGGCGTGGAAGAAGCGCTGCGCCGGGTCCAGGCCGTCGACCTCGCCGCCCTGGTCGTGGCCGGCGGCGGTGAACGCACCCCAGGCCAGCTCCACGCCGCTGAGGTCGGCGATGTTGCCCTCCAGGGTGATGCGGCCGCTGACCATCACCCCGTCGAGCGCGTTGAAGCGGTCGTAGTGGGCCTCCAGCGGCTGCACCCGCTGGCGGAAGCCGTTGCGGTCGGCCTCGCTCCACCAGCTGTTGAACTGGCCGGCGCCGTCGATGGTGCGACCCTTGTCGTCGAAGCCGTGGGTCAGCTGCTGCCCGGCCAGGGCACCGAGCGCGCCGAAGTCCACCGCGGCATCGCCATCGGCGCTGAGCACCGGCGGTTGCAGCATGGCCGCGGTGACGGTGAGCCGGTTGAGGGCCAGGTCGTAGCCGATGTCGGGCAGCTGGGTCGGCACCGGCCAGCGCAGCTCGACGGTGTCGCCGACGCGGGCGAGTTCCTTGCCGTGGAGGAAGGCGGCCGCGGCCAGCACATGGGCGGTGTAGCCGGCGCCGGCATCCAGCTGCAGGCCGCTGTAGTCGTGCCAGTGGCGCGGCACGCCGACCTCCACGCGCAGGGTGGCCATCTTCTCCGCCGCCGCCGCGCGGGCCTCGGTGCCCAGCCAGCTGGCCTGCTGCAGGCCCTCGGCCAGCCGGTCGCGCACCGCCAGCACCACGGCCTCGGCGCGCTCGCGGCTGGCGTCGTCCAGGTGGCGGGCGACGTAGACGCGGCCGATCGCGTCGCCGACGGTGCGGTCCATGGTCTCGAGCACCTGCCGCCAGCGCGGCGGCTGCTCGGCCCGGCCCTCCAGCAGGCGGCCGTTGAACTCGAAGTGCGCGGCGCGGAAGTGTTCGCCCAGGTGCGGGGCCAGGGCCTGGGTGGCGTGGAAGCGCAGGTAGGCCTGCCAGGTCTCCACCGGCAGCTGGGCCACCATGCCGTCGAGGCTGCGGAAGAACTGTTCGTGCTTGAGCGAGACGCTCTCCAGGTCGCGCAGGCCCTGGGCGCGCATGAACTCGCGCAGGCGCAGGTTGCGGTGGCCGCGTTCGAGGTCGCGCAGTGGCGTGGGCTGGTAGCTGTTGTAGGGGTCGCGCAGTTCGACCAGGCCCAGCGAGGCCCGGGCCAGCCGCATCTCCACGTCCAGCACCTGGGCCGAACGCTCGGAGAGCTGCGCCTGTTCGACGCCGGTGAGGGCCAGCATGCGCTCGATGTGGGCACGGTAGCGGCCCAGCAGGGCGCGGGTCTCGGCGTCGTCGCGGCGGTAGAAATCCGGATCGGGCAGGCCCAGGCCGCCCTGGGTCAGGTAGGCGATGGTGCGGCCGAAGTCGGCCAGGTCGATGTCGGCGCCGAAGTTGAACACCAGCGGCAGGCCCTGTGCGTGCAGCGCGGCCACCGTGTCGGCCACGTCGCGGCTGCGGCGGATCCCGTCGATGCGGCGCAGCACGCCCGACAGCGTCGCGTAGCCCCGGGTCTCGATGGCCGCCTCGTCCAGGCCGGCGCGCCAGAAGGTGGCCAGCATGCGCTCGGTGGGGTCGGCGCTGGCCGGATCCATGCCGTCGAGCAGTTCCCGCTGCCGCATCAGGCTCAGCTCGGTGAGCTGGTCGAAGCGGCTGATGCTGCCGCGGTTCGCCGGCACCGGGTGTCGCTGCAGCCAGCCGCCGTTGGCGTGCTGGTAGAAGTCGGTGCAGGCGGGGGTGGCGCTGTCCCGGTCGGCCGGGTCCAGGGCCCCGGCGAGGCTGGTGGCGGGCAGGAACAGGGCGGCGATCAGGCAGGCCAGGAGGGGGCGGCCGTGGCGGGTGTGCATGTGCGATTCCGGAACGGGAAAACCGGGCCGGAGTGTATCAACGAAAGCGGGCGGCCCGGAGTCCCGGGCCGCCCGCGGCGGGCTCGCGCTTCAGCGGGCCGTTACCAGATGACCACGCGGTCGTCGCCGTCGCGCACCATCGGGTCGCCGGACTGGCAGCCGAAGGCTTCGGCGAAGGCCGGCATGTTCGACGGTGCGCCGATGGCCCGGAACGGCGCCGGGGCGTGCGGCCCGGTGGTCAGGGCGACGCGCAGCTGCTCCTCGGTGAAGCCGCGGCGCCAGACCACCGCCCAGTTCTTGAAGAAGCGCTGGTCCTGGGTCCAGCCATCGATCATCGGGTCGACGAAGTCCTCGCCCTGGGCCAGGCGCATCGCGTCGTGGGCCACGGTCAGGCCGCCCAGGTCGGCGATGTTCTCGCCCAGTGCCAGCGCGCCCTGCACGTAGATGCCCGGCAGGGCCTCGTACTCGTCGAACTGCTGCACCAGCTTGGCGGTGCGCTCCTCGAAGCGGCGGCGGTCCTCGTCGGTCCACCAGTTGGCGAAGTTGCCCTCGGCATCGAAGCGGCTGCCCTGGTCGTCGTAGCCGTGCAGCATCTCGTGGCCGATCACCGCGCCGATCCCGCCGTAGTTCAGCGCGTCGTCGGCGTCGGGGTCGAAGAACGGCGGCTGCAGGATGGCGGCCGGGAACACGATCTCGTTGGCCGAGGCGCGGTAGTAGGCGTTCACCGTCTGCGGGCTCATGCCCCACTCGTGCGGGTCGACCGGCTGGCCGATCTTGTCGAGCATGAAGCGGTAGTTGAAGCGGTTGGCCGCCATCACGTTGCCGACGTAGCTGTCGCGGCCGATCTCCAGGCCGTCCCAGCTGCGCCACTGGTCGGGGTAGCCGATCTTCGGGGTGAAGGTCGACCACTTCTCCAGCGCGCGCTCACGGGTCTCCTCGCCCATCCAGTCGAGGTTCTCCAGGCGCACCCTCAGCGCCTGGCTGAGGTTCTCGACCAGTTCCTCCATCCGGGTCTTGGACTCCGGCGGGAAGGCGACCGCGACGTAAAGCTGGCCCAGCGCCTCGCCCATGCCGCCGTTGACCGTTCCCAGCACGCGCTTCCAGCGCTCGCGCTGCTCCTGCTGGCCCAGCAGGGTGGTGTTGAAGAAGCCGAAGTGGCGATTGGCGAAGGACGAGGACAGGTAGGGCGATGCGCCCGAGACCAGCCGGAAGGACAGCCAGTCCTGCCAGGTCTCCACCGGCGCCTCGGCCAGGGCCGACTCGAAGGCCTCGAAGAAGCCGGGCATGCCCAGCGAGAACATCTGCGGCCGATCCACCTGCAGCGTGTCGAAGAACGCGCCCCAGTCCCAGCTGGGCGTCAGGGCGTTGGCCTCCTCGATGCCCACCGGGTTGTAGCGGTTGGCCGGGTTGCGCAGCGACACGCGGTCCAGCGAGGCCTCGGCCAGGCGGGTCTCGAAGGCCAGGATGGCCTCGGCGGAGGCGCGCGCGGCATCGGCGGTGTGGCCGGTGGCCTCCAGCACGTCGGCGACGTAGTCCACGAAGGCCTCGCGGATGCGGACGTAGTCCTCGCGGTCCTCGAGGTAGTAGCTGCGCTCGGGCAGGGTCAGGCCGCCCTGGCTGGCGTAGGCGATCTGCATCTGCGAGTCCTCGAAGTCCGCGCCGGCCCAGAAGCCGAAGGCGCCGCCGCGGGCATCGGCATAGGCCTGCTGCAGGTGCGCCACCAGCTGCCGGCGGTCCTCGATGGCCGCGATCTCCTCCAGCAGGGGCCGGATCGGGTCCAGGCCGGCGGCCTCGATGGCGTCGGTGTCCATGCCGCTGGCGAAGAAGTCGCCGATGCGGCGCTCGATGCTGCCCTCGGCGGCATCACCCTCGGCGGCGGCGCGGGCGAGCTCGTGCTGGATCTCCAGCGAACGCTCGCCCAGCAGCTCGAAGCTGCCCCAGGAGGTCCGGTCCGACGGCACCGGGTTGGCGTCCAGCCAGCGGGCGTTGACGTGGGCATTGAAGTCCACGCAGGCCGGGACCGACGGGTCGATCTCGTCGGCCAGCAGCCGGTTGGGCTCGGTGGTGACGCGGGTCCAGTCGATGTCCGGCGCGGCGGCCTGGGCGGCACCGTTGGCGGTCGGCGTGCCGGCGTCCTGCGAACAGGCGGTCAGGGCGAGGGCCAGGGCGAGGGCGGTGGCGAGTGGTGCGGGTCGAAGGGACTTCACGTGGACTCCTGGTTTGGGGCGCGCACGCCCGGGTCGACCTTGCAGCTTAGGGCGCCCCGTGACCACGGCCACGTGACAGAGGTCATGGCCCCGGCCTCCGCCCTGGAGGCGACCGCCAGCCGGCCCGCGCAGTTTTCACGCGTCCTTTACTCCGTCGTCACGGTTGCCGATCGGCCGGGAGGCCGAGGCCGGGCCCCGTCCCGGCGGCGCAAGGCCGCACGGTTGCTGGACTTTCTTCAAGGGGCTGGCCGCTCGGCCCGCATCGCCTGTTCAAGAGGGGTTCACCCTGCGCGCCGGGCGTGGTAATCAAACCGGCGCACGCAAGGATTCAGCGTCACGTCGGGCGAACAGGGGTTTCACGATGGATCGTCCGATGGCACACATCGGCGCCGGCAACCGTCCGGGGCTTCCCTTCCAGAAGTTGTGCATCCAAGGGGTATCCAAGCAACCATGACCAGACCAGCCAGCAAGCTCGCCCTCGCGGCCAGCATCGCGGTGGCCTTCGTTTCCGGAGGCGCGATCGCGTCAGACGTGTCCGGTGCCGCGGCCAACGCCGTCGACCGCGACGACCATTTCATCGGCCGCGCCATCGGCCCGGCAGCGCCGGCCCGCGGCGGGTTCACGATCCAGACCGGTTCGACCGACCAGCGCGTGCGTGCTTCGCGCATCAGTGTCGGCTCGCCCCTGCTTGGCGCGGACATCAGCGAGTCCCCGGCCCCGGCCGCGGAGGGCAACTCCGGGGCCGCAGGCGACTCCATCCTGGAGCGCTCGGCCCGCCGTTCCGCCGCCCAGCCGGCGCCGGTCGACGTCGCGGCTTCGGCGAACTTCTACGCCGCTTCGTCGTCGCGCCCCTACATCATCGGCTTCGCCGAGATGCCGGTGGCCTCCGCGGGCGACGCGGTTCCCCGGCTGGAGACCGGCCGCATCGACGTCGCAAGCGTCGAGGCCGGCGATTACGCGCAGGGCCTGGAGCAGCTGCAGGTGCAGCGCGAGCGCGACATGGGCCGTGTGCTCGGCCGCCAGCTCCGCGCCACCCACCGCATGCAGCACGCCTTCAACGGCATCATCGTCGAACTCACCGACGAGGAGGCCGCACAGCTGGCGCAGATGCCCGACGTCGCGCTGATGGAGCCGTACCACGAGTACACGCTGGACACCGACGTCGGCCCGTACTTCATCAATGCCGACCAGGTCTGGGAGAACGGCTCCGCCTTCCCGGGCTCCACCGGTGCGCTGGGCGAGGGCGTGGTCTTCGGCATCATCGACTCCGGTGCCAACGCCGGCAGCCCCTCGTTCGCCGCCACCGACATGCTGGGCTACACCCACACCAACCCGCTGGGCGAGGGCGTCTACCTGGGCACCTGCGTGGAAGGCGGGATCGACGAGGGCCGCTGCAACAGCAAGCTCATCGGCGGCTACGACTTCATCTGCACGCTGACCACGATCTGCGAGGACCCCGCCCTGCGCGAAGTGCCGGGCTTCCGTGACGAGAACGGCCACGGCACCCACGTCGGCGCCACCGTCGCCGGCAACTTCCGCACCGCGACCTTCCAGGGCAACGAGGTCGAGCTCTCCGGTGTCGCCCCGCGCGGCAACCTGGTGTTCTTCGACGCCTGCTACACCAATGCCGCCGGCCAGGGCCTGTGCCCGAACGTGTCGACGCTGGCCTCGATCAACCAGGCCGTCGCCGACGGCGTGGTCGATGCGCTGAGCTACTCGATCGGCGGCGGCGGCTCGCCGTGGACCGAAGCCATCTCGCTGGCCTTCCTGTCGGCCGTGGACGCCGGCATCTTCGTCTCCGCGTCCGGTGGCAACTCCGGTCCGGGCGCCGGGACCGTCGGTCACCGCCAGCCCTGGGTGCACACCATCGCCGCGGGCCAGCATGGCCGGGGCGCGTTCGCGTTCCAGGCCATCCTGGACTCCGACGGCGAGGTCCCGGGCTCCATCAATCCGCTCATCCTCACCCCGGGTGGCGGCGGCGTCGCCTTCACCACCGGCATTCCGGCGGGCACCGAGGTCATCGTCAGCCCGGGCATCGACTCCGGCGACGACGGTTGCGCGGCCTTCCCGGCGGGCACCTTCGAGGATGCCATCGCCGTGGTTCGGCGCGGCACCTGTCCCTTCTCCGACAAGGTCAACAACGCCGACGCGGCCGGTGCGATCGCGGTGATCATCGCCAACAACCAGGCGGGCACCCTGTCGCCTTCGGTTCCGGGTACGGGCATCCCCGCCTTCCTGATCACCCAGGCCAATGCGGACACGCTGCGTGACTTCGCCGCCGGGAACGACGTCACCGCCGGCATCTCGGCCGCGGCCGCCCCGCAGCCGAACACCCCGGACCAGCTGGCTGGCTTCAGCTCGCGCGGCCCGGTGCAGTTCGACCTCATCAAGCCCGACCTGACCGCGCCCGGCGTGCTGATCCTGGCCGCCGACGCCGGTCCGGAGCCCGACGGCTTCGAGGCCCTGGTGGGCCTCAAGAGCGGCACCTCGATGTCGCAGCCGCACAACGCGGGCGCCGCCGGCCTGGTCCGGCAGCTGAACCCGGGCTGGTCGGTGCCGGAGATCAAGTCCGCGCTGATGATGACCGCCGAGCCTTCGGTCCTGCTCGAGGACGGCAGCACCCCGGCCAACGCGTTCGCCGGCGGTTCCGGCAGCCTGCGGGTCGACCGTGCGGTGCGCGCCGGCCTGGTGATGCACGAGACGACGGAGAACTACCTGGCGGCAAACCCGCTGACCGGTGGCGACCCGTCCTCGCTGAACCTGCCGAGCATGGCCAGCACCAGCTGCGCCGGGTCGTGCACCTTCACCCGGACCTTCCGGTCGGTGACCCCGCTGCTGCAGAACAACCCGGTCGTCCCGGGCGGCATGCGCGGTCGCGGCGTGGGCACGCAGACCTACACCGTCACCATCGAGGGCCTGGACGGCGAGGTCAGCCAGCCGAGCTTCTCGGTGCTGCGCAACGGCACCGTCAGCCTCGACATCACCATCGACGCCAGCAGCCTGCCGGCCAACGGCCAGTTCAACTTCGGCACCGTGGTTCTGACGCCGTTCAACGCCGATCTGCCGACCCTGCGTCTGCCGGTGGCCGTCGCGGTTCCGCCGCCGGTGCTGTCGATCGATCCGGCCAGCCTGTCGATCTCGGTGGATGCCGGGCAGACCGGCTCGGGTTCGGTGGACGTGGGCAACGCCGGTGGCGGCACGCTGGAGTTCAGCGTCCAGGAGGGCAACGTGTCCCTCGCGCTGCTCGACCAGCCGCGCGCCGGCTCCTCCAGTGGCTTCCGGGCCTCCCGGATTTCCGATCTGGAGAACCGCACGCTGGCCCCGGCCGATGACTTCCTGGTTGGCGCCGATGCATCGGTGACCGAGCTGCGGGTCAACGGCTTCGTTCAGGCGGGCACCATCGCCGGCAACCCCTCGGCGGTGACCTGGATGGTGTTCCCGGACGACAACGGCATCCCGGCCGGCAATCCGACCGACCCGTCGAACGCGGTGTGGACCTTCAGCTCGCCGCCCGGTGGCCCGGGCCTGAGCTACGGCGCCGACACGGTGACGCTGGACCTGGCAGCCGCCGGTACCGAGCTCGATCTCGAGCCGGGTCGCTACTGGCTGGTGATGTACACGACTTCGCCGCTGGCGCAGAACTTCTTCGTGTTCACCAGCGCATCGCCGCGACAGGGCCTGGCTCCTCGCACCTACGACTCGATCAACCCGGGCAACACCTGGACGGCGCAGAACGACACGCTGGGCATGTCGATGCGGGTCCTGGGCGAGCTCGAGTGCGGGGCGTCGTGGATCACCTCGGTCACCCCGTCCGACGGTTCGGCGGCCTCGGGCCAGTCGGTGGAGGTGGAGGTCTCGGTGGACGCCGGCGACCTTGAGCCGGGCAGCTACTCGGCCATCGTGTGCTTCGACACCAATGCCGGTGACGCGGCACTGCCGGTGACCCTCACCGTCAACTGATCCCATCGGCCCCAGGGCCGTGGACGACCTGGCCGGCCCCCTTCGGGGGGTCGGCCTTTTCTTGGGCGGTACCCGGGCACGGCGCCAGCCGCTACCCTCCGGGTATCGAACCTTGAGCGAGATCGGAATGCGCGTATGCACCCTGGGCGGCGCCGGGGAAGTGACCGGCTCCTGCCATCTGGTGGAGGCCGCCGGCCACCGGTTCGTGCTCGACTGCGGCATGCTCCAGGGCGGCCGCGAGACCGAGGCGCGCAACCGCGAGCCCTTCGGTTTCGACCTCAACACCGTCGACGGCGTGGTGCTCTCCCATGCCCACATCGACCATTCCGGGCGGCTGCCGCTGCTGGTGCGGCGCGGGTTCCGCGGGCCGATCTGGACCCATCCGGCCACCGACGGCCTGCTTGACATCATGCTGCGCGATGCCGCCCAGCTCGCGGCGATGGACGCCGAGCGCGCGCGCCGCCATGGTGCCGCTGCCAGCGCGGTTGCACCCCTGTACGACGAGCGTGACGTCGCCCGCACGCTGCGCCAGGTGCGGCCGGTCGAATACGGCGAACCCCGGAGGCTGGCCCCGGGCCTGACCCTGACCCTGCACGACGCCGGGCACATCCTCGGGGCGGCCATCGTCGAGCTGCGCGAGGACGGTCCCGACGGCCCCCGCACGCTGGTGTTCTCCGGCGACCTGGGGATGCGCGGCATGCCCATCCTGCGCGACCCCGGCCACCCCGGGCACGCCGACCTGCTGCTGATGGAGTCCACCTACGGGGACCGGGCGCACCGGCCGCGCGAGGAGACCCGCCGCGAGTTCGCGTCGATCCTGCAGGCGGCCCGCGAAAGCGGCGGGAACGTGCTGATTCCCGCGTTTGCGGTCGGCCGCACGCAGGAGCTGCTCTACGCGTTCTCGCAGAACTTCCAGGAGTGGGGCCTGAAGGACTTCACCATCTACCTCGACAGTCCGATGGCGATCCGGGTGCTGGATGTCTACGAGGACCACGTCGCGCTCTTCGACGAGGCGGCGGCGAAGGCCTTCCGGCGCTGGCCGCACCCCTTCCGGCTGCCCAACCTGAAGCTGACCACCAGCGTGGAGGAGTCGCAGCGCATCAACCAGCAGCGCTCCGGCGCGATCATCATCGCCGGCTCGGGCATGTGCAACGGTGGGCGCATCCGCCACCACCTGCGCGTGCACCTGGGGCGCGGGCAGTCGCACCTGGTCTTCGTCGGCTACCAGGCCCGCGGCACCCTGGGGCGACGGCTGGTCGACGGCGCACGCAGCGTGCGCATGCTGGGCGAGGACTTCCAGGTCCGCCTGGCGATCCACACCGTCGGCGGCCTGTCCGCGCACGCCGACCAGCCCGAGCTGCTGGACTGGTACGCGCGCTTCCAGGCGCCGCCGCCGGTGCGGCTGGTGCATGGCGAGGAGACGGCCATCCAGGCCCTGGCGCTGGAGGAGCGCTTCGGCGCCCGGGCGGAGCCCGCCCGGGCAGGGGAGTGGGTCGAGGTCTAGGGCTCAGGCTCAGCCGCGGCGGGCGTCGATCCAGCGCTCGATCTTGGCCTCCAGCACGTCCAGCGGCACCGAACCGTCCTGCAGCACCTCGCGGTGGAAGCCGCGCACGTCGAAGTCCGCGCCCAGTTCCGCCTCGGCGCGGTTGCGCAGCTCGCGGATGCGCAGCTCGCCGATCTTGTAGGCCAGCGCCTGGCCGGGGATGGCCATGAAGCGCTCGGCCTCGGACACCGCGCGGGTGGGCTGCACCGGCGAGTTGGCGTACATGTAGTCGAGCACGTCCTGCCGGCTCCAGCCCTTGGCGTGCAGGCCGGTGTCCACCACCAGCCGGATCGAGCGCCACAGCTCGTACTCCAGGGCGCCGAAGAGCATCAGCGGGTCGGTGTAGACGCCCAGTTCCTCGCCCAGGGACTCCGCGTACAGGCCCCAGCCCTCGATGAAGGCGGTCTCGCCGCCGAAGCGGCGGAAGTCGGGCAGGTCGTCGAGCTCGCGCTGCAGCGCGATCTGGAAGTGGTGGCCCGGCGTCGCCTCGTGCAGGTACAGCGACTCCAGCGAATAGCGGGGCCGCGCGGCGATGTCGTAGGTGTTGACGTAGAAGATGCCCGGCCGGCTGCCGTCGGTGGCCGGCGCGGAGTAGGAGGCCGCCGACGCGGACCGGGCGCGGAAGGCCTCGACCTCGCGGATCTCGAAGTCGGCCTCGGGCCGGATGTCGAACAGGGCGGGCAGCAGCGGCTCGACCACGTCGCGGAAGGCGTTGTACTGGCGCAGCAGGTCCTCGGCGTCCTCGAAGCGGGCGTCGGGACGGGCGCGGACACCCTCGAACAGCACCGACATCGGGTCGTCCGGTCCCATGGCGATGTCCAGCGCCGGGGCCAGTGCGCGCATCCGTTCGTGGATGCGCGCGACCTCGTCGAGGCCGATCCGGTGGATCTGGGCCGCGCTGAGGTCGGTGGTGGTGTTGCTGCGGACCAGGTGGTCGTACCAGGCCGTGCCGTCGGGCAGGTCGGCCACGCCGACGCTGTCACGGGCGGCGGGGATGTAGTCCTCGGCCACGAAGCGGCGCAGCTCGCGGTAGGCCGGCATCAGCCGGTCCTCGATCAGCGTGCGGTAGCGCGCCAGCATGGTCTCGCGGGCGTCGTCGTCGAGGTCCTCGGGCAGGCGCTGGGTCGCGCGCCAGAACAGGGTGTCCTCGGCCCGGTCCGCGACCAGTGCGTCGAGCTGGGGCAGCACCCGCTCCATGAGGATCCGCGGCTGCACCACGCCGGCCTCGATGCCGGCGCGCATGTTCGCCTGCAGCTGCTCGAACAGCTCGGGGATGCCGGCGGCACGGGCCAGCCAGGCCTCGTGATCGGCGACCGTGTCGAAGGGCTGGGCGCCGGTGCCCGCGCCCAGCTGGGCAAAGGTGCCGGCGATGTTGCGGAACTGGTTCAGCGGCTGCAGATGGCCCGGGAAGCGGTACCCGTCGAGCTCGCTGCGCAACTGGAAGGTGAAGACCTCGTAGCTGAGCAGGTCCTGGCCCTCCAGGCCGCCGGGGCCGATCGCCTCGGCGCGGTCCAGCCAGTGGCGCGCACGCTCGCGGCTTTCGTCGATGAACGCGGGGTCCAGCGTGTTGGGCAGGCGGTCGTTGTAGCGGCGGTCGCCGACGAAGGTGGCGCGCACCGGGTTGCGCTCCAGTGCCTCCTCCCAGTACTCCGCGTACAGGGCATCCAGCCGGGCGGCGGCTTCCGGGTCGGCCGTCGTGGCGGCGTCGCCCGGGTCCGACGGGGGCGGGGAACACGCCAGCAGCACGGACAGCAGCAGCGACCCGAGCAGGGCCGGACCGATGCGGGCGGGAGACAGGGGCATGCGCGGACTCCGGAAGTTCGTGGACCCCGGAGTCTAGCAGGGCCCTCGCGGGCGTCAGCGGGGGGGCTGTTCGCCGCTGCCCGGCGGCGAGAACTCAGCGCCAGGCGCGGCCGGCGCGTCCTCGGGCAGGGCCTCGGCCCTTGCGCGGGGCGGCGTGAACGGGATGCGTTCGGGGCTCACCGCGCCACCGGAGATGATGAAGGCCATCGCCTGGTCCACCGTCCATTCCGTCGGGGTGAGCATCTCGACCGGGACGATCTCCAGGTAGCCCGAGGTCGGGTTGGGCGTGGTCGGCACGTAGACCGCGGCCAGTTCACGGTTGGTGCCCTGCTCGCGCAGGACCCGGGTCACCAGCCCGACCACCTTCATGTTCTCCTTGGGGAAGTCGATCAGCACCACCCGCTGGGTGCTCTCCGGCTTCTTCTGCAGCATCGCCAGCAACTTCTTGGTTCCGCCGTAGATCGACTGCACCAGCGGTATGCGCTCGATCCAGCCGTCGAAGATCGACAGCAGCTGCTTGCCCACCACCCGGTTGGCCAGCCAGCCCAGGCCGTAGAGGAAGGCCAGGGTGAGCAGCACCGCCAGCGAGAAGCGCAGCCATTCCACCTGGATGAAGTCGCCGCGGGGCGACAGCCAGGCGAACAGGCCGAGGATGGCGTCGACCACGGGCTGCCCGAAGCGCGAGAGCTGGCGCAGGACGAAGGAGAACACGATCCAGGTCAGCCAGATCGGGAACACGGTCAGCAGGCCGGTGAGGATGTAGCGCTGCAGGTGGGGGATGCGAAGGCCCCGGATCTGCTGCCACAACCGCGTGAACGGGTCCTTGTAGTCGATCCTCACGGCGCGAACTCCACGTTGTCGCCCGGGCGCAGCTCGCGCACCAGGCGGAAGCCGACGAACTCATGTCCGCGCTCGGCGGCCACATCCTGCGTGGTGGCCGCGGCGGTGCCCGGGTCGTCGCGCCACGAGGGGCCCCCGACCAGGCGACGGGTGCAGCTGCCCGCGCAGTCCAGCAGCCATTCGGAGACATTGCCGTTGACATCGCGCAGGCCCAGCGGGCTGGCCGCGTAGCGACCGACCCCGAGCGTGCCCCGGTTGCCGCCGCAGCCCAGTCGGGCGGTGTTGCACTGCCCCGCCGGGACGCCAGCGGCCATGCGCCGCCACTCGCTGGAGCGCGGCAGCCGCAGACGCGTCCCGTTGCGTGCCGACAGCCATTCGGCATAGGTGCGGGCGTCATCGAAATTCACGCAGACCACGGGGTGGTCGGCGTTCTGGTCGAAGGGCGGATCGTCCCAGGTCTTGCGGGCGAACACGCGGACCAGCGAGGCGGGCAGGTGGCAGTTGGCCGGGCTGCGGTTGACCGCGGAGGCGAAGCGCCGGTACTCGGCCACGGTGACCGGCGTGGTCATCGCCGCCCACGCCGGGCGGTCGCCCTGCGCCGGCGACACGAAGACCATGGACGGCTCCCCGGCCAGGCGCTGCCCCGGCCGGGGCAGGTCCCGGGTGCGTTCGCTCCGGGCCTGGAGGTCGGGATGGTCGAGTCCCAGGCTGGCCACCAGCTCCGCGGCGCTTTCGCCGGCGTCGCGGTTGAAGCCGTCGAGGGCGCGCTGCAGCCGCTCCAGCGCGGCGTCGTGGGTCGCCTCGCGCACCGCCTGCCAGGCCGATCCGGCCTCGCGTCCGGTGCGCTCGGCCAGTTCGCGCGCGCGGGCGAAGCCGGTGCGGGCCTGGTCGTCGTTGCCGGCTCGGATGTCCTCGGCCACGGCTTCGGCCAGGGCGCGCAGGGTGCGGTCGAGTCCCTCGGCCACCGCCGGGTCGTCGGGGTCGATCGCCGCGGCCGACTGCCAGGTGTCGGCGGCATTGTCGTCGCCGGGGGCCAGCAGCTGGCCGGCCTCGAGCTGGCGCTCACCGTCGGCGACCAGCTCGGCCAGCGAGCCTTCCCGGCGCGGCAGGGCGGCCTGGCTCGCCCGGTCCGGTGCCGCCACGGCCGCGGGTTCCCGCGCGTCGCGGTCCACCAGCACGCCCGGCAGCCAGGCCCACAGCAGCCAGGCGGCCAGCAGTGCCGTGGCCGTGCCGGCCGCCAGCAGGGCCGGTCCGCGCAGGCGCGGCGCCAGACGTGCCAGTCGCTCGCGCAGGGGGACGACCTCGGGCGCCGGCCCCCCGTCCTCGTCGACCTCGAACTCCGCGCGCAGGCGCTCGAGCGCGTCGAGCATCTCGCGGGCGTTGCGGAAACGGTCCTCCGGCGCCTTGGCCATCGCCCGCTCGATGAAGTCCTGCCAGTGCGAAAGCGCCTCGGGCAGCTTCGGCACCGGGTCCTGGGCGTGCATCAGCGCCAGCGCCAACGGCTCGCTGCTGTGGAAGGGCAGGCGCCCGGTCAGCAGCTCCCAGGCCAGCACGCCGACGGAGTACAGGTCGGCGCGGCCATCGACCTCCTCGCCGCGGGCCTGCTCCGGCGCCATGTAGCCGCCGCTGCCCAGGGCCAGCCCGGCGGTGGTGATGCGCGAGCGGTCCTCCTTGGACAGGGCGATGCCGAAGTCGGTCAGGCGGGGCCGGTTGCCGGCGTCGAACAGCACGTTCTCGGCCTTGACGTCGCGGTGGACGATGCCGCGCGCATGCGCGTACTCCAGCGCCGAGAGCAGCGAGGCGAGGATGTCGAACACCGAGCCCTCGTCGTCGCGGTAGTCGCGCTGGCCCAGCGCCCCGCGCGCCAGGTAGGGCATGACGTAGTACGGGTGGCCGGCGGCGGTGCGGCCGACCTCGTGGATGCCGACGATGCCCGGGTGCTCCAGGCGGGCGATGGTGCGTGCCTCCTGTTCGAAGCGCTGCTTGGCCGACTCGTCGGCCAGCGCCTCGGGCGACATCACCTTGATCGCGACCTCGCGGTCGAGCGATTCCTGCACCGCCAGCCACACGGTCGCCATGCCGCCACGCCCCAGCGGGCGGCGGATGCGGTAGCCGGGAATGCCCGGGGCGTCGGGCGGGACGCCGTCGGGGCCGGAGGCAGGGCCGGTTGGCCTGGAATCGCTCATCGGACCTCGTGGATCGCGGTGCGGCCGCGTGGACCCCGGAGCATAAGCCAGCCGCGACCGGGCGCCTAGGCGCCCTCAGCCGCGGCTGCGCTTGCGTCGCACGTACAGCTGCTTGCGCACCCGGGCGACGACGTCACCGGCCTCGTCGACGACGTCGACGCTGAACCATTCCAGCACCCGGCTGCCGTCGCGGGCGCGCTCGACGAGGTCGGCCAGCGTGGCCTCGGACAGGTCGAAGCGGGCGGTCACCCGGCCGCGCCCGGGCTTGAGGAACTCGATCTCCGCGGCCCGGTCCCAGACCAGATGTTCGCGGCCGATCCGGCGCATGACCAGCAGCATCCAGAACGGATCGGTCATCGCGAACAGACTGCCGCCGAAGTGGACGTTTACGTAGTTGCGGTTGTACCAGCGCAGACGCATCGAGACGCGGGCGTGGCTGAAGTCCCCGGCGATGGCCTCCACCCGGATCCCGCTGAACAGGAACGGCGGCCAGAGGTTCATCACCCAGCGCAGCGGGCGGGCCTTCATCGGGCGGCGGGCCGGGTCAGAACAGGATGCTGGACATGCGCCGGCGGTAGCGCGAGACCAGTGCGGCGTCCTCGATCACCGTGAAGGCGTCGATGAGGGCCTTGCGCGGGGTGCCCTCGTTCCAGTCGCGGTCGGCCTGCAGCAGGGCGATGAGCTGCTCCAGCCCGGCCTCGGCCTCGCCGTCGACGATCAGCCGCAGCCCCAGCCGGTGGCGGGCATCGTGGTCGGCCGGGTCGCCGGCCAGGCGCGACTCCAGTTCCGACCGGGAGGCGCCACCGTCGAGCTGGCGCGCGAAGCCCAGCCGCGCCTGCGCCGAGCGGGCGCGGTCGTCGGTGGCCAGGTTGGCCGGCAACCCCTCCAGCAGCCGCTCGGCCTCCTGCACGCCTTCGCCGGCGCGCAGCAGGGCCAGGGCGAGGTCGAGCTTCAGCTCGTCGCGACCCGGTTCGGCGGCCAGCGCCTGGCGCAGGCGCGCGACCTCGGCGGCCGGGTCCGGCGGCGGTGCCTGTGCTTCGCTGCCGTCGTCACCCGCATCGGAATCGATGCCGGCCAGCTTCACCTCCGGCTCGATGCCGTGCTGGGCCAGGAAGGCCTTCAGCTGACCCTCGGGCAGCGCCTGGGCGAAGCCGTCGACCAGCTGCCCGCCCTTGACCAGCATCACCGTGGGCACCGAGCGGATCTGCAGGGCGGCGGCCAGCTGCTGCTCGGCGTCGACGTCGACGCGGGCCAGCTCGAAGGCGCCGCCGTAGGCGCCGGCCAGCTTCTCCAGCACCGGCTTGATCGCCTTGCACGGGCCGCACCACTCCGCCCAGAACTGCACCAGCACCGGCACCTGCAGCGAACGCTGGATGACCTCGCGTTCGAAGGTCTGGGCGGTGGCGTCGAAGACGTGGCTGGGCTGGTCCATGGGGGTCCTTGCGGGGAGGCTGCGTTCAGCGGTCGTGGATGGGGGCGGGCGGGGGCGGCTTCAAGCCTCCGGGGGCCCGTCGTGCCGCTCGACCCGGCCGGACTTCATCACGAAGCGCACCTCGCGCACGGCCTGGATGTCGGCGACCGGGTCGCCGTGGATGGCGATGACGTCGGCGCGCAGGCCCGGGCGGATCCGGCCGATCTCCTCCTGCATCCGGAGCGCCTCCGCGGCGCTGGCGGTGGCCGCGCGCAGCGCCTGCAGCGGCGTCATGCCGGCCTCGACCATGAACACGAACTCCTCGGCGTTGTCGCCGTGGTAGCTGACCCCGGCGTCGGTGCCGAAGGCGATCTTCACGCCGGCGCGGTGGGCCCGGCCCAGCGTGTCCTGGATCAGCCCGCCGATGGTCGCCGCCTTGGGGCGGACGATCTCGGGGTAGTAGCCGTCGATGCGGGATTTCTCCTGCACGAAGCGGCCGGCGCTGATGGTGGGCACGTACCAGGTCCCGTGCCGGCGCATCAGCGCGAACAGCTCATCGTCCATGTAGGTGCCGTGCTCGATGGTGTCCACGCCGCCGACGATGGCCCGGCGGATGCCCTCGCGGCCGTGGGCGTGGGCGGCGACGACGTAGCCGTAGTCGCGCGCGGTGGCCACGATCGCCTCGATCTCCTCGACCGTGAACTGCGGACCGTCGCCGGAGCGGGCGTAGCTGAGCACGCCGCCGGTGGCGGTGATCTTGATGGTGTCGGAGCCGTCCTGGTAGCGCTGGCGCACGGCCTGGCGGGCCTCGTCGGGCCCGTTCACCACGCCTTCGGTGGGGCCGGGGGTGCCCAGGGCGGTGCGGATGCGGCGGTTCATGCCGTTGGACGGGTCGGCGTGGCCGCCGGTGGTGGCGATGGACCTGCCCGCCGCGATGACGTGCGGGCCGGGCAGGGTGCCCTCGTTGATCGCGTCGCGCAGCGGCAGGGCCAGCTCCCCGCCCATGTCGCGCACGGTCGTGAAGCCGGCTTCCAGCGTCCGCCGGGCGTAGTTGACCGAGCGGAAGGCGAAGTGCTCCGGCTCCAGGCGGAAGCCCTCGACGTAGCGCCCGGGGCCTGACTCGGTGCCCAGGTGCACGTGCAGGTCGATCCAGCCCGGGCTGCAGGTCAGGCCAGCCAGGTCCACCACGTCCGCGCCGTCGGGCCGGGAATGGCCGCGCTCGACGGCGGTGATGCGGTCGCCGTCCACCACCACCGTGTGCGGACCGGCCCGGGTGCCCTCGTCGGGGTCGAACAGCGCCCCGCAGTGCAGGACGGTGGCCGCCCCGACCGCCGGCGACAGGGCCAGGGCGAGCAGGGCGAGGGGCAGTGCGGTGCGGGCTGGCTTCACGGCGGGCTCCCGTTCGGGTCGGCGACCCCCGAGTCTAGGCCGAGGCGGGGGCGGCGTCACAGTCGACCATGGGCGGCCTCGATTGCCGCCCCTGTCGGGCTTGGGTAGTCTGGCGGCCTTCCCCGGTCGTCCTTGCCATGAACCAGCACTCCCACGCCCCCGCCGCCGAGGCCGGGGCCTACGACCCGCGCGCGGTCGAGGCCGCCGCCCAGGCCTTCTGGAACGCCACCCGTGCCTACGAGGTCACCGAGACCCCGGGTCGCGAGACCTTCTACTGCCTGTCGATGCTGCCCTATCCGTCGGGCGCGCTGCACATGGGGCATGTGCGCAACTACACCATCGGCGACGTCATCAGCCGCTTCCAACGCATGCAGGGCCGCAACGTGCTGCAGCCGATGGGCTGGGACGCCTTCGGCCTGCCGGCCGAGAACGCCGCGATCAAGCACAAGACCGCGCCGGCGAAGTGGACCTACGCCAACATCGAGCACATGCGCGGCCAGCTCAAGGCGTTGGGCTACGCGATCGACTGGTCGCGCGAGTTCGCCACCTGCCGGCCGGACTACTACCGCTGGGAACAGCTGATGTTCACCCGGCTGATGAAAAAGGGCCTGGTCTACCGCAAGGACTCGGTCGTGAACTGGGACCCGGTCGACCAGACGGTGCTGGCCAACGAGCAGGTCGTCGACGGCCGCGGCTGGCGCTCCGGTGCCGTGGTCGAGAAGCGCTCGATCCCGCAGTGGTTCCTCAAGATCACCGCCTACGCCCAGGAACTGCTCGACGGCCTGGACACGCTCGACGGCTGGCCGGACGCGGTCAGGACCATGCAGCGCAACTGGATCGGGCGCTCGGAAGGCCTGCAGATCAGCTTCGACGTGGAGGCGCTGGCCGAGCCGCTGAGCGTGTTCACGACCCGACCCGACACCCTGATGGGCGCCACCTACCTGGCCGTGGCCGCCGAGCACCCGGTCGCGCAGTGGGCGGCGTCGGGCAACCCGGCGGTGCGCGACTTCATCGAGGAATGCCGTCGCGGCGGCACCGCCGAGGCCGACATCGAGACCGGCGAGAAGAAGGGCATCGACACCGGCCTGTTCGCCATCCACCCCGTCAGCGGCGAGAAGCTGCCGATCTGGGTCGCCAACTTCGTGCTGATGGGCTACGGCACCGGCGCGGTGATGGCCGTGCCCGGGCACGACGAGCGCGACTTCGAGTTCGCCACCCGCTACCGGCTGCCGATCGTGCAGGTGGTCCAGGCCGGCGGGGAGGCCTACGACGCCGGCACCTGGCAGGACTGGTACGCCGACAAGACCCGCGACGACCTGCGCCTGGTCAATTCCGGTGCGTTCGACGGCCTGGGCTTCGCCGACGCCTTCGACGCCATTGCCGAGGCCCTGGGCAAGCGCGCCGAGCGGCGGGTGAACTTCCGCCTGCGCGACTGGGGCGTGAGCCGCCAGCGCTACTGGGGTTGTCCGATCCCGGTCATCTACTGCGCCGACTGCGGCGCGGTGCCGGTGCCCGAGGACCAGCTGCCGGTGGTGCTGCCCGAGGACGTGGAGTTCATGGGCACCGGCTCGCCGATCAAGGCCGACCCGGAATGGCGCAAGACCACCTGCCCGAAGTGCGGTGGCCCCGCCGAGCGCGAGACCGACACCTTCGACACCTTCATGGAGTCGAGCTGGTACTACGCCCGCTACACCTCGCCCGGCGCCGACGGCCTGGTCGACACGCGCGCCAACCACTGGCTGCCGGTCGACCAGTACATCGGCGGCATCGAGCACGCGATCATGCACCTGCTGTACTTCCGCTTCTTCCACAAGCTCATGCGCGACGAGGGCCTGGTGGACAGCGACGAGCCGGCCAGGCGCCTGCTGTGCCAGGGCATGGTGATCGCCGAGACCTACTACCGCGAGAACGCCGACGGCTCCAGGGAGTGGTTCAACCCGGCCGACGTCGAGGTCGAGCGCGACGAGCGCGGCCGCGTCACCGGTGCGACGCTGGCCGCCGATGGCCGGCCGGTGCAGGTGGGCGGCATCGAGAAGATGTCGAAGTCCAAGAACAACGGCGTCGACCCGCAGTCGATGGTCGACCGCTACGGCGCCGACACCGTGCGCCTGTTCTCGATGTTCGCCGCCCCGCCGGAGCAGAGCCTGGAGTGGAACGAGGCCGGCGTCGAGGGCATGGCGCGCTTCCTGAAGCGGCTGTGGCACCTGGTCGAGAAGCATGTCGCCGGCGGCCAGGCGAAGCCCACCGAAGGCAGCCGCCCGGTCGTCACGCGAAGCGAGGCGCGCGCCATTCGCCGCCAGCTCCACGAGACCATCCGGAAGGTCGGGGACGATTACGCGAGGCGCTACAGCTTCAACACCGCGATCGCCTCGATCATGGAGCTGCTCAACGCGCTCGCGAAGTTCGAGCCGCTGGATTCCAACGAACAGCAGGCCCGGCAGGAGGCGCTGGAGGCGGTGGCCCTGCTGCTCAACCCGATCACCCCGCACGTCAGCCACACCCTGTGGCAGCGGCTGGGCCACGGCGAGACGCTGCTGGAGGACCAGGCCTGGCCGACGGTCGACGAGGCCGCGCTGGTGCGCGATTCGGTCACCCTGGCGGTGCAGGTCAACGGCAAACTGAGGGCGACCATCGAGGTCGCGCCCGACGCCGACCGCGACGTCATCCAGGCCCAGGCCATGGCGCAGCCGGATGTGGTCAAATTCATCGGGGACGGGGCCGTGCGCAAGGTGATCGTGGTGCCGGGCAAGATCGTCAACATCGTGGTGGCCTGAGGTGGTGCGCCGGACCGCCCTGGTGCTGATCGCCCTGCTGCTGGCCGGCTGCGGCTTCCAGCCGCGCGGGGGGCTGCAGGTGCCGCCGGACATCGGCCCGCTGCGGGTGGTGTCCGCCGACCCCTACGACCCGGTCGCCGCGGGCCTCGAGCGGGCCCTGCAGCGCGCCGGTGCCGCCACCGAGGCCGCCGACGCCGGCCGCCTGCGCCTGGTGCGGCAGAACTGGAGCGAAGGCCCGCTGCTGACCGACGACCAGGCCCGTGTGCGCGAGTACGTGACCCGGTTCCGGGTCGACTTCGAGCTCAGCGGTGCCGACGGCGAGGTGGTGATGCCGCGCCAGACCGTCGAGCTCAGCCGCGAATACGCCTACGACGCCACCGCCGCCCTGGGCAGCACCGAGGAGCGCGAGGTGATCCGCGAGGAGCTGCGCCGCGAGATGGTGGCCGCGATCCTGCGCCGCGTGGACGCCGCACTGGCGGCGCGCTGAGCGATGGCGTCCGACCCCGACGCCCCCCTGCAACGCCTCGTCGACGGCCCGCTCAAGCCGGTGTGGCTGGTGGCCGGTCCGGAGTTCCTGCGCGTGCAGGAACTGGCCGACCGCCTGCGCGCCCGCGCCCGCGCCGAGGGCTACACCGAGCGCGAGGTCTTCGAGGCCGCCGACGAGCGCTTCGACTGGGACGAGGTGGTGCGTGCGCTCTCGGCGATGAGCCTGTTCGCGCAACGGCGCCTCATCGAGGTCCGCCTGCCCACCGGCAAGGCCGGGCGCAACGGCTCGACCGCCATCGTCGAGCTGCTCAAGCGCGGGCTGCCGCCGGACATCCTGCTGCTGTTCGTGGGCGGCGACTGGAGCAAGAAGCACGCCGGGAAGTGGAGCCAGGCGATCGCCGCCGCCGGCTGCGTGGTCGAGGTCTGGCCGCTGAAGCCCGACGAGCTGGACGGCTGGCTGCGGCGACGGTTGCAGTCCGCCGGACTCACGGCCGACGCCGCCGCGCTGGCGGTGCTGCGCGAGCGGGTCGAGGGCAACCTGCTGGCCGCCGCCCAGGAGATCGACAAGCTGGCCATGCTGCGGCCCGGGGCCCGCCTGGACGCCCCGGCCATGGCCGAGGCGGTCGCGGAATCCGCGCGCTACAACGTCTTCGGCCTGGTCGACGCGGCCGTGGCCGGTGACCCCGCCCGCGTGCTGCGCGTGCTCGCCGGCCTGCGTGCCGAGGGCGAGGCTGTGCCGGCCCTGATGGGGTGGATCTTCACCGAGCTCCAGCGGCTGGCGGTGCTGTCCCGGGTGCAGGCCGCGCGTGGCGACCTGGCCGGCGCCTTCCGCGCGGCCAACATCTGGCCCGGCCGGCAGGCGCAGTACCGGCAGCTGCTGCAGCGGCATCCGCCGGCGGTCTGGGAGGACCTGCTGATCGCCGCCGGCCGGGTCGAGCGCATGGCCAAGGGCCGGGCCGATGGCGACCCCTGGCAGGGTCTGGAGCGGGTGCTGGTGGCGGTCGCCGATCCGCGCGCGGCGCGGCTGGGCGTGGGTGCGTGAGCCCGCTGCGCATCCTCTACGGCGGCACCTTCGACCCGATCCACAACGGGCACCTGGCCGTCGCCGAGGCCGCGGCCGACCGGTACGACAGCGAAGTGCACCTGCTGCCGGCGGCCGACCCGCCGCACCGCGACCGGCCGGCGCTGCCGGCCACCGAGCGGGCGGCCCTGGTCGGCCTGGCCATCAGCGGCCACCCGCGCCTGCACCTGGACACCCGCGAACTCGGCCGCCGCGGGCCCTCGTGGACCGTGCTGAGCCTGCGCGAATTGCGCCAGGAGCAGGGTCCGCAGGCGCCGCTGGCCTGGTTGCTGGGTGCCGACGCCTTCGCCGACCTCGACCGCTGGCACGACTGGACGGCCCTGCTGGATCTGGCGCACTGGATCATCGCGGTGCGGCCCGACGCCGACGGCGTCACCCGCAGCGACCCGCAGGCGATCGCCTCGGGCTGGTCGGCGGCCCTGCGCGAGGCCACCGCAGGACGCTGGGCCGGGTCCGACGAGGCGCTGTCGCAGGCCGCCGGTGGCTGCCTGCGGGTGCTGTCGCTGCCGCCCCGGCCCGAAGCCTCCACTGCAATCCGGCGCGCCATTGCCGAGGGCGCGCCCTGGGAGCACCAGGTGCCCGCGCCGGTGGCCGCGCGCATCCAGGCGCTGGGCCTGTACGGCGCGGCCGGCAGCGGCGGCGCAGGCGCGTATAATGGCTGACACCCCCCCTGCACGCAGCGCCGAGGCCGCGCCCACTTGAGCAACCAAGCACAGGTCATCAAGACCCAGATCCCGAATCCCCCGCCGCCGGTCGAGACCCTCCTGGCGCAGGTCCACGAAGCCCTGGCCGAGATCAAGGCCAAGGACACCAGCGAAATCGACGTGCGCGGCAAGACCAGCGTGACCGATTTCATGGTGGTCACCTCCGGGACATCCACCCGGCACGTGAAGTCGATCGCCGACGAAGTCATCCGGTTCGCCAAGAAGTCCGGCGTCCAGCCGCTGGGCGTGGAGGGCGAGCGCGAGGCGGAATGGGTGCTGGTCGACCTCGGCGACGTGGTCGTCCACGTGATGCTGCCGCGGGTGCGGGAGTTCTACGCCATCGAACGTCTGTGGAGGGTTGGCGACCAGCCGCCGGGCGAGGACGGCGAGCCGGGTACGGACGAGCAGCCGGACACGCCCGAGAGGGCATGAAGGCCCGCCTGGTCGCGGTGGGCGAGCGCGCGCCCGACTGGGTGGCGCAGGGCTACGCCGAGTATGTCAAGCGGCTCTCCCACTGGCTGCCGCTCGAACTGTCCGAGGTGGCGCCCGGCCGCCGCGGCAAGGGCCTGGACCCGGCGCGGGCGATGGCCGAGGAAGGCGTCCGGGTACTGGCAGCGGTGCCCAAGGGCGCACTGGTCGTGGCGCTGGATGGTCGCGGCCGCGCCCATAACTCGGCCGGGCTTGCCGACCGCCTGGCGCACTGGCGGCAGCAGGGGCGTGACCTGGCCCTGCTCATCGGTGGCCCGGAAGGCCATGCGCCGGAGGTGCTCGAGGCCGCCGACGAGCGCTGGTCGCTGGGGCCGCTGACCCTGCCGCACATGCTGGTGCGGCTGCTGGTCGCCGAGCAGCTCTACCGCGCCTGCAGCATGCTGGCCAACCACCCCTACCACCGCGCCTGACGCGTCGCCGGCGTCAGCGCCCCTCGACGCTGCCGGCCAGCCCACGCGCCGGGCTCGCCGGGATCCCGTCCTCGCAGGTGCCCGCCGCGCACAGCACCTCCCGCAGGGCCGGGCTGGCCTGCACGGCGATGTGGAACAGCACGTGCTGCTCGAGCACCCCGCGCACCGCCTGGGCCCCCGGTCCGCGCGCGTACAGCGGCACGTCCTCGCCGCCGTGGGTCTCGCTGGACAGCGGCACCATCGCCTCCTGCAGGTAGTCCGGGTCCTCGACGTCCACGCGGCGCAGGTTGGGTCGCCCGCCGGTGGCCGGCCGGATCTCGGTCCACTCGTGGTACAGCCGCTTGGGCCCCTCGGGCTGCTCGTCGCTGGCGCCGGTGTAGCCGGGACCGTTGGCATAGCTGAGGGTGGTGTAGGCGCGCCCGGTGGCGTCGGTGATCGCGCGCGGGGATCCGTCGGGGAAGCTCTCGCGGACCAGTCCCAGGATCGGGTTGCCGCGACGCGGGTAGCCGCCGAAGCTCAGCACGTGGCTGTGGTCGGCGGTGACCAGGATCAGCGTGTCCGCGGCGTCGGTCATCTCCGCGGCCACCTGCACCGCGTCGGAGAAGGCCACCGTGTCGCTGAGCGCCCGGAAGGCGTTGTTGAAGTGGTGCGCGTGGTCGATGCGGCCGCCTTCCACCATCAGCACGTAGCCGCCGGGTTCGCGCGCCAGGCGCTGGATCGCCGCGCGGGTCATCTCCGCCAGGCTGGGCTCGCCGGCGCGGTCGCGTGGCCGGTCGTGCTCGAACTTCATGTGGTCGGGGTCGAACAGCGCCAGCACCCGGCCGGCGCGCGTGAAGTCGGTGGCGTCGAACTGCTCGCGGTTCCACATCCAGTGGCCGTCGGGGTTGCCCGAACGCCACGCCTGGATCAGGTCGCGGCCGTCCTGGCGCAGGCCGCGCATGAAGTGGTACTCCGGGTCGGGGGCGCCGCCGGGCAGGAACATCATGCGGCCGCCGCCCATCACCACGTCCAGGTTGCGGCCGACCTCGCCCTCGACCAGCTGCCGTGCGATGTCCACGCAGCCCGCCAGGCGCTCGGCCGGCGGGACCCGGGCATCGACCTCCCAGCCGCGCTCGGGTGCGTGGGCGAAGGTGGCCGCCGGGGTGGCGTGGGTGATCCGGGTCGTGGTCACGATGCCGGTGCCCATGCCGGCCCGCTGTGCAAGCCCCATCAGGGTCGGCACCTCGGTGCCGCGCGCCGACGCGCAATCGGTGCGCAGGGCCTTGGAATCCACGCCGATGACACCGGCCCGGGTCTTCACCCCGCTCATCATCGCGGTCATGGTGCCGGCCGAATCCGGGGTCTGCTGGTCGGTGTTGTAGGTCTTGACCAGGGCGGTGTGGTCGAAGCGTTCAAAGGCGAGCAGGTGCTCCTCGCCGCTGCGGCCGGCCTGCTGCCCGGCGAAGATGCGTGCCGCCGACACCGTCGCCACACCCATGCCGTCGCCGATGAAGACGATGATGTTGCGCGCCGGCTGCTGCCAGGCGCCCCGCTGCCGCGCGGCCTCGGCGCCGGACCGGTACCACCACTCCGGGGTTTCCTCGGCGGCGGTCGTCACCGCGGACACGCTCAACGGTGCCGGGGCGTTCGGGGCGGGGGAGGCGGCGCAGCCGGCCATGGCGGCGGCGGACGCCAGCGCGGCCAGTCGGAGGCGGTTGGGGATCATGGGCGTGGAGTACGGCGTTGTCGCGGCCCGGCAGTATCGCAACTCGGGCTTGCGCTTGCATGACGGTGGCGGTGCCCCCCTTCTGGCACACGCGAAGGCTGTGTGAACGGGCACAATGGACGCCGGGGAAACTGCCGGCCCCGGCGTCACATCCGCCGCGCCGGCGCGTCCAAGCATGCGACAGCGGATCCTCGGCCCCGGCCGCCGCCCGCCGTCGCGACCGTCCAGACTGAGGGGAACGAACCGATGAGCAGCAGTTACGGTGTGGGCAATGCGCTGGTCGACATCATCGCCGCGCCATCCAAGGCGATCGACGAGATCCGCCACCGCGTGGCATGGCTGTGGGTGCCATTGGGCATCGTCATCGCCCTGAGCATCGCCAGCATCGTCACCTACTACCTGTGGGTCGACTTCGACTGGCTGGTCGAGCAGGCCATCGCCGCCGCCGGCACCCAGGGCGCCGACCCCGCCGCGGAGGCGGGCATCCGCAGCTTCATGCAGCCCGGCGTGATGATCGGCATCGCCGTGGTGTCGATCGTGGTGATGACCCTGCTGATCTACCTGCTGCAGACGGTCTACCTGCACCTGGTCAACAAGGTCACCGGCAACCCGGAGCTGCGCTTCGGGCAGTGGTTCGCGCTCTCGGCCTGGACCGCCTTCCCGCTGGTGTTCCAGGCGCTGTCGACCTTCGTGGTCATCGCCATGACGCCGGGCCGCCAGCTCGACCAGAGCCAGCTTTCGCCGCTGAGCCTGCAGTCGCTGCTGATCCGGGCCGAGCCGACCTCCTCCTGGGCGGCCTGGGGCAGTTCCATCACCCTGGTGAGTTTCTGGATCATCGGCCTGCTGGCGCTGGGCATCATGCGCTGGACCGGGGCGTCGCTGGCCAAGGCGCTGCTGATCGCCGCCGCGCCCTCGGTGGTGATCTTCGGCCTCTGGGCCCTGGTGATCGCCTGACATGAACCGCAAACTGATCGTATTCGGCGCCCTCGGCGCGGCCCTGGTGCTGCTGGTCCTGGTCTCCCGCATGTCCGGCGGCGACAGCGCCAAGCCGGTGGACGTCGCCGAGGTGGGCACCGAGGTCGTGCGCAGCGCGGTGCTGGCGTCCGGCCAGCTGGTCTACCGCGACCAGGTCCAGCTGCGCTCGGAGCTGATCGGGCGGGCGGCGCAGGTGCCGGTGGAGCAGGGCGACCGCGTCTCCGCCGGCGACCTCATCGTCGGCCTGGAGCGCGACCAGTTCCAGGCCCAGCTCGAGCAGCAGGAAGCCAACGTGCGCCTGCAGCAGATCGCCATCGACCGCCAGCGCCTGCTGGTGGACAACCTCGAACGCCAGGTGCGCCGCACCCGCGAACTGTTCGGCCGCGGCCTGGTCGATGCCAACAGCCAGGAGAACGCCGAGAACGAGCTGCAGATGGCCCGGGTCGACCTGCGCTCGCGCCAGGAGGCGCTGCTGCAGGCGCGCGCGGCGATGGCGCAGTCGCGCGACAACCTCGACCGCACCGAGATCCGCTCACCGATCGACGGCATCGTCATCCAGCTCGACGTCAAGCCCGGCGAGTCGGTGATCGCCGGCACCACCAACATCCCCGGCTCGACCATCGCAATCATCGCCGACACCTCCTCGATGCTGGCCGAGCTGCAGGTCGACGAGGCCGACATCGCGCAGATCTCCATCGACCAGCCGGCCGACATCTACGCCGCGGCCTTTCCGGAGACCCCGCTCAAGGGCGTGGTCGAGAAGATCGCCACCACCGCCCGCCGGGCCGAGGGCCAGCAGAACCTCAGCTTCGAGGTCGAGGTGCGCCTGCTGGATCCCGACCAGGTCGCGGTGCGGTCGGGCATGAGCGCGCGTGCGGAGATCTTCACCGAGTCCAGCGAGGACGCGCTGGCCCTGCCGATCCAGGCCATCCAGTACGACGAGGACCGCGACAGCGGCGAGGAGCGCAGCTACGTCTTCGTCGACGACAGCGGCACCGCGCGCCGGCGCAACGTATCCACCGGCCTGTCCTCGGACAGCCACATCGAGATCATCGAGGGCCTTCAGGCCGGCGAGCGCGTGGTCACCGGGCCGTTCCGCACCCTGCGCACCCTGCGCGACGGCGACCGCCTGCGTGCCACCCTGGCCACCGGGCGCAACGGCAACCGCGGCACGGAGGCCGACTGAGGTGGCGGCCCCGGCGGCCGTGGGCGCGGCAGCGGACCCAACCCCGGTGATCGCCCTGCGCGGCATCCGGCGCGAATACCGCATGGGCGACCAGACCGTGCACGCACTGGCCGGCGTCGACCTGGACATCGGCCGCAACGAGTACGTGGCCGTGATCGGTGCCTCGGGCTCGGGCAAGTCCAGCCTGATGAACGTGCTGGGTTGCCTGGACCGTCCCAGCGCGGGCACCTATTGCCTCAACGGCCGCGACGTCGCCGGCATGAACGAGGCCGAGCTGGCCCGGGTCCGCAACCGCGACATCGGCTTCATCTTCCAGAGCTTCAACCTGCTGCCGCGCGCCAGCGCCCTGCACAACGTGATGCAGCCGCTGGTCTACCGGCGGCTGCCCATCGCCCGGCGCCGGGCGCTGGCCACCCGGGCGCTGGAGCGCGTGGGCCTGGGCTCGCGCATGGACCACCTGCCCAACCAGCTTTCCGGCGGCCAGCGCCAGCGCGTGGCCGTGGCCCGTGCCCTGGTCGGCGAGCCGGCGATCCTGCTGGCCGACGAGCCCACCGGCAACCTGGATTCCGCGACCACCGTGGAGATCATGGGCCTGTTCGACCAGCTCCACGCCGCCGGCCAGACCATCATCATCGTCACCCACGAGCCCGAGATCGCCGAGCACTGCCACCGCGTGATCCGCCTGCGCGACGGCACGGTGGAGTACGACCGCCGTCGCGGGGAACCGGCGCCGTGATCGCCATCGCCCTGGACAGCCTGCGCTCGGCCTTCGATGCCATCCGCGCCCACGGCCTGCGCTCGTTCCTGACCACCCTGGGCATCATCATCGGCGTCGCGGCGGTCATCGCCGTCATCTCGATCGTGCAGGGGCTCTCGCACACGGTGAACGCGCAGTTCCAGGGGCTGGGCGCGGACACGGTCACGGTCCGCTCCTACACCCCCTTCGCGCAGGCGATGCGCGGGCGCTTCGCCCGGCTCGACGAGGGCGACCTGCGCGCGGTCCGGCACCGGGTCGAGGGCATCTCCCACATCACCCCGGTGCTGTTCAGCCCGGACGGCCGCACCGGCCAGGTCGGCTACCGCAGCCGCAACCACTTCACCCAGGTGCTGGGCGTGGGGCCGGCCTACATCGACGTGACCGGGGTGATGCCGCAGGAGGGGCGCTTCTTCAGCCGCAGCGACGAGGAGCGCCGGCGCATGGTCTGCCTGATCGGCACCGAGGTCGCCGAGCAGCTGGAGCTGCCGGGCAGCGGCCTGGGCGAGTTCATCCGCGTGGGCGACGACTGGTGCCGGGTGATCGGCGTGCTGGAGACCCGCGGCGAACTGTTCGGCATGTCGCAGGACGACCTGGTGCTGCTGCCCTACAGCACCATGCAGCGCCTGATCGGCACCAGCCGGCGCCTGGACATCCAGATCCAGCTCAGGGTCGACGACGTCGACCGCATGGACGAGGCGACCGAGCGCCTGCGCCGGGTGCTGCGGCAGCAGCGCGGGCTGCGTCCCGGGCAGGCCGACGACTTCCGGGTGCAGACCGCCGAACAGCTCACCGAGAGCTTCAACTCCATCCTCAACACCGTCACCGCCGTGGCCGCGGGCATCGTCGGCATCTCGCTGCTGGTCGGCGGCATCGGCATCATGAACATCATGCTGGTGTCGGTGACCGAGCGCACCCGCGAGATCGGCATCCTCAAGGCGCTGGGCGCCACCCGGGGCGACATCCTGCTGCAGTTCCTGATCGAGGCGGTGCTGCTGAGCGTGCTGGGCGGCCTGATCGGCCTGGCCATTGGCTATGGCGTGGGGGCCCTGGCGGCGATGCTGCTGCCCGGCTTCCCGCCCGCGCACGTGCCGATGTGGGCCATCGTGCTGTCGGTGGGCTTCTCCGCCGGCGTGGGCATCGTCTTCGGCATCCTGCCGGCCGCCAAGGCCGCGCAGTTGGACCCGATCGAGGCGCTGCGGTATGAATAGCCCCGGGCGGCCTGTGCCGCCCGCCCGCCGGGGCGTCCACGGTGTCCTTTGACAGGAGGTTGCACGGATGAAGTCGATGATCGCGTGTGCGGTGCTGGCCCTGGGCCTGTCGGCCGGGTCGACGGCCCTGGCCGGGGAGGTCTTCAAGGTGTCCTTCGAGGTGCGCGAGGCCGGCGAGCTGCGTGCCGCGCCGGTGGCGATGGTGCGCGCGGACACCGAGGCGACCCTGGCCGAGGACGGCGAGGGCGGCTACAGCATCCGCTTCGACGTCAGCCGGGCCTCCGATGACACGGTGCGCCTGAGCGCCCACTACGCCTCGGCCGCTCACACGCTGGCCCCGGTGGTCGAAGTCGCCCTGGGAGAGACCGCCTCGGTGCGCACGGAATCCGAAGGCGGTGCGGTCGAGCTGAGCGTGCAGGTGGAGGCGGTGGACCTGCAGGCGCTGCAGCAGCTGCAGTAGCTGCAGCAGCCGGGGCTGCCCGGGTCAGGGCTTGAGCAGCTTCATGTCGTACTTCCCGAACATCATCACTGTGCCGGGGTGGTAGCCCCGCCAGTTGCTTTCCGGGATGTTGGCCTCGCGCAGCGCGGATTCCGGGAAGTCGCGGGTGGCATCGAACTCCGGCGCCATCTCCAGCAGCGAGCCCAGGTGGGCGGGGATGTCCTCGGTCCCGAACATGCGCACGTGGTCGAACTGGCCGAAGCGCCGGGTGCGCTCGGCGTCGCCGATCTCCTGGAAGCACTCGTCGTAGCGTCCGGGCATGAACGGCACGATGAACACGTGGTGGCCGTCCTCCTTGAGCATCCGGTGCAGGTGGTAGAGGGTGTAGGCGATGTTGCAGGGCGTGTGCTCGAGCACGTGGCTGTGCAGGATCAGGTCGTACTCGCCCGACGGCATGTGGTCGAGGTCGCACAGGTCGACCTTCGAAATGTTGGAGGCGAAGGGGTACAGCTTGGGGTTGATGTCGCCCTGCCGGTAGTTGCCCTCCTCGACCCGCTTGACCAGGGCGTCGTGCAGGCCCTTCTCCGGGGCCAGGTGCAGGATCCGCGCGTCGCGCTGCAGGTCGAGCTTCTGCAGGTACAGCCACACCAGCCGCGTGCGCTCCAGTGAGCCGCAGACCGCGCAGCGCACGCCCTTGCGGGTGTTCATGTCAATGAATTCATCGTGCCCGCAGACGTTGCATCTCACAGCGCTTTCCTCGGCGGGCTTCACCCGCATGGCCATCGGAGTGGGTCGCCTCCCGGCGGGTGGCGACTGCCGAACTCTACCTGTGCGCGATGGCAAGCGGAACCGTTCCGGGGGGCGGCGGCCCGCCGGCGCCTTCGCCGGGGGCGGCCGGTGCGCCGCGTGGCGGCGGGGGCTCAGCGGCCGCCCTTGAACACCGCTGCGTACAGGCTTTCGTCCATCGGGCTGCCGTAGGGGCCGGACGCGCTGAGCAGGCGGCTGTGGCCCCGCGGCCCCGCATCGGCGATGAAGCCCATGAGCTCGGGACCGAAGAACACGGCCACCGAGTGCCCGTCACCGGACCATTGGAAGCGCACCGTGTCCGGGGCGGGTGGGTCCCGGGGGGCGATGTGGTCGGTGTGCGTCCGCGGCACGACCGGCGTCTCCCCGCGCCCGAAGTCCCTTTGCGCAGGCGCCGGCACGGCGTTGTACAGCCAGCAGTCGCCGCAGATCCGGGGACTGCCGGGTTCGGTCAAGTACAGCCATGCGGCACGGCCGTCGTCCTCGATGAACGCCGAGCGCATCGAGCGGCTGTGCTCGTCCGACAGGCTGAGCCGATCAGGCGACAACGCCGCACTCCCAGCCGTCATAGCTGCCCCCGTGGCGGGAGGCTGCCTCCGACAAGGCCAGCGTCACTGGATCGATGTGCTGGTTGGACGGCACGTCCCGGCGCCACACCCGGACGAAGACCTCGGAACCGTCGGCGCCGCCGCGAACCGTTTCCCTGACCTGAAAACCCAGGGCGGCCACGTCCTGGACGTACGCATCGGCGGACGCCGGGTCGGCAAAGCCGATCCAGTGGTCGATCTCGCGAGCGTCCACGAGCCTGTCCCCGTGCTGCGCCAGCGCATCGCACACCGGCCGGTTGGCGATGGTCTGGCGCTCCAGGGGCCCGGGGAACAGGACGTTGAAATAGGTCGACCAGTCGGCGTCCTCGCGGGTGCCGGCCTCGAAACGGTAGCCGTCGAACACCGAGAGCACCCGGGACACCTGCGTCTCCCAGGCCTCGGGCACGGCCGTGTAGAAGTAGAAGTCCCGGCAGCCGTTGGACGTGTTCCGGCCCACATAGCGGAGGGCATCACCACACAGGTCCTTCTCCAGCGCCTCCTCGATGCTCGCCAGGGCATCGAACTCTTCGCTGCTCGACAGCCCGTCCGGCCGCGGATGGTTCATCTGCAGGCGGATGTAGGCCATCCAGGGCAGGGCGTCGACGGGGGCCTCCCGACAGGCGCCCAGGTCGACGAAGATCGACGCTGGCTGGTCGTCGACACGCGCGGCGTAGAAGTCCCATCCATCGTTCATCCACATGCTCCATGTGCCCCGGGCCGGGTGCCCGGGTTTCGTACACGGCCTCCGCCGGTTTGCGATGTTGCCAGCTGGTCGCCGCCACCGCCACCGCCCGAGCCTCAGGCGCGGACCGGGAAGGCCCGGGTCACCTCCGCGAGCTGGCGCAGCGTGGATGCCAGATAGGTCTGGTCCAGCGCGAACTCGAAGGCGAGGCTGCTGGGGCTTCCTGCAAGGTCCGTCGCCCTGGCCCGCACCTGGATCTGTCCGAGTGTGGTGCACGCCACGGCGAGCACGAGTTGCCCTTCCATCGGCTCGAAGCTGTAGCTCCCCTAGCAGGGCACTGCCGTGGCAGCCTTCCCGATGGCGCTGAACACGGTGTTCGCGATCGCCGTGGTGACGCGTGCTTTGTTCAGGACCACGTCGCACAGAAGCGCGAACACGACGAACAGATAGCCGAGGTAGGCCATGCCGAGGTAGTCGCTGTAGATGATCGTGAGCAGCCAGTTCTGCTGGAAGATGTAGAAGTATGAGCAGGCCAGGGTGGCGCTCGCCAGAAGCAGGCCAGGGACGAACAGCTGGACCACTGCTCGGGGCTTTGCGAAGGCGATGACCAGCAGCAGCAGAAAGAGCACGGCATTGGTTCCGGCAAAGATGCGGATGTCCCGCTTGAGCTCGGTCACGACACGCGCGTAGGTGCCCTGGATGAAATCCACGAGTGTGCGGTTGGTTTGCTCCAGCAGTTGGATGCGCGCATCAGATTGTGCTTCGATCCAGCTTGCCCACTTGGCCCGGCACTCGCAGTCAAGGTCGCGGACACGGGCGATCGAATCCGCCATCCGCTCATGGACCTGATTGCGCAGCAGCTCGCGACGACGCTCGATCTCACGCGCGTTGCTCTCGTACAGGGCGCCGGCCATGCGCGAGAGGGCGTGTTCTCCACCCGGCGGCTGCAGGCCGTCGATCCGCTGGTCGATCTGCCTGGCGACTTCCTGCTCGATGAAGTCCGCAGCGAACCGCTCGACCCACACCGGCGTGTGCACGGTAAGTGCGAAGAAAAAAGTGAAGACCAAGGCCCCAAGGGCCCCGATTGAGGCCAGTACAGCTTGTCGTGCCTTGAGCGAACCCATCCGCATCCCGCTACCGGCGCGTCGCACGTCGCCACATCCAGCGCCACAGGATGGCCAGAGGGAACACAACCAGGAGGAACGGAATACCGAATGCGGCCATCCCGATCACCTCGACGGTGCCATCCACGAACGAGGCAAGGGCCCCGCCGGCGGCGCTTCGGATGCGCGTCCACCCGCCTTCCTCGCCTCGACTCAGCAGTCTGATGGTCAACAGGTTGGTCTCGACCCGATGCGCGATCGTGTCCTGGTCGCGCTCGATCTCCTTGAGGCGTGACTCGATCGTCGACAGCTCCTGGGCGACGGCGATCATGTCGGCAACCGAGAGGCCATCCCTGCCCTGGAACTCCTGGATGATGGTGCGCCGGGACTCGAGCTCTCCTCGCTCGCGAGACGCGTCCGCGGCGGGCTTGGCGAGATCTTCTGCACGCGTCAGATGCGAGCTGACCGTTCCGTCCTCCGCGGCCAGGGCGACCATGGGTTCGACCCCGGCGGGATCGATTCGAACGACCAACTGCCCGGTGGGAAAATCTCCGGCCGTCTCCTCGAAGCGAATCAGGCTGCAGTTGCCGAATGTGCCTTCGGTGCACGAGTCGCGAAGCGCGACCAACGTCGTGCTGATCTGCGGCGCCGGGAGGCCGACGGAGACGATGTGTTCGTAGGCGAGCGAAGAGCCGGGTCCAGCCTGTTCGCCCCGAAAGCCTGCCGGCCCCTCGAACGCGTTCCGTGAGCATCCACCCACGAGCACGATGACGAGCAGCAGGGCCAGGAGCCGGGTCATGCGATGCGGTCGAATTGTTGCGTCCACCACGTACTCCAGATCGATACTTCCGGCTAACTGCGATATCAAGGAAGGTTGCGAAGCGCCTCGATGTCGGCCGCGTGGTGCTCGATTCTTCGCGAAAGCAACCGCTCAGCCACATAGCCCACGCCGAGCTCGGTGGCGATGCCCGGGTCCGCCGGCGTCAGGACGACGTAGCAGTCCCGGGTCACCGCGCGGACGAATTCGGCGTGCTGCAGAAAGACGAACTCGACGGTGCGTTCGTCGAAGCCACCCCCGAGCACCTCGCGGACCTCGGCATGGTAGCGGTACCAGCTGCTCCAGGGAATGCAGCCCTCACCGCATTCCGGAAAGCGACCGGTGGACTCGGCCTTCCTCACCCAGACCCGGAGCACGATGGCGTCCGCGGGCGGGGCATGGGCGGGCTGGGGCTGGGCGTTTCCCGGGCTGGCGCACCCGGTCATGCAAAGCACCGCAGACAGCAACAGGGTCGCCAAGGCGGGTACGCACCGGTCCTGCATTCGGAACCCGCGCGGCGCTTCGCCGACACGGCGATGCCGAGCGGTCCAGATGCGCTTCGAGGACACGCAGTGGCCACCGCCGATGCGCGCAGCTTCGCAGGGCCGGTGACTGATGGCGATCTTCATGGCTCGTCAGGAGGCCGGGTCGAGCATGAACACACGCAGCTCCTGGTCACAACGGCACGCCGTTGCGATCCTGGACGCCCATGCGACGGCTTCTTCGCGGGACGCCAGCTCAAGCACCGTGAAGCCGCCATCGAGCGGTGGGGCCCAGGGGAAACCGCCCTGGAAGACGCTGCCATCGGCAGACACACGAACCGGCGGAACGCGCTCATCGATGCCCCCGCCAAAGACGTAGACGCCGGCGGCCTTCGCATCCTCGATGACCGCGTGCGAGTCGCGCTCGACGGCCCCCCAGTCACCCTCCGGCACGTTCATCGCAGCGCTCGGAAACGAAATCAGATACTTCGCCATGGCGTCCCGTCCTGCGTGGCTGCACGCTGCGGATGATCGATCCAACTGCCGGGAACTGCAAACGCCCCGGCGCCGGCCAGGGCGATGCCACATGGCCGGACCAACAGAACCGGTGGTCTCCACGAGAACAATCCCGGAGCCCGCCATTGCTGGCTGCGGAGCGGGGCCAGCGCTGCGGGCACGGGTCGGCCATGTCGCTTGGAGGCTACCGAACGCGCCCGATGGGGGCGAGGGACCGCAACCGGAGGCAGGCCAGATGCGTCAGGGCCGCCACTGCAGCGCCAGAGAAGATCGCCCAGAAGCCCAGGGAACGCTCGAAGGGCAGCATGAGGATTCCGGGAAACGTGCCCAACGCAAGAACGTGAGGCCAACGGGCAGAGCCGTGCCGCAGCAGTACGAGGTAACCGGGCGCACCGATCAGCGTGGCAGGCAGCACGCCCAGCAACGCCGTGTAGCCGAAGATGACCTGCGCCGAATCTGCCGGGCCAAGCAGGGAATTGCCGTGACGCGCGGCCTCGAACGCGCCGTAAGCCGCCATCGCTGCGGCAACAGCGAGCAGCGCCCCCAGGGCGACTGCTTCCACAACCATGAGCTGTCGAAAGGCGTTCACTGGGCCCGGTCACCCAACTTCGGCAAGGCATGAAGCGAGGCGCTCTGAGACGCCACGTTGCGTCCTACGCCGGTGATCTGCGACCGCAGGACGTGCATGTGTAGCCCTCGTGCTTCGGCGGGAATGCCCTCGGCCTCAAGGCGGCCGCGGGCAATATGCGCCTCCCAGGGGGGTGGTGAACGATTCGATGGCAACCAGGCTCGGCATCGCGACAGTGTATGCGGAGAGCCCCTCCTTGCATCAGGGGCGGCAGCGACCGCATACGAATGCGGTGCAGGCAACCGTGACCAGAGCACGCTCAGGTCGTGGTCTTGCGGTGCGACGCCAGGTTGCCCGGTCCCCACAGCAACCAGATGGCAAGGGCGATGACGATCAGGTTGCATGCGGTAACGGCGATGGTTCGGGGAAGGGCCGGCGGAAACGCGAGTGCGATAAAGGGGATCGCGGAAATTCCAAAGACCCAGGATACCGCTGCGAAGACCATCAGCCCGGCCGCGCTCCATCTGCTTCTGCCCAACGCCGCAATCAGCGCGACGACGGGGGCGATGATGAAGACAAGCCGGAGGAGGTCCAGGAACAGCATCAGTGGGGAAGCGTCCTGGTAGTAGTTGTCGATCCGAAGGGCTTGTATCGGCCACCAGAAGACGCCCCAGCTGTAGATGGCCGAAATGAGCGCCAGAGTGCTCAGGGCAACAGCCAACCTGTACGCTTGATCAGTCATTTCATTTCCAAACACCGCTGTAGTGGGCAGCGTCCCACCCGTCACCACGTCGAACCATGTAGATGAGGGCTCCGCTACCGCAGTGGCGGAGACCGTACCCGCAGCGCCCCTCAAGGTACACGAGCGCATGGGTGCCGTCCTTGGACATCACCGGCAATGACGCCTCGACGTAGCCGGCGGCCCTGGGGTGGCGCCGGTAGAAGCCCTCGAAACCCCAAGGGCCACCGCCGAGCGATGCAAGTACCTCGTCCCTGGGCTTGACGATCACGCCTTCCGCGTCGAACTGGGGAAAGTGGCGTGATTCCCGGTTCGCAGCAATCAGATCCATGCGAAGCTCGTAGGGGACCCGCGCATCGACATGCGCTGAAAGGATGACCCCGGTTGGTGCGCAGTGGTGTCCGGACGAATCGGTTTCATGCCCGGCGGGGGAGGGGCACAGTGCCCGGCTCCCGTCCAGGGAACAATCCAGCCCAGCAAGGCAACCGAAAAGCCTGTCAGGACGACGACGTCGCTCCACTGCAACCAATCGCTGATCGCTGCAAATGCCGCACCGCCACCAAATATGGCGACAACCAGCAGGGCGAAGATGCGCGCCTTTTGCTGCAACGTCTCGCGCTGGGTGCTCATTGGTCTAACACCCAAGTTCAGCAGACACGGCAGCGGCAGCTGACGTGTTCTGCTGAAACGCGAAGTTAGGCGGCGCCACGGTAGACCGCCATGGCCTCGAAGGCGAACCGTTCATCACGTGCGACCCCCTCACGAGCGAATTCAACTGTGCCAACACCCGAGACTCTGTAGCGATGGCCTTCGCGTCTAACGGTAAGCCTATCAATAAGCCTATCAATATGAAACCAGTTGTGGGCCGCCCCGATGTAAATTGATGCCTCCATATCTGGGTTTTGACCTGTCGCGACCTTGATCCCGTCGAGCTCGGCGGGGTCATCCAAACCCAGGTTGATCCACTCAACGACGAGCTCTGTTTCTTCCGGTTGCGATACGTAGTCGAGACCCGAGTCAAACGGCGCGAGTGGGATGCGGATGCGGTGAAAGAGAGTGCGAGCAAGCGCCACATTCGGGTTCTCGAACCAGTAGCACTCTATAACGCCCTCCAAGGGGCGCGCCTTCGCTTGGAGGTCGATTGTTTCCACTACCCCGCCTAACACCCAAGTTCAGGGGAGGCGCGAAGCGACTTCCCCTGGGACGCGAAGTTAGACAGCCGCGTCACTGCTCGTCCGCTGGCTGCAACGGTGAAAAGGACCAATCGAGCGCCTCCATGACTTGCTTAGCCAGATGATCGCACTCCGCGCGGTAGTTGTCGGGTCCCGGACGAATATCTGCTGCATAATGGCTCTTCACTGCTGGCTGGACGCGAAGTCCTTCTCGGCGTCCTGAACGACCTGCGCGCCGAGGAATCCGCATGAACATCCGCCTGCA